>Ga0335075_10005903_pt1 | contig 18925 bp, 21 predicted proteins | sample Lox_Sample_24_FD_206723 | JGI IMG/M metagenome (GOLD analysis project Ga0335075, IMG submission 206723) | Soil microbial communities from Loxahatchee National Wildlife Refuge, Florida, United States - Lox_Sample_2.4 | ecosystem: Environmental > Terrestrial > Soil > Wetlands | place: USA... | reverse complement strand
GCTGGGCGTCGGTGCCCGCGACGCCCTCGATGACCCACATCTCCCACAACGGCCGGGTGCGGTCCAGCGGCAAAGCGGCGATGTGGCCGCAGATCTCGGACAACTCCATTCGCCCACCCGGCGGCGGCAGCCCGATGCGGTGCAGATGGCGACTCACGTCGAAATTGTTGTCGTCCACCCAAACCGGGTGATCCAGATTCAGCGGGGTGTCGGCGAGCTTCTCGCGGAACTGCGGCATCGCCTTGATTCGGACCGCCAGCTCGTCGCGGAGCCGATCGAAGGTGTAGCCGCCCGGCATCGTCGAGGTATCGAGCTCGAGAATCGAACAGACGTGTAGCGGCTGCGACTGGGTCTCCAGATAGAGAAAACTGGCGTCGAGCCCGCTGAGCCGCTGCATGCGCCCGATGGTATGTCCGGGGCCGCATGGCGGAGCGGGAATCGTCGCGATGGGTAGCCCTGTGAGGAAGTCCACTGAACGCCGGTGTGCACTTCAGCGGCGGCAGGTGGCAGACTGGCAAGGTCAGACGAACCCGGGGACCCTGCTGGGCCACGAGGATCGACCCGACCACAACTAGGGACAATGATGTCTGAGCAGACTGTTTACGGGGCTCGGCCCGACCAGCCGCGGACCAAGGTCCGCGTCCACCATCTGCAGAAGATGAAAGCCGAAGGCCACAAGTGGGCCATGCTGACGGCGTACGACTATTCGACCGCCCGGATCTTCGACAACGCGGGCATTCCTGTACTGCTGGTCGGCGACTCGGCCGCCAACGTCGTCTACGGCTACGACACCACTGTGCCGATCTCGGTCGACGAGCTGATTCCGCTGGTTCGCGGCGTGGTGCGGGGTGCACCACACGCTCTGGTGGTCGCCGATCTACCGTTCGGCAGCTACGAGGCCGGACCCGCCGCCGCGCTGAGCGCCGCGACCCGGTTCATGAAGGAGGCCGGCGCGCACGCGGTCAAGCTGGAAGGCGGCGAACGGGTCGCTGAGCAGATCGCGAACCTGACCGCCGCCGGTATCCCGGTGATGGCGCACATCGGCTTCACCCCGCAAAGCGTCAACACCCTAGGCGGTTTCCGGGTGCAGGGCCGCGGTGATGCCGCCGAACAAACCGTCGCCGACGCGATCGCCGTTGCCGAGGCCGGCGCGTTCTCCGTGGTGATGGAGATGGTGCCGGCGGAGTTGGCCACCCAGATCACCGGCAAGCTGACAATTCCGACGGTCGGCATCGGCGCCGGACCCAATTGCGACGCCCAGGTGCTGGTTTGGCAGGACATGGCCGGGCTCACCAGCGGCAAGACCGCCCGGTTCGTCAAGCGGTTCGGCGACGTGGGGGGCGAATTGCACCGCGCGGCAACCCAATACGCGCAGGAAGTCGCCGCCGGGAGCTTTCCCGCCGACGAGCACAGCTTCTGAGGGGCGTCGCTCTATCCACGCATACCCACGACGCGACGAGGGAATCCTTATAGGCCATGAGCACGTCGCGCTATCTGGAAGTTGAGCGCAAGTTCGACGTCGGCGAGTCGACCAGCTCGCCCTCGTTCGCCGGCATCCCTGACGTCTGCCGGGTGCAGCGGGTCCCGACGCAGCACCTGGACGCGGTCTACTACGACACGTCGGCGCGTGATCTGGCGTCCAACCGAATTACGTTGCGCCGTCGCACCGGCGGTGACGATGCCGGTTGGCATCTGAAGTTGCCGGCCGGGCCCGACGCCCGCACCGAGGTTCGCGCACCACTGGGTGCGACGGACGGCGACAACGAAGACGGTGACCAAGAGGTGCCCAGCGAGCTGCTGGACGTCGTACTGGCAATTGTTCGCGACCGCCCGGTGCACCCGGTCGCGCGGATATCCACCACACGGCAGATCCACCAGCTCTACGGCGCCGGCGACGCGGCGCTGGCTGAATTTTGCGACGACCAGGTCACCGCCTCGCGGGTCGCGACCTCTGACGCACCCGAGGTCGAACAACGTTGGCGTGAGTGGGAGCTCGAACTCACCCAGCCCGCTGCGAACACCGAGCTGATGGACAAGCTCAGCGATCGGCTGCTCGGCGCCGGCGCAGCACCCGCAGGACACGGCTCCAAGCTGGCGCGGGTGCTCGGCACGACGCCGAAAGACCTGGCTGCCCGCACCGCCGACCCGCTACATCGGGGGGTGGCCGAGCAACTCGAAAAGCTGTTGGTCTGGGACCGCGCGGTGCGCGCGGATGCCGACGATGCCGTCCACCAGATGCGGGTGACCACCCGCAAGATCCGCAGCCTGTTGCAGGCCTCGCCGGATTCGTTCGGCCTCTCCGATGACACGTTGCTCGACGAACTGCGCGAGCTGGCCAACGTGCTGGGCGAGGCCCGCGACGCCGAAGTGCTGGCCGAGCGCTACCGTGTCGCTCTCGGCAAGTTGCCACCGAAGCTGGCCCGCGGACCGATTCAGGACCGGCTGGTCGACGGTGCCGAGCAGCGGTATCAAACCGGGGTACGACATTCGTTGGCCGCGATGCGCTCACCACGATACTTCCGGCTGCTCGACGCTCTGGAGGCGTTGGTCGCGGCAACTCCCGGCCAAGCGTCCGCCCCGGTCGCCGTGACCGCCGCCGGCAAGAAGGTGCGGAAGGCCGCCAAGGCCGCACGGCGGGCCGATGACGCGGATCTAGACGAAGCAATGCATCGAATCCGTAAGCGCGCCAAGCGGCTTCGCTACACCGCTGCGGCGGCGGGCGAGAAAAAGGTGTCGAAGCGGGCGAAAAAGGTTCAGTCGCTCCTTGGTGATCACCAAGACTGCGTGGTCAGCCGCGCACACCTGATAGAGCAGGCCGACGCCGCGCACGCCGCGAGCGAGGACGCATTCACTTATGGGCTACTGCACCAACAGGACTCAGACTTGGCCCGCGAATGCCGCGATCAACTAAAGCCGGCGCTGCGGAAACTCTTCAAGGCACTGCGCAAGCAAAAACGGCGGGGCGGGCGAGCTGGCCTGTAAGCCGGATTCTGTTCCGCGTTACCAGGTAACGCGGCGGCGACCATCCATCTGGGCACACCGTCACCGGGTGCCTCGAGCGGCCTACCCGCAGGCTCGGGCGAGCAACCCTCGAGCGCCTGCGCGACCGCACCGTGGTGCGGTCTTCTTGGCCTTGCTTCGGGTGGGGTTTGCCAAGCCATTCCGGTCACCCGGAATGCTGGTGCGCTCTTACCGCACCGTTTCACCCTTGCTACCAGGTAGCGGTCTGTTTTCTGTGGCACTTTCCCGCGAGTCACCTCGGATTGCCGTTAGCAATCACCCTGCTCTGTGAAGTCCGGACTTTCCTCGACTCGACATGCGAGCCGCGGCCGCCCAGCCAACTCGTCCGCGCTAATACCGTACTCGCTGAGTAATGCAATGGGCCAGCAAGCTGCTAAGCGGCATGCAAATCCGAGATTGCTATCCCGACGGCAACTTCCATCTCACTGATTTCCATCCTCACCGGCGCTCTCGGCAACGGGGGTGCCCCCGAGCGATACCGCGCACCGGTGGGGGTAACGAATTTTGCTGTGTGACTGTAATTTTCATCTGTGCTTGGCTCTACGCGCCAGCCGGCGACGTTTTTGACGTAATTGCATCGCTCGCATACCCCGAGCCCGTTACTCGCACTGGTGGCGCCGCCGCCGGCCCAGGGTTGTGCATGGTCGCGGTGGCGGATCGGCGCGTCGCAGTACGGCGTACGGCAGCGCTGATCTCTCAGCCCGATAAAGGCGGCCAATCCCCGAGGAAACAATCGGGACCGTGACTCCATCGCCACCAATCCCCCGCTGCCCGGATGAGCGTAGAGGCGGCGCAACGTAGCCCGCGACCGTTGATCTGTCACGGCGCCCACGACAAGCCCGCGGGCGACGGCCGCCGGGATCGGACCGTAGCCGCAGATGTCGGCCGGTGCACTGGAACCGCCCAACAGCGTTTCGTCCGACAGCACCAGGTTGACCGCGATCGGCCTTGCCGCTGCCGTACTTCGCCCGGTGACCCGCTCGACCAGAGCGTCGGCCATCACCTGGCCGCGGGAACGCCCGTCGGCGCAGATATCTGCTTCCCGTCGCAGCGCCGCATACACCGAGACACCTTGTGCCACGGGCAACAGCGCTGTCAGGTACGTCATCGTGTCGGGCGCGGGCCGAATCGTCACCGTCCGTTCGGTTTCGGCTTTGGCGGCCCTGTCGACGACCGCGTGCGGGTCGAGCCGGTAAGCGATCGTCTTCGCAGCCGCCGCCACTCGTGCGTCGCCCATCCCGTCCAGGCCCGCTGCATCGGCGCACAACTCGGCATCGAGGGCCCGCCGGTCCTCCACGTCCAGACACGCGCTTTCGCGCACGATCACGGTGGCCCGCCACTCCGTCAACACCCCGGCTTCCAAGGCGGCCAGGGTGTGCGGCATCTCGTGCACCAGGGCCTTGGCGAAGCCGAGGTGCCGGCTACCCCGCGAAGGCGAATCACGTCGGGCGAGCGCGACCTCACTGGCCACGCCGCGCCCGCGCCGCGCAGCCGGCACACCCGCCGCGGCCTCGGCTGCCTGCCGCGCCGCATCCAGCGCGGCGGCCGCTCGAGCCTGACCGGCCGCTGCGGCGGCTTTGATCCGCTCCAGCTCGGCAATGCGCTCGACCAGCTCCGACTCATCGCTGGCCGGGTCGATCACCGCCAAGTTATCGAACATACATTCGACTATACATCGCGGCTACGACGCGAATGCTCCTCACACCCGAGCAGTCCTTATCGTCTACAGAGGAGCGAAGGAAGGACGGATCTGATGCCGGCGACCCGATGGGACAAGCGCGTCGACGCCGCCGACTGGACGGCCATCGGCGCCACCGTCGACGAGTACGGCGGAGCGCTGCTGCCCAGGCTGCTGACACCCGCCGAGACCCAACGACTGCGCAGTCTGTACGCCAAGGATCAACTCTTTCGCTCCACCATCGACATGGGGCCTCGCCGCTACGGCTCGGGCCAGTATCGGTATTTCCGCGCCCCTTATCCCGAACCGATCGAACACCTCAAGCAGGCGCTGTATCCGCGGCTGCTGCCCATCGCCCGGGATTGGTGGGCGCGGCTGCGCCGGGATGCGCCGTGGCCGGACAGCCTCGACGAGTGGCTGGATATGTGTCATGCCGCCGGCCAAACGAGATCGACGGCCCTCGTCCTCAAGTACGGAACCGACGACTGGAATGCCCTGCACCGAGATCTGTACGGGGACTTGGTGTTTCCGCTTCAAGTGGTGATCAATCTCAGCGACTCGGGCACCGAATATACCGGTGGTGAATTCATGCTCGTCGAGCAGCGGGCGCGGGCCCAATCACGCGGCACAGCTACCCAGTTGCCGCAGGGTCACGGTTACCTGTTCACCACCCGTGACCGCCCGGTCCGATCGGCTCGCGGGTGGTCGGCGGCACCGGTGCGGCACGGCCTGTCCGTCGTGCGGTCCGGCGAGCGCTACGCGCTGGGACTGATCTTTCACGACGCCGCCTAAGCGGCGCGACGGCCTTACACCGGATCCGCGATTGATGTCGTCGGATCAGCGACTTCTGTTATGCGAGGTGCCGAGTCACGTCCCAGCGCGATGGTGGCAGCCGTCATCGCGGCAACCGCTACCGCCAGTATGAGGCCCCCGACACCACGGACAACCAGATGCTCACCGAGTATCACGACCCCCAGCAGCACCGCGACCATGGGCTCGCCGACCAGCATGACCGGTACGGACGCTTGCAATGCGCCAGCATGAAATGCCGACTGCTGCAACACCGTTACTGCGACAGCCAGCACGATGAGCAAATACGGCGCCGGCACCGTCAGCAATCCACGCCACCCGTGCGTAGCGAGGTGGTGAACGCTAACTTTTGTCAGAACCGCGATCATGCCCACCAACACAGCGACGGCGGTGGCCAGCAGCATCGCACGTGTGCGACCCACCGTTCGATGAGCCAACACCACACAGAGGATCACCACCGGGACGGCGCCGGCCAGCGCCACGCTCCACGCGGGTATCGGCGGACGATAGTGGCCTTCGCGCGGCTGTCCCACCAGGACGAAAATGGCGAGCGCCGCGGTCAGCAACACGGCCCAACACCAATCGGCCGCCGTCACATGCTGTTTGGAGAACCTCGCACCCAGCGGTAGCACGAACAACAGGGCGGACACCAGCAGTGGCTGCACAAGCAACAACGATCCATGCGCCAACGCGACGGCCTGGAACGCGTACCCGCCGACCGCAACCAGTGTTCCGGCCCACCACGCTGGCTGGCGAACCCACGACGTCACGATCGCGCCCGCGTCGTCCCGGTGAGCTGCCTCGGCTTGGATCGCACGCTGCCGGATAACAATTCCCACCGCCGCAAAGAACGCGGCAAGCAGGGCCGATCCGATCGCCACCGCATGATGTGCCGCCCACTCCATGAATGCCCTAACTCAGATATCCGGTTTGGTTCACCAGCCGCACCGATGAAGCACCGTCCGGGTAAAACTCGGCGATGCTCAAAGATGCCAGGTCCAGGTGCAGCCGGTAAAGGATGCCCGGCCCGGCGTCGAGGGCCTGGCGCAGCAGCATCTTGATCGGAGTCACATGCGAGACCACCAACACGGTGGTGCCGCCGTACTCCGCCACGATCCGGTCCCGCGCCCGGCAGACGCGCTGGTTCACGTGATCGAAGCTTTCGCCGCCCGGCGGCTCTGTGCTGGTGTCGCGCAGCCACCGTCGATGCAGTTCGGGATCGCGTTCGGCGGCCTCAGCGAACGTCAAGCCTTCCCATCCGCCGAAATCGGTCTCGATCAGGTCATCGTCGACGGTCAAGTCCAATCCCAGCGCTTTGGCTGCGGTCGCCGCGGTGTCGTAGCAGCGTTGCAGCGGCGATGCGACCACTGCCGAGATCCCGCCACGCTGGGCGAAATACCGGGCCGCCGCGTCGGCCTGGCGCCACCCAAGCTCGGTCAGCCCCGGGTTGCCGCGCCCCGAGTAGCGCCGCTGCACCGACAGCTCGGTCTGGCCGTGACGCAGCAACAACAGCCGGGTGGCAGTACCGCGCGCGCCGGTCCACCCCGGCGGGGACGGGGTCTCGCTTGCTTGGGCAGTCGTCGCTGAATTGCCATTCTCTGCTTGCTCTTCCACCGCCGCGGCGGCGTCCATCGCCTCGTTGGCCAACCGATCGGCGTAGGAGTTCTGTGCCCGCGGAATCCAGGTGTAGTCGATCTGCTCGAACCGCGACGCCAGTGCGCGCGCCTGGGCGTGGAGCTCGGCAAGGTCGGGATGTTTGACCTTCCACCGCCCGGACATCTGCTCGACCACTAGCTTGGAATCCATCACCACCGCGACCTCCGCGGCATTCAGCTTGGCCGCCTCCTCCAAACCGGCGATCAGGCCGCGGTATTCGGCGACGTTGTTGGTGGCATGCCCGATGGCCTGCTTGCTCTCGGCCAGCATGGTCGACCGGTCCGCCGTCCAGACCACCGATCCGTAGCCAGCGGGTCCGGGGTTACCGCGCGACCCGCCATCGGCTTCGACAATTACCTTCAACACCGTCACTGACCAACGCCTTTGACCCGCAACAAGATTGCACCGCATTCAGGACACCGCAGCACGTCGTCTTCTGCGGCCGCCGATATTCTCGCCAACTCGCCGCGATCGATCTCGATCCTGCAGGACCCGCAGCGCCGGCCCTGCAGCGGTCCCGCACCGGGGCCGCCGCCGGCACGCTGTCGCTCGTAAAGCGCGATCAGCTCGGGATCCAACGTCGCGGTGAGCTCATCGCGGCGTGTTGCGTATTGCGTGCGAGTTTCCTCGATCTCGCCGAGTGCACCGTCAAGAGCCTGCTGAGCAGCGGCTGAATCAGCTTGCAGCACTTCGATCGTCGTCATCTCGGCGGCCTGTTGGGATTGCAGCTGCTCGCGGCGTTCCATCACCTCGAGCAACGAATCCTCCAAGCTGGACTGGCGGCGTTGCAACGTCTCCAACTCGTGTTGCAACTCCGATAATTGCTTGGCGTCGGCGACCGATTGCAACAGCGATCGGTCGCGGTCTTCACGTTGGCGCACCGCGTCGATCTCCGACTCGAAGCGCGATATCTCGCCGTCCAAGTCGTCCAACGCGATCTGCAGAGCCGCGAGCCGGTCATTGACGGCGACCTGCTCGGTTTGCATTCGCTCGTAGTCTTTACGCTCGGGCAGGTGGTTGGCGCGGTGCGTGATCTTCGAAAGCTCAGCATCCAGCTCCGCAACTTCGAGTAGCGAACGCTGCTGCGCAACTGCGGCTTTCATCAGTGGCTACTCCCGCTGGGGTTGTCGACGTTCCATGGATCGGTGCGAATCGGGCACACTCGCACCGCAAGGTCGGCGCCGAAAACCGACCGCAAGACATCAGCGGCTTGTTCACACCACGGGTATTCGCTGGCCCAGTGTGCAACATCGATCAACGCCACATCCGACGCTCGGCAGTGCTCGTCGGCGGGGTGATGACGCAGGTCGGCCGTGACATAGGCCTGCACACCGGCGGCCGCCACGACGTCCAGCAGCGAGTCGCCGGCGCCACCGCATACCGCGACTCGGGACACGGTCATGTCCGGAGCGCCCGCGGCGCGCACCCCCCACGACGTCTGCGGCAGACCTGCCCCGACTCGAGCGACGAACGCGCTCAACGACTCTGGGTGCGACAGCGACCCGATCCGGCCCAATCCGACGTCGCTGGGTAGCGGCGCCAACGCGAAGATGTCAAATGCCGGCTCCTCGTAGGGATGCGCGGCGCGCATCGCCGACAGCACCGCCCGTCGTGCCCGCGCGGGCGCGACGACCTCGACTCGGTCCTCGACAACTCGCTCGACAGCGCCGACGCTGCCAATGGCCGGTGACGCCCCGTCGCCCGGCAGGAATTGACCGGTGCCGGTGACACTCCAACTGCACCCGGAGTAGTCGCCGATGTGACCGGCGCCGGCCGCAAACACCGCCGCCCGCACCGCCTCCGCGCTCTCCGGCGGTACGAATATCACCCACTTGTCCAAATCGGGTCCCGCAGCAGATGGCTCAAGCACCGCCTCAACGGTCAGGCCGAGCGCGTGCGCCAATGCATCGGACACGCCCGGCGATGCGGAGTCGGCGTTGGTGTGCGCGGTGAACAGCGAACGGCCAGAACGAATCAGCCGGTGTACCAGCGCCCCGTTAGCGGTACTGGCCGCCACCGTATCCACGCCGCGCAACAGCAGCGGATGGTGCGCCAGCAGCAGGCCGCCGTCGGGAACCTGGTCGACCACTGCCGCCGTGGCGTCGACCGCGATCGTCACCGAGCTGAGCACGTCGTCTGGGTCGCCGCAGACCAACCCGACCGAATCCCACGACTGGGCAAGCCCGGGCGGGTAGGCCTCGTCGAGCACGTCGATGACTCCAGCCAGCCGCACCGTCATTGAAGCACCCCGCTCGTTGCAACGTCGGCGATCGCCTCAACGAGCACCGGCCACTCCGGTCGGACCGCGGCCCGCAGATACTGCCCGCCCAGGCCGACAAAAGTGTCGCATCGCCGCACGGCAATTCCTCGGGCGTGCAGGTGTTTTCGCATCAATTCAGCATCCGGGACAGTGAACAAGACGAATGGTGCATTGCCATCGACAGGTTCGACACCGGTCGACCGCAGGGCGGAAACCATCTCGCTGCGCAACGCCGCCAGGCGGCGTGCACCGGCCGCGGCTTCGGCCACCGCGGTCGGTGCACAGCAGGCCGCGATGGCCGTCAGTTGCAGTGTGCCCACCGGCCAATGGGCCCGCTGAGCCGTCAGCCGAGCCAACACGTCGGACGCACCCAGGGCGTAGCCCACCCGCAGGCCCGCCAGCGACCAGGTCTTGGTCAGGCTGCGCAGCACCAGCACGTCGGGTAGCGGCAGGTCGGCTAGCGACTCCGGCTCGTCGGGAATTGAATCGACGAACGCCTCGTCCACCACGACGATCCGCCCGGGGCGGCGCAACGCGAGGATCTCCTCGCGGGTATGCAGGACCGACGTCGGGTTGGTCGGGTTGCCGACCACGACGAGGTCGGCATCGTCGGGCACTCGGACGCCTGCCAGGCCGAACGGCCGCTCCAGTACGACGTGCTGCACGGGGACGCCGGCCGACCGCAGCGCGACGGTCGGCTCGGTGAACGATGGCGCGATCACCGCCGCCCGCGTGGGACGAAGGTGGGGAAGCAACGCGAAGCCCTCGGCCGTTCCGGTCAACAGTGCGACTTCGTCGCGGGCCCGGCTATGGCGGGCCGCAACGGCCTGTATCGCCGCGGACTCGTCGGCGGCGCCGGGATAGCGGGCCAGGTCCGGCAACCGTGCGGCCAGCCGCTGTACCAGCCACGCGGGCGGGTGTGCATGACGGACGTTGGCGGCGAAATCGAGCATGCCCGGTTCGGCGGCCTGGTCGCCGTGGTAGCGCGCCGCCGCGAGCGGAATCGACGCGCTCGGATCCAGACTCGCCACATCTGAAACCCTAACGACCTCGCGGCGAGGCCATGTATCGGGACACGGTCAAGGACGGCTCGCGCCATCTAGGACAATAGGGACGTGACAGGCACGGTCTCGGCTATCAGACCCCAGCTGGTGATCTTCGATCTCGACGGCACCCTCACCGACTCCGCTGACGGCATCGTGTCCAGCTTCCGTCACGCGCTGGGTCAGATCGGCGCCCCGGTGCCCGACGGCGACCTGGCCAGCCGGATCGTCGGGCCGCCGATGCACCACACCCTGTCCGCGATGGGGCTGGGCGAGCACGCCGATGCTGCGATCGCCGCCTACCGGGCCGACTACAGCACCCGCGGCTGGGCGATGAACACCCTGTTCGACGGGATCGGCCCCTTGCTGGCCGACCTGCGCGCGGCGGGCGTCCGGCTCGCCGTGGCCACCTCCAAGGCGGAGCCGACCGCGCGTCGGATCCTGGCGCATTTCGGGCTCGACGAGCATTTCGAGGTCGTCGCGGGAGCCAGCGTCGACGGCGCCCGCGCCACCAAGGCTGACGTCCTGGCCCACGCATTGGCACAACTGCGGCCGCTGCCGGACCGCGTGCTCATGGTCGGCGACCGCCTTCATGACGTCGAAGGCGCGGCCGCACACGGTATCGACGCGGTCGTGGTCGGCTGGGGATACGGCCGAGCCGACTTCGCCGACGCCACCGCTACCGACGGTCCGGTGCACGTCGCGACGATCGCCGAGTTGCGGAGGGCCCTAGGTGTCTAATTCGAAGCTGCACATCACGTTCGTGTGCACCGGCAACATCTGCCGGTCGCCGATGGCCGAGAAGATGTTCGCCCACCAGATCTGCCAGCGCGGTCTTCAGGACGCCGTGCGGGTGACCAGTGCGGGAACTGCCGGCTGGCATGTCGGCAAGCGCGCCGACGAGCGGGCCGACCGCGTACTGCGCGAGCACGGCTACCCCACCGACCACAGCGCTGCGCAGATCGGTATCGACCACATCGAGGCGGACCTGGTGGTCGCGCTGGCCCGCAACCACGTGTGGCTGCTGCAGCAACTGGGCGTCGACACCGACCGAATCCGGATGCTGCGGTCCTTCGACCCCCGCTCCGGCGCGTATGTCCTCGACGTCGACGATCCTTATTACGGCGACCACGACGACTTCGAAGCGGTCTTCGCCGCTATTGAGGCTTCCTTACCGGGTCTGCACACCTGGGTCGACGAGCGCCTCGGCCGGGACGGACACCCGTGATGCGTCGCCTGACCTTCCTGTTGCGACCGGGCTGGGTGGCGCTGGCGGTGGTGGTGATCGCATTCACCTACCTGTGTTTCAGCGTGCTCGCGCCATGGCAACTCGGGAAGAACACCAAGACGTCGCGGGAGAACAATCAGATCCAGCAATCCCTGACGACCGCACCGGTGCCGCTGAAAACCCTTTTGCCGCATCAAGATTCATCAGCTCCCGACGCGCAGTGGCGCAGGGTCACGGCGACTGGCCACTACCTGCCGGATAAACAGTTGCTGGTGCGGTTGCGGGTGGCCGAGGGCGACCCGGCACTGGAGGTGCTCATCCCCTTCATGGTCGACGGCGGCCCCGACGTTTTGGTCGACCGCGGCTACGTACGACCCGAGCAGGGATCGCGGCTACCGCCCATTCCCCCGCCTCCGCACGAGACAGTGACCATCACGGCTCACCTGCGCGATTCCGAACAGCCGGTGCTGGACAAGCAGCCATTCATCAAAGACGGTGTGCAGCAGGTCTATTCGATCGACATCAGCCAGATAGCGACGCTCGTCGGGGTTCCGCTGGCCGGGTCATACCTGCAATTGGTCGACAGCCAGCCCGGCGGGCTCGGCGTGATCGGGCTCCCGCACCTAGACGCCGGGCCGTTCCTGTCCTACGGCATACAGTGGATCACGTTCGGTGCCATCGCGCCGATTCTGCTGGGCTACTTCGTATATGCCGAGATCCGGGCGCGCCGTGCCGAGAAGGCTCAGGCACCGCCCGTGCAGCCAGCCGCACCTGCGACCGTCGAAGAGAAACTCATCGACCGCTATGGACGGCGGCGCTGAGCACAACGCACACCGCCGTCGCCGCCTGCACGGCCCGGGAGAGTTGCACTGCGCGGTGCAGGTCGGCCACCGATGGCGGCGGCCCCTCGCCGAGGGTGGGCCGAATCTGCAGCTCGTACCGGTACGCGGTGGGCCCGCCCAGCCGCACGCCCAGTGCACCCGCGAATGCCGCCTCGACGACGCCGGCGTTGGGGCTGGGATGCCGGGCGGCGTCACGACGCCAGGCGCGCACCGCACCCGACGGCGATCCGCCGACAACCGGCGCGCACACTACGACCAGCGCGGCGGTCACCCGCGCGGCGACATAGTTCGCCGCATCATCCAGACGTGCTGCGGCCCAACCGAATCGGACATAGCGTGGCGAGCGATGGCCGACCATCGAGTCGAGCGTGTTGACAGCGCGGTATCCGAGGACTGCGGGCACGCCGCCCACCGTCGCCCACAGCAGCGGCGCGACGGCCGCGTCAGAGGTGTTCTCGGCAACCGATTCCACCGCGGCCCGGGTCAGTTCCCCGGCGTCGAGCTCTGCCGGATCACGCCCGCACAGTGCGGGCAGCAGCCGTCTGGCGCCCTCGACATCGTCGCGGTGCACCAGGTCACCCATCGCCAGGCCGGTGCGCGCCAGGGTTGTTCCGCCCAGCGCTATCCACGTGGCGGCCGCGGTGGCGGCGCCGGACCACAGCGGACCACGCCGCCGAGCCCGCCGCTGCACCCCGGCGCCGAACAGGCTCACGACCCCGACGAGCAGGCCGACATGAGCGACGCCGCCGATCCGACTGTCGCGGTAGGTGAACCGCTCCACCCCCGCGGCCGCTGCACCGAATCCGGCGACCGGATGACCCGTCCGCGGGTCAGCCAGCACGAGGTCGGCCAGGTAGCCGGCCAGCACACCCACGACCCGGGTATGGCGCGTCGCCCCAAACACTCCGGCAGCGTCTCACACGTGGTCTACTCGGTGGATGAAGCGGCACGCCAACCGGGTGGCCGACCTGCTGAATCCCGCGGCAGTGTTGTTACCCGCCGCGAACGTCATCATGCAGCTGTCGTTGCCCGGTGTCGGCTATGGCGTCTTGGAAAGCCCAGTCGACAGCGGCAACGTCTATAAGCATCCATTCAAACGGGCGCGTACCACCGGCACGTATTTGGCCGTCGCAACCATCGGCACCGAATCGGACCGCGAACTCATCCGCGCTGCCGTCGACACCGCGCACCGGCAAGTGCGGTCGACGGCGTCAAGCCCGGTGCCATATAGCGCCTTCGATCCCGCGCTGCAGCTGTGGGTGGCCGCCTGCCTGTACCGCTACTTCGTCGACCAGCACGAGTTCCTGTACGGCCCGCTCGACCAGACCACCGCGGACGCGGTGTACGCCGACGCCAAGCGGCTGGGCACCACCCTTCAAGTGCGCGAAGGGATGTGGCCAGCGGACCGAGTCGCGTTCGACGAATACTGGAAGCGCTCGCTCGAAGAGCTGCACATCGCCCCGCCGGTCCGCGAGCACCTGCACGGGGTGGCGACGATGGCGTTCCTGCCGCGTCCGCTGCACGCACTCGCCGGGTCGTTCAACCTGTTCGCGACAACCGGATTTTTGGCGCCAGAGTTCCGCACGATGATGCGCCTGGAGTGGGCAGAATCCCAGCAGCGGCGGTTCGAATGGCTGCTAGCCGCGCTGCGGCTGGCAGATCGGCTGATCCCACGCCAGGCGTGGATTCTGGGCTACCGCCTTTACCTGTGGGACATGCGCTTTCGTGCGCGACGCGGCTGGCGAATCGTCTAACGGCTAGCTGAAGACGACAACCAACACGATGGCGACCATGCTCAGTATCGCCATCAAGAACCACGGCTGCAGAATAAGGGGCCGCTCGCGGGCTTCATCGGTCTTCGCCGGAAGGGAGGCGGTGCGTTCGGGCGTCAGCTGAGAAGTCATGTATCAAGCATGACTAATTAGTCAACCGAAGTAAATGTGGCGCTCGCCTCATCGATGCGGCATTGCGACCTAGATCACACTGCGAGGAGAAAGGAACGACAGCCGTGACCTTCCCGGGACTCAACCACGTCGCAATCACCGTGCGCGACATGAAAATCAGTGGCCTGTGGTATCAGACGTTGTTCGGGGCCGACCCGATACTCGACGAGCACACCGCTGCCGGCTTCCGGCACCTGGTGTGGCTGCTCGACGGCGCCACGGTGTTCGGAGTCCACCAGCACGAGCGGCCGGCCCCAGACGAACGATTCAGCGAGTTCCGGGTCGGCCTGGACCACGTCGGCTTCGGCTGCGCCAACCGTGCGGAGTTGGAGACCTGGATGGCCCGCCTCAACGAGCTCGGCGTCCAGCATGGCGGGATCGTGGACGCGCCCTACGGCTCGGGTTTGAGCTTTCGCGACCCCGACGGCATTGCGCTCGAGTTCTTCGCGCCGCCGAGCTGACTAGCCCGAGGTAGAGACGGACGGGCCCCTTTCCCACCGGGATGTGTCAGCATTGACGCGTGAGTCGGCGACGAATCGCCCATGTCCTCTGTGCCGTTGCGGTGAGCGCCTGGGCGGCTCTGCTGAGCACACCGATCGACATCGCGTCCGCTGCTCCCTGTCCCGACGTCGAGGTGACGTTCGCCCGCGCCAGCACCGAACCGCCGGGTGTCGGCGTGGTCGGCCAGCAGTTTGTTGACGCCCTGCGCTCGCAGGTCGGCGGCAGGTCGGTTGGGGTGTATGCGGTCAACTACCCCGCCTCAGAGGATTTCATCCCGTCCACCAACGCGGGTACCAGTGACGCGAATGCTCACGTCACGTCGATGATCGCGAACTGCCCCAACACCAAGATGGTGCTCGGCGGCTATTCCCAGGGCGCGATGGTGATCGATCAGATCACCATCGCCCAATTCCCTATTGCGGGCTTTGTCCCCGAGACGCTATCGGCGGACCAGGCTGATCACGTTGCTGCGCTCGCCCTCTTCGGCAATCCGGCGGACAGATATCTGGGCGCACCGGTAAGCACGGTCAGCCCGTGGTACGGGACCAAGGCCATCGACTTGTGTGCGCCCGGCGATCCGATCTGCACCCCGGGTGCGGGCCTGTCGGTGCCGACGCACGACGAAGAGTTCTCCGCGGCACACCTTTCCTATCCGAATTCCGGAATGCCGGCTCAAGCGGCGGCTTTCGCCGCAAGTCACCTGTAGAAATGCGCGCAGTCGTCATCACCAAGCACGGTCCCCCGTCGGTGCTCAAAGTGCAGGACCGCCCCGACCCGCCGCCACCCGCGGCCGGCCAGGTGCGCATTTCAGTGCGTGCGGCGGGGGTGAACTTCGCCGACCACCTCGCGCGTGTCGGGCTATACCCCGATGCGCCGAAGGTTCCAAGCGTGGTCGGCTACGAGGTGGCCGGGACGATCGAGGCCGTCGGAGACGGCGTCGACCCGGCGCGCATCGGCGAGCGGGTCTTGGCCGGAACGCGTTTCGGCGGTTACGCCGAGATCGTCAACGCCTCAGCGGATGACACTGTGGCGCTTCCAGATTCGATGACGTTCGAGCAGGGCGCCGCGGTGCCGGTCAACTATGCGACGGCATGGGCGGCGCTGCACGGTTACGGCTCGCTGCGCGCCGGCGAACAGGTGCTGGTGCATGCCGCCGCGGGCGGCGTCGGCATCGCGGCAGTCCAGCTGGCCAAGGCCGCAGGCGCGATCGTGCACGGCACCGCATCACCGGGCAAGCACAGCCAGCTCGCTGCACTGGGCGTCGACCGCGCCATCGACTACCGCCGCGATGGGTGGTGGAAGGGCTTGGGCCCGTACGACATTGTGCTGGATGCGTTGGGCGGCACATCGTTACGGCGATCGTTGGACCTGTTACGTCCGGGCGGTCGGCTGGTGGCCTACGGCCTTTCAGCGTTGCAACAGGGCGAAAAGCGATCGCTGCTTCGGGCGGCGCCACAGGCGCTAGCCATGGTGCGTGGGTTCAACCTGATCAACCAGCTCAACGACTCCAAGACCGTCATCGGCCTGAACATGCTGCGGTTGTGGGACGACCGCGGAACGCTTGAACCCTGGATCGGACCACTGTCGAGGGCACTCGCCGACGGCACGGCAGCCCCGGTTGTACACGCCGCGGTGCCGTTCGCCGACGCGCCGGAAGCGCACCGGATCCTGGCCGCGCGCGAGAATGTCGGCAAGGTCGTGCTGGTGCCGTAGTTCCAATGAGGTGAGCGCGTCACCTGGAGTCCAGCAAGGATGGCACGCCCGCCCGGGCCGAGACCTAGGGTGCGCACCACGTCAAGATCGGTTTGCTCTCCTTGGGAAGTGGGGGGACGCAGAGCGGCGGGCAAAGACGCGGTCGAGTGTCCGGTCGGGCAGGATGCGCGCCAAGCGGGTGAGCAGTGCGGCGTCGCGGGAGGGACGCTGAGCAATGTCGGCCACCAGCAAAAGAGGCGCCCATCGTGAGATTCTAGGAATTGCGAGAAGGGCAGCATCGGTACCGCTTACATCGGTACCGGTTATCTGTGTATCGTCACGACGTGAAGGTTTGGCTTGCAGGCAACAGGAAAGCCGTCGTCAAAGTACTGTTTACCGGGTGAGTCCCCGGTTCCGGGTTGCGCCGAGGACCCATAAGTCAGTTGGGCCTTTGGGAGGAGAAGGCGATGACCGAAGTCGAAGACCTCGACGTGCACCACGACGGCTACCCGACACATCGGCGCAAAGCCCGCTTTGATTGGTCGAACACGCCGTTGCACTGGGTCCCCGATGACCCCTTCGCCACACACTTTTGGAATGCGCTGCACCTGTTACTGCCCGAAGGGGAGCGGGGATTCATCAAGGCCGTCAATGAGGCGGCGCCACTGGTCGACGATCCGGAACTGACGGCACCGATCAAAGCGTTCGTGCAGCAGGAATCCTGGCACGCCGGCGCGCACCAAGTTGTCCTCGATCATCTGGCCGAGCAGGGCATCGACACCAAGCCCTACATCGACAAGTTGCAGAAGTGGTTGCGAGCGGGCACTAATCAGCACCCGGGCTGGCCTACGCGTTTGCAGCGATGGTGGCTCTACCGGCGCCTGGCCGACGTGGCCGCGCTCGAGCACTTCACAGCGGTGCTGGGCCAATGGTGGATCCAAAACCGCGGCCTGGACTATGCAGGAACCGACCCGGTCATGCTTGATCTGCTGCGCTGGCACGGAGCTGAGGAGGTAGAGCACCGCTCGCTGGTATTCGACATCTACCAGAATGTGTGCGGGAGCTACCTGCTGCGCGCGTGGGCGATGCTGTTCAACGCGCCGGGGTTCTTGTTCGCGTGGTTCGCAGGGGTGCGTTTCTTAATGGCGCAGGACCCAACCACCACCGCCGAACCGCGCTTAAGGGACTGGCTACGGGCCGCCCGCCAGTACAAGGTGCCCGGGCCGTGGAATCTGTTTGTGATCAGCACACTGCGCTATATGCGTCCCAGCCATCATCCCAGCACCGAAGCTTCCACGCAGATGGCGATGGACTACTTGGCGCAGTCGCCGGCTGCGCGGGCTGCCCGCCAGGCAGCCCAAGGCGATCAGCGGTCCAGATCTGCTGAGAAGGACGCATCGGCGAACCCTGTCTAGGAAGGCCGCCGATCGCCTTGAAGTTGTGGAGGGGTTGACAGCGAAAACTCGTGCGCACCCGAGCAGTGTGGGTGGCCGCCCCAGCCGCTATCGCGGCGCCAACGCGTGGTCGTCGCCGCCTCAGGACGTCGTGCGGCACCTTATCCCGCAGTCGTGCTGCAGGGGCGGATCCGACGTGTACGCCTGCGGGTTGGCGGGCCATTTACGAGGGAGATCGCCCGCGGCGAGACGAAGCATCCCCGAAACAAATTCACTGTCATTGTCGACATGCCCGCCGCCACCGCCGCAGCACCTGAGCGGCCCGGTCAGCACACGGTTTTTGAATTGTGGATTCCGTTCGGCGGCGGTGTCGACCGTTGTGTCGGCGCGGCGTTCGCCAAGACGGGGATGGACGTCGCGCTGCGCATACTGCTGCGCGAATTCCGGTTCGCGCCAACCGATGCGCCGGACGAACGTCGACGCTGGCGCGGTATAGCGACGGTGCCGACACGGGGTGGACGAGCGGTGGCGTACCGGCGAACCGCCACGGCGTCGCGTGCTGCCGACTCTGCTGCGGTGGCCGATCACGGCAGCGCATGATGCTCCTGGCATACTCGCCGCTGTGACAAGCACTCTCAGGCGATACATCAAGCCCATCGACCCTTTCCCGGCGCTGAAAATCGCCATGAACAAGTACTGGTACCCCTTGATCAGCCGCCGGTGGCAGAAGGAAGACATCGTCTTTCTCAACTGGGGCTACGAGGAAGATCCGCCGATGGGACTGCCGCTGAGCCCTGAAGATGAGCCCAACCGGTACTGCATCCAGCTCTACCACCGCACGGCGACCCAAGCCGATC
>Ga0335075_10005902_pt1 | contig 18932 bp, 14 predicted proteins | sample Lox_Sample_24_FD_206723 | JGI IMG/M metagenome (GOLD analysis project Ga0335075, IMG submission 206723) | Soil microbial communities from Loxahatchee National Wildlife Refuge, Florida, United States - Lox_Sample_2.4 | ecosystem: Environmental > Terrestrial > Soil > Wetlands | place: USA... | reverse complement strand
CATCGGCCGCGACCCCGAATGGGTGCTGCCGCTGGGAGCGGCGATCGAGCTGATCCACACCTACTCGTTGATCCACGACGACCTGCCCGCGATGGACAACGACGAGTTGCGGCGCGGCCGGCCGACATGCCACGTCGCGTTCGGAGAGGATGTGGCCATCCTCGCCGGCGACGGGCTGTACGCCGAGGCGTTCGTGCTGCTGCTCTCGCGCCAGCAGGCCGAACCGGCACGGCTGCTGGCGGCCGCCCGGGAACTCGCCGACGCCACCGGGGCGGACGGCATGGTGGCAGGTCAGTACATCGACGTGGCGGGCACAGCGCCGCCCGGCGCCGCCGGCCTACGGCACCTGCACGAACTCAAGACCGGGCGGCTGATCGCCGCCAGCGTGGAGTGCGTGCTCCTGCTGGCTGGCGTACACGAAGGCGAGACACATGACAGCTTCCTAATTTTCGCCTCGGAGCTCGGGGTACTTTTCCAGATCGTGGACGACATCCTCGACGTCACCGGCTCCGAACAGGCGCTCGGCAAGCATCAGGGCAGCGACGAGCGCCTCGGCAAGCGGACATACGTGACAGAGTTCGGGGTAGAGGGCGCCCGCAAGCTCGCCTCGCAATCGCACGGGCGGGCTCGGGCAGCGCTCTCGCTGGCGGCGGGGCCGGGCGGATCCGACACAACCATTGAGCTCGAACAGATCACCGACTTCATCGCGACCCGAACCTTTTAGATGTCTGAACTACTTGCGCGGATCGACAATCCGCAGGACCTGCATGCGCTGAGCGAGGACGAGCTCCAGCTCCTCGCCCAGGAAGTCCGCGAGCACATCATCGACACCGTCGGAGAGATCGGCGGTCACTTCGGGGCCAACCTGGGCGCGTGCGAGATCGCGGTGGCGCTCCATTCGATGCTCGATTCGCCGCGCGACAAGATCCTGTGGGACGTCGGCCACCAGGCCTACCCGCACAAGATCCTCACCGGGCGCCGCGACCGCCTGCAGACGATCCGCAAGTACCGCGGGCTGGCGCCGTTCTGCGCCATCCACGAATCCGAGCACGACATCATGGGCGCCGGCCACGCCTCGACCGCGATCGGCTACGCGGTTGGGATCAAGGAGGCGATGCTGCGCGGACAGGGCGAGGACGGGCACGTGGTGGCGGTGGTCGGCGACGGCGCGATGACCGGCGGCGTCGCCTTCGAAGCGGTGCACCAGGCCGGCGGCGAGGGAACTCCGATCGTCGTCGTGCTCAACGACAACGGGATGTCGATCGCCCCGAATGTGGGCGCGCTCTCGCGCAACTTCAACCGGATCCGCCTGAACCCGAAGCTGTGGCGCGCCCGGGAGGAGTTCGAGGAGGGACTCACCAAGCTGCCGGTCGGCATCGGCTCCGCGTTCGAGCGCCTCGGCCCGCACGTCAAGGAGTCGCTCAAGGCCTTCTGGGCCCCCGGTCTGTGGTGGGAGGAGCTTGACTGGGCCTACATCGGCGTGATCGACGGACACGACGTGCGGGCGGTTCGGCGCGCGCTGCGCGAGGGGCTGTCAGCCGGGCGTCCCGTCGTGGTCCATTGCGCCACGGTCAAGGGCAAGGGCTTCGCCCCGGCCGAGGAGGGCGGCCTCGAGGGGATGGAGAAGTGGCACGCGGCCAAGCCGAAGTCGATCGCCAACGGCATTCCCACGCAGTCGGCGCCGGCTGCGCGCGGGGCCGGTGGGAGTCGCATCACCAAGCCCAAGCCACCTCAGTACACCCAGGTGTTCGGCCAGGCGCTGGTGGAGGAGTGCCGGCGCGACGACCGGGTGATCGGGATCACCGCGGCGATGAACTCCGGCACCGGGCTGAACTATCTGCAGCGCGAGATCCCCGACCGTTACTTCGACGTGGGGATCGCCGAGCAGCAGGCGATTCTGTTCGCCGCCGGCCTCGCGCTCCAGGGCTGCAAGCCGGTGGCCGCGATCTACTCGACCTTCCTGCAGCGCGCCTATGACCAGATCGTCCACGACGTCTGCCTGCAGAAGCTGAACGTGGCGTTCGTGATGGACCGCGCCGGACTGGTCGGCGACGACGGGCCGACCCACCACGGCGTCTTCGACATCGCCTATTTGCGCTGTCTCCCGAACATCGTGCTGATGTCCCCGCGCGACGAGGCGATGCTCGTGCACATGCTTCGCACCGCACTGCTTCACGACGATGGCCCGATCGCGATGCGCTACCCACGCGGAGAAGGACTCGGCGTGGCGCTTCCGGCCCGACCGGAGGCGATCGAGATCGGGACCGGGGAGATCCTGCGTGAGGGCGAGCGCGTCGCGCTGCTCGGCTACGGCACCGGCGTCGCCAAGGCGCTCGAGGCGGCCGACATCCTGGCCGAGCACGGCCTGTCGGTGACGGTCGCGGACGCCCGGTTCGCCAAGCCGATCGACGTGGGCCTGGCCGCCCAACTGGCCGCCGAGCACGACCTGCTCGTGACGGTCGAGGAGGGCGTGCTCGCCGGCGGATTCGGGTCGGCCGTGTGGGAGCGCCTCTCGGATGCCGGTTTGGCGCCCCGCATTTTGCGAGTCGGGCTCCCCGACCGGTATGTCACCCATGGCGCCCCGAAGCTGCTGCACGAGGAGGTCGGCTTCACCGGCGAGCGGATCGCCGAGCGGATCGAGTCCGCCGTGGCCGAGTACAGCGGCATTTCCGTCGCCTGAAGCCTCGACAAACCGTTGATCTGAGGACGTTTGCCCTAGGGTGCTCGCCCCATCGCGCCGAAACAGGTTCGGTGACGATCCAGGAGCTCGAACTTGGTTCACACTCCCCCGAAGGACCGGCGGGGGCGGCGGAGCTGTACGTCTCCCGCCAGCCGGTCGTGGATGGGGACATGCGCGTCAGCGGCTATCGCGTGGCCTACGCGACCGGAGACGGGAGCGAGCCGGGCGACGCGTCGCCCGCGCGGCTACTCGGCGACGTGCTGAGCAGCGTCGGGCTCGACGAGCTGGTCGGCAGCTCCCTGGCCCACCTGCCGCTTTCGCGGGAGGTGCTCATCGGCCTCGGCGTCCCGCCGGTGCGCCCCGATCGGGTGATGCTGCGGATCGCCCACGACACCGCGCTCGACCCCGAGGTGGCGCGCATCATCGAAGCGCTGACCGGGCGCGGCTATGCCCTGTCGCTGTACGAGCTGCCGGGCCCCGAATTCGACGCCTCGCTGCTGGACCGGTTCGGGACGGTCGAGGTCGACTTCTCCGCCTGGGACCAGGTCGACGCCGGCCAGGCCATCGCGCGGATCAAGGGCGGCCGGGCGAGCGCGCTGGCCACCGGGCTGGTCGACTACGACCGGTTCGAGGTGGCCAAGTCGCTCGGGTATGAGCTGTTCGGCGGGCCCTTCTATGCCAGCCGGCATCGAGCCCGGGTGCGCAAGATCCCGGTCGGCGAGATGGGCACGCTGGTGTCGCTCGCCGCCCTGCAGGGTGGCTCAGCCACGATCGAGGAGCTCGAGCAGGTGATCGACCGCGACGTCGGCCTGAGCGTCAAGTTGCTGCGCTACATCAACTCTGCCTACGTCGGCATGCGCGGGAGCATCACCTCGATCCGGCAGGCGGTGATGATGCTCGGGTCCCGCGGCGTGTCCCGCTGGGCGCTGCTCGTGGCTCTCACCGGCGGGCCGAGCACCCCCCGCGAGCTGTCGGTGGTCGGGCTGACCCGGGCGCGGATGTGCGAGCTGCTCGGCTCCGAGCGCCAGGACGTGGCCGGCGAGGAGCTGTTCACGGTCGGGCTGCTGTCGGTTGCCGACGCGCTGCTCGATGTCCCGCTCGAGACGATCGTCGACGAGCTCCCGTTGGCCGACCAGGTGTCGGCCGCGCTGCTGCGCCGTGACGGGCCGGCGGGCTCGATCCTCGACGCCGTGGTCAGCTACGAGCGGGGCGACTTCGACGTCGCCGCGCTTCAGGTACACAGCCGGGGCATTGCCAGCTCCTACCGCGACGCGCTGGGCTGGGCGGTCGAGACGGTCTCGGCGCTGAACTGAGCTGAACTGCCGGCCCGCGTACGCGATCACGTACCGTTTCGCGCGGAAATGACGCCGCGGGTTCGAATCGACACGCTGCTCTCCCGGCGGGGCATGTTCCCGTCGCGCTCTGCCGCGGCCGCGTCGGTCCTGGCGGGCGACGTCCTGCTTTTGCCCGAGCGCCGGCGGGCCGAGAAGCCCGGTCAGCTGGTGGCCGAGGACGTCGAGCTCGAGGTGGTCGAGGCCCCGCCGTTCGTCTCGCGGGGCGGGATCAAGCTGTCGAACGCTCTGACGGCGTTTGGGCTCGGGGTGGCGGGGCGGCGTGCCCTGGACGTGGGCGCCTCGACCGGCGGCTTCACCGACTGTCTCTTGCAGGCCGGGGTCGCGCATGTCGTGGCGGTCGACGTCGCCTACGGCGAGCTTTCCTGGAGTCTGCGGTCGGATTCGCGGGTGACGGTGGTTGAGCGGTGCAACGCCCGGTCGCTGCGGGTTTCGGATCTTCCCTACGCCCCGGACCTGATCGTGATCGACGTGTCGTTCATCTCGCTGGTCAAGATCCTGCCGGCCGTTCTCGGCACCGCGGCCCAGCGGTTTGACTGCCTGGCGCTGGTCAAGCCCCAGTTCGAGGTGGGACGCGGGCAGGTCGGCAAGGGAGGCGTCGTGCGCGACGCGTCGGCGCGGCGGCGAGCGCTGGTCTCGGTTGGTTCGGCGGCGGTCGACTTGGGCGCCACCGTTCTGGGGTATGCGTCGTCCGGGCTGCCCGGTCCGAAAGGGAATCTCGAGACGTTCGTGTGGCTCGCCGAGGGCGCGCGCGGCGCTTGCGTGGATCTGGAGCAGGCGGCCGGCGAGGTCGAGCCGTGAACCCGGTGCGCACGGCCACGGTGCTCACCCACCGCCGGCCGTCGGAGACGAGGCCGGCCATCGAGGCGCTGGTGGAGATCGCTCGGGCCGCCGGAGCGACCCTGTTCGTCGACCCGGACGAGACCCGCAAGCATCGCCTAGAGCACGGACCCGGGCTCGAGGTCGACGTCGAGGGCCGGATCGAGGTCGACATCTGCTTCGCGATGGGCGGCGACGGCACGATCCTGACCGCCCTGCGCCGGTATGCCGGCACCGGCGTCCCGGTGTTCGCCGTCAATTTCGGCGAGATCGGCTTCCTGGCGACGGTCGACCGCGAGGAGGCGCAGGACGGGTTCGAGCGCGCGTTCGCGGGCGACTATGAGGTCCTGTCGCTGCCCGGGATCGCGCTCTCCGGAGCCAGCGGCGAATGGCTGGCGATGAACGACGTCTCGATGCACCGCCAGCCGGGCAACCGCGTGGCCGACCTCGCCTACGCGGTTGGCGATGACGAGATCGGACGGGTGCGCTGCGACGGCCTGGCCGTCGCCACCCCGGCCGGCTCGACCGGGTACAACCTGGCCAACGGCGGCCCGGTGATGGCCTGGGGCGTCGCCGGCTTCGTCGTCTCCTTCATCGCCCCGCATTCCTTGACGGCGCGGGCGCTGGTGGTCGCGCCGAGCGATGTGCTGAGCGTCCACAACCGCTCGCGCGAGGAGTCGGTCGACGTCACCGTGGACGGCCGGCCGGTGTGCACGCTGCCGCCGGGGGACGTGATCGAGGCCCGGTTCGTCGACGCTCAGGGGTGCCTGGCTCAGGTGCCGGGTGCGAACTTCTACCACCGCCTGCGCGAGAAGTTCGGCCGGCTCTCATCGATGCGGTAAGGGTCGGGCGGCTGGGCTGACAGCCAGGTCGAGGCCTTCCGCACGGGTCAGGACGGGGCACCCGGCCCCACGCATGCCGCGAAGCGGCCCAATCTGCACCCCGGGGAACGAATCGGACGTGAGGCCCGGGCGAACCCGGGCCTCACGCCGCGTCGGTCAGGGGAGCTTGAAGGAGAGCGCGCTGGACCGGGGTGGCACCAGCAGCGGCAGCGCGAAGATCCCTGTCACTCCCAGCGAGTGGGGAACCAGATCCAGCGACTGTTTGTACACGGCTGACCTCTCTCACACCCCGGCACCGCGGTCGGTTTTCGGTGTGACTCCCACCGCGCCGGAGTTCTCTCCGGGTCCTACATACCCATGCTCAGGATTATTTATGCAATCGGTTGCAGGCCCATCCGCAGAACCTCGGCGGTGTGGAGCGCGCGCCGGCCGGTGCCGGCTTCGATCTGGGTGCGGCACGAGAACCCGTCCGCGACCAGCAGCGTGTCCGCGTCGGTCTCCCTGACCTGCGGCAGCAGGAACTGCTCTCCGATCCGCATCGAGACCTCATACTGCTCGCCGGCGTGATAGCCGAACGAGCCCGCCAGGCCGCAGCAGCCGGCCCTCGTCATCTCGGCGTCGACGCCGGCCCGCCGGAGCAGGTCCGGGCGGGCACCGATCACGGCCTTCTGGTGGCAGTGCCCGTGGACCAGCGCCCGGCGTTCGACGCGGGGCGGCTGCCAATCCGGGGCGGAGCGGTCGAGCAGCTCCTCGAGCACGACGGTCTGTGAGCCGAGACGACGCGCGTGCTCGTCGTGGGGCATGAGCTTGCGCAGCTCGTCGCGGAAGACCGACGCGCAGCTCGGCTCGAGCACGAGCACGGGGACACCGGCCTCGATCGGCTCCGATAGCGCGGCGAGCGTGTCCCGTAGCGTCCGCCGGGCCAGGCCGAGCATGCCGAAGTCGTACAGCGGTCGCCCGCAGCACACCCGTTTGCTCGGCAGTTCGACCGCGAACCCGGCCGCCTCGAGCAGCTCGACCGCGGCCTGGCCGATCTGTGGGTCGAACAGGTCGGTGAACGTATCGGGCCAGAGCACGACCCGCTCGCGGCCGGGGGCCGGCTCAGCGGCCGCGGGCCGGGACGCGAACCAATCACGGAACGTCTGGCGCGCGAACCGCGGTGCCTCGCGCTCCTCCGCGATCCCGAGCATTCGCTTGCCGGCGCCGGACAGCCCGGGCGCGTGACTCAGCGCGTTGACCAACCGCGGCGAACGGGCGGCGACCGGACCCCACCACGGCATCAGACCCAGCACGTAGTGATTGAGCGGGCGCCGGCGCCGCGCGTAGTAGTGGGAGAGGAACTCGGCCTTGTAGGTGGGGATGTCGACCTGAACCGGGCAATCGCCGGTGCAGCCCTTGCAGGAGAGGCAGAGATCGAGCGACTCCTTGACCGCGTCGTCGCGCCAGCCCTCGGTGACGACGTCGCCCTTGAGCATCTCGAACAGGAGCCTCGAGCGCCCGCGGGTCGAGTGGCGCTCCTCACGCGTGACGTGGAAGCTCGGGCACATCGTGATGCTGCCGAGATTGCGGCACTTGGCCATTCCGAAGCAGCGCTCGATCGCGGTGGCGAACGATCCGCCGTCGTCCGGAAAAGCGAAGTTCGTCTTCAGTTCGGGTGGGCGGTAGTCGGGTCCGAGCCGCAGGCCCTCGTCGAGCTTGACGTCGCCGATCAGGCGGTTGGGGTTCATCTTCCAGTCGGGGTCCCAGATCCGCTTGAAGTCGTTGAAGGCCTGCATCAGCTCGGGTCCGAACATCTTTGGGAGCAACTCGGCTCGGCCGTGACCCTCGCCGTACTCGCCGGCCAGCGAGCCGCCGTAGGAGACGACCAGGTCCGCGCACTTCTCCATGAACGAGCGGAACGTCTTGACCCCTTGAGCGCTCTTGAGGTCGAAGTCCATGCGCGTGTGCACGCAGCCCTGGCCGAAGTGCCCGTAGTAGACGCACCGGTAGCCGTGGTCGTCGAGGATCTGTTGGAAGTCGCGCAGGTAGGCGCCGAGCTTGTCCGGATGGACGGCGGCGTCCTCCCAGTTGCCCTCGGCGTCCATGTAGCCGGGCGCGCGGCTGTCGCCGACCGCGCTCTCGCGCACCTTCCAGACGCTCACCTGATCGAGCTTGTCGACGATCACCTTGGCGTCGATCTGCGGGCCGCCGGCCAGGTCCTCCAGGGCCTGGCGAGCCTCGGTCATGGCCGAGTCGGGATCGTCCTGGCCGAACTCGACGTACAGCCACGCCCGCCCGTCGGGGAGGAGCGCCCGCTCGGGGGCGAGCCGGCTCTTGGCGATCATGTTCTTGATCAGCTGGTCGTCGAACCCCTCCAGGCCGATCGGTTTGCATCGCTGAAGGATCACCGGCACGTGGTCGGCGGCCTGGAAGACGTCGGGATAGCCGAGCAGGAGCGTGCGGCGGTGCTGCGGACTGGGGACGAGGCGGACGGTCGCGTGCAGCACGTTCGCGCACGTGCCCTCCGAGCCGACGAGCGCGCGGGCGACGTGGAAGCCGTTCTCGGGCAGGAGCTGGTCGAGGTTGTAGCCCGAGACCCGGCGCGGGATGTCAGGGAACTCGGCTCTAACCCGGTCGGCCACGCGGTCGCGGAGGTCTTTCAAAGCGGCGTAGATCTCGCCCTTGCGCCCGCCGGCGGCGATGATCCGCTCGAGCTCCTCGTCGCTGGTCGCGCCGACGGTCATCCGCGTGCCGTCGTAGAGCACCACGTCGAGCTCGATCACGTTGTCCGATGTCTTGCCCGCCATCAGCGAGTGGGTGCCGCACGAGTTGTTGCCGAGCATCCCGCCGAACGTGCAGTACTCGTGGGTGGCGGGGTCGGGTCCGTAGGTCAGGTGGTGCTCTTCGGCGGCGTTGCGGAGCTGATCGCAGATCACGCCGGGCTGGACGATCGCGCGCCTTGCCTCCGGGTCGAGCTCGACGATCTGGTTGTAGTACTTGGAGTAGTCGAACACGACCGCGACGTTGGTGGTCTGGCCGCTGGGCGCCGTGCCGGTCCCGCGGGGCAGCACGGGGGCTCCGTGCTCGCGGCAGGTCGCGACGCCGGCGATCACGTCCTCGGGTCCGCGCGGGATCACCACGCCAATCGGGACCGCCCGGTAGATCGAGAAGTCGTTGGCGTACATCGCACGCGTGCCGGCGTCGAAGCGGACCTCGCCGGAGATGGCTTGCGTGAGCGCTCGCTTGAGGCTCGAGACGTCGACGTCGGTTGGGCCCGTGGTGACGTGGCGTTGCTCGAGCTGGGACGCGGCAGTGGCCATCGCTCTCCTCTCCTCTCGTTCGATGCCTACCGTACATCCTGGCGCGCGCGATCTGTCGGGGCCGCCTGGTACACCGGGGCCCATGCTGCAAGAGCTGCGCGTCGAGAATCTGCTGCTGATCGACCGGGCCGAGCTGCGCCTGGCGCCGGGGCTGAACGTGGTCACGGGCGAGACCGGCGCTGGGAAGACGCTCCTGGCGCAAGCGCTCGACCTGCTCCTCGGCGGCCGCGCCGGGAGCGGCATCGTGCGGGGCGGAGCGGCCGAGGCGTACGTCGAGGGCGTGTTCTCGGTGCCGCCCGAGTGGGATTCCCACGCACCCTCCACCCAACACCGACTGGAGATCTTGCCCACGGGTGCCGAGGAGATCGTGCTTGCCCGGCGGGTGTGGCCCGACGGACGGACCCGGGCGTACGTGTGCGGCCGCTCGGCAACCGTGGGCGATCTGCGCGAGCTGGGCGGTGAGCTGGTCGCCTTCTACGGGCAGCACGAGCACCGGCGGCTGATGCTCTCGACCGTCCAGCTCGAGGTGCTCGACGCTCACTGTGGACCCAAGCAGGCGCTCCTGCGGACGCGAGTGGGCGAGGCGTACGAGCACGTCCGGCGGCTCCAGGACCGGATGGGCGCGCTGGAGGAGCTGGCCGCCGGCCGGGAGCGCGAGCTCGACCTGCTCGCCTATGAGCTCGAGGAGATCGAACGCGTAGGGCCGAGCGCGGCCGAGGCGGGCGAGCTCGCCGAGGAGCGCGACCGGCTGCGCCACCTTGAGACGCTTCAGGGCTCGGCCAGTGGAGCGGCCGAGGCGGTGTCGGGGGACGGGGGCGAGGGCGCCGCCGAGCTGCTCTCGCACGCCGCCGCCCAGGTGCAGCACGCCGCCGAGATCGACCCGCGGCTGGCCGAGCTCGCCGAGCGGCTCGCCGGGCTCGCCTACGAGGCCCAGGACCTGGGTGCCGGGCTGCGCTCCTACGCGCTTGGCCTGGAGGGCTCGCCCGGGCGGCTCGAGGAGGTCGAGGAGCGCCTCGCCCAGTTCGCCCGGCTCGAGCGCAAGCACGGCGGCGCTATCGCCGAGGTGCTAGCTCACGCCGACCGCTGCCGGGCGCGCCGCGAGGAGCTCGAGCGGGCCGAGATCGCGTTGGGGGAGGTCGGGGAGGAGCTGTCCGCGGCCCGGGACGAGCTCGACCGCCTGGCCGGCGAGCTGTCCAAGCGCCGGCGCAAGGCCGCGCCAGGGCTGGCGTCGGCAGTTCGCGAGCGGCTCGCCGAGCTGGCCATGCCGGAGGCGTCGTTCGAGGTTGCGGTGACCGAACGCGAGGAGGGATGCGGGCCGCGGGGGGCGGACGCCGTAGAGCTGCTGATCGCGGCCAACCCGGGCCTGCCGGCCGGGCCGCTGCGGGAGATCGCCTCGGGCGGGGAGCTCTCCCGCGTGATGCTGGCGATCCTCAGCGTCGCGCACGGGGATGGCGGCGGCGCAGAGAGCGGCGAGCCACTCCTCGTGTTCGACGAGATCGACGCCGGCATCGGCGGGCACACCGCCCGGGCGGTCGGCGAGCACCTGCGCGCGCTGGCGGCCGGCCGGCAGATTCTGTGCATCACCCACCTGCCGCAGGTCGCGGCGCTGGCGACGCGTCACTTCACGATCGCCAAGGACACCGGCACCGTCCCGGCGCGGACCACCGTCACCGCGCTCGACGGGGACCGGGTCGTCGGCGAGCTCGTCCGGATGCTCGGGGCAGATGCAGGCGACCGCGCGGCAACACGGCACGCGCGGGACTTGCTCCGCGCCGCTTGAACGCGCCCCACGGTGGTCTCTCGGCGAGGGTGGTCGAGAAAACGACCATATAGGTCGCTTTCTCGACCAGGCCCGCCGGGAGCGTCCGAACGGGCCGCTACCTTCAAACGAACGGAACGCGGCTAGACTGGGGAAGCGACCTAATGGCATCGGGCGATACCAGGTTCATCTTCATCACGGGCGGGGTGGTGTCCTCGCTCGGCAAGGGAATCTCCGCCGCCTCGATCGGCCGCCTGCTGGTCGCCCGGGGGCTCGATGTACAGCTCCAGAAGTTCGATCCGTACATCAACGTCGACCCGGGCACGATGTCGCCCTACCAGCACGGCGAGGTGTTCGTGACCGAGGACGGCGCCGAGACCGATCTCGACCTCGGCCACTACGAGCGGTTCACCGACGCCAACACCAGCCGGGCTTCGAACGTGACCGCCGGCGGCATCTACAACACGGTGATCCGGCGCGAGCGTCGCGGCGACTACCTGGGCGCGACGGTCCAGGTCGTCCCGCACATCACCGACGAGATCAAGCAGCGCATCAAGCTGATGGCCGAGGCGACCGACGTCGACTTCGTGATCACCGAGATCGGCGGGACGGTGGGCGACATCGAGTCGCTGCCCTTCCTCGAGGCGATCCGCCAGTTCCCGGTCGACGTGGGACGCCGGCGCTGCATGTTCATCCACCTCACGCTGGTCCCGTACATCACCCACGCCGGCGAGCTCAAGACCAAGCCGACGCAGCACTCGGTCAACGAGCTGAGGCGTATCGGTATCGCCCCGGACATGGTGATCTGTCGCTCTGAGTCGAGGCTCGGCGGCGACATTCGCCGCAAGATCGCGCTATTCGCGAGCCTGCCGGTGGAGGCCGTGGTCTCGGCTTACGACGTGCCCGACATCTACCAGGTGCCGCTGGGGTTCCACGCCGAGGGCGTCGACGACTTCATCCTTTCCGAGCACTTCGGCGTGGAGGCCCCGCAGCCGGACCTGAGCGGCTGGGAGGCGATCACCCGCCGCGCCAAGGAAGCCAGCCGCAGCGTGCGGATCGCGCTGGTGGGCAAGTACGTCCGGCTCGAGGACGCCTACCTGTCGGTGGTCGAGGCGCTCCGTCACGCGGGCACCCACCACGACTGCAAGGTCGAGATCGATTGGGTCGACTCCGAGGAGGTTTCCGACCCGGCCGTCGCCGCCCGCCTGGAGAAGGTAAGCGGGATCCTGATCCCGGGTGGGTTCGGAGGCCGCGGGATCGAGGGCAAGATCCGTGCCGCCCAGATCGCCCGCGAGAAGAAGATCCCGTACCTGGGCATATGCCTCGGCATGCAGCTGGCGGTGGCTGAGTTCGCCCGCCACGTGGCCAGGATGGATGGGGCCAACTCCACCGAATTCGACATGGAGACTCCGTTCCCGGTGATCGACCTGCTTCCCGAGCAGAAGGAGATCGCCGACATGGGCGGCACGATGCGCCTCGGCGCCGATCCCGTGAAGCTGCACAACTCGACGCGGATCCGTGAGCTGTACGGCGAGCCGGTCGTGTACGAGCGCCACCGCCACCGCTATGAGGTCAACAACCATCTGCGGCGGCGCCTGGAGGCTGCCGGGCTGATCTGCTCGGGGACCAGTCCGGACGAGCGGCTCGTCGAGGCGATCGAGCTGCCGGCCGATCAACATCCGTTCTTCGTGGCCTCGCAGTACCACCCGGAGTTCAAGTCGCGTCCCGAGCGCCCGGCGCCGCTGTTCCGCGAGTTCGTGGGCGCCGCGCTCGAGCACTCGGAGACCGCGGCGGGCGCGCCGCGGGATGCCGCCCCGGCCGCACCGGCCGGCGCCGCCAGGTGAGGCGCGCGAGCGAGGCCGAACGCGAGCGGCTGAACGAGACGTTCGCCGCCCTGTGCCGGATCGAGAGCCCGTCCGGCCGTGAGCGCGCCTGCGCGGACTGGATCACCCGGGAGCTCGAGGGCATGGGACTCGAGGTCGACGAGGACGACGTCGGCTCGAGCGTCGGCTCGAGCGCGGGCAACCTGCTGACCCGGATCCCGGGCTCCGGGGGGGCGGGGTCGAGGTCCATTCTCCTGTGCGCCCACATGGACACCGTCCCGCTGACCGCGCCGGTCGACCCCGTCCTGATCGACGGCGGCTGGACCAACGCGGGGGAGGGGATTCTCGGCGCCGACAACAAGACCGCGGTCGCGGTGATGATCGAGGTGGCGCGACGGCTCGCGGGCTCCAAAGCCGGACCTCCGCCGGTCGGGGTCGAGCTGCTGTTCACGGTCTGCGAGGAGATTTCGCTCCTGGGGGCACGCGCTTTCGAGACGAGCCGGCTGAACAGCAGCTTTGGCTACGTTTTCGACCACGCCACGCCGATTGGTGAGATCGTGATCGCCGCCCCAACCCTGCACCGGATCGTGGCCGAGTTCCACGGCCGCGCCGCGCACGCCGGCGTCCGCCCCGAGGCCGGCCGCAGCGCGATTGCCGCTGCGGCACACGCGATCGCCGCGATGAGACTGGGGCGCCTCGACCCCGAGACGACGGCCAACGTCGGCACGATCGCGGGTGGCACGGCGATCAACGTCGTCCCCGAACGCTGCCGGGTTGAGGCCGAGGTGCGCAGCGTCGACCGCGACTGCGCTGAGGCGCTCGCGACCGAGATGATCGACCACATGCAGGACGCCGCCGACGCCGCCGAATGTGATCTCGACATCACGGTCGAGCGGATGATCGACGGCTACCGGATCCGTCCGCGGGCCGCCGAGGTGGCCGTCGCCGAGGAGGCGCTGCGCGCCTGCGGGTACGAGCCGAGCCACATCCTCACGGGCGGGGCGTCCGATGCCAACGCGTTCCGCGCCGCCGGGTTCCCGTGCCTCAACCTGGCGGACGGAACCGAGCACAACCACGAGCCAACCGAGCGGATCAGCACCGACGCGCTCGAGAGTCTGCTCGAGTTGGCGATCGCCCTCCTCGACGAGTCGGCCGCGGCTCCGGCCGGAGGCGTGTCGTGAGCGACGACTTCGAGCCCGTCGCCTCGGAGGTCGGCTGGGAGGGCAAGATCATCCGCGCCGGAGTCGAGCGCTTCCGGTTCGCCGACGGCGCCGAGGTAACGCGCGACAAGGTGTGGCATCCGGGCGCGGTCGGCATCCTGGCGGTCGACGACGAGCACGTGTGGCTCACCCGCCAGCCGCGGGAGGTCATCGGGGACCCGGCTTCGCTCGAGGTCCCGGCCGGCAAGCTCGACGTCCCCGGCGAACCACCGCTCGAGACGGCCAGGCGCGAGCTCGCCGAGGAGATTGCCAAGCGCGCCGAGCAGTGGGATGAGCTGTTCGCCTTCTTCACCAGTCCTGGGTTCAGCGACGAGCGTGTGTGGCTGTATCTCGCCACCGGGCTCTCGGACGATCCCAGCCACGATCCCGACGAGGATGAGCGGATCGAGGTCGTGCCGTGGCCTCTGGCACAGCTCGACGACGCAATCGAGCAGTGCCGGGACTCCAAGTCGCTGATCGCGCTGCTGTGGCTGGCGACGCAGCGGCAGCTCGCGTTCGGGATCGCCTAGAGAGGCTCATACCGGTGACGATTCACGAGTCGGCCAGCCGCGGCTTCCAGCGCGGAGCTGATGCGTACGAGCGGGGACGTCCGAGCTATCCGCGCGAGGCGCTCGACTGGCTGCGCCAGCGGCTCGACCTGCGACCCGGGCGAACCGTGCTCGACGTCGGCGCCGGCACCGGAAAGCTGACTCGCGAGCTCGTCGCGACCGGCGCCACCGTACTCGCGGTCGAGCCGGTGCCGGCCATGCGCGGCGTACTCGAGCAGGTCGTTCCCGAGGCGCGGCCCCTGGAGGGAACGGCCGAAGCGCTGCCGGTGGACGACGGTGCGCTCGACGCGATCACCGTTGCGCAGGCCTTCCACTGGTTCGACGTCCCCAGCGCGCTGATCGAGTTTCATCGTGTGTTGCGCCCGGCGGGCCGGTTCGGCCTGATCTGGAACCGCCGGCGGCTCGAGGATCCGCTGCATCAAGGGATCAGCGCGATCACCGAGCCCTATCACCACGACACTCCGAGCCATCTTCGCGGCGAGTGGCGCGAGCCCCTTCGGGCGAGCGGCCTGTTCACGAGCGCCGGGGAGCTCGAGGTGCCCTACGAGCATGCGGTCGATGTCGACGGGGTAGTCGACCGCGTCGCCTCGATCAGCTATATCGCCGCGCTGCCCGAGCGCGAGCGCGGCGAGGTGATCGCTCGCGTCCGGGAGCTGGCCGAGCGGACTCCGAAACCGCTGCGCCTCGCCTACGCGACCGAGACCTACGTGTACGAGCGTCGCTAAGGCACCGCCGACCATCGAATTTCCCGGACGGCAGGAGGGGCCCCCAACGTCTCGAATACTCGGGTCATGGCCACCGCCCACACGGTCGACGACGCCCGGCGGACCGCGGATCTGACCTTCGACTTCCTCGGCTTCCTCGAGCTCGAGCGCGGCCTGTCGCGCAACACGCTCGAGGCCTACCGCTCGGATCTGCAGCAGTTCGGCGAGTTCCTGCAGCGACGCGGCCTCGATCCGCTCGAGGTGCAGACGAGCGATCTGGCGGCGTTCATCTCCGAGCTGGCGACCGGCAATTCCGAGCGGCGGGCGGCGGCGCCGTCCACGCTGCAGCGCAAGATCGCTTGCCTGCGCTCCTTCTACCGGCACCTGCGTCGCGAGCAGATCCTCGACCGCGACCCTGCGTCGGAGCTCCGCGCCCCGCGCTCGCGCGCCCGTTTGCCCAAGGTACTCAGTCGCGACGAGGTGGCGCGACTGCTCGAACAGCCCCAGGGAACCAGTCCCGCGGCGCTGCGCGATCGCGCGCTGCTCGAGACGATGTACGCGTGCGGGCTGCGCGCGTCCGAGGCGATCGGGCTCGAGTTGTCCGAGCTCGACCTCCAGGACGGCATCCTGCGCGCCCGGGGGAAGGGTTCCAAGGAGCGGATCGTGCCCATCGGAAGCAAGGCGATCGAAGCGCTGGGCGCCTACCTCGAACGCGGCCGGCCCGCGCTGGTCGGCATCCGGCCGGAGCGGCGCGTGTTCGTGAACCTGCGCGGCGGCGGGCTCTCGCGCCAGGGCCTGTACAAGATCGTGCTCCGGCACGCCCGCAGCGCCGGCCTGGAGCAACGGATGAGTCCGCACACACTGCGCCACACGTTCGCCACCCATCTGCTGTCCGGCGGCTGCGATCTGCGCTCGCTCCAGGAGATGCTCGGGCACGCCGACATCGGCACCACCCAGATCTACACCCACCTCTCGACCGAGCGGTTGCGCGACGTGTACTTCGAGGCCCACCCGCGGGCCCAGATCGAGCGATCCTCGTAGATCTGCCGTCCGTCGTAGAGTCCCCCGCGTGGGGATCGCTCACTTCGACCAGGCGCCGGCCGCTGAGCACGAGCTGGGCCACATCCAGGGGCGCTGGACCATGCTCGGACCCGCCGCCGGGACGGTCAAGGTCGGCGTTCAGCGCATCCAGCTGCCGGCGGGTGGCTGGTCGACGCCGGCGCATGAGCACGGTCGCGAGGAGGAGATCTTCTACGTGCTCGACGGCACCGGACTCTCGTGGCAGGACGGCGAGGTCGCGCAGGTTCGGGCTGGCGACTGCATCGTCTACCTGCCGGGCGACGGTGCGCACACGCTCCACGCGCTCGGACCGCTCGACGTCCTCGCCTTCGGCGAGCGCATCGACGACGAAAGCGTCGGGTTCCCCAGGCTAGGCATGTCCTACGTCGGCCGTCGGCTGGTCGAGTCGATGCCTTCCATGGGCGACGGGGCGCCGTTGCAGCATCTCCGCGAGTCCGAGCTCGGCCCGCCGGCGCTGCCCGACCCCGTCCCGGGGGATAGGCCTCGGCCACCCACGATCGCGAACGTGGAGGACGTCGAGGCGGCCACGGTCGAACGCCCGCGTGTGGCCCGCACGCGGCGCAACCTGGGCCGCGCCGTCGGCTCGGTCAGCACCGGCCTTCAGCACGTAGAGGTGGCGCCCGGAAAGTACTCGACCGCCCAACACTGCCATTCGGTAGAGGAGGAGATCTTCGTGATCCTCGACGGAGACGGCGTGCTCGTGCTGGGTGAGGAGGAGACGGAGGTGGGGCCGGGACACGTGATCGCGCGTCCGGCCGGCACCGGCGTCGCCCACGTATTCCGGGCCGGCGCCTGCGGGCTCACCTACCTGGCCTACGGGATGCGCGACCCGGCTGACATCTGCTTCTACCCGCGCTCGAACAAGATCGCGATCCGCGGGCTCGGCCTCGTCGCGCGGCTCGAGCGGCTCGATTACTGGGACGGAGAGGACTGAGCCGGCGAGCGTTCGTGATCGTGCTCGACGCCTGCGGCGTCGGGGCGCTGCCCGATGCCGCCGACTACGGCGACGGCGGCACGAACACGCTCGGGGATCTCGCCCAGGCGCTCGGCGGGCTCGAGCTGCCCACCCTCGAGCGGCTGGGGCTCGGCTCGATCGTCGCGCTGACCGGCGTGCCGCCAGCTGCCGCCCCGGTCCTGCACGGGCGGCTGGGCGCGATCGGACCCGGCAAGGACTCGACCGCGGGCCATTGGGGGTTGATGGGCGTATCCGCCCCGCAGCCGCTCCCTACCTATCCGGACGGGTTCCCGCCCGAGGTCGTCGAGCTCGTGGCGGGCATCGGCGGGCGCGAGGTGATCTGCAACCGTCCCTGCAACGGGATCGAGGCGATCGAGCGGTGCGGGTCCGAGCACCTGCGCGGCGGCGGGCTGATCGTTTACACCAGCCAGGACTCGGTCCTGCAGATCGCCGCCCACGTCGACATGCTCGACCCGGCCGAGCTCTACGCGGTGTGCGCCGAGGTGCGCGAGGCGCTCCCGGCCGAGCACGCCGTGGGGCGGGTGATCGCCCGCCCGTTTGCCGGTGCCGACGGGCAATGGCGGCGCACCGACGGCCGGCGCGACTTCTCGGTGCTGCCGCCCGGTCGTAGCTATCTGGATGAGCTGCACGACGCGGGGGTCGAGGTCCACACCGTCGGCAAGGTTGGATCGCTGTTCGCCGGCGTCGGAGTCGACGTCCAGCACCCGGGCGCGACCAACGCGGTCGCGCTGGCGGAGACGACGTCGCTGATGCGGTCGCTCCAGGCCGGGTTCGTGTTCACCAATCTGGTCGAGACCGATCAGGTGTACGGCCACCGCCACGACGTGGCCGGTTTCCATCACGCTCTGCAGGCGATCGACGCGTCCGTGGGGGAATGGCTGGGGCTGCTCGGACCGGGCGACATGCTGGTGCTGACCGCCGATCACGGCTGCGACCCGACCGCGTCGCATACCGATCACACGCGCGAGTACGCGCCCCTGCTGGCCGCGTTCGCAGGCGCCGGCTCGCGCCGGCACGACGGCGTGCTCGCGGACGTCGGTGCGAGCGCGCTGGCGTGGCTGGCCGGGCGCGACGCCGACGCGCTCCCGGGCAAATCGTTCGTGTGACCCGTGAGCATCGAAGTAAGTTGAGAGAAGCGTGCCCGAACTACCCGAGGTAGAGACCATCCGCCGCCAGCTGGCCCCGCACGTCGAGGACCGGACGATGGCCGCCGCCCGGATCCTCGATCCCCGCTGGACCCGGCCCGACGCGCCGGCGGCCATCGAGGCGCAGCTGCACGGCGCGGTCGTGGAACGCCTTGGCCGCGCCGGCAAATACCTGGTGTGGTCGCTGTCAGATGACCGCTACCTGCTCCAGCACCTGCGCATGACCGGGACGCTGCTGTACGACCCGCCCGCCGCGCCGCCCCACACCCGGGTCCTGCTCGAGCTCGACGACGGTCATCGCGTGGTGTACGTCGACCCGCGCCGCTTCGGCACCTGTCACCTGGTCCACGGCGCCGACGCCCGCGACGGCTACCTCCGTGAGCGCCTCGGCGTCGAGCCGCTCACCCCCGAGTTCACCGCCGAGTACCTCCGCGCGCAGGCCCGGGGCCGGACCTCTCCGGTCAAGGCATTCGTTCTCGATCAGCGGCGGATCGCCGGCGTCGGGAACATCTACGCCGACGAGGCGCTGTTCCGGGCCGGTATCCATCCGCTCCGGCCTGCCGGCCGGCTCACCGGGGCCGATTGGGAGCGCGTCCGCGAGGGAATCGAGGAGGCGCTGAGCGCCGGCATCGAGGCCAAGGGCGCCTCGATCGACGACTTCCGGCACGTCGACGGTGCCCGTGGC
>Ga0335075_10005901_pt1 | contig 18933 bp, 14 predicted proteins | sample Lox_Sample_24_FD_206723 | JGI IMG/M metagenome (GOLD analysis project Ga0335075, IMG submission 206723) | Soil microbial communities from Loxahatchee National Wildlife Refuge, Florida, United States - Lox_Sample_2.4 | ecosystem: Environmental > Terrestrial > Soil > Wetlands | place: USA... | reverse complement strand
ACTACATAGCGATGACGAGTCTGCATTTAAACCACGGAAGAAGGGACATTGCAAGCTAGAACTAGAATGTCACAGCGAAAGATAGATGCCGACACTTGGAGGCAAAAGTTGTCTAAACCGTGGGAAAACCCCATCTTTGCAAACACATCATCAAGACGCACCAAGCGCATTTTAACTCCAGTCCCAGCGTATCCTGGGTCCTCCGATTTCTCTGGTGTGCTCTTGCCAGAACTCATTCTCGAAACAGCCCAACAAGGTCGGTTCAAGAATCAGAAGGAAGAAAAGCCCTTCTTCAGCTATAAATCTCGTTGTCAAGCTTTTGATTCAGGCGGAGACGTATTGATGACGGATGCAGATAGCGAGAAGGTTGAAGTTGAAAGCTCAGTTTGGAGCGAATTTGACGAACGCCAGAGAAAATTGGAGTTTGCCAAGAAGTCTTGGGAATTTGAGGTTAAGGAAGTCAGGGCTGAGTTAAACAAGAATTTGCACCAACTCGATACTCTTGAAGATTTTGCTGAGTCTAGATACAAGCATAGTCGTGAGGGACAAATTGAGGGATGGTAACGGGAGAAAGAACGAGACGCTTAAGGTAAGGCAAGGTAAGATATGCTCAGCGAATACATGGCTCTTCGAATAGATGGATTGTTATGTGGAGTTAAAATGCAATTGGTATATTACCTGTTCTGTAAGAAAGTAGTGCAATTCATATGTCAGCCCCATGGATACCAGCCCATTTCTTGAGTGAACCGTAGAATAGAGCCGGGGGCAACCGCTGACCAATAAGTTTCTCTGGCAGCAGTGTATATCGGCAGCGACTTTCAGCCGTGGAATATAAACCTCCGCTTTGCGCAATTTGTCGGCGCCACGCCGAGGGTTATCGTTACCTTAAGGTACGGATAGAGAGGGCGGCGTCTGATGGGGAGTTTCGGAGAAGCCTTTTAAGAGAACCATAGAATGGCCGGGCCGGATCTCAACGAACGCTAACTTCGTGGCTGTTGTGCAAGGATCTCAACAACGTTGAATAGAGGTCTCAGAAAAGATTTTCGGCCGAATCACCGTTCCCAAGTCATACACCTGTTTGATTCAGTGCCGTATGTCGTGCCAAAAATAGGCTGAATATTCGTTGCCTTCGTCAATAGCCGGGAGTCTCGTTATAGGATGATCACTGTGGAGGGACCTGAGCAACTGTTTCAAGAATGGAGAATGAGAGGGTGCAGCATGGGAATGGAGAAGGTGGGGAAAATATGGGAACATGTAACTTGTGTGCAGTTGATGGAGAACAAATGATTTGCTGCAGTGGTTTTAGTAACCCCGCGTCTCCAGAAGCTATTGCTATCTCCAATTGTGTGCGACTATGACGACAATGGTCGGGATGCTCGGGACGGTTTTCGCAGGCAACAGGCGACTCAACAAAGTCATGTCAATGGCCGATCGGGTTGTAACTGGCAGGGATGGCCAGTAGGTCTTAAGAATTTCTTAGCGAAGAGACCCAACCTCTCCCTAAGCCTGCTAGCATCTCGACCTCTCCACAGCAATCTCTTCTTAAAAACAAGAGCTCCACGGTCCCTTCAAGATTTCTCTTCAAGGTGCCTCTTGTGCAAGATTTCAAGGCTAAATCAATCTAGGAGCTCTTAATTGATCTGGTGAGTCCTTTTTGGCCCGCATCAAGTCATCAGGACCCCAGTCACGTCACTAATTTGATGTGGGGGAAGCTCCAGATCCAGAGGACGTCACAGCTCTTTCCGCCGTAACAAACTCTGCGCCGATCACTCGTATAGTCAAATTCGACCATACGTGTGATTTTTTGAGCGGCAATTATATTTTACGCCTCAAAGCTCTCTCCTTTGGTTTTCGTACCCGCTATATAGCTCCAAATCAGCCCAATTACGGCCAGGATAATGGCGGAGGGCAACAGAGATGTTCGGAATCACTACCTTTTCGAAGTAGCGACTGAGGTTGCCAATCGAGGTAAGAGACATCCTACGTACATTCATGTGGCTAGTCTAACGAAGCACAGTCGGTGGGATATACTCCGTGATCAAGTCGAAAGCTCCAGTCACAACAGCAGAATATGGAGATAGATATAACCTGATTGGGCCTTTAAATAGGCAGTCGGCACGTCTGCTTTATTCATTATAGTAACGCTCGCTGATAGGACTACAGGCTGCTGTCGAGGTCGAAGCCTTAACGCCGACGAACCCACAGCTCGCTGCCACAATAGAATCAATGGAAGAGCGCGGGATTACCATTGTATATGGCCGTTGGCTGATTGAAGGCGCTCCTCGAGTTATATTAATTGACACAAAGACAGCTTACAGATTCCTGGACGAGTGGAAAGCGGATCTCTGGAATTCTGCTGGTATCCCGTCGCCGCCCGGAGATGATGAGACAAATGAGGCAGTGGTTTTTGGGTATCTCGTCGCGTGGTTCCTTGGCGAGGTATGAACTGTAGGCTACTTCAAATGCTCGACGCTGACATGATGTAGTTCGTCGCCCATGAGAAGGAGAAGGCTGTAATTGCTCACTTCCATGAATGGTTAGCTGGTGTAGCACTTCCACTTTGCAAAAAGCGCCGAATTGATGTTACGACTATATTCACAACTCACGCTACTCTACTTGGACGTTATCTCTGCGCAGGCTCAGTCGACTTCTATAACAACCTACAATATTTTGACGTGGATGCAGAAGCTGGAAAGCGTGGTATATACCACAGATATTGTATTGAGAGAGCGGCTACACACTCCTGCGACGTCTTCACGACCGTCTCACACATCACTGCCTATGAGAGCGAGCATCTTCTGAAGCGCAAACCAGACGGTGTACTTCCTAACGGCCTCAACGTCACGAAATTCTCAGCCATGCACGAATTCCAGAATCTACACCAGCAATCAAAGGAAAAGATTCACGATTTCGTACGCGGGCATTTCTACGGACACAATGACTTTGATCCCGAAAATACCCTTTATTTCTTCACAGCTGGTCGCTACGAATACCGAAATAAGGGTGTTGACATGTTCATCGAGTCTTTGGCACGTTTAAACCACCGCTTAAAATCGTCTGGTTCAAAGATGACTATTGTGGCATTTATCATTATGCCAGCGCAAACTCAGTCTTTGACTGTGGAAGCACTTAAGGGCCAGGCGGTGATCAAGTCATTGCGAGATACTGTTGATGTTATTGAGCGCGGCGTTGGAAAGCGAATATTTGAGCGCGCTCTCAAATGGCATGACGGAGATCCAATGCCCGATGATAAGGACCTTATTACGAGCCAGGATCGTATTCTACTTCGACGAAGATTGTTCGCGATGAAGAGACACGGCTTACCTCCAATCGTTACTCACAATATGACGAATGATGCCGATGATCCTGTCCTCAACCAAATCCGTCGGGTGCAGCTTTTCAACCACCCATCTGATCGAGTAAAGATCATTTTCCATCCAGAATTCTTAAACTCAGCGAATCCGGTACTTCCTATGGACTATGATGAATTCGTTCGAGGTACCCATCTGGGTGTTTTCTCTTCGTACTATGAGCCTTGGGGTTATACCCCTGCGGAGTGCACAGTAATGGGCGTCCCTAGCATTACCACGAATCTGTCTGGATTTGGTTGTTATATGGAAGAACTGATCGAAAACTCTACCGATTACGGTATTTACATTGTTGACCGGCGAATGAAGGGCGTCGATGAGTCTGTCAATCAGCTTACAAGCTTCATGTTCGACTTTGCGGGCAAGAGCAGGCGTCAACGCATCAATCAGCGAAATCGTACAGAGCGACTTAGCGACCTACTGGATTGGAAGCGGATGGGTATGGAATATGTCAAAGCGCGACAGCTCGCTTTGCGAAGAGCCTATCCTGCATCATTCGATGGTGAGGATGAGGATGATTTCATCCCAGGCGTTGACCGGAAGATTTCAAGACCATTCTCGGTGCCTGGATCGCCAGGTGATCGTTCAGGAATGATGACACCGGGTGACTTTGCCAGTTTGCAAGAGGGACGTGAGGGTCTGAACACAGAGGATTATGTGGCGTGGAAACTGCCGTAAGTCTTTGTACAATGCTTTTATAAAACCAAGAGATTGCTAACAACTTTGGAAATAGTGAGGAAGAAGACTCAGACGAGTATTCATTCCCATTGACTCTCCGATCTAAACGCTCACAAGGACCAACGAGTCCAGCCGAAGGTATCATTATAAATGGTGATTCATAATCCAATGTTATGACCACTGTGAGCAAAAATCATAACTAGCAACACAACGAGAGCGGATCCATGAAGAGTGGTATTGATACTATGAGGAGAAGAAAGAAGGTAGAACTGCAGAGAAGGCTACAAACGTGTACAAAACCCAAGCTGCTTTCCGCTGTTTCAAATTTGCATTTTCTTGGTCTGTTAATAGCATCATTCCTTTTGTAAAGTTATGTCTATAGGCCGATTTGACTTTCCGCACTGCATAGCTGAATACCACATTTTTATTTGCTCTCTCAATGGTTCCATGCCTTATAGCTATAATTTATGCATCATGTGAAACTTGACTGGCGACCTCGAGCTAAACGCTTCTTAACGAACGTTGAGCTTGTCCCCACTCATTCCCGTCACTCCAAGAGGTGGTTAAAATCTTAGTGAAAAAGGTCCCTTAAGACACAGTTTGCTTAACAATTACGGATTTACTTGACGACAAAAACTTTCTTAACGACGACAGCTTGATGAACGACGATAGCTTGCTCAATGACGAGACAGGCACGTGATGATTTAATGTCCCCAGGTAGAAAAGCGGGGCTTGCGGAAATGAGGATCTTTTGTCCTGACGAGGCGCATCTGCAAGGCACCTTTGTTCAACCAATCATGTGTAGTTATGTACCTTGCATCCTACAATGAGGCTGAGACTGCGTTTAATAAGTTCCTTCCTATCTTCCTTTTTTTTTTTCTCTTCACTGTACCTCTTCCATTTTCCTATTTTCCAATGTATGATTGTCGGCGTTGCTTGTTCATGTTTTCGCACAAGCAAATAATTCATCTCACATTTTTAAAACCTGAGGAAACGGCCTGTTGATACGGTATCACCGCGGGCATGTCTTTCCTAAGTTTTCTTTCAGATCAGCCTGAAGACATCCTTCGTGATATGAGCCGTTTTGATATGTGATGGGTGAGTTACGCATCCTTGTTCTAAAATTTCCATCTCTGGTTAATAAATACTAAGGATGAGTCATAACTTGGTCAGCCTCCGATTTACAGGTACAGCTCCTTCGTTGGTAGGGCCAATTCATACTTCCTTGTGGAACGATAACTTCGACGAAGCGGTTGAAAAAGAAGACGTGGCTGTTGCCTCATATCTTGAAATGGCATTCTTGGGTCATGGATCATTACAGCCATCTGAGACAGGAGATATAAATATGTTAGAGCCACCAAGCGTTTGACGATCAATCCACCGAAGTAGTGAAGTCATCACATTTGCGGCGAGACAAACCTCGCATTTACTCTAACGAAGAATGGGAAGAACAAAGAGAGCTTTTCGAGAGGTTATATTTACTCGAGGACAAGCCTCTCAGGGTAGTGGCCAAAATAATGAAGGAACGATTTTTGGATTCAATGCCACATGAGTACCTGTTCACGGTGTTCTGTAAAGAACCTCTTTTAATAAGATCCAGCTTCGCTGAAATGACCTTCCGTGACGTAGAGTCAAGCAATATAAAACGAGGATAAATCAATAGTGCCTCGAAAATAACATCAAGCAACATGAGATGATGACAATCGTACGGAAACGACAAAGGCGGAGAGCAATCTATAACAAGGATGGCGCGTTTCGTGTTCGAGGGCGCGAAGTCGAGGCCACTAAGATCGACCGCTTTATCAAAAGACAGGCAACTACCAACAAAGAACCTTTCTCAGTTACTGGTCCAGCTGCATGTGAGCCGACCCTCGAGCCTTATCGAGCTTTCCTGATAACTTCATAGCAACAATATCTGCCATAAGTTGCTATACGCTAGGCAACGGAGGCCCTCGGAGCCTGTCAATGACTCCGATTTTACTAGAGGAAGATCCGGCTGAAAACATGTCTGGTATTCTGATATCGACAGTGCCTTCTGATGAGACATCAAATCAAGCATTTGAAATAAGTTTACTGGAGCTGAACGATTGTCTTTATGAATACTTTCCGCTAGACTTATATGACTGGATGCCTCCCGTCGATGCAATCTACTGGCTACATCTCGTGCACCATTTGCCGCCAACTTTAAAGGCATTAGAATTCAACGAACATGCCTCTTCGACTGCCGCTTAGTCGTGCAGCGTCCTTCCGTAGACATAAGAACTGCTTGTACCTAATAGACCTGGTGGCATAGACAAGTAGGATTTGTTAGCTTGTCGTATTGAGGGAGGAAAGATACGCGTGACCAGATTTAAACATATAATTGTGATGAATTGAGATCTGCGCTTGTGAAGTTGGAGGGGCATAGGATTCTGTACATCTATCAAATACATCTAAGATATGAAGAAGGGTGAGATTCGCGATCCTGGTCTCGTCAGCAATCTTGCTACCCTAAGAAAACAAATAGCAAGACGAAAATGAGCCGTTTCAGACTTTGCCTTTTGATCTCATGCTCAACCAGCAACATGCGAAGCATGAGTGTAAATTGTGGCTGAACAGTGTCGGTTTACCAGAGCTGAGCTTTCCTCATTTGACGTGTATGATACAAAACAGAGGAACATAATGGACTCACCTGCAAGAATAGATTCAAAATCATAGACCGTATAATTATAAGTATATGATGTCCCATGTTTCAGGTCATCACCGCATCATGGAAGCCGCACGTGGGGCCCTCGTGATGATGGTTTTAGAAATGGGTCCTTAGAGTCCTCTAGACGCACACATCGGAATCGCCAGCTGAGTAGCGCATATGTCGAGCTGGCGATGATTTGAGCTGTGGTCTTTGTATCGGAAGGAGAGAAAGGGAGATAAAAAATGCAGGGTACTGTTCAGGCTAAGGATTGTAGAGCCTGTGGGGAAGCTCTAAGCGAGCTATCGGCTTCATATTTCTCCTGCTTCTCTTTCAACCGTGCTTTTGGACAAGACTACCTAGTACACCACAAAAATACTCTCATATAGCTATTCGCCTATTGGAGAATAAACAGATATCAGAAGCTATCTCAATTTTGGATCCAGATTTCCCGAACCTTTCCTCGTACCCTTCTTCGTATTCGAAAACGTGCACGCCTATCCATCCACAATCCTTTGGCTACACAGGCTCCTTGTGACACAGGGCTTGGGCTTCGACCTTGCGCCAATCTCTTCAATCCAATACTAATGGATAAGGACAATCTATGGACTCGTCGTTCGAAGTATGGTCCCCAGAGTCCCCAATCATATAATCTGCGAATAACTCATGCTGTCTCCAATAGCTCCAGCAAGCTGTCCCTATCCACCCCTTCAGCCTCCTCCATTTCCACCTCAACCACCCAGAACGACCATCCAACCCGAAACTATACACTCTCCAAGCGATACGGCGGTGACATCTCGTCGCACGGGAAGTCTAACCCTTTCAATGCAATATCTTCTCCCACAACTGTTGTCCCCTCTCCAACTACTGCCGCATCAAGCGCATTCGGTCTGGGCTCAGGAGCGTTTGCATCTTTTGGAGCCTCAAAGACTCCAAAGTCTCCTGGCAACGCATTGGACTTTGGGGGTGTCCTTGGGGGAACCAAGACTCCTACCGCGGAGAAGAGTCTCAAGGAGACCTCTCTAACGAAAACTATTGCGCCCAAAGCATCAAATGCATCCCTCACAGGCTCTAAAAATGCAACACCACCACCTACGCACATATTGAGGCATAGCTGGGTATTTTGGTTTCGTCCACCAATTTCAAAGTCGAACGGGTATCTGGAGTATGAGAAGACCTTACACCCGATGGCTGGCTTCAATACGGTCGAAGACTTCTTCACCATTTACTGCCATCTCAAGCGACCTTCAACTCTGCCACTCGTGTCAGATTACCACCTCTTCAAGAAAGGCATCAGACCAGTCTGGGAAGATGACGAGAATAAGAACGGCGGCAAGTGGATCGTGAGGTTGAAAAAGGGTGTTGCTGATCGGTACTGGGAGGATTTGGTATTTGCCATTGTTGGCGATCAGTTCGCTGAAGCAAGTGAGGAAGTTTGTGGAGCGGTGCTAAGCGTCAGAAATGGAGAGGACATCCTGAGTATTTGGACTCGTAACGATGGAGGAAGAGTTCTGAAAATCAGGCAGGCACCTCACTCTTTAGAATCAAAACTGTCCAGTACTGACATACGCCAAAGGGAGACAATGAAACGCATTTTAGCATTCCCTCCGGACACGAAAGTCGAATGGAAGAGTCATGACTCTAGTATACAGCAGCGCTCTGCCATTGATGATGCTCGCAAGGATAGATCCAATAATGCCAATCACCATTCCGAGAAGCGTAATGGCATCAAGGAGGACTATGTTGGGGAGAAGAAACAGTCTTTATGATCCATCAAGGCGTAAGCTCCTTACGATACTGATCATTTGACTCATTCGCTGTATTACTACTTGATTGCATTTGTCTGGAAAAAGCGCGGGCGGTTTACTTGGGGTTTATGAAGCGGATGACTTGTCCGGTCTGTACCATAGGAGCATACTGCCGGCATTTCTGTGCTATGTGCTCGAATGAGATCAAAATGATTTAAGAATGGCACTTTGCAAATCTCGAATGCATTGCGAACGTGAGAAATTGTCTTGGTCCTTGATTGCTATGAATAAATCAACATTATACCCAAAGTCGCAAGCACCACATCTCCCTTACTTTAAGCATTGCAATTCTAAATTTACTCTCACTTCTCAACAATATCTACATAGGATCGCCTTTCAGGCACCTTGTTTCACAAGCAACAAGCAACAGCCCACCGTTCCTGTTCACTTTACATTCAACAACCAGACCTGAGTTTTCAGGTGCCTAACTTTATCAGACTCATTATTCATATTGACGTATTCCCTCTTCAGCATCATAATCCACGGTGTTCTAATATGAAGGGCTGGCTGCTTCAAAAAAACACTGGGACAATCAAGTCTCTTCTCATAATCATTCGAAGGCTCATCATTTCAGTATAATGATAGGTTTTCCAGTTAAGATATGGGATTCCTGGAGGAGCGATCACGAGGAAAGAAAATACAAAGAATGGGTTGCGGCATTGCCTGAGACTGGTGGAGATGGCTTACACAAGCGAAGTAACTCAGCTCCCGCAGAAGAAAGCGGACATCACCTGCATGTCCACCACATACTCAGCCAATCTCTTAACAACCTTAAGTCGCGGCCACTCGAAACCTCAAAGAGAAAAAGATTTCAAGCTTCGCTCTTCGATTGCCCAGGAAGATGCCCCTATGAGTGGCCAAAATTCAGCATTAAGATACCTACCAAAAAGGATGTCGACGACTGCCAGCCAAAAATGCGGGAAACCTCCGGCACTGAACGCAAGCGCAAGAAACACCAGCACAGTAGCGACCTTACGTCTCCGATAGAACCAGAAGATGTTACTTCCCCACAATCTTTAGAAGAATTAACAACCTTGCCATCTGTACGTATCTCCGGCGCGTCGTAGTTGCGGCTGCCATCTCGGTTACTCTTGCCCCGCTGACCTCAATATAGAATATCGAAAATGAGGGTGTTGCAACGAGCTGCAAGCGAATAAAACTTAGCACGCCGCAGATCAAGAAGTTCCATCACAATAACGTCTTCGAGCCTCTATCACGCTCTAGGCAAGCGGGCGTGAGATCTATGGATAATTTAGGGGACGCCTTGACGTTGGAAAACAGCCCAACGACAGCGAATGCTGATGGGGTGGCACGCGAGCAGAAGACACTTTCTAGGAACGGGAACGCAACCAAGAATAAGTCATCAGGCGGGTATGAATAAAAGGCACACCCGCAATATGCTGATTGCTGATTCCTGCTATATAGGAGTTTCTTCGCTAAATATAAGAGACCTGCGAATCATTTGCCTGACTACGGGTATAATTCCTATAATTTTAAGAGCCTAGTCTCAGAAGAATCACTGACGGAGTGTCTATGTAGCCCTCCAGCCGTCCAAACCGCTGTAGCAATAGCACCTAGTAGAGATAAGATAATAGCGGGAGAGAAGGTTGTGGACAATCCTAGTCTTGCTCAGCTGAACATAACTGACAGACTGGCAGACTAGCATTTCCGGATCATTTAGACCTGTCAATACTTTACAACGCAACAATAACCTACCTCGTCCAACTCAAAAGAAGGTGTTCGACCTCCACCAAAATAATTCCATTAGAGCGTCAGATGAGTCCCGTGCAGCTAAGAGGCAGAAAGTCGGCACAGAAAATTTGGCTCGAAGAGAATCTTCCGCCAACGTTATCGACATATCTGGGGATGGAAATCATGTCGTAACAGGGTGTAATATGTCATCGACAAGCTCAACTCCCAAGACAGTACAGAGTGTCAGCTCACGATCTCATCATCAAAATCTATCACCTGTAAGCAGGTTAGGCGAAGTAAATGAATACAACAGAACCGAAGCCATGGTTGGTTTTGATGCTCGAAAGCGGAGGAAGGTCTGTGACGAGCCTGAACGCAGAAATTCATTCCGAATAGAGATGGAGAGTGGCCCACACCAACGGCGCACTTCGATTATGTCCGAACCATCAACCCTAGTAAGCAAAGGAACACCACCTGCGAGTGTAAATGGCGTAGGTAAGAACCTTATTTTGATTGAGGATTTCGAACGTGATGAAATGGTGGAAGTAAGCCAAGCTCCGAGAGCATCTCAGGGCCGGGCACGAAAGGCAACTCCAAGACTAGAACCAAATAAAGTCTCAGAAACGGCAGAGATTTCGAAATACTTTGGTAAGCCTGAAAAACATGTTACAGCCCAAAATGGCTCTCCGGACACTGTAGTGTCCAGTGCCTCGTCAGGGAGTACTGCTGAAGTCTCGGAAAGAGAGGGAGGCTCTGCTGGCAGTGCAGTCGATGAAGTTCAATTCCTAGAGGAGGATAGTGTTGACTTGGTGAAACCTGCTGTTAGCCCTGTAATGGTAGATCAAAAGGCTGAAAGCAGCGTCGTGAAACCTACTAAGCCAAAACCGGAGAGTCTCTCTGAAGATGGAGACATTCCTCAGAGTGCATTCTTTGGAGTACGGACGAAGAAAACCCAGAGTCCAACCAGTCGGATGCTAAAATCAGAGCTCAGCTTCGAAATCGCCTATATGCAGTCAGGTCAGAAGGGTTTCATTGTCAACGACGCCTGTGTGCCCTGGAAACTTCAATACGATCATGATAAGAACGAGTTCGATATTATCGCTAATGGTGAATCTGTCCATGAGTTTTATCCGAGCTTGGTCTTAAAGCTTGAAAAGATTCATGTTGTTAAGTACTGCCATGACAGCTTGAAGGTTGTAATTTCGCGAGCAATGGAACCAAGCATCGGTGCAGCAGGGCAGGTTCTTATTGAGATGAATAAATTGGGAGATGGCAACCGACTTGCGCAAAGTCTAAGAAAACTGAATCACACCATCAAGCTCTCACCATGCGGAAGGTTAGTTTCTCCTGTTCTGAAAGTGTTCTCTCCTAACAGATTTCCCTTTAGCTATGAGCAGCTGGATAATATTTTCACTACGGCTCTAAAGTCCATTCCTCTCGTAAGCAAGCAGCCCAAAGATATCGCCCTGCTTACGGTCAAGGAAGCTCGTCGTGTCGAAGAATGGAGCCAGCCAGCAAACATTGGGAGACGACGGAATAGTACCGCTGAACAAGACAGTTCAACCCAGATTCGTAGACAGTCAGTCGCCAACAGAATGCAACTGAACTCACTTCCAGACGCCTCTGTCCCATCTCGTATCCCAAGAGTCGTATTACCTGCTAGGAATGAGCTTTTGAGCTCAAGTCGGCTAAGTACAATGAAAAAGGTGGACTTCTATGGCTCTCGACCCGCAACGCGTGCTTCCTCAGGGCAATGGGATAGTGAGCAGCAATTTAAACTACCTAAGTCCCGGTCACCCAGCCCAGTGAGATGGACGGCAGAACATCCACGCTGGAAAGAGGAACATTCATGGGAAGCGTCTCTGACGTTCCCAATGGAAGGCAAAAAAAAGGCTACGGTTGATGCCAGAGATATCGAAAGACTTGATGAAGGAGAGTTCTTGAATGATAACCTTATCGCGTTCTATCTTCGCTATCTTGAGGATGTGCTCGAAAAGTCTCGGCCGGAGCTCGCTCAACGGATCCATTTTCACAACACCTTCTTTTACGAAACTCTCACCAAAGGGAAGGTTCGAAGTAACAATATCAACTACGAAGCGGTCAAGCGATGGACGTCTAAAGTAGACCTCTTTTCCTACGACTACATTGTTGTGCCAGTCTGCGAGAAGCTTCATTGGTATGTTGCAATTATCTGTAACGCCCCAAGACTTCTTCAAACGGACGTTCCCGAAATTCCAAAGTCTCAGGATGCAGATGAGCACACAGTACTACCCGTCAATGCCGCACCAGATCCAGTATTTGAAGAAGACAACGATGAATTTGAAGCTTCAAAAATGTCTGACAATGGCAATGAAGTTGCCGAACCTAAATCAGCTTCCCCTTCCGTCATAGCACAAGTTGAACAGATGTCACTTGAGGATCAAGAATGGCCCGAACCTGATGCTCTACCAGACATCCCACGGCCTGGGATTGCTCAGTTGCGTGGCCTGCAGGCGAATAGAGAACATAATGAAAATCCAATCGGAAAGGATGATTTTGAGAACCTAGGCCAAAATGAAGATATTCGCCCGAAGGGAAAGAAGCCCAAAAGGAAGTCAATGCCACCTCGGAAGTATGATCCCAGTGATCCGCGTATCATCACACTGGATTCACTGGGACAAGCTCACTCTCCAACATGCTCAAATCTAAAGGAGTATCTTGTTTGCGAAGCACAGGCAAGGCACAATGTTGAAATAGCGCCTGGTCGTCTGGGAATGACGGCCAAGGGGCTACCACAACAGAGCAACTACTGCGACTGCGGTGTCTTTGTGTTAGGCTATATTAAGAAATTCTTGGACAACCCTGACGAATTTGTCTACAACATCCTTCAAGGAGAAATGGCTGAAAACAGAGCTTTTGCTATAATCGAAGCATCAAGAATGCGCAGAGAGATTCGAGAGCTTATATTTCGTCTGCAGGCCGAGCAGATTCGAGAAGAGAAAGGTCGTCGTGGGGCTAAGAAGAAAGCTAAAAAAGGGTCTGACACTGAACCTCAACCTAGGGTATCAAGTAACCTGTTGGGTAGTAATTCAGAGCCCGCTACCAGCAAATCCCCGAAGGCGGCTGGACAGGAAATTGACTCAAATAGCTCGAACTCGAGTGAACTAAACGTGCAGCAAGCCGCTCGGTCAGTGACTGGCAAAGTCAGGGATGGCATGAGGGCTAAATCTCCGAAAGCAAGACAGCCATCCCCAGCAGCGACAAGTGGTCAAGAATCAGGTCCAGTGGAAGATATAGAGCCGCATCCTATTGACACATTAGGAGGAAAGAGGTCCAGATACTTTCCAAAGGGTGCAAATACTCCGGAAACGGCGGCACATGAAAGTGAAATTATGGAAACGCCGGCTCCCGCCGTAGAGAACGAACCTATTCTAGCGAAAGGATCATTGTCCCGAGATAAAGATCATCTCAGTTCTCCAAGGAACTCCAGAGAGTCATCTATTCAGCTAGAGAGTCCATTGCATCCTGATTCCATGGAAGGCAACTGGCTCAAGTCACCTAACCGTAACGCAGAGGCACAGTTCGGAACACACAACACGTTCAAAGCGTTCACTAAAAGCCCTGATTCCCCTTTTCAAAACACTCGTTATCAGAGGCGAATTGAGAAGACATCTAAGCATAATCCTTTAGAGATTAGTGACTCCCAAGAAGAGAGCCAATTTGAAGTGTGGGAAACCCCCACTAGACAAACGCAGCATGATGACTCTTTCGAGGATATTCTAGAGTTGCCCACAGAACCTCGGAAACCAAAGACTTTCGTTCTAGGTGACGATCACAACCTCGACCCTGAGGTTGTGTCTCCAAACAGGATTGTGAGGCGAAAGGGAGGTGCACGCCGCTAAAGTAACTTTTCCTCTTTTATACTATTCTGTACTTTGCATAGCTACTGGCGTTCTATTCCGGTCACACTGGTATTTCAGTAGGGTTTGCTGCATCGAATGTGGCGTGTGGGTCATAAGTTCAGGTGTTGGTGGACGTGAAGCTGGGGAGTTAGAAGACAGGACATATCAGCAATGTTGTAGAATGACACTTTGCTCAGAGAGACAATATATGCACGTAGACTTCAAAGCCAATAAAGGCCATCAGTTGCTTTCCAGCTAGCAATGACTTTCAAAACGCGTACGTATATTCGTTAATATATTTGTAGGTTACGTTCCTTACTTCTACACCTTTCCTGTGAATACTTTAATGAACTGTGACGTCCTTATCGAGAAATCGCGACTTTACGAATTACATTCTGCCGGGTTTTACCGCCAGAACCAAACGCGGTTCACCTACCTCTTTCATGCCCATTCTGTCCCCCTCATCTAGTACCACAGCAGCAGTTTGCGGCGCGCTTCCCCTCATCGTTCTTCCTCCCGCTGTCGTTCGATCTTCTGATATCGTTCTCAATTCCTGATGTCGTTGTTGTGAAGGCACACGCTCACCATGGCTGAGCTTCTCGCGGCTGCAGCCCAGATCCCCATCGCACAACTCACTCCGGACCTCTCAGCGCCTTCCACAAGATATATAAGAGCAATTGTGACACTCATCTGGCCATACAGCTCCTCAAATTCGACACTCACGGTACTCCTCGCGGAGCCTGACTTTCGATTGAGAAGAACAAGGGGCCAGGTTCGTGTCCAATTCTCGGGATCGAGCGCCCGTAACGTCTTTGAAGCTAGAATTGGAAGCGGAGATGAGGTCATACTAAGTCTCGATGGTGTTGAGTGGACTAAAGATGAATCTGCTGGCCATACTCCTGGGCGCAGCATTGATTGGGAGCTCAGATTCTCAGAGAGACTAGTTCTTAAGGTATTGATCACTTCGACTCTGGATCATCTGTATCATTATTTTGACGTCATTTTAGATCCAGCAAAATGAAAGTGACAGAATCACGCTCCTTGATATCGACCATCCGATTCCAAGACCTCAACCAGAGGTAGTACAAGATATACCAGAACCAGAGCCTTTACCCTCGCCATCGAAGTCAACCGCCTCTAAAGCTGGCAAACCTGGACTTATCAGATCTGAGACCAATGAGTGGTCATCACCTGCATTCGTGAAACGCGCACGAATTTCCTATGGCTCTCTTTTTGAGTCAGGTTATGACATATTTGCAGAGGAAGATGGGACGGTTCAGGGGAAAGGAAGGAAACGTACACGGTTTAGTCGCGAAAGTGGCACCTGGAGGTACAGCAGTCGTTCACAAAGTCCTGAACCCAGTCAAGCCGATGAAGATATGGTGGACTCGGGCTCTCTGGAGCCCGACGAGGAACATAAACCTGTTATGACCGACGAAGGATGCCAGACACTCGGACTTGAGGACGATAATGCTATCGAAGCTTTGGCAGACCTTTCCGGACAGCAAGCATTTGCTGTGATATCAGAGGACAGCTTAGGCATTCATGAAGTCCGCGCAACAGGGTTTACAGGAGATCTTGGCAAATCTGAAGCTTCTGTTGAAATGCGACCGCCGCCGATACCTCATGTCCCCATAGGTGACGATACTCAGGAACAGACCGCTAAGCAGCAAGCCTCTACTTGTAATGCAGATAATGTGAGGGGATCCGCACAAAATGACCCGGTTCCACCTAACACCCAATCCGGTACACCCCCACTTGAGCGTTCCAATCCTGTTGTGAATGAAACTCCTCAACAAAGTACTACTGATGAAGTTGAAGATTTTTATAGCCTCGGCCCCACAGCAGATGGCTGTTCACGACATGCAACTCCTGAGGCAGGTGTCGATCTGACGGCATCAAGCCATGATGATGTACAATTAACACCCGATAACAATCATTATGAGCCTCCACATGCTCCTCAAGAACGTCAGAATGCCATCACCTACCCGAAACTTCCAAGTCGCTCAACCTCGCCGGATAAAATTATTGATTCCACATTACAGGTGTATCCAGAACCTGATATTGATGTTAATTATGACGTTGCTGCTCAATCCGGTCCATATTTCGGTGAACAATTCCAGACCTACCCGGATATTGACGGCGACCATCTCGATCAGCTGTCTGAAGGGCATTGGGATATGCACACAGAGAACATCCGTTCGCCTAACACGATTTCACTAGCAGAGCACGAGATTCCGCATGATATGCCCATACAGAAACTGTCAGCAAGTCACCTTAGCACTGGTATTGCGATGTCACGTTCGCAAAGTGGCCATTCAGAAATGATCGATCTGACTGAAGACAGCGACGGAGAGGTACAGGCTCCCGCAGTAGGCTCGCAGAAAGATGGAGAAGAAGCAAATGAGCAATTCTCTCAGAATGGTCGAGTCGATGGTCGATCAGGTAATGAAGAGGAGGGATACGAGAATCTCTTTTACAATGAAGACAGGTCGGAATCTGAGGGAAACGAATTCGATTATGACGACGAAGATAATATGAGACATCCGATCAAGCATCTGGCGCCTGGTGAAGTGGCGGACGATGACGAAGAAGAGGATTTTGAGGACGATGAAATAGAGGAAGAGGAGTTCGAGGATGAGGAAATGGAAGAAGAAGGCTCTTATGACGACGAGGATGCAAGTGATGAAGAGGCTGCCTCTACTGCCGTAAAGCATCCACAGAGAGATGAGCCCGAAGTGATAGACTTGTTGTCATCGGATGAAGAGGACGAAGACGAGGAGGATGACGATGATGCTGACGGAGATCCACCGGAAGAAAATGCTGCAGCAAGAATGAATAAATTGAACTCTATGTTTGTTGAAGAGGAAGAGAGCGACATCGAAGCTGAATCGGACGTCGAAAATTCCGAAGGGGAAGTAGTCAAAGATGGATATGCAGAAAAAGATCCTCTGAACGAACCTCGACTCATTCCTTTTGAGGAATCGGCTAAACCGACTACGATGAAAGACTTGGAAGAGTCAGTCGAAGGGTCCACATCGGAAGAAGACGAAATCGAGAACGCAGACGAAAGAGACGAATACGCGAACAGTCAAGATGTTCCATCAAGTGCAGTGGATGCCGCTAGTCATTTTCAAGGCATCCAATTCGACAGTATGAAAGGGTCGTCAGCTCCTGAAGGCCAGTTCATTAGCTATGGAGGGCATGATGGTGCATCTGATGGTCCAGATCACCTACTCGTAGTTCCGCGCGAATCTGAAAAGGAAGGAACAAGCGCAGCCGTGAATGGCGATAACTCGTCAATGAGTGGAGACGTGATATATCCTAATTTGCCTGCCGTTGACGCCGCAGGGGAAGACTGGTCTCTGCGCCAAGAGAAGAGCGCTCAAAACGAGGATACCTCAGGAATATCAAGAAATGATCAGCTACCAACTCCGGATGCAACACAAGTGACTGTAGTGGTGGCTCCAGACACATCTTTCGGATCAACCAGTTCATTCCAGCCACCGTCAGATAAGATAGACTCTGGGAAGAGTATTGTTAGTGAGGTGCAAAACTCCTCGCAACAAGAGCCTATGGAGGGTGTTAAGGAAGTTATTAGTCAAGCTCCTCCGACTGGATCCGCGATAGACGCTCCTGAAGAAGCTGCTACAGATGCTACTATAGACACTATTGAAATCGCTGCTGACGAGGCTGCCAGAGGCGCTGAGGATAACGCTTCCAGAGATGTCTCTCCAGATGCTGTTACAGACGCTGTTACAGAGGTCATACCGGGAGACGCTCTAGAGGCCGCTTCAAATGCCGCTGCAGACGTTGCTGAAAAGACCATGGTCGAAACAATACAGCCAGCGTCTGTTACCCCAAGAAGGTCGAAGCGCTTGAGTTTTAGTCAGCAGCGCAAAGAAACGGCCGAAAGGTCTCCGTCAATCAACATGGATGAACCAACCACACCAGACGATTATGACGCCAGCGTTGAGCTCGCAATGGCTGCTTTGGATTCGCCTTCAAAGCAGGATCCAGATGAGAAGCAAATAGCTGATAAGCAACTGCGAGTCATGCTGAGCCGCCCACTGCACACAGACTTAGGAGATTTCACAACCTTGAAGCTGGTCCGCTTCAATGTTGAAAAGAAACTCGACGTCCTTGCCATAGTGACAACACTCCCATCTGAGCCACAACGCGGGAAAGCCGGTCGTTACTATCACCTTCACTTTAACGTCACAGATTCCACTATCGCTCCCGGCAGTGTTGTCGTAGTCAATATTTTCAGACCTTACAGGACGGCACTGCCCACCGTCCAACCGGGTGAGTGTGTGCTTCTTCGGAATTTTCTTGTCAAGTCCGAGAAAGGTGCCGGCTTCACGCTTAGATCAGATAACGAAAGCAGTTGGGTCGTTTTCAAGAATGGAGGTGAAGAAGAGGTCAGAGGCCCGCCGGTAGAATTTGGAGATGGGGAGAGGGATCATGTTTCTCTTTTGAAGGCGTGGTATAGGAACCTGGATGCGAATTCTCTGCAGAGATTAGAGAAGGCGAATGGGGATAAAGGGTCTGATATGGGAAGGAGCATAGCGAAGGTTTTCTGAGATTGGAAAAAATTGGGACACGTGGAGAGGAGTTCATTTATTGCTCGTGTCCAGATCCGGGGGTTTCCAGCGCTGTTTTTGCGCGAGACGAGATCATGTGCATGGCCTACTTCAGTATTCTAGAAGGTGCATTCCAATAAGGCTGGCCCAGGGTTCCACGTTACAGGCCATAATATAGATTTTTCTGAATCGCAAGTCGGAGTTCTGAGTTTTGTGTAGAATGGCGAATAACTCTTGGGATCACTTGCTGTCTGG
>Ga0335075_10005898_pt1 | contig 18939 bp, 16 predicted proteins | sample Lox_Sample_24_FD_206723 | JGI IMG/M metagenome (GOLD analysis project Ga0335075, IMG submission 206723) | Soil microbial communities from Loxahatchee National Wildlife Refuge, Florida, United States - Lox_Sample_2.4 | ecosystem: Environmental > Terrestrial > Soil > Wetlands | place: USA... | reverse complement strand
AACGCTTCGAAGTTGCGGCCGTGACCCGCGCGATCGAACTGGTCGCTGCCGGCGCAATTGGGCAGGTGGTGCAGACGGTGGGGCTCGGCCCGCATCGACTGAATCGAGCGCTGCGTCCGGCATGGTTCTTCCAGCCGCAGTTGAACGGCGGCATTCTGGCCGACATCGGCTGCCACCAGATCGAACAATTCCTTACGTTCACTGGCTCGGCCGATGCCGAGATCGTCACGGCGGCGGTCGGCAATTTCGCCAATCCCAGCGATCCGGCGTTCGAAGATTTCGGCGAGATGCTGCTGCGTAGCGGTACCGGCCGCGGTTTCGTCCGGCTGGACTGGTACACGCCCGACGGCCTGGCAACCTGGGGCGATGGCCGCCTGACCATCCTTGGCACCGAGGGATATATCGAGCTCCGCAAATACATCGACATCGCCGGCCGTTCCGGCACCGATCATCTGTTTTTGGTGGATAACAAATCCGCCCGCTATATCGATTGCCGCGATGCCGGCCTGCCGTACTACACGAATCTTGTGAACGACGTGCTGGACCGCACGGAAACCGCGATGCCGCAACGCCACTGCTTCAAGGTGATGGAACTGGCATTGCGCGCGCAGGCGATGGCGACGAGGCTCGGCAACCTGACCGGGGCGGAGGCGTCGCGATGAACCAGCGATTTCGGGTCGCGGTGATCGGGGCAGGAATCGGCGCGGCGCATGTGGAGGCGTATCTTGCCAATGCGGCCGGCTACGAGGTCGCTGTGGTGTGCGACCTGGACGAAGCACGTGCGGCCGCGGTGGCGGCGACCACACCCGGTGCGGAAACGGCCGCGTCGTATGACTCGGTGTTGGCGCGGCGCGATATCGACCTGGTCGACATCTGCCTGCCACCCTACCTGCACCTGCAAGCCATCGAGGCAGCCCTGGCTGCCGGCAAACATGTGCTGTGCGAGAAGCCGCTGGTGGGATCGCTGGTTCAGGTAGAGCAAGTGATGCGGGCAGCGGAGCAAGCGGGGCGCGCTGTCGTGCCGGTGTACCAGTACCGCTACGGCAACGGTATTGCCAGGCTGCGGCGGCTGATCGGGTCCGGTGTAACGGGGCGGCCTCTGGTCGCCAGCCTGGAAACGCATTGGAATCGCCTGCCGGCCTACTACGACGTGCCCTGGCGCGGACGCAAGGCGACCGAACTGGGCGGTGCCATGCTCGCCCATGCGATCCACGCGCACGATCTGCTGACGTTTACCCTGGGGCCGGTACGCCGCGTGTTCGCCAAAGTGGCGACGCGCGTGAATGATGTCGAAACGGAAGACTGCGCTGCGATCTGTCTGGAAATGGCGTCCGGCGGGGTGGTGACGTCGTCGGTAACGCTCGGCGCGGCGGAGGAGCTAACGAAACTGCGATTCTGCTTTGCCGATCTGACGGCGGAGAATCCGGGCGTGCCGCCGTACCGGCCGGGCGAAGGCGCATGGCGCTTCGTCGCACGCGGCAGCCGGACGCAGGAGGAGATCGATGCGGCGCTGCGCGAATTCGTGTCGCGGCAGGAAAGCTTTGCCGGTCTGTTCGAGGCGTTGCATGAGGCGCTCAGCGGCACTGGGCCATGGCCGCTGACCTTGCAGGATGCCTATCAGTCGCTGGAGCTGGCATCCGCGATCTATTATGGTTCCGCGACCAACACGGTTGTGGGACTGCCGTTGCAGCGGGACCATCCGGTGCGGAACGGGTGGGCGGCATTTTTGGGATAGCAGGTCGTTCAGTCTGGCCGAGCCTGACCACTCGGCAAGGCGCTGCGGCTGCGTGTGCTCGGCATCTACAATCGCTATTTCGATCCGGCGCAGCATGCGCCATTCTACGGCGCCAGTTCACGCGTTTGACGGAAAGGGACACGACATGCCGGATTTCGACCTGGTCGTGCGCGGCGGCACGGTTGTCACTGCGGCCGATACCTATCGCGCCGATATCGGCATTCGCGGCGGCCGCATCGCCACGATCGGCGAGCACCTCGACGGCGCGCAGAAACTGGATGCGGATGGGCTGCTGGTGTTGCCAGGCGGTGTCGATAGCCACTGCCATATCGAGCAATTGCGTCCCAATGGCCGCACCGACGAGGAAAGCTTCGTCACCGGCAGCACATCCTGCCTCGCGGGTGGCACCACCACCGTTGTAACGTTCTCGGCGCAGTTCCGCGGCCACGGGATTCTCGACACGCTCGCCGAATATCGGCGGCGCGCATCAAAGGCGATGGTGGACTACACGTTCCATCAGATCATCACCGATCCGTCGGATGACGTGGTGTGGAAGGAAATTCCCCAGGTGGTCGCGTCCGGCGTGCGCAGCCTGAAGGTGTTCCTGACCTACGAGCCATCGCATCTCGACGACCGGCAGTTCCTGCGCGTGCTGGCGGCGGCACGGCGGAGCAATGCCCTGGTGACGGTGCATTGCGAGAACTACGAAGCGATACGCTGGCGCACCGAGGCGCTGATGGCCGATGGCCGCACTGCGCCGAAATACCATTCCTGGTCGCGGCCGAGCGTGGTGGAGCGCGAGGCGGCGCATCGCGCCATCGCGCTGGCCGAACTGGTGGACCAGCCGATCCAGATATTCCACGTCTCCTGCCCTGACGTGGCGGCGGAAATCGCCCGTGCCCAGGCGCGCGGATTGAAAGTGTGGGCGGAAACCTGCCCGCAGTATTTCGTGCTGGGCGCCGCGGATATGGACCGTCCCGGCTTCGAAGGCGCCAAATTCATCTGCAGCCCGAGTCCTCGGACGATGCAGGATAGCGTCGGCCTGTGGCAGGACATCACGCGTGGCACGCTGGACATTGTTTCTTCGGACCACAGCGGCGCCAGCTATGAAGGCGAGGGTACCGGCAAGCGCGTCCACGGCGGCAATGCGCCGTTCCCCGATATTCCAAACGGCGTGCCGGGACTGGCCTCGCGGCTGCCGATTGTGTTCAGCGAAGGCGTCGCCGGCGGTCGCATCGATGCCAACCATTTCGTACGGCTCACCGCGACCAATCCCGCGAAATTGTTCGGCCTGTATCCGCGCAAGGGCACGATCGCGCCGGGGTCGGACGCCGATCTGGTGGTGTGGGATCCGGGCAAGCGCGTCACCATCACCAACGCGCTGATGCAGCATGTGATCGACTACACGCCCTATGAGGGCATGGGGGTCACGGGGTGGCCGGTGGCGACCGTGAAGGGGGGGCGTGTGGCGATGCGCGATGGCAAGGTGCAGGCTGAGCCGGGGACCGGGACGTTCCTTGCGCGCGCGCCGTATCCGATGATCGAGCCGCGCGGCGTGCTGCCGGATGGGTTCGACGCGGCGAGGTTTGCGTAGCGGCAGTCACCATGACCCGTGACAAGAAGGCAAAATATAATGAACGGGGACGAGGACGATCCTGCTAAACTCGCTGCGCGCTCGACTCTGGTTATTCTGATAACCTGCGAAACGCTCGGCGATCTGCCGGACGAAGCATCGGTCATTGGCAGTATCCGGCAGGCGGAGAAGCCGGTCCGAGTGATCATGTCGGTTACCGAGAACTCCGGGCTACCACTCGCTCACCGCATGTCGCGTCATGACATAGAGGTGGAACTGCTGCTTGGCCCAGCGGTGCGCGACCAGCCACCGCTTGGTGTCCACTTCGCGCGTTTTCCATGGCTTGCCGATTCCAAGGACCAGGACGAGTTTGCTCTGGCGCTGTCCGACGTGATGATTGTCGATCCGGCGCGGCACAGTCACGCCTTGGTGCGCCGCGCGCTGGAGCTTGGAAAGCCGGTGATTGCACCAGGGGCTGGACTGCCGGCCCTGCCGGAATTTCGCAGCGTCGGCGCAAGACTCGATCCACTGGCACCGCAACGCACTCGCCATCGTCATTATTTCTCTGGACGATTGGAGCAGTTTTCTATCGAATTGCTTGGATTGCTGGTACCGCAGGAAGACTCGTTCCGAGTACGGTTGAAACGTGTGGCCGATTGCCTCCGCTTCAATGGCGTGTGGGGACCAAAGAGCTGGTTTCCGCGTGATTGCGAGAATTATGCCCCCGATGCACGGGCCTACGAAGCCAGTTCTCCGCTCGTCACGCGGTTTGTGGCGCTGGACCGAAGCGCGGTGTTAGGTGCGTACCGTCATCGGGACCTCACATGGATTGCGCATTTTGGCGCAGCCTGGGCGGTACTGGCTGCCGTCGCAGGTGCCATCGTGCTCTTGCGCACACCGCATGGCGGAGCGACCGCTGGCTACGCGGAACACGCGTCGCTGTGGACCGTCGTTTGGGCGATTGTCGAGCTGCTGTTGCTGCTGGTCGTTCTTGGCATTGTCTTCTATCTGCGGCGTGGGGGCTTGCGGGACCGCTGGACCGCGTGTCGGCTCGGCGCGGAGCAATTGCGCATCGCCCGAATGTGCCTGCCGCTGCTGGTGTTGCAGCGCGCCTTGATCAGCCCGGATGAGTGGCCAGGCAGCAGGCCGCTGGCCGGCGCAGCCCTGGATCTGACTCGCGATGTCCTGTCGGAAGTGAAGCGTGCGATCCGGGCGCATGGTTTACCGCGGCCCGATCCTGGCAATGACACACGGAAGGCTGCCTGTTGGGTGAAATGTATCGTGGACGACCAAATCCTCTACCACGAGAGAAACCATCGCAAGCTCGAATGCGCGGAACGCTCATTGCGGCTCATTGCCGACGGAGTCTTTTTGCTGGCATTTGCAGCAGTGGTGGTGGAGCTTGCTTCCCATTATTGGCCGTGTCTGCCGGGTGGTCCGTGGCTGCTCGTGCTGACCGCTGCGGGGCCTGCATTCGCCGGAGCGTTCCATGGCGCCGCGACGCGCCTGGCGATTACCGACCGCATCGCGCTGAGTCAGGGTATAGAACAGGAGCTTCGCCCGATTCAGCGCGCGTTGCACGAGGTCATCCATCGGCCGGTGTTGAATGCCAAAGACTGGGGTGAAACCCGTGGCTTGGCCTTTCGCGCGGCGGACGCGATGGGACGGGAAAATCAATCGTGGCTTGGCCTGGTTCGCTTGCAGCGCGATACCTTGCCGGCATGAGCAAAGTCCCGGACCTGGCTTCCAATCCCCACACGTTGCGCGTCTGCAAGCGCCCAGTTCCGGTGCAGGTGGCGTTCGCAAAGGCCGATGGTATCTGCGAAACGTTGGAAGGCGCTGTGCGTTACCGGCGCGGCGACGCCATCCTGACTGGCTCTCGCGGCGAAAGCTGGCCGGTCGGGCGCGACAGCTTTCGCGACAGTTACGAATCTGTTCCGCCGACCGCACCGGGACAGGACGGCACTTACCGTAAGCGGCCTGCTTCCGTTTTGGCACTGCGTCTGGACCGCGCGTTGGCCGTCCCCGTGGGGTGGCAGGGCGACAAGTTGCAAGGGCGCCGGGGAGATTGGCTGCTGCGTTACGCCGATGGCAGTTACGGCGTTGTGAACGACTGCATCTTCCGCGAAACCTACGAGCCAGTCGAACCAGATCAGCCCTGACCGCCGCGGTAATAGGCGATAGCGACCGGCGCCCTTGGCGTCCCGCCCCCGCTGTGGTGAATCTCCATCCGGCACGCCCGCCCGGAGGAAACGCCCGATGATCGGCATCGACTGGGGCACCACCAGTTTTCGCGCCTTTCGCATCGCGCGCGACGGCACCATCCGCGACCGCCGCGCCAGCCAGCGCGGCATCATGAACGTGCCCGACGCCCGCTTCGCCGAAACATTGCGCGAAGAGATCGGCCCCTGGCTCGCCGGGGGAGAGGACCGAGTCTTGCTTTCCGGCATGATCGGCAGCCGTCAGGGCTGGAAGGAGGCACCCTATATCGCCTGTCCCGCCGGCGCGCCGGAGCTTGCCGCGGCCCTGGTCGATATCCCGTTCGACTGGGGCAGGGTGAAACTCGTGCCCGGGCTCTCCGCCACCGATGAGGCCGGCATCGCGGAAGTGATGCGCGGCGAGGAAACGCAGGTGATCGGCGTGCTGACCGCGATCGGCGGCGACGGACTCGCCTGCCTGCCCGGCACGCATTCGAAATGGGCGCGCGTGGAAGATGGCCGCATCGTCGCCTTCACCACGCACATGACCGGCGAAACCTTTGCGGCGCTGCGCGGTCACACGATCCTCAGCCGCATGATGCGCGAGGGTCCGGCGGACGGCGCACCCTTTGATGCTGGTGTGCAGCGGTCGGGCGATCCGGGCGGGCTGCTGCATCACGTGTTCGGCGTGCGCGCTCTGACGTTGGCCGGGCGGCTGGAGGAGACTGATTCGGCCGCGTATCTCTCCGGCATCCTGGTGGGGCATGAAGTGCGTGCGGCGCTTGCCGGCGTGGCGGGTGCGGTGGTGCACGTGATCGGCGCGCCCGAACTCACGTCGCTTTATGGCCGCGCGATCTCCGCCTGCGGCGCCTATGCGGAACGACACGATGGCGAGGCGGCGGCGCGAGGCCACGCGCTGATCGGCGAGCATGCATCATGGAGCTGACTGCCTGGCTCGCACGTTGTGGGCTGATTGCGATCCTGCGTGGGGTTGAGCCGGACGAGGTGGCGCCGATCGCCACCGCGCTGGAAGCGGCCGGTATTGCGATCGTGGAAGTGCCGCTGAACTCGCCGGAACCGTTGGAGAGCATTGCACGCCTGGCACGTGGCTTCGGCGCGCGGCTGCTGATCGGCGCCGGCACGGTGATGACGCCATTGCAAGTGCGGGAAATCGCCGCGGCAGGCGGGCGGCTGATTGTCACGCCGCATGCCGATGCGCGGGTGGTTCATGCGGCGAAGCAGCACGACCTGCTGGCGGTGCCGGGTTTTTTCACGCCCGCTGAGGCCTTTGCGATGCTGGAGGCCGGTGCTGACGCGTTGAAATTGTTCCCCGCCGAGGCGGCGAGTCCCGCCGTGCTGCGTGCGCTTCGAGCAGTGTTGCCGAGCAAGACCGCGGTGCTGCCGGTCGGTGGGATCGATGCGACGAATATGGCGGCCTGGCGCGCCGCGGGCGCAGCGGGGTTTGGCATTGGTTCAGCGATTTATAAACCGGGCGACAGCGCGGAGGTGGTGGCGGCGAAGGCGAGAGCGCTGATTGTTGCCTGAAAAATAGTATTCCAGCGCCATTGCGCCCGGGAACAAGAAGAAGCTGGACCCGCGGATGACCGGGCACGGGTCCAGGACGACGGCTGGCAGGTCGGTTGGCCCGCCGATAGCGCGATGAGCGCCGCCGGCCTGCGGGATGATACGCATCCCCCAACCCCCACAGCGCATTTCATGTCGGCAGCCGACTTCACGGGATGGCTGCATGGACTTGGTTTGTCCTTGGCGCAGGCATCCGAAGCGCTGGGCGTCAGCGTGCATATGTTGAAACATTATGCCGTCGGCACCCATGAAATTCCCAAGACGGTCTGGCTCGCTTGCATGCACCTCGCGGCAGAGCATGCGCGCCGCCGCGCCAAGCCGGACCCGACTCCGTCCGCGCAAAATCCAGCGGCAGACATGCCGCCCTTGCGTGCCTCCCGTGCATCCGCCATATCCCGCGCCGCCGGGACGCGGCCTTCGCGTTCCCGGTAATTCACACGCGGGGCGCCTTTCCCGGCTGCCATAAGCCGGGTTCCGGTGTCGCCAGACTCAAGCCCCGCGGAGGCAACAACCGGACGCGCGAAAGGACCCGCCACCATGGCGATGCCCGAGTTCACCCTGCGCCAGCTTCTCGAAGCTGGCGTCCATTTCGGCCACCACACCCGCCGTTGGAATCCGCGCATGGGGCCGTACCTCTACGGCGTGCGCAACCAGGTGCACATCATCGACCTGCAACAGACCGTGCCGATGCTGGATCGCGCGTTGCGCGCCATCCGGGATGTAACGGCCGCCGGCGGACGCGTGCTGCTGGTCGGTACCAAGCGCGCCGCCGCCGAATACATCGCGGACTCCGCCAAGCGGTGCGGCCAGTATTACGTGAATCACCGCTGGCTTGGCGGCACGCTGACCAACTGGAAGACCATCACCGGCTCCATCAAGCGCCTGCGCCAGATCGAGGAATTGCTCTCCGGCGACACCGCCGGCCTGACCAAGAAAGAGGTGCTGGAGATCACCCGCGACCGCGACAAGCTGGAACGCGCCCTCGGTGGCATCAAGGAAATGGGCGGCCTTCCCGACATTCTGTTCATTATCGATACAAACAAGGAGAAGCTTGCGGTCGAGGAGGCCAACAAGCTGCATATCCCCGTGGTGGCGGTTCTCGACAGCAACTCGGATCCCGGCGGCGTCACCTATCCGGTACCGGGGAACGACGACGCGATCCGCGCGATCACGCTGTACTGCGACCTGGTCGCCGGCGCGGTGCTGGACGGCATCAGCGCCGAAATGGCGGCCTCTGGCGCCGATATCGGTGCGGTGGAAAACCTGCCTCCGGAGCAAGTGCCGGAAGCAGAATCTGCCGAAGCGCATGCCTGAGAGGAGCGGACCATGCCGGAGATCACGGCTGCCCTGGTGAAGGACCTGCGCGAGAAGACCGGCGCAGGCATGATGGACTGCAAGAAGGCACTCACCGAGAACAACGGCGTGCTGGAAGACGCAGTGGATTGGTTGCGCAAGAAGGGTCTTGCCGCGGCGGCCAAGCGTTCCGGGCGGGTCGCGGCGGAGGGGCTGATCGGGGTCGCCTCCGCTTCCGGCGTGGCCGCGATGGTGGAGGTGAACGCGGAAACCGATTTCGTCGCGCGCAACGACCAGTTCCAGGCATTCGTCGAAGCGGTGGCGAAGCTGGCCCTGGATGTCGGCGACGACGTGGAGGCGATCAAGGCAGCGCAGTATCCGGACAGTGCGATCACGGTCGCCGATCATTTGACGCAGCTGGTTGCGACGATCGGCGAGAACATCACCATCCGGCGTGCGAAGCGGATGAGCGTGCCGGACGGCGTGGTGGCGACCTATGTGCACCAGGCACTGCGGCCGGGGCTGGGCAAGATCGGCGTGCTGGTGGCGTTGAAGGGCGCAGGCGAGCTGGAGGTGCTGACGACGCTCGGCCGCCAGGTGGGCATGCATGTTGCGGCGGCGCGCCCGATGTCGCTGGACATTGCCGGCGTCGATCCCGCCGCCTTGGAGCGCGAGAAGGCGATTTTGATCGACCAGGCGCAGCAGTCCGGCCGGCCGGCCAACATCATCGAGAAGATGGTCGAAGGCCGCATCCGCAAGTTCTACGAAGAAGTCGTGCTGCTGGAGCAAGTGTGGGTGCATGACGGCGAGAGCCGGGTAAAGGCGGTGGTGGACAAGGCCGGCGTCTCATTGCTCGGCTTCGAACGCTTCCTGCTCGGCGAAGGGGTCGACAAGCCGCAGGGGCCGGACTTCGCGACGGAAGTGAAGAACACGGCGGGGGGCTGACTTTTCTTCATTGCGAGAAGCACAGCGAGGAAGCAATCTGGTTCATGGGGACAGAGTCTTTGTTCTCTCCTAACGATCGGGATTGCTTCGTCGCTTCGCTCCTCGCAATGACATGGCGCGCTCACTCGCAATGACATGACGCGCTCATCGCAATGACATGGCGCGCCGTCAGCCCCCGCTGATCGTTATCCCGCCGGCGGCAATCGCTGGAACTTCGGTGCCGCCGGAATTCACCGTCTCCCGCGACAACGCACGGATGCGCGGCATCAGGTCCTGCAAGTTGCCGGAAATCATAGTTTCGCGCAGCGCGTGGCGCACAACGCCATCCTCGATATAGAACGCGTTTTTTGCAATCCCGGAGAAATCCAGATCTGTGCTCGGCGTTCCGCCGGAGAAGCGAGACAGGATCACGCCGCGCCGGGTTGCTGCAACGATCTCGGCCAGGGGCGAGTCGCCGCCAGGGACGCGGAACGACCACCAACCCGCGGTCCGCGGCATTCCGAGCTTTCTCGAAATGTAGTGATCCACCAGGAAATTCGCCAACACGCCGTCGCGCAGCACGGTCAGGTCATGGTTCGGCAGGCCGTAATCATCGAACGCTGCGCCGTAGACAAAATCCGCCGCCGCCGGCTGGTTGTACAGCGACAGGCCAGCCATCGCGATCATCTGGCCGAGACGATTGCGGAACGGCGTCGTTCCCGCCAGCAATGCGTATCCGCTGATCGCGTTGGCCAAGGGCCCGAGCAATACCGGCGAAACGGCTTCGGGCGTCAGGATGATGTCGCCCACGAATTTCTCCGGCACCGGCTGCGGATCGAAGGATCGCGATGCGTCGGCAAACATGCGCCGAAACTCGCCGGAATCCAGCAACCGCGCGAACGGCGCGAACGCCGAGGCGCCGTGATGAGCCATCGATGTGGACTGTCCGTCCCGCCGCGCATTGAACAAGGCGCCGGTGAGGTAGCACCCACGGCGCTCACGGCGCGAGGCGCCGGTCGAGGACGCGAAGCTGCGCGTCACGTCACTGAATTCGTACCGTGCTTCGCGGATGTTCACCAGCGGATACGCAAGCCGCATATCGTCGAGATGGTGCAACACCGCTTGCACCATGCCGTCGCGATCTGCGGCCTTTGCACCGAATCTCGCAGGCGGCGCGGTTACCGCGTCTTCCGCCAGGCCATTCGCCGGGTCGACCGGGCTCGCCATGGCGGCAGCGCAGGCGTCACGGACAGCGGAGTCCACCGCGGCCGGATCGCGGCCGGTCAGCGTCGCGGAGCCTTTGCGGCCGCCGCAGAACGCCGTCAGCGTGGCGGCATCGATGATGCGGCTGCGCAGCAGCGTGAGCCGCCGCGAATCAAAATTCACTTCGAACGCGGTGCCTTCACGGGTGACCGCCTGCGCTGCATCTGCACCTTCGGCCAGCGTCCGCGCCACAAGATCTTGCGCGAACGCCACATCGCTGCCGGCGCTCATCGTCCGCCCACATTGATGCGGGTCTTGAGCGCCGCGCCGCCCATTGTGACGGGGATCAGTTGCTTCTTGCCGCACCAGCCACCGGGTGACCACACGAAGCGGTCGCCGACATGCGTCACTGCCTTCAACATGTCGAAGGCGATGCCGGAAATCGTCGTGTCCCGAATTGCGCGCGCCAATTTGCCGCCGCGGATTTCATAGCCGCTGGTGACGGCGAACATGAACTCGCCGGTGAAATCGGCCTGGCCGTTGCCGGAGCGGGTGAAATAATAGCCGCGGTCAATCGCGCCGATCATGTCATCCAGCTTGTCGTCGCCCGGCAGGATACAGGTGTTGCGCATCCGCACCAGCGGTTCGTCGGAATACGCGTAGGCGCGTGCATTGCCGGTGGGCGTCATGCCCAGTTCCAAAGCCGTATCCTTGTTGTGCAGGAAGCCACGCAACACGCCACGGTCGATAATCGTTACGTCGCGGCACGGCGTGCCCTCGTCATCGACATGCACGGCCACTGCCGCGCCGCCATCCATGCCAAGCCCAGCCTGGTCCATCAGCGTGATCTTGTCAGACGCCACCACCTGGCCGAGTGCCGGGCCGGCGACGGAACCGCCCAGCACCAGATCGCCCTCACAGGTGTGGCCGATCGCCTCGTGCGCCAGGATGCCGGCGATGTCGGCATCCAGCACGACGTCGTGCATGCCGGCCTCGCAGAACACGCCGTCGGCCTTGCGCCGCAGTTCGTCGTACAGCCGGTCCAGCGTCGCTTCGGTCTCGGCGCTGCCGAACGATTCTTCATGATCCTCGAACCCGCCGAAGCCGCCGAACACATCGGCAATGCGGGTCGGCGTGCCGTCGCTGCTGCGATATTCCAGTGCGGCATACAGAACCGTGCGCGGGCTGTGGGTGAAGGTCAGCGCGCCTTCGGTCGTCGCCAGGGCCTTGTCGATCGCCAGTTCCTGCAACGCCAGGTCGACGTTTGCGAGGTCGCGGTGCCGGGCGCGCAGCCCTGCATCCAGCCGGCGCAGCAGGTCGATACGCGCCTGCGGCGGCAGGGCTGCATTAGCGGAATGATGCTCCCAGATGCCGCGGCCCGGCTCGGTGATTGGCAGCGCCTGGTTGCTATGGGCCGCGTGCCGCGCGGCCAACTCAGCGTTGCTTCGTGCCTCTGCCATCACGCGGGCGATCGCGTCGTCTGATGCATTTGGTTCGGCAGAGAAACCAAATCCGCCGTTGCCGTGACAGCGTGCGGACACGCCGGCAACATGCTCTATGGTGTTGGCAATCACCGCTCCCTGGCGCAGCACCACGCGCGTTGCGGTATTGGCGTGCTGCCGCAATTCGGTATAGCCGTGCGCGGCGGCAACGGCCGCTTGGAGGCGATCCAGCATGGCAATCTCCGCTCGGGGTTGGCGTAGCGTATCATGCCGGCGGTGGCGGCGCGAACCAGCCGCAGCACCCGCCAATACACAAAAGGGAGCGAACGTAATGGTGGACCTGCTGTGCATGGGCGAGCCGATGCTGGAATTCAACCAGCTTCCGCCGCAGCGGGACGGTGCGGTGCATTACCTGGAAGGCCATGGCGGCGACACGTCCAATGCCGCGGTGGCGGCGGCGCGGCAGGGCGCGTCGGTGGGCTACATTACCGCGATCGGACAGGATGCGCCGGGCGACAGCTTCATGGCGATGTGGGCGTGCGAGAATGTCGATACCGCAACGGTGACGCGCAGCGATGATGCTTTGACCGGCGTGTATTTTGTGACTCACGATGCCCAGGGGCATCATTTCCTGCATTACCGCGCCAATTCTCCTGCTGCACTCTATGCGCCTGCCGACCTGCCGCGCGACGCCATTGCCGCAGCGCGGATGCTGTTTGTCTCTGGCATCAGCCAGGGGATTTCCGGCTCTGCTGCCGACGCGGTGTTCACGGCGATCGATGTCGCCAAGGCGCATGGGGTGAAGGTGGCATACGATACCAACTATCGCCCGCGTCTGTGGCCGCCCGCGCGGGCCGCGGCGATGATGCACGCGGCGATTGCCCAAGCCGACTATGTGTTTCCGGGCATTGAGGATGCGATGGTGCTGACCGGACTCGCCAATCCGGATGAGATCCTGGATTTCTATTTGTCGCTCGGCTGCCCCGTGGTGGCGTTGAAGATGGGCGATCAGGGCGCATACCTTGCCGATGGCGCACATCGTGTGCGCATCGCGGCCCACCGGGTGAACGCGGTGGATGCGACCGGCGCGGGCGATACATTCTGCGGATCGTTCCTGGCCCGCATCCTGGCCGGCGATGTGCCGGACGATGCGGCGCGTTACGCCAACGCGGCGGCGGCGCTGAAATGCACCGGCTACGGGGCGGTGGCGCCAATTCCGCGTCCGAAGGATGTACTGCGGCTGCTGCTTGGCAATGCCTGACGGGAGCATGACGATCGGGTTGAGCATTGGCAGGTGGTTGATCGTGGCTGCGCCGATCGCGATTGTCGCTTGTTGCGTGGCGCGCACCCCGCGCGCCCAGACACCGGCCCAGGTCTGCGCGCATGTTGGCGCCGACGACACGCTGCGCCCGATTCCGCCTTCGCTTGTCCCCGATGTGAACGCGGTATTCCATACCGCGATGCCGCCCGATGTTGCGGTGCGCCTGACAGTGTTCCGCTGCGACGGCGGGCATGTGCTGGTTTGCGGCGTGGGTGCCAATCTGCCCTGCGGCAAGGCGGATACCAGCACGACCAGTATTGGCGGCGAGCAATGGTGCCGGGACCATCCGAACGACGGCTTCATCCCCGCCTATGCCACCGGTCATGCAACGATATTCGAATGGCGCTGCGTAGGCCCGCGACCTGCCATCCTGCGGCAACGCTTCCACCTCGATCCGCGCGGGTTCGTTGCCGAGTTCTGGCGGCAGTTGCCGTAGTGGTGGCTTCCGCCGGCCGTCGTGTATGCGCGGCCATCGGCAGCCCAGATATTGGCACGGGTCTCCGCCTCGTTGCCCGGTCACAGAATCTCGATCAGCAACCCCGGCTCCGGCATTATCGGTGCAGCTTGCGGCGGCGCACAGGACACGGCCAGGTCCGGCCGCTGGGGTCGCGCGGGTCCCAGGCGAGGAACCCGTCCGGTGTCATGTGGGTAGGGATGGGTTTGCGCGGGGCGACCACGGCCGGCAGCACAGTACCTGATGGCGCAGTTGTCGCGCGAGACGAGTTGCAGCCAACGCCACTGCCGCCTACTGCTGCCCCATCCGCCAGCGGAGCTTCTCATGGACCTGCCTCTTGCCACTGACCCGCATGCCGAGATCCGCGAGGAAGTCGCCAAACTCTGCGCCCGTTTCCCCGGCGAGTACTGGCGCACGCTTGATCGCGACCGCGCCTATCCCACCGACTTCGTCCGCGCGCTGACGGAAGCCGGTTATCTCGGCGCGCTGATTCCGGAGGAGTATGGCGGCGCCGGCCTGCCGCTTTCGGCCGCTGCCGCGATCCTGGAAACGATCCACGCCGAAGGCTGCAACGGCGCCGCGTGCCATGCGCAGATGTACATCATGGGCACCATCCTGCGGCACGGATCGCTGGAGCAAAAGCAGCAATACCTGCCGAAGATCGCCACTGGCGAGCTGCGCCTGCAGGCGTTCGGCGTCACCGAGCCAACCAGCGGCACCGACACCACCGCGCTGCGCACCGTCGCCAAACGCCAGGGCGACCACTACGTAGTGAACGGCCAGAAAGTATGGACCAGCCGGGCCGAGCATTCCGACCTGATGCTGTTGTTGTGCCGCACCACGCCGCGTGATCAGATCAAGCGGCGCACGGACGGATTGTCCACGCTGCTGGTGGACATGCGGGCCAGCATCGGCAAGGGCATGACCATCCGCCCGATCCGCACCATGATGAATCATAACTCAACGGAAATATTCTTCGACAACCTGAAAGTGCCGGTCGCCAATCTGGTGGGCGAGGAAGGCCGCGGCTTCCGCTACATCCTGGACGGCATGAACGCAGAGCGCCTGCTGATTGCCGCCGAATGCATCGGCGACGCCAAATGGTTCCTGAAGAAGGCGACCGACTATGCGCGGGAACGCCAGGTGTTCGGTCGCCCGATCGGCCAGAACCAGGGTATCCAGTTTCCGCTGGCGAAGGCGTACGCGCAGATGCGCGCGGCGGAGCTGATGGTGCGCGAAGGCTGCGCCAAGTTCGAAGCCGGTCACACGCCGGGCGAGGAAGCCAACATGGCAAAATTGCTCGCCGCCGAAGCAAGCTGGGCCGCCGGCGAAGCGTGCATCCAGACTCATGGCGGCTTCGGCTTCGCCGAGGAATACGACATCGAGAGGAAATTCCGCGAGACGCGGCTGTACCAGGTGGCACCGATCAGCACCAACCTGATCCTTTCCTACATCGCAGAGCATGTGCTGGAGCTGCCGCGGAGTTATTAGAAAAATTATGAGCCAGCCGCTTTCCAACCTTCTTGTGGTTTCCATCGAGCAAGCGGTCGCTGCCCCGTATTGCAGTTCCCGCCTCGCCGATGCCGGCGCCCGCGTCATCAAGATCGAGCGCCCCGAAGGCGACTTCGCCCGCGGTTACGACAAGGCCGCGAACGGCCTTTCCAGCTATTTCGTCTGGCTGAATCGCGGCAAGCAAAGCCTGGTCGCCGACATCAAGGACCCTGGCGATGCCGCACTGCTTCGTCGGATGCTGTCGTGTGCCGACGTGTTCATCCAGAACCTCGCGCCCGGCGCGGCGGCGAGGTCCGGCTTCGGTTCCGACGATCTGCGCGAACGCTATCCACGGCTGATCACCGTCGATATTTCGGGCTACGGCGACACCGGCGACTACGCCACGATGAAAGCCTACGACCTGCTGGTGCAGGCGGAATCCGGCCTGGCCATGATCACCGGCCATCCCGCCGGCCCGGGCCGCGTCGGCGTCTCGGCCTGTGACATCGCATGTGGCATGGCGGCTCATGCCGGCGTGCTGGAAGCGCTGATCGAGCGCGGCATCACCGGCCGCGGCAAAGGCCTCAAAGTCAGCCTATTCGATGGCATGGCGGACTGGATGAACGTGCCGCTGCTGTTCTTCGAAGGCACCGGAAAGGCGCCGCAGCGGCTGGGGCTGGCGCATCCGTCCATCTGTCCCTATGGCGCCTTTGCCACCGCGGATGGCGCGCTGGTGCTGATCTCCATCCAGAACGAACGCGAGTGGGTGGAATTCTGTGCAAAGTTCCTGGAAGAACCTGACCTGCCGCAACGCGAAGGATTCCACACCAACGTCATCCGCGTCGCGCATCGCGCGGAAGTGGATGCATATATCGGCGCTGCTTTCGCGCGTTTGACACGAGAGCAGGCCGCAGCGAAGTTGCGGATGGCGAACACGGCGTATGGGTTCGTCAATGACGTGGCGGCGTTCTCGCATCACCCGGCGCTGCGCCGCGCGTCGGTGGGAACGCCGAATGGCCCGGTCTCGATCGCGGCGCCCCCGGTGTTGTGGAATGACGGGCCGCGTGACCTGGGGCCGGTGCCGGCGATCGGCGAACACTCCGCTGCCATTCGTGCCGAGTTCGTAGGATAATGGCGGGGCAGCTGGTGTTGTCACGTTGCCGGATCGCGTGTGCTGTCATTGCAAGCGAATCGAAGCAATCTGCGCCGAGGGAATGTGCGATTGCGCGTTGGGGATTGCTTCGCTTCGCTCGCAATGACATGTGGCGCGGCTGTCATCCGTTAGGATCACAACGCTAACGCGCGGCGGCTGGACCGGGTGCCGTAAGCCCTGATGACCGCCGCACCAGGAATTCGAATAACGCCAGCAATGGCAGCGGTATGGAAAACAGGATCGCAGCGAACAAGACCGCTGCGCCGCTGCCGGCTGTGTCATGCAGCCATCCCGCGATGGCTGGGCCGGTGGATTGGAACAGATAGTGTAGCGTATAGAACACGCCGAAGCCGCCGGCGCGGTCGGCAGGCGGCAGGATGCGGGTTGGCAGGGCGGTGATGACGCCCGGCGGCGGCCCGATCGCGAACCCAAGCGCCACGCAGGCAAATGCCGGTGGCGCTCCGCCGAGCAGCATCAGCAAAGCGGACACAGCAATCAGGCAGAAGACGACGGTGATCGCATATTGGCGGCTGCTGCGTTGTGCCACGTAGCCGCCCAGCGGGATCGACACCATGCCAACCCAAAGCGCCAGACTGACCAGAGCGCCGGCCTGTGCGATCGTCATGCCGGAATGCCCGGCCAGGAATACGGGCACGAAACTGAAATAAACGACCAAACCGGCGTTGAACACGCCCCATATCATGCCGACAACGATGACCGGAGCCAGGATTGGCCATTCCGGCAGCAAACCTTGCCGCGTTGTTTCCGTAGCCGCCTGTTTGACGATGACATGATCTTCGGCGGGTGTGTCGTAGCAGACGCTGATCAACAGCAACGACAGAACGCATGCGCCGGCAGCGACCAACATCATCGCACGCCAGCCAAGCAAGCCCGCAAGGGCAGGCTGCACGAGCAATCCAAGCGCGATGCCGAAGGGCCATGTTGACAAGATCACTGCCATGGCCAGCACGATTTCTCGCCGCGCGAACCAGTCGGCTGTCATTTTCGTGATGACCAGATTGAACAGAATAACGCCGCAGCTGCTGAGGAGACGGCCTGCGAATGCGATTTCGTAGTGATGCGACCGTGCGACGATGATCCCGCCGGCGGCCATCAAGCTCAGGCCGAGCGCGCATTGCATCTTGTCGCCCAGCCAGCGCACGATCAGTCCGCTTGGCAAGGACAGGAACACGCCCGCCATATGATACAGCCCGATCAGGGTGCCGATCTCGGCGAAGTCGATCTTCAGGTCCTTGATCAGGAGCGGAGCGGCCGAGCCGATGGTCTGGTACTGAAAGCCCATGGCAGTGCGTGCCAGGAACAATATGCCAAGGATAAGCCAGCGGCGGCTTGCTGGGGCGCCGGTTTCCATCTCGCATGGGTCTCCCAGGAGGCCACGGCGAATGGCGAGCGATAAGCCGCGGCAGGCGCGGCGATTTATATGATACGTAACGGCAAGAGTCGATCGGTTATTCCATCCGCGGCCGTACTTCCTGGCACAGCAGCCGGAGCGACTCCATCATATGGTCGGGTGGAATTGCCGCGCCGAAATTCAGCTCGGCCAGGATGCCGTCGATGCCCAGCTCCTGCTGCAATTGCCGCAAGCGCCTGGCCACGTAGTCCGGTCCGCCGATGACCACCTTGTCGCGCAGCACGTCGCCATAGGTGATGGAACGCACCTCCTCCAGCTCCGCCCGTCGCCGCTTGTTCGGCGAACCTTCAAGTTGGGTGATCAGCTTCTTATAGCCCATCATGATGCTGGGTTCGGCTTGTGCACGTGCTGCTTCATCCGTTGCTGCGACATGCAGCGTCAAGCGCAGGTAGACCTCTCCCTTGCCGGGATGGCCGGCGGCGTCATATGCGGCACGATACGCGTGCAGATCGGGCGCCAGCCCGGCCAGCGAGCCGCTGCGCACGGCGACGAACAATGGGTAGCCGATCTTGCCAAGCAGGGGGAACGTGTCCTCGCTGGCACCGGCGATGCGGATCGGCGGATGCGGCTGCTGATACGGACGCGGCACCGCGCGCGCCTCATTGAAACTGTAGTATTTGCCTTCGTAGGAGAAGCTGGGCTGCGTCCATGCCAGCTTCAGGATGTCGAGCGTTTCATAAAAGCGCTCGCGGCTTTCGGAGTATGGCACGCCGTACGCGGCATAGGCCCGAGGATTGCCACTGCGTCCGGCGCCGAACAACAAGCGGCCCTGGCTGATCTGATCGACCGTGGCGGACTCTTCGGCCAGGCGCAGCGGGTGGCACAACGGCAGCACCTGCACCGCAGTGCCGATCTTGATGCGGCTGGTACGTCCGGCGATCGCGGCGGCAATCGTCATCGGCACGCTCATCACCGAGCGCGCAGCCTGCTGGTGGATCTCGGCGAGCCAAATCGCATCCAGCCCCCAGCGTTCAGCTTGTTCTACCTGTGCGAGCCCCTGCGCGAAGGCATCGGTGTCCGACTGCCCTGCCACCTGGCGGTGGAATTCCACATACCAGCCGAATTCCATGGAAGCTCCCGTGTCGATTGCCTTTGCGAACCATGTCATTGCGAGGAGCGCAGCGGCGAAGCAACCT
>Ga0335075_10005897_pt1 | contig 18939 bp, 19 predicted proteins | sample Lox_Sample_24_FD_206723 | JGI IMG/M metagenome (GOLD analysis project Ga0335075, IMG submission 206723) | Soil microbial communities from Loxahatchee National Wildlife Refuge, Florida, United States - Lox_Sample_2.4 | ecosystem: Environmental > Terrestrial > Soil > Wetlands | place: USA... | reverse complement strand
GCGGAATTGTTTCCCCAGAGTACAATCCGGTGCCCTTGCTTAATCCCGAGATTGTCAAAAGCTGCAGCGCAGCGCGCGCTGAACTCAGCCAATTGGCCGTAAGTGGAAGAAAACCGGCGATTCCCGCGATGGGTGACAATCGCGATCTGCTGATCGTAGCGGCGGAAGTCGGCGACAAGCGTTGCCAGGTGCGGTCGCACTCGTCCAGTGTGGCACAAGACAAGAGCACGCGGAGGGTCGCGTAAAATAAGGGTTTTGCGACCCAACGGATTCAGAGAGGGAGTTAGCTGTGGCAGACACGATATACGATGTTGTGATTATTGGCGGTGGCCCGGGCGGTTATACGGCCGCCATCCGCGCTGGTCAGTACGGCCTGAAGGTCGGCTTGATCGAGCGGGAAAAGAAATTGGGAGGCACCTGTCTCCATTGGGGCTGCATTCCGACCAAGTCGCTGCTATTCGATGCTGAGATCTATGACCACCTGCAACATGCCGCCGAATACGGCATCGACGGCGTGGGCAAGGTCACGGTCAACTGGAAGACCGTTCTGGAGCGCAAAAACGGAATTATCACCAAGCACGTCAAGGGCCTTGATTTCCTGATGCGCAAGAACAAGGTCACCACCATCGAGGGCTATGGCCGCCTGACCGGCCCGGCAAAGGACGGCATTCACTCCATCGCTCTCGAATCAGCGGGCGGGCAAAACCAGGTCGTGAAGGCCAAAAATGTCATTCTCGCGACCGGTTCGGATGCGCGCATGCTGCCCGGTGTCGAGGCAGATGTAGACAAAATCCTCACCAATATGGAGATTCTGGTCCTGCCCCAAATTCCCAAATCGATGATAGTCATCGGCGCCGGAGCAGTGGGCGTCGAGTTTGGCTCCATCTTCCGCAGCTTCGGCAGCGAAATCACCGTCGTTGAGTACCTGCCGCGCCTGGTTCCGAACGAGGACGAAGACGTCAGCAAAGAGTTGGCCCGGGTCTTCCGCAAGCGTGGCATCGACACCCACACCGGGGCCAAGGTGGAAAAAGTAGAAAAGACCGCTGCCGGGGTGAAAGTCAGTTTTACCAGCGCGGATGGCAAGCCGATCGTGAAAGAAGCCGAGAAAGTCCTGGTTGCCGTTGGCAGGGCGCCGCGTACCGCCGATATCGGCTTGGACAAAACCAAAGTCGAGGTGGAGCGCGGGTTCATCAAAGTCGACGAGTGGATGCAGACGGGAGAGCCGGGCGTCTATGCCATTGGCGACGTTGTTGCGGGCCTGCCCCAGTTAGCCCACGTTGCGGCTATGGCAGGCATGGTGGTCGTGGCCAAGGTTGCCGGTAAGCATGCCCGCCCGGTGCGCCGCGACCGGATTCCTGCCTGCACCTACTGTGAGCCCCAGATTGGCAGTGTCGGACTGACCGAAGCTCAGGCCAAAGCCGCAGGGCACCAGGTCAAGGTAGGGAAGTTCCCCTTCTCTGCCAATTCCAAGGCCTCCATCGTTGGCTCCCACGAGGGTTTCGTCAAAGTCGTTGCCGATGCCAAACATGGGGAGGTGCTGGGCGTTCATATCATCGGGCCGCAAGCCACGGAGTTGATCGCAGAAGCAGTCGTGGCCATGGAACTGGAAGCGACCATTGAAGAGTTGATGTTCACCATTCACGCTCATCCGACGCTTGCCGAAGCAATGCTCGACGGATTCGGCAGCGTGGAGAACATGGCCATTAATGTCTGAGGAGGTCATTTCGCTGCTGGACCTGGGGCGCCAGGACTACGCGGCCGCCCTCGCGCTCCAGCAGCATCTGTGCGCTCTCCGCCAGCAGGGAACAATCGGCGATGTACTTCTGCTGGTGGAACACCCGCCGGTTCTCACCCTGGGCAGAAATGCCCGCCGGGAGAATGTATTGGCCGATGATGCTCTCCTGGCCCGGCGCGGAATCGATGTTTTTGAGACCAATCGCGGCGGCGATGTGACCTATCACGGCCCCGGTCAGCTCGTGGGTTATCCAATCCTCAATCTGCGCGGGTTCAACCCGCCGATCGGCATCGTCGCCTACCTGCGCCGGCTGGAAGAAGTCCTCATTCGCGCCTGCGCCGACTACGGCATCCTGACCCAGCGTTCTCCGGGACGCGCCGGCGTGTGGACAGTGCCTGGTGGCTCGGTCGCAGAAAAAAAGGTTGCCGCCTTAGGGGTCCACGTTGCACGCGGCGTTACCACCCACGGCTTTGCCCTCAATGTCACGACCGATCTGGAAGACTTCGCCTTGATCGTTCCCTGCGGCATCAGCGATCGCGGCGTCACCAGCGTGCAGCTGGAAGCGGAACGGCCGCCGACTCTCGAACAGATGGCCCACTCGGTATCGCGTCATTTCGGCCGCGTCTTCGAACGCCAGATGGTATGGCTCGAAGCGCTCGACGATCTGCTGCCCTCCAACCGCCCTGCCACCGTAGGATTGCTCTAGAATAGGGAGTTCGCCTAGCGAAAGGGAGTCCATGCCGACCGACGTAATCATGCCCCAGATGGGGGAATCGATTTTTGAAGGCACCATCACTAAGTGGCTAAAAAAACCGGGCGATACGGTGCAACGGGACGAGCCTCTGTTTGAGATTTCCACCGACAAGGTGGATGCCGAAATCCCTTCTCCCGCCAGCGGCGTCCTGACCGAAGTCAAGATTCCGGAAGGCAACACTGTCCAGATCAACACCGTCGTCGGAGTGATTGGCGATGCGGACGGTCAGCCGGCGGCGGCACCAACATCACCGCCTGCTACCCAGGCTCCGGCCGCCAAAGAAACTGCGCCACCGCCGCCACCCTCTGTCCCGTCAACTACGCCAGCAAAGCCCGCTGCCCTGACCGACGTCATTATGCCCCAGATGGGGGAATCGATTTTCGAAGGCACCATCACGAAGTGGCTCAAGAAACCAGGGGATACCGTGCAACAGGACGAGCCCCTGTTCGAGATCTCGACCGACAAGGTGGACGCGGAGATTCCATCGCCCTCTTCTGGTGTGCTGGCTGAAATCAAGGTACCGGCCGGCACCACCGTGCAGATCAATACCGTTGTGGCCCAGCTGAGTTCCAGTGCCGGAGCCGCCGCAGCTCCTTCTGTTCCGGCACAGTCGACCACTCAGTCAGCGCCGTCTGCACCCTCCGCAGCCCCAGTCGACGCCGAGCCCAGCACGCCGGAAGCCGGGGAACGTGTCCGCTCCTCGCCGCTGGTGCGCAAGATCGCCCGTGACAACAATCTGGATCTTCGGCAGGTTCCCGGAACCGGGTCTTCGGGCCGCATCACCAAGGAAGATATCCTCGGCTTTTTGGCCAAGGGCGGAGCGGCCGCGCCTCCGGTGCCCAAGCCAGCGGCAGCTGGTGCTCCGCCGCCGCAGCCGGCAGTCGCGGCCGCCAAGCCGGCTGCCCCCGCACCTTCTCCAGTCGTCACCGCCGGCGACGAACTGGTCCCCATGACCCGCATGCGCTCGATCATTGCCCAGCGCATGGTTGACTCCAAGCACACCAGTGCGCATGTTCACACGGTCTTCAAGATCGACATGAGCCGGATTGTACGCATCCGGGAGAAGGAAAAGACCAGGTACGAGCAGCGTAACGGCGTCAAGCTGACCTACATGCCGTTTATTTCCCGCGCGGTGATCGCCACTCTGCGCAAAATGCCCATCGTGAACGCCTCGATGGAAGGTGATGCGATCCGCTACCACAAGAACATCAACCTGGGGATTGCCGTCGCTCTGGACTGGGGACTGATTGTGCCCGTCATCCGCCAGGCGGAAGACAAGAGCTTTCTTGGCATCGCGCGCGCTATCGCCGATCTTGCGGAAAGGGCGCGGGGCAAGAAGCTGAAGCCGGAAGAAGTCGGTTCGGGCACCTTCACGATTACCAATCCCGGCATCTTTGGCGAGCAGTTCGGCACCCCGGTGATCAATCAGCCGGAATCGGCCATTCTGGGAGTCGGTGGCCTGTTTAAAGAACCTACGGTAGTTACAGATGAAAACGGCTCCGATTCCATTGCCATCCGCAGTATCATCCGTCTGACCCTGGGCTTCGACCACCGCATCATCGACGGCGCGGATGCAGGCAAGTTCATGGCCGAGCTAAAAAAGTATCTGGAGAACTGGAGCGAAGACATCGGCTAAACCGAAGAATAAAGGCGGCAAGTTAAGGAGGAATGAACATAAGCAAATGAATTGTCATCCCGCCTGCCCCGGCGTGCCGTGGAGCGTGCCGTGGGAGCGAAGTGGATCCGCAGTTTCTCCCACCGCCGAGAATCCGGTCCACAAATGAAGCCAGCGCCGGAGGCGCGACACAAACCTCATTAGCTGACGTCTGGCTCCCGGCCCTACAGGCCTCGTTTAAACCCACAACCACAACCGCTCATTCCCATTGAGCGGAAAGTTGACCAAGCGAGGGGCCTGCTTCCCCCCTCCTTAGCTAGCTAGTTTAGAGTGAAACCGTCACGGCGACGAATATCAACTCATCGTTCAGAGCCGGTTCTTCGCTTCCAAAACCCGCGCCACAGCCTCTTCCGCGGTGTCCGCAGTCGCCGAAAGATGCCCCATTTTCCTACCCGCCCGGGCCGTTTGCTTTTCGTATAAATGCACACTGACTTCAGGTACAGCCAGGGCACGGGCAAAGCGCGGCTCCTCTTTCAGCCACAGATCGCCGAGCAAATTGGCGATGGCGGCGGGACGCATGACGCGCACGTCTCCTAGGGGCAGGTCGCATACTGCGCGGACCGCCTGTTCGAATTGGCTGGTCACACAGCAGCGCTGGCTGGCGTGATAGCTGTTGTGCGGCCGCGGAGCCAACTCATTGACGTACAAGCCTCCGCCAGTGGTGACAAACATCTCTACCGCCAGCAGCCCCTCCAGTTCGAGTTGGGACGCCATCGTGGTGGCCAGATCCTGGGCCTGCTTTTCCATGCCTGCCGGCAAGGAGGACGGAAGCGCGCTCCAAACCAAAATCTGTTGTTCGTGATAATTCGTAGCGGCCGGGTAGGCAATGACTTGGCCGCTGGGATTGCGAGCCACCATGACCGAGATCTCTGCTTCCAGATTCAGAGCCTGCTCGGCTACGCAAGGCTGCTCGCCCAAAGATCGCCACGCGATACCCGGATCTGAGCCGCGCTCCAGCTTCACCTGCCCTCGCCCGTCATAGCCGCCATAGGCGCGCTTGAGAAAGAGCCGTTCCCCTAGTTCCTGGATTGCAGCCACCAGGTCAGCTTCGCTATAAACCGGACGGTAATTTCCCACAGGAAAACCGTGTTCGGCCAGCCAATTTTTCTGGCGGATTCGGTCCTGGACCATCGCCAGAATGTCCTTCCCCGGCCGCACAGGGGCATGCCGCTCTGCGGCCTCGAGAGAAGCAATAGCAATTTGCTCAATCTCCAGCGTGATCACATCGGAACCGCGCGCCAGGTCCGCAGCCGCCTTGGCATCGTCCCACGACCCGACGAAGCAAGCGTCCACCACAAACCGGGCAGGGCAGGAAGGGTCGGGGTCCATTACCTGCACCCGATAGCCCATCGAGCGAGCCGCCATGGCCGTCATTCGGCCTAACTGGCCCCCTCCTAAAATGCCGATGGTCGAACCCTGGGGAATCGCGGTCAACCGGGTAACTCCGCGTCCAGAACTTCGCGGCTGCGCGCCTGCCGCCAAGCCCGCAAACGGTTGCCGAGATCCAAATCGTGGTTCGCCAAAATGGCCACCGCGAGCAGTGCCGCATTGGCCGCTCCCGGCTGGCCGATGGCCAGCGTGGCCACCGGCACCCCCTTTGGCATTTGCACAATGGAGAGCAACGAATCAATCCCTTGCAAGCATGTCGACGGGACAGGCACAGCCAGAACCGGAAGGATCGTTTTGGCAGCCAACATGCCGGGCAAATGCGCAGCGCCGCCGGCGGCCGCGATGATGATCTTCAGCCCCCGTGGTTCCGCTTCCTCGGCATATTGGAAAAGCCAGTCGGGAGTCCGGTGAGCCGAAACGACGCGCGCCTCGTGTGGAATTGCAAACTCTCGCAACAGATCAAGGCACGGGCGGAGCACTTCGGCATCGCTTTTGCTGCCCATAACCACGCCGACAAGGGGGGAGCCGTTCACCTTGCCGATTATCCCATGCCTGTGGGGTCCACACCACGAGCTGGGCCTCTAAGCTCGGATTTCCAGACGAGCCGTCTCTGCAAGGCCTGGCAGTTCGGCTGTGGTCAGAACGCGGATCTTATATCGCTGCATCGTGCCGACTGCGTACTCGTAGCGTAAATTACTCTCCTCGTCCGGTTCACCATCACCGTCCGGCCAGCGGATGGGTTCAATGATCGCAGTCAACAGAAGCTCCGTCTTTTCGACTCGCTTAATCCCTGCTCTTAGGCTTGGCGCGCTGAAAGCCAGAAGCTTGGCCTCCGCGGCATCGGTTTCAAGGGATATCGCGTGGAACATTTTCATCGTTCCATTGCGGTAACCGCAGTCGATCCGCAACGGATCGCCGGGACGAGTGTAGCGAGAGGCGGCGATATTTTTGCGCATGAGAGCCCAAACCCCTGCCTCCTCAAAGCTCGTCCGCATGGCGGCGAGGATAGAGGATCGGCCGCTGCGCTGCTGAGTCCTCTCCCGGCGAGGGTTTTCGACGTAGAGCCGCATAAGATCTTCGATACCGGCCAGAATGGAATCTGCGAGATGGGCTTTGCTTCCGGTGATTTGCACGCTGTTAGACAGCGAGTCCTGAAGCCGGCTCAGGATCGGTCGGGGATTGTGGTTGGATTCTGCGCCCAGGCGCTGCCCGATTTCAATTTCGAGCGCTTCCAGCATTTGGGTGTCTGCATCCGGGTCCAGACATCGGACCCGGCTCCAATCGCGGGTAAAGCGCAGCACGCTTTGTTCCCCTGACCGCAACACCACTCCGATGTTCACAAACTCGTTCTTCACCGGATCGGGCACATAACGGATGAGTTGAAACTCACACGGCATCCTGTCCGGCATCTATGTCCTTACCCCCCTCACCCCGCCTCACTATCTTGTACCCATTCCCATCCGCCTGCTCGACCCCTCTGATTCTTTTCCCCCTCCCTCCCCCAATTAGGAAAAGGCCTTCTCGCCGATTCCCTGAAAGCCACAATCGAATCTCGAACTCGCGTGCGCCGCGTTAGCAGGCGCTCTACCAATGCCTCCAGCGCGCTGAGATCCCCCCCATACCACTCCGGCGGAATCAGCTCCGCAATGTTCCATGCAGTTTCTTCGGGAAAGCTTTCGATACGGCTAAGCCACGGCTCGAAACTGTCCCAGCCGGCCACGTCGCGGTACACAGAATTCTCTGCAAACACCCCACCCAGACTGATGTCGGTGAACTTCCAGTCCCCGGCATGAAAACAATAGCCTTGATCGATAAAGGTTGCTTTGTAGCGGCGTTCTCGGCGCATTTTCTGAAAGACTGCTTGCCGGCCGTTGATGTTGCATGTCCATTTATCCAGAGTCAGGATGCCGGCGAACTCGGCCAGATTGCGCACTTCCAGCAACTGTTCCTGGGGCAGGTAGTCGACCGTGTGACCTGGCATCAGGCCTCCCACCCAACGCGAGGCGAACTGCAAGCCCCCTTGGCACTCCTGCGGACCCTCTCGCAATTCAATGATCAGCTCGGAGGTGTTCTTTATGAGCCAATCCGATACCTCGATGATTTCGCATGGGGGCACCGCAAGGCCGATCGCAGCTGCCAGTCGCGTTGCCAACAGTTCATTGGCCAGCACCCTGACATGCTGAGGATTGTTGCGGAACTTGACCACATAGAGATGCCCGTCCGAAGCCAGCATCAGATGGCTCTGCGCGCCTCCGCGCATGCGTCGAATCTGCTGGATCGCGGTGAGCGCCACAGAAGATGCCTCGCGATGCAGAGTAGCAGCATACTCGAACCTCTGCTCTGCTTCTGGTAGCATCGCCACGGAGGAAGCACATGGATCAGGCCGGTTTTGCCCCGAATGGCTCGCGCCGCAATGAAGATATCGCATTGGATTTATTGAAGTTCGTCGCTGCCACGACAGGGATCATCAAGGGGACTTCGCCCGCTGCGGGATTTGTCTCCTCCTCCGGTTCCAAACCCGAAGACCAGGTAAATCAACTACTCGCCCTTTACACGAAATGCCTCGGCGTTGTGCAGGGGAAATAATTTACCCATCACTCATGTCAGTCATCAACGGCGCATGCCTACGGTACAGGCACCGCAATCGCACGGGCAGCGGTTCTTCTCGGAGGAGAGCCGCGCCTTCCCAGGGCCGCTCGCGGTCATGAAGAGTGACCCACTCCTTCAGGTAGCGGTCTTTGGTGCGGGAACGTTCGGCCGCAACCATATCCGCATCTATCGCCAGTTGGAAACTCACGGAGTGCGCCTCGCGGCGGTTGTCGATATCGACCCAGCGACTGCCGAGGCACTGCGCGCCGAGGGATTGAACGTTTTCAGCTCACCCGAAGCTTGTCTGCAGGCATACCGGGAAGGTCGAATTCAGCTGGACGCAGTCTCCATCTGCGTGCCTACATCCGCGCACTATTCGGTGGCCTCTCAAGCCCTGGGTCAGGGTCTCGATGTTCTGCTTGAGAAACCGATTGCCGTCAATCTCACGGAGGCCGATGCTCTGGTAGAGCAGGCTGCGGCCAGTGGACGCATTCTGCAGGTCGGATTGTTGGAACGCTTTAACCCCGCCGTCACGGTGGCCGAGGCACTCGTGAACGGCCCCATGTTCTTCGAAGCGCACCGCCTCAGCATCTTCCATCGCCGCGCCCTGGACGTCGATGTGGTGTTGGACCTGATGATTCACGATCTGGATATTGTGCTCCACCTGACGCGTTCCCCGGTCAGCCGGCTGCACGCTGTTGGACTGAGGATCCTATCCTCACAGGTCGACATCGCCAATGTCCGCGTGGAGTTTGCATCCGGCTGTGTTGCCAACTTTACTGCCAGTCGCGTCAGCACTGAAACCGTGCGCAAGCTGCGTTTCTTCCAGCCGCATCAATACCTGTCGATCGATTACGCTCGCCAGGACCTGCTGATTATCAATGTCGCCTCAGGCGAGGGCGGACCGGCCCTCGCCCTTGAGAAGCCGCCAGTGACGAGCGGAGAGCCCCTGCTATTGGAAATTCAAGCATTTTTACAATCCGTGCGGACGCGAACCCGGCCTCGGGTTACCCCCCGCCAGGCCCGCGATGCGCTGGCCCTTGCCCTCGACATCAACCGGGAAATCGAAGCCCATGCCACTCGGGCCGGGCTCATCAGAACGGAGCCACATTGATTCTGGCTACCGCATCTTCTCCACCTTGTAGCCCTTGGGAATCTGAATCTCAAACGTTTGATCGGTGAGAGGTTCGTTCAGCGCTAGTTTTTCCACTGTAATGGTGATCCGGTATTCATCCAGCGGGCGATTGATCGTGATGGTGCCCGGAAATTGAGTTCCGTTGAAGTTTTGGTAGGGACCATAAATGACCTGCGTCTCTACGTCGCCGTCGTTGTTGTAGATGTCCTGCTCCGTCGGCATCAGGTCGATTCGGCTGAAGCGAATAACGCGCAACGGTTTGTCCTCCAAAGGTAATCCCTCTTTGGAGGTTTGCCTGCCGGTCTTCAATACCGTCAAGTCGTACTGTGGAGTTTCAATCAGTTGCTTACTGTGTGGTTCAAGGCTGGTCGAGCTGGAATGGATCAGCGTCACGACTCGATCGGGGGCGATCTTTTGAATCAGGACGGAGTCCAGAAAGATATTGGGTCGCAGATTTTCCAACGGATTGGCGCCCCGGCTTGTGGTCGAAGCGCTCCCTTCGATGGCCTTGCTGTAGTGCGGGATGATCAGAGTAAAGGTATTGCCGTCGCTCACCAGATTGAAGGCGATGGTACGGATTACGGGAACCTCTCCGATGACTCGCAGCATCTGGGGCTTGCGCAAGAAAATAAATCCGTGGAACGACGTGTAGTCGGTCTGCTTGCCGCTCCGGGCGCCGCCCACCGATGCTGCAAAATCTACCGTCAGGAACAGAGAATGGACCGAGTCGTAGTGCTTGTTAATCTGTTCCACCAGTTGTGTGGCGTCGGAGTTCATCACCGCGCCCGCCAGTTTCGGCTGCTGCAGCTTGCGGGTGTGGCTTAGGCATCCGGTCATCACCGGTACGAGCAGCGCCAAAACCTTAACCCAACTTCTCCGCATCCAGTCAACTCGGGAACTGCGAGTATAGAGCAACTGCCTTGCCTGGCCTCTCAACGGGCCCCTTGTGCTTCTTTGAGTCCCCGCCTGTACGCGGTCACATTTTGTTCGTGTTCTTCCAGAGTAGCCGCAAAGCGCGAATGTCCCGCAGCGGCGGGATCGGCTACGAAATAAAGGAAATTGCTGTCCGCCGGGTGCATGGCTGCCTGCAGGGAGGCCGTTCCCGGACTGCAGATAGGGCCAGGCGGTAACCCTGCGTGACGGTACGTGTTGTACGCCGAGTCCCGCTTCAGGTCAGATTCATAAATGGTCCCCCGATACTGATTCTCCAGCATGGCGGCGTAGATGACCGTAGGATCCGTCATGAGTGGCATATCTTTTTTCAGGCGGTTGCACAGCACGCTTGCCACCAGCGGGCGGTCTGCCGCAACCGGGGTTTCTTTTTCTACCAGAGAAGCCAGAGTGACAATCTGGTGGTAGTCGCCTTCTAGTCCGATTGCGGCGCTGTTTTGCCGAAACCGCCGCACCATGACGGCCTGCATTTGTCCCGGAGTAAGATGGCGAGGAAATCGGTAGGTATCGGGAAACAAGTAACCCTCAAGGGTTTTGGCGCCGGGATCCAGATCTGCGATTAAGGACACGTTCCGGCTTGCTGCCTCAAGGAATCTCTCCTTTGATCCGAGCTGGGCATTCTCGATAGCCTGCGCGATATCAAACAGGTTGAAACCTTCCGGGATGACAACCGTGCGGGTGTAAACATCTCCGCGCAAGATGCGGTTGTAGACCGTCGTCAGCGTTGCGGGTTGAACGAACTGGTACTCGCCTGCTTTGAGAGTGCCACCCCGCACCAGGTGCCACAGGTCAAAGACATAGCGGTTTCGGATGATCCTGTGATCCGCGAGCATGCCCGCAATCGCGCGCGTGCCCATGCCGGGAACCACCTCAACAATCGTTTCTGCCGGTGGGGTCACCGGCCTTCTGAGTTCTAGGTATGCTAACGAAACTCCAAGCACACCCAAAATCAGGAGGACTACTACAAAACGTCGCACTAGCAGGGACCTTGACGCATTGGATTCTTCATCTGGATTTTATGATGCGAAGTCTATTTCCTCGACCCGGATACCTAGAAAGGACCCCCAAACAGGATGCCCCAAAAATAGGGCTATTTGCGACGGGTCTTCCTTCCCATGAAACACTGTCATCCGTGGAGCAGCAAATTCAGATGAGCCCGCCCCTGGGCCGGATTTTGGGTCTGGACGTGGGTAGCCGTCGGATTGGAGTCGCGGTCTCCGACGAGCTGGGTCTGACCGCACAGCCCCTGTTAACCCTGGAGCGCAGGAACCGCCGTAACGATCTCGGATTTCTGGCCCGGCTCATTCGTAAATACGGCTGTACTCGAGTGGTAGTCGGAAATCCATTACATATGTCCGGCGACATCAGTCCCCAGGCGCTCAAGTCCCAGGATTTCGCCCGCGCTTTGCAACAGGAAACCGGCTTGGAGGTAATCCTCTGGGACGAACGGCTCTCAACGACTGAGGCGCACCGTTACCTGGATGCGGCGGGTCATCCGTTTGGAAAACGGCGGGCGGTCATCGATCAGGTGGCTGCTGTACTCATCCTGCAGAGTTTCCTCGAGTCTCGGCGCTGACAATGGGTCACCGGGGGTGTTGCTCCGTCGTATAATCAACTTTTGCTAATGGCGTTTCTGCCACGTGCTCCCCGTACCGATTGCCAATGCCAGAACATATTAAGAAAAAACTGGAAGAACAGATCCGCGAGTTGGAGCACGAGCTTACCCACGAACTGCCTGCCGAAATCAAGAAGGCTGCTTCGCTGGGGGACCTCAGCGAAAACGCGGAATATCACATGGCCAAGCAGCGTCAGGAATTCGTCAACGCGCGCCTGGGGCAGCTCAAGCGGCGGATGGCGGAATTGGCCCTGGTCAACCTGGCGAATATCCCCAAAGACAGAATCGCCTTTGGCTCCACGGTCGTGGTCTTTGACACGACTAAGAACGAAGAAATCACGTACAAGCTGGTCACCAGCGAAGAATCGGATGTCAATCAGGGCCTCATCTCGACTACATCGCCCATTGGCCGTGGACTGGTGGGCAAGCAGGTGGGCGATGTTGCAGCGATTGTGACCCCGAATGGCAAGCGCGAACTGGAGATTCTCCGCTTGACGACCATCCACGACGAGGTGTCATGACTGAGTCCTCCGGCGGGGCTTGGAGCTGGACCAGCGCCTTCGGCAGAGGTTGCGGCGTCATTCTGCAGTACATTGTCGACGGCCTTGCTCTTACCAGGATTTCCCCGAATGTGCTTACTTTCATCGGCCTGGTGATCAACACCGTCGCGGCGATCCTTTTCGGCTGGGCCAACGAGCATAACTATGTACGCATGTTCCTGTACGCCGGGCTGGTCATCATCGGCGCCGGAATCTTTGACATGGTTGACGGTCGCGTGGCCCGGCAAACCCAGCAGGTCACCATCTTCGGGGCATTCTTCGATTCCGTCATCGATCGCTATAGTGACGTGGTTCTCTTTTTTGGATTGCTGGTCTTTTACGCGCGGGGAAATCGGTTTTTCTATGTGGTTCTGACGGCGTTCGTGATGGTGACGTCGCTCATGGTCAGTTATACCCGGGCACGTGCGGAGGCGCTCATAGGCTCTTGTAAGGTCGGTTTTATGGAGCGGCCCGAACGGGTTGTACTCATAATTCTCGGTGCACTATTCAATCGCTGGGGTGTGATGGCGCCGGTGCTTTGGGTCTTGGCTGTGTTGTCCACCATTACTGTGATCCATCGCATCAGTTACACCTATCAGCGTACCAAGCCAGTGCCGCTTGAGCTCCAGGCGCAGGGAGCGGTTCCCATCCCTGCCCGCACTGCTGACCTTCGCCCTGCCTCCCGCGCGTGATCATGACGGCCGTTCCCCCGCCGGCTTTTTCTACACCTGTGCTCCTGGTGCATGGAGGCGCCTGGGATATTCCCGCGGACCAGCTGGAAGCCCATACCCGTGGCGTGATTCACGCGGTCGAGACCGGCTACGCCCTCCTTCGTGAGGGCGCGTCCGCCCTCGAGGCGGTTGAGACTGCGGTAACTCTATTGGAAGACGACGAAACCTTCGACGCTGGCCGCGGCAGCTTCCTCACCTCCGATGGGCGCGTACAGCTGGATGCGCTCCTGATGGATGGCGCCACTCTTCGCGCCGGTGCCGTCGCTTGTGTGGAGAGGCTGAAGAATCCAATCCATGCCGCCCGTCTAGTACTCGAACAGAGTCCGCATGTTTATCTGGTCGGTGCCGGTGCGGAAGCGTTCGCCCACCAACACGGAATGCGCCTGATCGAAAACAGTGAGCTGGTGATTGAACGCGAGCGCGAGCGATTAAAAGCGGAGCAGGGCCGCCTCCGGAGTGGAATACCAGACCGGACCTTTGGCGGTGATCACGGCACCGTCGGAGCGGTGGCGCTGGATGCTGCCGGCGATCTTGCTGCCGCCACCTCGACCGGAGGCACGATCAACAAAACACCCGGGCGCGTCGGGGATTCTTCCATCATTGGTTGTGGAGGCTACGCCGACAACAGGTCTGCGGCTACCTCGCTAACCGGGTGGGGTGAGCCCATCATGAAGCTTGTGCTCGGCAAATGGGCGGTTGACCGGTCAACCCAGCTCGGTCCTGAACAAGCTGCCCAGGATGCCATCGCCTATCTCTACGCACGCCTGGAGGGCCATGGAGGCATCATCCTCTTGGCGCCCGACGGCCGTTATGGCATCGCCCATAACACGCCACGCATGGCCTGGGCCGTTTGCAACCGGAATGGCGTACGAGCCGGCACCACTCTCGACGAGATTTGAAGAACGGGACCTGAATGAAACCCCTGCTCATCCTCGCTTCGGGCTCCCCGCGAAGGCAAGAGCTGCTCGCTCAGGCCGGATATCGCTTTGAGATTGCCCCATCCTCTGTCACGGAGCAGCGCTTGCCATCCGAAGAGGCCATCCACCTCGCCACCCGCCTGGCCCGGGAAAAGGCTGAAGAGGTCTTTGCCCGGCGGCAAAAAGCCGTGGGAGCCTCCTTGATGGTCCTCGGCGCTGACACAGTCGTGGTTTGTGATGCGGAAATCATGGGCAAGCCGGCTGACGCCCAGGACGCAACCCGCATGCTCTCGCTGCTTTCCGGGCGCAGCCATCATGTCGTCACTGGTGTGGCGGTCGTCTGGGCCCCGGGCTCTGCGGAGATAGCCGCCGAAGTAACCCAGGTTACGATGCGGACCCTATCCGTCCACGAGATAGCCGCTTATGTGGCGGGTGGAGAGCCCATGGATAAAGCCGGAGCCTACGCTATCCAGGGTTTTGCTGGCAGGTGGATTCCGCACATCAGTGGGTGCTACTTCAACGTGGTTGGACTGCCTCTGGCCCTGGTGGATAGTCTGCTCGAAGCGGCAGAAACGCGCCTGGCTGCGCTCCGCCCCACCCCACAGACGTAACTGCCCGTCATATTCACAACTTCTCAGGAGAGTATCTTGGGTCCCCTCTTCTTGAAGGGCGGAGCAACTCGGTCGACCACAGAACGGAAATGGCGAGCAGGGCGAGGTCCAGAGCAGCCAACATAATGACCCTTTCTGCGGCCTATCGCAAAGCAAGACCGCCGATCATCGCTGCCAGCAGCGCTGTTCGCGGAACGAGTGCATCCAGCAGAATAGATTCCCGGTGAGCGTGTGCGCCCTCTCCCACCGCACCCATTCCGTCCAGCGTCGGAATGCCCATGGCCGAAGTAAAATTCCCGTCCGAACCTCCGCCCGTTGCTGCTTCCTGCAACTGGAAACCCAACCCGTCTGCCATTGTTGCTGCGCGCTGAAAAAGAGCCACAGTACCTCGCGTTCGTTCCATCGGAGGCCGATTTAATCCTCCCCGTATTTCCAGCCTGCAGGCGCGGTCGACCGCGCGCAAGGAACGAAAGCGACGGTCAATGCGATCGGCGTCAACCGCCTTGGCGATTCGGACGTCGAATTCTGCCCATGCGTGGGCCGGGACTACATTCGGCCGCGTGCCTCCACCGATGACTCCGGCATTGACGGTGATGCCCCGAGACAGATCGGTAAACTCGCTGGCCCGTTCAATCTGGCGTCCCAGCTCTCGAACCGCGCTATGCCCATTTCCAAAATCGACCCCGCTGTGGGCCGGAACACCGTGCACCTCCAGGCGGTAATTGGCCACTCCTTTTCTCGCCGTCTTGTACGCCCCTGGGATACCCTGAGCCGGTTCCAGGACAAAGACGGCTGCGCATTTCTTTGCCAATGACTCGGTCAAAGCCCGGGAGTACTCGCTACCCGTCTCCTCATCGCTATTGAGCAAAAATAGAACCGGCCCCGTTAAGTGGTTTTTTTCCATTAGGATGCGTAATGCGTTCAGCGCCATCACCACACCCGCCTTCATATCCAGCACCCCTGGACCCCACGCCCGGCCGTCACGCAGCCGAAATGGCATCTGCTTAAGCGTGCCCAGCGGCCATACTGTATCCAGATGGCCCAATAACATCAATGGTTTAACTGCGTTTCTGGTCGGACCAAAGCGGCCGACGAGCAGATCGCCAGCTTCTTTTTGCGGGATTCGCCTGCTCCTTCCACCCAGCGCCTGGACCCACCCCTCCACCAGGGTCACGCAACGGTTCACCGCCACCCGGTCCTCCGTCGGGGACTCAAGGCCGACTAACTGGGCGATCATTTTGAGCATCTGCGGGTGCCGCCGGGCAACGTCCGCGGTTAGGTCCTGGTACGTCTCCAACAATCTTTTTTTCTCCTCTGCCGTAAACCTAACACTCTTGTTGTACGTCTGATGGCCCGATCAGTTTGTAGCATTTTTGCCACATGGCAACTTTTCTAATCCTCGATAGGATATGACTTTGCGATTTTTAGCGTCCAGGAATTCTCTTCTGTGGAAGCAGCCCATTTAGAAAAGACGATCGCGTCGGAGATTGACTTCTCCGGAATCGGTCTCCACAGTGGAGCGCCGGTAAATATGCGTCTGCTGCCTGCTGCAGCCGGCTCCGGAATTCTTTTCCGTCGAACCGATCTCGACGATTACGAGATCCCGGCCATTGGTAGAAATGTTGCCAAGGTCAGCTACGCCACCAGCATCATGCGTCAAGGGGTGCTCATCTCCACAACAGAACATCTCCTCTCCGCCCTCATCGGTGTTGGTATCGACAATGTAATCGTTGAGCTCGACAATCTGGAGCTGCCTATCCTGGACGGCAGTGCGTTGCCCTATGTCGAAGCCTTCGCTGCCGTAGGGATTCGTAGCCAGAGACGCAGGAGACAATATCTCCGCATCCTGAAGCGTGTAGAAGTCCGGGACAATGGCAAGTTCATTGCGATCTATCCCGGAGAGGGCTACACCATTACCTACGACATCCATTTTCCTGATCCCATCGGCCGCCAGGGAATCACGGTGGACTTGGCCGCCGGTGCATATGGATCCCAGATCGCCGCCGCCCGTACCTTTGGCTTTCGCGAAGATGAGAAAATGCTTCGCGATATGGGGCTCATACGGGGCGCCTCGGAGGAAAACGCAATCATTCTGGGTGGCGGTCAGGTGCAGAACGGTCCCCTTCGCTTCGAGGATGAATTTGTCCGCCACAAAGTGCTCGACCTGATTGGAGATCTGGCTTTAGCCGGCCACCGCATTCTGGGCCGCGTCGTCGCCGAAAGAGCCGGTCACGCCATGCATACCGCTCTCGTGTCCCGTCTGTTGCGCGATCGGTCTGCTTGGGAACTCGTTCAGTTTCCCGCGCCCCGTCGCACCATGGTCGGTGTGCCTGCAACCCGCTTAGCTACTGCATAACTGCTTCTTCAGCTAATACTCCGCCAGCATCGGACTCTGCGTGACAGGAATGCTTTCCGCCGCTCGTGAGGCGCGAACCACATCGGCGATCGCGTATTTCAGTTCTTCGATGCCCGCTCCAGTGACTGAGGAGATCGCGTAGAAGGGCAATTTACGCCGTTTGGCCATGGTGCGAAGCCGTTTAAGCTTCTCTGGATTCGCCACATCCACCTTCGAAGCGACCACCAGCATTGGCTTCTGGTCGAGTCCATGCCCGAAGCTCTTTAACTCCTCCATAATGACCCGGAAATCCTCCACCGGGTCGGGTCTGCCACTGGCATCCGATACATCAACCAGGTGTACCAGTACCCGCGTCCGTTCAATGTGACGCAAAAATTGCACGCCCAAACCCGCTCCCAGGTGGGCGCCCTCTATCAAACCTGGAATGTCCGCTACTACATAGCTGTCTTCGTGTGGCGGTTCTCCCACCGTCACCACTCCGAGATTCGGTTCGAGGGTGGTGAAAGGATAGTCGGCAATCTTGGGCTTAGCCGCTGAGATTCGCGAGATGAGGGTTGACTTGCCGGCGTTGGGATAGCCTACCAGTCCTACATCGGCTAACAGCTTCAACTCCAGCCGGTAGACCCGTTCCTCACCCTCTCTTCCTGCTTCCGACTCACGCGGCGCCTGGTGCGTCGGAGTAGCAAAATGCTGATTACCTCGTCCGCCCCTGCCTCCCTTCGCCACAATGACTCGCTCATCGGCATGTTGAAAGTCATGGATCACAGCCCCGGTCTCATCGTCGTAGACGACGGTGCCGACCGGCACCTTCAGAACCGTGTCGGCGCCGTCTCTTCCACTGCAGTTGGAGCCCTCTCCATGTCGTCCGCGTTCGCCCTTGTGTTCCGGATTGAAGCGGAAGTGAACCAGGGTGTTATGCCGCTCGCTCGACTCGATAATGACATCGCCGCCCCGTCCGCCATCTCCGCCGGACGGACCACCGCGCGGTACAAACTTCTCCCGGCGAAACGCGACACAACCATTGCCGCCATCGCCGGCCTTCACGCGAATTCGAGCTTCGTCAATAAACACACTTCAAGTGTAGCGGAATCACTTGAAGTCCTAACTCACGCGTCGACTGCTGCGCGAAATGAAGGGTGCCCCGTTCACGCCCGGTTTTGGCTTGAGTGGAATTCCACGGCTGCTACCAGTCACTCTCTACCAGCAACAGGCCTTTGAGTTCGACGAAGATTCTGACTGCACCGGCACTTTGGTTAGGCGACCAATTTTCGCGGCACTCGCGCGCTGATTGCGCACAAGACTTCCCACGGAATACTGCCGGTAAGATCAGCAATATCCCACGCACTGATCGAGCGGCGCCCTTGGCTGCCCAATAACACCACTTCATCGCCGATGGCTACGGAGGGAATCTCTGTCACATCGACCACCGTCTGATCCATCGAGATCCGTCCCGCGATAGGCGCTTGGCGCCCCCGAATCAGGACATGTCCGCGATTCGACAGAAGACGGTTGAGCCCATCCGCATACCCCACCGGCAGCAGCGCCAGCCGTGTATTTTTTCTGGCTTCGAACGTATTACCATAACCGGCGGTCTCACCTTTAGACAAAGTTCGCAGTGAAGTCACCTCGGTCTTCCAGGCAAGCACGGGGTCGAACTCCAATTCGCATTTCCACGAAAGACCATCTTCGGTGATCCGGTCGAGATACCCATAAAGCGCGAGTCCAGGGCGCAGCATAAGACGTGACCCCAACCGCGTAGCCATCTCCATCAGTGCACGCCGATCGGGCCCGGCAACCAGGCTTGACGAATTGCCCGCGTGCAGCCACTTCGGTTGCATGCCGTGGTCCAGCATCCAGTCAACCGCGAATCTCAGGTTTGCCAGCTGGGGATTCGGTCTCACCGTAGAGATATTTTCCGGTTCGCTGAAATGGGTCATCACAC
>Ga0335075_10005896_pt1 | contig 18943 bp, 13 predicted proteins | sample Lox_Sample_24_FD_206723 | JGI IMG/M metagenome (GOLD analysis project Ga0335075, IMG submission 206723) | Soil microbial communities from Loxahatchee National Wildlife Refuge, Florida, United States - Lox_Sample_2.4 | ecosystem: Environmental > Terrestrial > Soil > Wetlands | place: USA... | reverse complement strand
ACGTCGCTATAAGGCATTTCTGCAATTGGCCAGGTCGCAACGCATAGAGGCACTGCCAAGGCAGACCGACGCTGTCGTAATCCTGCAAGACCGAATACGAAACGCTGCTAGTGAGAAAACTAGGGACAAGTAGGTAAGGTGTTACGGACCGACTTACGGGACTTACGGCCTTAATCACTAGTTATTACAGACGAGCTGTGGGACCAGTCAGCGTCAGCTAACCCAACGGCACGTGATTACTTGTATATTAGTTCTTTCGAGCACAGCTCGCTCCCTTTCTTCTTTCTTCTTTAGCTTCAGATTCTTGTATTTATAACTGCCAATTGTACAGGTTGTCGCCCAGCTCCTGTGTGACTACACCTCGATTGACTGAGTTCGTGACAAAATGGAAGGGAAGGGACAAGAGCGAATTAAGGGAAGAGCGGTTAAGGAGGGCGTCAAGGAAGGCAGTCGAGGAAGGCATAAAAGTTAGGGTAAGAGAACAAGACAGTTAATTGTAGAGATAGTAGTTGTAGAGTGAGAGACAGAGAGTTGTGCATGTTACGAACTCAGTCAATCGAGGTGTTACGGACCGTAAATCGAGTAACAGTCCGCAACTGACTTAACTCTGACCCGCAACTACCCTTACGGGCGGGGTTAACGGGTGGTTAGCTATAGATAGTTGGCACCGGGTTTACGGACGGTCCGTAAGCGACACGTGACCCGTAAGGGGCTATATAAACCCGTCCGCAAACCATCGTCCCTTCTTTTCTTCTCTTCTTTCCTTAGCTTTAGACTCTTGTATTATAGGACTACCAATAACACCGGCTTCGCCCGCCTGCCGGCGTCCCTGTGCCACTTATTGACCGAGTTCGTAACACGAGGTATGAGTCGCGTAGAAGGTAGGCGACAACCTGTGCAATTGGTAGTTCCAAATATAAGAATCTAAAGCTAAAGAAGAAGAGAATGAGAGTTGCGCTCGAAGTCTAATATACAAGTTGTTACGGGTCAACATCGGCCAGTAGGGCCTACACATAAGCTAACCACAAGTGACAGAATTAGACGCGATTAGATAAGTCACGTACATATAATATCGGCAGCAGATGGCTTATCTTCAGGCGGTTATGCCTGACACTTCATTAATAGATTATTGATTAAGTGATTGAGCATCCAAATGCTCCGGATGCTCCCCTATATGTAGAGGTATCCCAGCCACCTCAATTATTAGGTAACTACCCCGTACTATCCCCAGATTACGTAAGCACAACCTGACAAAAGCACCACTATCCTCTCCTTCTCCTCCTTGGCTTTAGATCCTTGTATATAGATCCTTGGAACCAAGGCTTTTACTTCGGCGGGCCCATTGCAGCGACTAAGTGAACCTAAAACAATTGAAAAGGCAACCCAAGTAAATGCTATGTAACAAAGGCATTATGAATGACAAAATATAGCGGAAATGAACGAATCTAGTAAATTTGGCCGTTGAACGATCACGAAATGTTGAACCTATAGTCTTGGGCTATAGAAGATTAACTTGTGGCACTGAAAAGCAGTGCGCGGAAGATAGAGACCTCAACCTCAGCTACCAACCCGGCTTAATGAATATGAGAGATGTTTGACACTACTGAGTACATCCAGGGCATTTTTGGGATAGGCGGGGGTGGATATTCATCGCGGCGCGGCAGAACTCCGGCCGGCAAGAATGCAGGGACCTTGCCTAACCCTCTCGCTTGTGACGAAAGGTGACGGAGGCGATGACGTGGGGCGCAGCCAAAGCGCGGATGACTGATGGTAGGTTCTACTGTACGTGAGAGGGTGCCTTGCATGAAATCCAGCCATACACATTCCTTCCTCTTCACTGACATTCACATGTCCACGCGCCACAACCTATGGGCCTTATGTCGATATCTCACCTCCTTCCCTCACCCATGCTTTCGTCAAGGACGAAGATATCGACTGCCGTCGGCCTCAAGCATTATCCACCATGATCGGGACCTCTACCTTCGACCTGTACGTCATACGCACCTGTATCTTCTTTTTATACTATGTCGCACCGTTGTGTATCCTGTACTGCGCCGCAGTCATCGCGCTCTATGGCTTCAAAGCTGCACTGTCTCCGCTGCCCCTCATCATCGAGTCAATAGCTATCGCAGAAACCCTCTTCTACCTTCTCGTCTATCTGCCATACCGATGTCATCTGCAGCGCGAGGCATTGCATCCAGAGCCACTCTCTAGACTCGAGCGAAAGGACCTCTTTCTATTATGCAACAAGAACATACCAGATGCGGAGCCATACTTGAGGAAATGGTTCATGGGCGCGCCAACCGAAGAGATAAAGCGTGAGAACCTCAAGGAATTCTTCCTGTGGGCATTCTTCAACCGTGGGGGGCCACCTGGAGACGATGATGAAGAGTTGGAAGAGTACATTGCGCTCACGGAAGAGCTACTAGGAAGGGATGTGGAGCCTGGCAGGGGAAACGCAACATGTCTGCGTTTGACGCTCGATAGAGTTGATACGATGCACCGTACATTAGTGTGGTACCTTGTAAGTACTGAATGCTTATGCTGCTGAACACAGGTTAACTTGTCTTAGGTAGTCGGTTTGGTCGATCTCTTCACCTACGTGTCCCTCCTTTATCACGGTTTCCACTTTCATCGTGTGGCTCTCAAGAGATTCTTTACAGTATTTCCATTCAGGCCACAAACCCTCCTTACTACCAAGCGGTCACCCGTGACCCGTCTCCCGTATTGGCATCGCGAACATACGTCGAAAACGAAACTTCCCATACTCTTTATTCATGGCATTGGGATTGGACTGTTCCCTTATGTCGACTTTCTTGCAGACCTCAATTCTGCCGCTGGTATCGAAGATGGCTTACCGGATGATCAAGTCGGCATCATAGCCATTGAGATACTCCCCATATCCTTTCGCATCACGCATCCAGCTATGTCCAAGTCCGCCCTGACCGCTGAAATTGCAGCCATCCTTGCACATCATGGCTGGGACAAAGTAGTTCTCGTCTCACACTCCTATGGCACAGTCATTGCCACACATCTCCTCAAATCGCCCTCCACAGCCCATCTAATCGGCCCAGTGGTCCTAATTGACCCTGTTTGCATTCTACTACATCTACCAGATGTAGCTTATAACTTCACTCGCAGGAAGCCACGGAGGGCGAATGAGCACCAGCTGTACTACTTTGCCAGTATGGACATGGGAGTTAGTCATACCTTGTCGAGGCACTTTTTCTGGTCGGAAAATATCCTATGGAAAGAGGATCTCGATGGCAGAAACGTCACCGTCAGTCTCTCAGGCAAAGACTTAATTGTCGATACCGAGTCGGTCGGCAAATACATGACTTCAGGCAGTACTCCATGGATATCATCAACAGCTTCCTCAGCTTTCCTGATCGACGTCGAGGACGTCCCTGAAGAGCGAACGAACGGAAAGGGCGTCAATATTCATACGAGCATCTTAGATTCGGAGTCAGACCCGGAGACTAATTTGCAGATTGATGCCTGGAAAGAACAGCCCTGGAAAGGGAAGGGAATTGATATGATTTGGTTCGAAGATCTAGATCATGCACAGGTGTTTGACAAGGCCGCGACGCGAAGGCCGTTACTTACGGCTATTAGGAGATATTGCGCTGAAGGAGCGGACGAGAATCCTTGATATTGCAGTTGTCATAATACCATATACCAGTCTATAATAGCTCTTGAGATAAGAGTGGCATATTACGGAGTTGTAGGGAGCGGCGAGGAGGCTAGAAGCGAGATCGAGAGTATATTAATGCTATATTAATTCCACTATGATGAAGGGAAATCCCCCCAAGTAGGTTTCACATGGGTGATTCGAAACAGCATTGTTACAAGCTACTAGTAACAGGAATTGACTTTGCAGTACCAACGGTCCCGGCACCAAACCAATTCCACCCCTACCAAGAACTCAAATTAAAAGCCCATAAAGCCAACTCCCACCCCACTCCCACTAAGCAGTCCCTTCCCCCTAACACGTGAAAGCAAAACCAAAACTTAAAGTAAAACAGTCCTAAAGCGCACCACTACCCCTCCACTTCCCCCCACTAATCAACTTCGCAAACGCACCCCTCCTCTGCCTCGCAAGCTCTTCATAACTTCCCTCTTGGACCACCCGGCCTGACTCGAGGACTATTATGTGGGAGGCAACACGCATCATTGCGGGGGAGTGAGTTATTAGGATTACTGCCATGTCCTCACTAGCTCCGTCTCGTGACGGTGCGGACTCGATCCCTGTCGCTGGCGAAGAATGAGTGAGCCGCGCAATCGTATTCCTTACAACACCCGCGCTTTCCCCGTCTAATGCACTAGTTGGCTCATCTAGCACCAGCACTTTCGGCCTCCGCACCAAAGCTCTAGCGATGCACAGCCTTTGGGCCTGTCCGCCACTTAGGCCCCTGCCTCCCTCGCCGATTCGCGTCTTGTACCCTTCTGGCAAGCTCGTAACGAAATCATGGATCCCCACTGCTTTCGCCGCGCTTTGGATGTTGTGGGTGTTAAGGTGGGGAGAGTGGGCGGGGAGGCCGTACGCGATATTGGAGGCAATCGTGGTAGGGAATAGCACGGGCAATTGGGTTACGAGTGCAATTTGGGAGCGTAAGGCGCTTACTTTACAGGCGAATATTGAGTTGCCTGCGAAAGTGAGTGAGGGTTGGGGTGTGTGGAGCGGTTCGGTCGGTGGTTGGAGGCCTAAGAGCAGGGAGGCGATGGTGGATTTGCCGGAGCCAGAGGGACCAACTATTGCTGTGCAGGAACCAGCGGGGAAGGTCATCGAGACATCGCGGAGGATTTTGACAGCGGGTTGGGCGGGGTAGGCGTATGAGAGGGAGTTGAGGTGAATGGGAAGAGGAGTAGGCAGGCAGGTGTTTCCCTGAGATTCGTGGGATGCAGTTTTCGGCAAATTGGCTAGATTCAGCATTTGTGTAGCTGTTGCACGGGAGGAGCTGATTTGAGGTATAAACGCAATGACGGAGTTGGCGTTGCCACTGCTGAACAGTAGAAGCGTGATCACTTGGAGGATGCTTTCTGCACTCCAGTCCCCAGAAGCTGCTATGGCGGCGCCGTAGTAGAGGATGAGTGCTGTGACGAAGGAGTTCGTGGAGTCTGACATGCCGAAAAAGAAACCCGTATATGCTGCGCGGCGCATTCCAATATTGTAAGCTTTCGTTGTAGCTTGTGTGTGCTTCTGCTTGAAGTAACTTTCGAGAGTCAACGCGCGAACGACTTTGATGTTGGAGAATGTTTCCGAGAAAATATCCCCAGTAACGTCAGATATCTCATTAAGCCTTTTCTCCCACTTCCCACTTACAGCTTCAAATGCCCTAGTGAAAGCATACATGCATGGACCGCTCGCAAGACCAACAAGAGTAAGCTTCCAGCAGACTATGAATGCCCAGACAATCGCGATTGACATCATAGAACCTGATAAGAAGACATAGCCAGCGAAGCGGCCGACAATATTGCGCATCTCCTCCGCGTTTCGGTCCAGGTATTCATTCAGACGCCCGGGATTGTTCTTAGGTTTATCAAACCAAACTTTCGGCTGAGCGAGAATACGCTTAAAAGCTTCCACGCGGAGAGTGTCAACCCAGGTCTGGCCACAGTATTCCAAGAAGTAGTGCATGTAGTAACTTGAGATGCCGTCGGCCACAGCTATTGCTAAGATGGCAAGAGCCCACGTCTCAGCCGCTCCAGTTTGTCCGGAAGCTAAACTGAAGGTGCCAAGGAGTCTTGCCAGAACATAAGAAAAGGCGGGTGTTGCTGTAGCACTAATGAAAGCACTGACAAAGCCGAGGACAAGAGTGAAGCGGTCCCTTAGAACTAAGGTGGGCCAGACTGTTCCAAGGGTTTGAGATAGCGTAGCATTTCTCTGGTGATTGCTTGGAAGATGGTATGTCGGTATGTGGTCTTGATGCGACACGCGTTTACGAGTCAAATATGTCACGATGTTCGAAGCTGGGCCGATGTGGTCGGAGGATTGGTCCCTTCGACGGAGTCTAGACATTTGTGAACGGCTCTTTATTGTACCCTTACCTCTCATATCAAGCATCTCAAGGTCAAAGGATTCATCGTCCAATATACCGCGACTGGAGTGGTAAGGAGGTCGCACCTCTCTCTGCGAGGGCAGGGCCGGGGGCAGCTTTGAGATCCGGGTGGCGAAAGGTCTTGAAATGGACAAGATCTCCCCTGGTTCCCAGACACCCAATTTATTTGCATATATGGAACCCATTTCAATGCTCCGAGATAATCCTCGATTGTTCATATGCCCTTTCCGCGCACATTCATCATTAAGCCCGAATAACTGGGAAATGTGATGTAAGCGGCTTCCATGGTAGCTGGTTCGAAGCCAGCTGTCGTCTGAGCCATCCGCTATAGATGAATCCGCAATAGACTGTCCGCACGAAGGTAGAGTCATGGAATCCCTTGAGTGCAGAATCGCCGCTTCGTCAGAAAAAGGGTCTTTATCGTCATTAAGATTTAGAGACGCAAAGGATGCGAATGCCCCTTTCTTGTCTTCAAGTAACTGCTGGCAGTAGCCTTCCTGAACAACTTTTCCTCTATCGAGAACGTATACGTAGTCTTTCTCCTTGATTTCGGAGATATCATGGGTTATAACAATTGTGGTCTTACCAAGTCGCCACTCTCTGATAGCCTCCATGACCAGAGATTTACTTATCTGATCCAAAGCGCTTGTAGCTTCGTCTAGAACCAGGATTGGCGCATCATGGAGTCGAGCTCTCGCAATTGCAACGCGCTGTTTTTGCCCACCGCTCAATGAATTGCCGCTTTTACAAATCATGGTTTGAAGTCCTTCTGGCAGATCGCTGATTGTCTGTTGAAGCATTGCTGTCTGGCTGGCTATCTGAACCTCATGTTCTGTGACCAAGGTATGTGGTCGTCGGCCAAAGGCGATGTTTCGGAACATTGTCTCGTTGAATAAGACGCTTTCCTGCTGAACGAAGCATATGTTACTGCGCAGCCATTCAAGATCTAAGGTCTGTATAGATTGCCCATCGACTGACAAATTCCCTGTAGATGGCTGATAGAAATTCATTAGCAGGTTTCCGAGGCTGCTCTTGCCAGATCCACTTCTGCCGATAACGAAAGTCGTTTCACCTGCAGGAAAGAAGAAGCTTGCATTCTCTATTGCACACTGCCCAGGATTTGAGGGGTAGGAGAATGTAATCTGTAAGAAAATATCAGCTAGATACGGATAACAAGAGCCTTTAGAGACAAACTCTAGACACCTCTACATCCCCTGGACATGTGATTGGTCTCAAGGTACCGGTCATCTTTGGCACTATTCGACCGCGCTCCAGTTGTAACAAGATGTGTTTCAAGGTCCTACTGGCGGACATTCCCTTTGAAAGAACCAGCAACTGTGGAAGAAACGCTTCCGCTGCCTGAGTTGCCATAAGACAAGAGTAGAATGTCGTCAACACACTGCCAGGACCTAGCCCCTGTCTAACTAGCACGATTCCATACCAGAATCCAACTACAAACATGGCGGTGTTTATGAATCTTGTAATTCCCATTTGTAATGAATTCGCATTGGCTTGGACCATATATGATTTTGCAGCTTTTTTGATAGCGCATTCGTATTGCCAGATTTCCTGGTCCTGACCATTATAAACTTTCACTGTGTCCACCTCTTTAATTGCAGTATAGGAATATTTTGATGCTTCGCTAAGGTCCATTTTCTGCTTCTCGATAGCCGGCTGGAGCTTTCTCGTGATGACTGCAAGTATCATTACCGTAATAGGAACAAAAGCTAAAATAACTAAAGTTAAGTCCCATGAATAATAGAGGGCAATTCCCAGAGCAGCCAACGCCGCCGCTGCGTCCTCTATAAAGAAACCGAGAGGCTGCGAAGCCGCCGTTTGAAGTTCTTTTATCTGCCTACGTGCAGTTTAGTAAGAATGCCAGTATTGGGTCTAGGGTAGCATACGTTTGTATTCTAACAAGAAGAGATCCAATACCATCTACTCGAAGGTCATACCATTCAATATCCTTTTTCTCCAAGCTTACAAACGCCTTATCCCTTACACTTCTTGCTTGCATCTCGCCGAATACCATCCACAGAGAGAAGAATCCCCCATTGACGAGCATGGTTGCGATACCGAGCCCGGTCAACGCAATACACCATGTCGACACATTCTCAAAAAGTTCGTCTCCAGTTATGCTTCCGGCACTAAAGTTTGCCAGCTCGTCAAAGATACGACCAAGGAAGATTGTAATAGCAGGCTTGATAGCCCCAGCCACGGTCGTAAGTACTAGAGCGGGTATCAAAACCACAAGATGCTTTTTATGCGTGAAAGCACATATCAAGGGAAAGGATGCACGATGTTTTCCACTCTCGTCTTCATCATCTCCGTCGCCTGGGCTTATATTCGAGTAGACTCTGTGGTGTTTCGACATTTCCACCTCCTCCTGTGTTATGTTTGAAGCTGTTGACCCTTAGGGGAAGTTTACGGAATTACATGGGTGCAAACTAATTTGCTTCGGCGAACTTAAGGGTGATCGGTGCCTTTTGATTAGGAGAGGCATCTTGGGGCATCCTTTCCATCAAAATCATCCTCAATGCAGGTTTAACAAAGAAAATTAAGCTCAGCGGCCAGACTTACATCAGGAAGGTGCTGGTCAAAAGAGTGTGGCGTTCCTTAGTATTGTGCTCTGCCGAGACCATTCGCGTAGGTATGTACGCCGGTTTTGTAATTCCACGCCAAATGTCTCCAATATTTGATCGCATACTAAATCACAGATTGAATAAAGCCTCCCAGTAATAAATAAATTCCAACTTAGACCGAGAATAAGAATTGGTAAAGGTCTTCTCCGTAGTTTGGGTGGCTTCTGATCCTAAAAAGGTTTGCCAGCTGCGATAGCATACGCAACTCTGCCAAAGAAACAGCTGCCATGGCCTATAAGAAGAAAGTGATGTTTATGAAATGACTAAAGATGGACCAAATGAGGTTGTCCTGCGGGACAGGTTTAGAGCCTGAAGCTTCGTGTAAATATGCAAGACTCACGTACATGATCACTACAACATCCAACCCACCGTGATGCAAAAGTGCATCGATTATATCCAAGATCTACCAGATGACTTCGCGTTGAGAGAGGTAGAATAAACATTAAGCTGTCATGTACGAAAAGCTTATGACTACGCTTATTCTCCTTCGCCTTTCTCTGCAGCTTGCTCTTGCTCATACTTCTCGTGAATCCAGTCATTGAGGCCGCTGCGGTTCCTGTCATAACGGTTAATCTTTGCTTCATAAAATTTGACGGTAGTCCTTAATCGGAGAGAGCTTACCTAGCAATCTCGATAGCGTAGAACTGCATTCGTGGCACTAACGAAGTTTTCTGTCAGCTCCATGCAAAAGTTGCGCGCCATATCAGCATACCAAAGATCGTCTCATCTCGGCCATATTCCCACTTTGGATTTGTCCTTATCATTGTACCGAAGTTGTAGTCATCAATCTTCTTCTCATACGCCATCATAAACTTCCGCCACCGCTCCTTTCCAGTTTTGCTCTTCATCTCGTCTTCGTCAATCGTAGCAGCTGGATCGAACTCAGGAAAGTCTTTCTTTAGATGCTCATAGATATCGTCGTCCATCTTCGTAAGCCTCAACTTTGATCCAGGGACCTTCTCGAGGATTGCCCAATAAGTGGACATGTGCTGGACAGCTATTTCGGGTCAGGGTGGGATTCAGGGAGGAACTGGAGCTTCTGGAACGTCACCCTTAACAGCAAACTGCTTCTCAATCTATGACTCTGTTAGCTATGCAGATATTCTCAGCAGAATTCTCAAAATTGCGTACGTCTTCAAGATTATCTGCCTCTTCAGCGTTGAAGTTTGCTGGTGCTGCAGCAGACATGATTGTGGTTCGATTCCAGCAGGTTTCCTTTCCAAATCCACTACTATAAATAGATAGTGCTCTGGACTTTACTGTGCCTTATTTCAGGCACAAAAGATCAAAGTGAAGTAATGAGATCGTAATTCAGAATTTTAAATAAAGTCGCCGCGGCGATAAAGCTATGACGATGTGGGGCCTTTCCCTGCGGACGGCGTTTGCCGGTGGCGCGACGCATGCTTCAAAGCTCTCAAATTTGACGACATACGAAACGAGTCAATTGTATACCTTGAGCATTTTATTCGATGACCGGCAAAACGAGAGATTTCCGTAGCTAAATTCTGGCTTGAATTGTCAGTTACATATTTGAGAATGTATAATGCTCCTTTATATCTCTGTTCAATGACTTCTTACAAGATCGACAACTGACTGGTCATATTGTTTTATCTCATGCTTCAGAGAGGTCTGATAGTCCTCAAGAAGTCATGGTTAATCGCCTTCTCTCTTATTCTTTCTTGTAAAGTGTGTTGCAAAGTGCGTTATATCTGGTACTGTTAAGACGGCTCATGTGGCACTCCACTCCATATGTTTTACATCATTTTCAAAGATGGAAAACTAGATGCTATGATTCCTCCTTCTAATCATCCGAGTAAAATTATGATAGAACTTCCTAGGATGTCATTTTTCCGCATTTAGTAGAAGTCCAGCAGCCAAATATGTGGTAAGCTAAGTAGCAGCTCTGTAGGTATACTCTCTATAAGCTTTTCAAATATTTCGAGGTTGATCTTCAGCTATTATTCGTCTCTGCAAGAAACAATGTAGGCCATGAGTCAACTAGATGCAGAAAACTCTAGAAGGCTTCTCACGAGGCCCCATGCGCTGTCAAAACCCAGTGAAGTCTTTGACGCTAGTTGAGGCTTAATGGATATTCTATAAGTATAATAAATATTCCATCCCGAAAATTGCCAGTATGATTCTTTTGGATGTTTAGTTAAAGATGTCTCGCTACGGTAGTATATATCCAATATATCACTTCCACAAACCATCCGAGTCGGAACCCTTACGCCTCTCTCACGAGTAAGTCTATAGTCCATGCCCATCTCATTTTCAATCGCGAGCTGCGCGATGATGTCGTCGCTTTCTTTTTCTTGCTGAAACTGTCTTAGTGGCATCGCGAGGTTATTCCTCGTCAGGAACCCTTAGAGGCGCGCCCGCTGCCATCATTGCACTTCCGCCAAAAAAGACAATACAGCTCACCCCAGAAGAACTAGCAAGAATGACAAATCCATTGCAACCTATTGCAGAGCAAGCTCCGCCGCTCTATGATAGGATCGCTGATATTGTGTGGTGGAGGGGTGTTGAGTCAGACCCCGATGATGATTTCGTTCGATCTTTGCCAGATCTCCAGTTCCGGCGCAATAAGCAGCAGAGCGACAAGCTGATCTTCTTTAAGAAGGTCCCACATGCTATTCGGCGCAGGATCTATGCTTTTATATTCGAATATCCGGCAAATGGAAAGCAGGTGAATCTTTCCAAGGACTTTACCACGAAGGACGTCTTCCCCTCTGAGTTCTTCATTGTACCCTGGGACCTCCTTTATCAAGTCGAAGGTGCCCTAACCTCTTGCATTCAGATGCGTGACGAGCTTTCTACGTACTTTTGGAATACGTATCATTTCCATGTGACCTTCTCACCATACAGCATAGGTCCCGTCTTTTCAGGCCTCTCTATACGGCTCCTTAACGGATACGCCCATCGTGTCAATCATCTAACTGTGGAGGTGGACCTGACGAAGCTCGCATTCTCAGCTGCAAGAGATGCAAAGCTTCTCAAACAACGCAACAAAAGGCTGCAAAAAGTCCTTGTAAATCTTGTCACTGCATTGGGACGCCGCCGGCATAAAGGGAATTTCATGGCCAGCTTGACTTTGCTTGCCAGGCGGTATCAAGGTTTTAGGCCAGCGCCGGCAGATGCACCAGAAGAGAGTGAGTAGTCCCCTTCATTCCGGATCATTCCCAATCGTGGGGAGACATCGATCTGTCATCATGTCACATATGCTGATCTAAGCTGTAGAAGAGATTCCATATTGCCCGGAGAATGCCCTGTATATCTTTGACTGCTTCTGCGAACTCAGACCACTCGTACTTCAATGCCGCATGTCCGGCTTTTCAATTTGGTACACCAGACAGCTATTGAGAGGGATCCTCATTCCGCCTTTCTTGACTAAGCCCCGTCATGCTCCCATTATTCCAGCTTGGCCACACTACACTCCTAGCCCACCGGAAGTGGCGTTTCTCTCAAACATTAGCACATCGGCCACCGCAAGTAGTACCCCTAATAGCACCCCAATCAGTATTGCAGGCAGTACCAACGGTAGCATTGACATACCAGAATTCAACAAGACAGGCCCAAGCTTCAGATACTCTCAGGCCAGTTCGTCAGCTGGCTCATTGATTCCTACAAATAGTCAGAACACAGGCTTCTATAAAGTTCAGGAAGAGCAATCTGAAGAGTCACAGGATCATGGCTTTGGTTACGTATGCAACACCTCGTCTGCCAGCTCTCACAACCCTAGCAACGCCCCAGATTCTCAATTGGCTGGCTCTAATTCTCAACGGACCGGCTCCAATGCTGAATTGACCGACTCAAATGCTCAATGGACATATTCCAACACTCCCAAGGGAAGTTATCCACCTGTCTCAGATGGCTCTCCCAGCTCTATGACGACGCCACGCCCTGGAGTCTTCACGATGGACGATGCTGGTATCCCAACTCCCAACTCGGATAGCTTCAGCTTCACATTTACTCCTAGCTCTACTTCCACCGATCACATCACAATCCGCCCCTTCGGAACCCCACAGGCTATCACGGCGCCTGAAACTGGCATTCCGGTCCCATCTCACGCGACCGCTCGCTTCTTCAGGTCTCGTTACGGTTACACAATAAAAGAAATTGAGACTCCTACCGCTGGAGTGAACAGTTCTCCAGCCCTCGGTCTTGGGATTTCTATGGGCTTTTACGAACCCCCTGGCTTCGCCGACGAAGTGGATGCTGAGATAACGCGCCACCACGGTGAAACCCCTCCGCCTCGTAGCAATAGTCTTCCTAGCGTTGCGAAGTCGCCAAGTACTATAGATGAGCTTAACAAAATGAATGAGATGGATCCGGCGTTCACTCGTGCTATCGAGGGATTGAGAATGGCTTCTGATGATAAGGACAAGAATGATGACGAGGGGGAAGTAGGCGAGGGCGATGAGAAGAGTGAGACAGGCGAATCGAGCAAGAAGGGTAAAAAGAAGGAAAAGAGCAAGAAGAAGGGCCGGAAGCACTGGTTCTAGGACTTTCGAGACTTTTTGCGGCAGGAAGCTTTCTAAGGACGACTTCTTTCGTTCTCTCTACTCTTTTTTCACACGCATAGTCACTGGAAATCATACATGCATTGATCCGTTTTATGGTTTTCAGCGATATCTAGCTCCTGTACTCGGTCCTCAGGGAACCAGTCAGGTAGTTCTGTACTGGATCAATAAGAATTTGTTTCAGTCACCTATGCATTTACCTATAAACGTTTGAGGATATCTTGTACTACTTCTTCCGTTGTAGCCTTGCCTCCCAGATCAGGGCTGAGTAGTTTGCCATCTTCCAAGTTGCCATCGACAGCAGCGTAGATCATTGCAGCAGCCTTCTCTTCGTTCAGGAATTCCAACATTAGTGCGACGCTGCGTAATGTTGCGATCGGATTAGCGATGTTCTTGCCCATGATGTCTGGCGCACTGCCGTGGCATGGCTCTCCAATAGCGAAGCCTTCACCTACGTTCGCACTTGGCACGAGACCGAGAGAGCCAACAAGCGCTGCCGCTCCATCGGACAGGATGTCTCCATACAAATTTGGTGCGACAATTACATCGTACGTCTCAGGTTGTCGGAACAGCTTGTAGACCATGGAATCAACAATTTGTTCTTCCACACCAACACTCGAGAACTTTGACACAGCTAGTGCTTCTCGTGCAGTGGATCTGAAGAGTCCATCTGTCTGGCTCAAGACATTGCTCTTATGCGTAATAGTCACCAGCGGTGACTTGTGTATGCTGGGCGCACCAGTGTCTCTGATTTTCTGCCTTCTTAATGCTATCTCCCCCGCCATTGTCGCAATCCGTGAAGAGGCCCTCTCAGATATCCTCTTTATTGCCTCTGCAATCTTCCCACTTCCATCCGCTGCATCGTAAGTCTTCTCCTCTTTGACATAGAGATCTTCAGTATTTTCTCTGACAATAACCATATCAATTGGCTTCGCTGCGGTCATGACTGTCTTGACTGGTCTGACATTTGCGTAAAGATCAAGGCGTTTTCGCAGGGCGACGATCGGTGAGGAGTAGCCCTTGACAGCTTTGGAAGGCGAACTGACAGCACCGAAGAGTGCGCCGTCACATTCTTGCTTGAGAACTTCGACAGTCTTGTCTGGAAGTGCGACACCTATCTTCTCAAAAGTCTCAAACCCGGCCTGTAGGCCTATGAATTCGAATTTGAGATTGAGAGAGGAGGGTAATGCCTCAAGTAACCGCCGGCCAGCTGGAATGACTTCTTTGCCAATGCCATCGCCCGGGATGAGGCCTAATGGATTTGATTAGCATTTTGTTTGCCAATTGACGTCTTCACATACCTATACGCAGTGTTCTTGCAGCCATTTCCGTAGTTATGTTCTTTATCGGATACCTCGAGAAAAATATTCGCCATCAAATTCCTGCGGCAACTTATCGCGATTGCATCGGCAAGGGTTGCACCTTTCAAGCCCCTTTTATTTGCGAGAGCTGAACATAGTGAAAGCGCCCCACCATAGGCCAGGCATAATAATATGCGACTATGATATTATTTTTTCGAGACATCCAGCGTGTGATCATAACTTTCTCCATTTTCTATGCACATTTTTTGAAATATCAAACGCAATAATTCCTCTACAGCTACGCGTCCATTCTCGTGTTGCTGTGTGTCGCGTATCTCCAAGTTTATCGGAAATTACTCCTGTCTGTGCCTGTTTGAATTGTACATCACCGAATCCCCTGGCCTTCAGCATTACCTCTTGAACATACCAGAAGCACGCGGTCTCTGGTTTGTCTGAAATTGACGCCTCCGAATTTGTGTGCTGAGCGCTGGCAGCCGTTGCACTTCAAATATATTCCATAATTTATCCAAATCGCCATCAACGTTTTCTCTCCTGTGACATCTGTCATCATGTCTGGGGGTGTGCGGAATCTCCGCGCGATGTTCGAGAACAAGGAGGAGTCATTGATATCTCCTCCTGATCGGGGACGCTCACCAGCGGGATCGATAGGTACAATACTTTGGAAATAACACCACGACTTGCATCATGGGCTGACAGTCAACATTCAGGCGGAGGCAGCAATGGCACATCACCCCAACCTCTCTCGAAAGTTCGGACAAGCTTCGTTGCGGTTGAGAGAAGTGGGCAGCTTGGAGCTCAGTGGGGCTTACGGAAAGAAAGCAGTACTGATCCTAGTTTGGCAACTCGGAGGGCAAGCTTCAGCATTGACGAAGAAACGGATCCTAAAGCTATAGCCGACAGGAAACAGTCTATCAACACGGAACTCTCTGCAAGAAAGAGTAGTGCAGCTGTTACAGAGACAATACCAGAATCTGCGATCGAAACTCCACCAATCGATTCCGAGAAGAGATCGGGCTATCTCAACGGGAGCAGTGGGCGTGGGAAAGCTATCCCAGCAGAATCTAAACCAAGTGCAAATCCAGACAAGAAGACCTCGGTTGAAGACCGCCATGCGAAGCTTCTTCCAGGCGATACAACGAGCAGTGCAGCGGTCAGTGGTGGTGCAGCGCTGAGAAATAGTGGAGGGTTTGGTGAAAACTTGAATGGCAATACCAGCGAAAAGCTTAATTCAACTTCTCCTACCAAAGCCGCCGCTAAGACAGCTCCTGCTGGTCAGACAGCTAGGCCAGGGCCCATTTCCATAACTCCTTCCTTAGCTGCTGCCAAAGCAGTTCCCAAATTGACAAAATCACCTTCCGTTCTCAAAACACCTACTACACCTGCAAAGACACCCACCACCCCTGGCCTATCCGGCAAAGCCACAACTTCAAAGCCAGCTGCACCATCAAGCAAGAAATCTCAGGCCAAGCCAGCAGACATGAAGGCGACGAAGTCCACAGCCAGTTCCTCAACTACCTCTAAGCCGGCTGCTCGGCCTACCACTTCCTCAACGATAGCAAGCACTTCTGAGAACAAGCCACCTCATACATCACCGACAACCGGGTTCCACAAGCCAAAACCGAAGTCACCTACAAGACCAGCAAAGCTGCCTGCGTCAATGACTGCACCTACTGCTTCATCCCTTTCAAAGGTTGCTACAGCTGCGGCGCCAAGTCGACAATCCCTTGCGCCAAGTACTAAAACTGTATCTCGATCACGCAGCCACGCAAGCTTATCACAGAAACAAGAACTGCACCACAAGCCATCCAAACTTGAAAGTGACCGGCCAGTTTTTGGTAGACCTTCGACTTCCACGCTCAAAAAACAGCCATCACGACAAAGCCTGCCAAAGCAGCCGGCTCCAACCGATGAAAGTTTCCTTGCCCGAATGATGCGGCCTACAACATCCTCTGCTTCGAAGACCACCGAAAAGGTCATTACTCCTCCACGGGCTAGGACAAACACTAGGCCTACCACACGTGAAGGTCCAGTTGGTCATAAGCCACATCAGGGTTTGAAAGGAAGTCCATCAACCAAAAAGCTTCCTGCAGCTGCAAAAGAGACTAAGAATGAAGGGTTGAATGCGGCTCATTCTAGTAAAGTTGAGGGTATCGCAACGTCAGCCAGTGGCATCAGTCAAGCTGAGCCAGCCCATACCGAAGAAGAAGCTGCAATTCCTTTCACTACGGATGATGGGCCGATCACTACCTCTACTCATGAGGATAAGCCTACGGAAGAAGTGCCGGTAGAAGATAGCACTACATTTACTTCTGGTTTAACAACTGCAACTGAAGATATTTCTGGTGCGAATCAACCTGCCGAAAAGCTGATTAACTACAAGGATCCAAAACCTGATGAAGCATCGCAATCCGTTGAGGAAAATCCAAACGCTGAGAAGGTTGTTGACCCAGACGAAGTGGAAAACCCTGCAAGTCAGTTTATTGAGGCAACTGTGGACTCTGTCGAGCCTGCCGTTGCGGATGAGTCAAAGTTGACCGAACCAAACGCTCACGGTACGGAAGACCACGCCACTATGAACAGTGTTTCCGAGCAGTCGAAGGAGGAATATAAAACCGGAGATACTGCCTCAGCTGCATAGTATGGACGCCTGCACCAAGCAGGCTTGGCGCAAATGTCTCCTTGTTAAGTATGTGGGGTTGCATGGATATCAAACATATGTACACTCAGCTCGATTAGTGTATATCTTAAGCATGAGTATATTAGATTTTACAATGAACATCGATAATACCCATTAAATGAACTCAGCATTCGCAACTACTCCGATAGATTCGAGAGTTTGCACATGTCTCCTGCAATGCAAAATTTAGCAAAAAGGCTAGTCCACTAGTGTGACTTTAAATCTCGTTAACTATATTGATACTCTAAAATAAGCTTTTAAACTCACAAAACAAAACAAACGGGCTTATGGCTTAGTGGGTAATTTTGGTTGCCTCACTTTCGAACACAGAGACGTGGGTTCAAATCCCAACGTGGTCGGTTGTCGGCGTAGGACCTTTGCTTGCGAAACCTATGAGGCAGATACACGACCTGGTGGTCCTAATTGGTTACGGCGCTGTTGTTTGATCCCTACTTTGTCCTATTTTCGGTTATTTTTTTCTTTTTGGGGAGGCGTGGGCTCTGTGGCTTTTAGGACCGGTGATATTCTTAAGTAGAATTAATAGGGATAGGTAGTGTTCTGGGGTTGGAAAATTTCTCTTTTGGTTGGAAGTTTTTGTGTCACGTCGCTTTTTGGGAAATAGGAGTCAAGTGGGGGAAGTTCACTTTGCAAAGATCAGAACGAGTGTTTAGAAATGACTTGATAGAGGTAAACTAGGCTCTTAATCTTAACTTGTGATTCATGCTCACAATACCTTTATCTTGCCTACCTCCACAGAATCAACACCGTTACTTAGTCTCATCCTTGAGCTGTCGTCTCATATTGATGCTTTTGGATATGTCGCGACAACAGCGTATGCCACACAAAGCTCATCCCGCACTGATCATAAAGGCACCGCATCACTCCCAAGTGCATAACTACTTGGCGTTTGTGTAGGTTTCTTTTTTTGGCTAAAGCCAGTGCCACACTCGTAGCACTTGAATAGCACTTTATCATGCAAGTTGAGGGGCATCCATTACATCCATTGGTAGGTATCGCCAGCATCAGAGGTGTTGTCCGTCATGTCAACGGCTTGATTCATGGACCGATATATTTGGCCAGACACAGTTGAAGTCTGCCTCGACTTCTTTTCTTCCAACAGATGATCTTCATTTGAGAGCATTTTCCCACAATCATCACACTCATATAACATCTCTTCGTGTAGCTTGTTCGGCGTGTCTCTTTTGCGAACATGCCTGTCCAGATTTTCCCACGTACGAATCTGCGATTATATATCTCACAAATGAAAGTTTGAGCTGAAAGATTATGTATTTAACAGAAATGAGCCAGCACGTAGCTTCGTTTTGCATAGCTGCGATCGCATATCTCACAAAACGCAACATTTAGGTAGGGCTTCTGTCGAAGGCTTTGGCTTCCCCCCCCCCAAAATGACTATTTACAAGTGTCAATTGACTTATAATACCGGTATTAGAACCAGTTCTTTCCGCGCTGCCTCTATGGAGGGAGGTGGCATCGTTTTCAACCTCTGCATAAAAATCGACATTTGTGGTCTCAACAACTAACAAAGAGTGGCAGCTTTTCTTTGTCCCTTAGGTAGGAAGTGGCTCTGCCTGAGACTCTGCCATCGACATCACATGTCGCGGCCTATCCGGCAATTCAAACGGTCTGTAAAAATCACCCATCAGGGGCGCTATAAGCTCAAGAGATTTCCTCTTCTTACGATCAGCTTTTTAATGCAAGTTTT
>Ga0335075_10005895_pt1 | contig 18943 bp, 22 predicted proteins | sample Lox_Sample_24_FD_206723 | JGI IMG/M metagenome (GOLD analysis project Ga0335075, IMG submission 206723) | Soil microbial communities from Loxahatchee National Wildlife Refuge, Florida, United States - Lox_Sample_2.4 | ecosystem: Environmental > Terrestrial > Soil > Wetlands | place: USA... | reverse complement strand
GTCTCGTGCAGGCTGGCGGCCATGTTCGGGATCGCGACGGTGATGATGGTGGAGTCAAGCTGCTCCATCAGGAAGCCGAAGGCGACGACCAGAGGTATCAGCCAGCGACGCCGATCGGCGTGGTCGAAGCCTTCCACGCCCGGCCGCCTAATAGCCGCGCGCGATGTCGAACAGGTTGGGTGGCTCTCGTCCATCTCGCAGGGCGCGTAGGTTCTCGAAGAAGATGTCGAGGCTGCGCGGGTTATAGGTGTTCGGATCGTCTGTCCCGGTGTGCGGGGTGATGATCAGGTTGGGCGTGGTCCACAGCCGGTGTCCGGGGGGGATGGGCTCCTGCTCGAACACGTCGAGCACGGCTCCGGACAATGCGCCACCCTCCAGTGCATCGCAGATCGCGTCCTGATCGGCCAGTGGACCTCGCCCCATGTTCACCAGGCCGGCCCCGGCAGGGAGCAGACCCAGGCGGCGACGGTCGATCAGGCCGCGCGTCGCCGGGGTGAGGGGGCAGGCGAGGACGAGGAACTCGGTAGCGCGCAGTAAGTGGTCCAGGTCGGCGACCGCGATCACCTCGGCACAGGCTGGGTGGGCGCCCGCTCGGGTGCGTACTCCGGTGACGTGCATGCCGAACCGGGCCGCTTGCGTCGCGACCGCGCCGCCCAGAGTGCCGAGCCCGATGACGGTGACACGCCGGCCGGGGAGCGCCGTACCCCAGAGCTTTTGCCAGCGTCCGGCCCGCTGGTTGGTCATGATGTGCGGGAGCCGGCTGGCCAGCATGAGCAGCGCCATGATGCCGAACTCGCCTGCCTTGGTCTGATGGGTGCCGCGGTTGTTCAGCAGCATCGCGCCGGGCGGCAGCCAGTCGAACGGGGCCAGGTTGTCGAGGCCTGCACTGGTGACGAACAGGATGCGGAGCCTGGGCGCGGGGCAGGGCATCAGTGCCCGGACGGCGTCCTTGTCGCCGACCAGCGCCTCGGCTTCGGCCATGGCAGCGACGAAAGCCGGTGCGTCGTCGGCGAAGCTGATCTGATGGCCGTCGCCGACCTCGCCGGCCCGGGCGGCCGCGGCCTGCCACATGTCGGGGGAGATGCGATAAAGCGGATCGTCGGCGGGGTTTTGAACGTGGATGCGCATCAGCGAAGCTGGCCGCCGAGCCGAAGCGCCATGATCCAGCCGGGCAGCGCGCCGGCCGGAGCGGCCGGCAGCATCAGCAGCCAACCGGCGGCATGGCGGCTGAGCACCAGCGCGATGCCGACCCCGAGCAGGATGCCGCCAACCAGCCCTCCGGCCAGGCCCGAGGCGATGCCGAGCCAGATGATGTCGCCGCGCTCGATCACGATACCCCTGCTATGGGGCAACGACCGGTTTGACAAGCCTTCGGGCGGCCCTTATAGCCGCCGCCCACTGCCGGGAACGCGGACGGGCCCCATGGGCCTGCGCCCGCCGCGCTGCGTGCGCGGCCTACCGGTGCAACAACAAGGAAGGCAGCGCGCCAGCGATGACCAAGCGCCTTGCGAGCAAGTTCAAGATCAACCGCCGGCTCGGGGTCAACCTGTGGGGCCGGGCGAAGTCACCGATCAACCGGCGCGACTACGCGCCAGGCCAACATGGGCAGCGGCGCAAGAAGCCGTCGGATTTCGGCGTCCAGCTCATGGCCAAGCAGAAGCTGCGCGGCTACTACGGCAATATCGGCGAGAAGCAGTTCCGCAAGTATTATCAGGAAGCATCGCGTCTCAAGGGCGACACGTCGGAGAAGCTGATCGAGCTGTTGGAGCGCCGGCTGGACGCGGTGGTGTACCGGATGAAGTTCGCCATCACGCCCTTCGCTGCCCGCCAGTTCGTTTCCCACGGGCACGTGCTGGTGAACGGCAAGCGGGTGAATATCCCGTCCTATCTCGTGAAGGACAATGACACCATCGAGGTGAAGGACCGTTCCAAGCAGCTTGCCGCGGTGCTGGACGCGTCGCAGAGCACCGACCGGGACGTGCCGGAGTATCTGGAGGTCGATCATCGCGCCATGAAGGGCCGCTTCGCGCGGGCGCCGAAGCTGACCGACGTGCCGTATCCGGTGCAGATGGAGCCAAATCTGGTGGTCGAGTACTACTCGCGCTGATCGGGCTGCCTATATGCAAGGCGTGGCGCCGGGCGGGGCTTCCGTCCGGCGCTTTCGCATGAGGAGCTTATGACGAACGAGCCCCGCCCGCTTGCCGCCGAGATCAGCCGCCGCCGCACCTTCGCCATCATCTCCCACCCCGACGCCGGCAAAACCACGCTGACCGAGCATCTGCTGCGCGTCGGCGGGGCGATTCAGCTTGCCGGGAACGTGCGGGCGAAGGGGGAGCGCCGGCGCACCCGCTCCGACTGGATGGGGATCGAGCGGGAGCGCGGGATCTCCGTCGTGACCTCGGTGATGACGTTCGAGCATGCGGGGTGCGTGTTCAACCTGCTGGATACGCCCGGGCACGAGGATTTCTCGGAGGATACTTACCGCACACTGACGGCGGTCGATGCGGCGGTGATGGTAATCGATGCGGCGAAGGGGATCGAGGCACGCACGCGCAAGCTGTTCGAGATTTGCCGGCTGCGCGACATCCCGATCGTGACCTTCATCAACAAGATGGACCGCGAGAGCCGCGATCCGCTGGAGCTGCTCGACGAGATCGCCTCGACGCTGGCGTTGGACACGGCGCCGGTGAGCTGGCCGGTGGGGCGTGCGGCGGATTTCGCCGGTACTTATGACCTGCGCGGCAGGCGGCTGCACCTGACTGGGGATTTGCCGCAGTCGGATCCTCGGCTGGCCGCGCTGGGTGACGAGCTCGACCTGGTGCGCGCGGCGCTGCCGGAATTCGAGCGGGCGCCGTTCCTGGAGGGGCACCTCACGCCGGTCTATTTCGGCAGCGCGATCAAGAACATCGGCGTCGCGGCGCTGCTGGGCGGGCTGGCGGACTACGGCCCGCCGCCACGTGCCCAACGGGCGGACACACGACTTGTCGAGGCGACGGAACACGCGCTTACGGCGCTGGTTTTCAAGATCCAGGCGAATATGGACCCGAACCATCGCGACCGGATCGCGTTCGCCCGCGTGTGTTCGGGGCGGCTGACGCGCGGCATGCGGCTTCGGCAAGTGCGGACGGGCAAGCTGATCCCGTTGCACGCACCGCAATTCTTTTTTGCCCGCGAGCGCGAACTCGCCGAGGAGGCATTCGCCGGGGATGTCGTGGGAATCCCCAATCATGGCACGCTTCGTATCGGCGATACTCTGACCGATGGCGAGGAGCTGAATTTTACGGGTGTGCCGTCCTTCGCTCCGGAGATACTTCGCCGTGTCCGGTTGGACGACGCGATGAAGGCTAAGAAGCTGCGCCAGGCTTTGGCGGAGCTCGCCGAAGAGGGCGTGGTGCAGCTTTTTCGCCCGCAGGACGGTGCTCCGCCGATCGTGGGAGTCGTCGGCACGCTGCAGCTCGACGTGCTGGTGGCGCGGCTGGGTGCCGAATACGGCATCGCTGTTGGCCTGGAGCCGACATCTCATGCTGTGGCACGGTGGATCGCGTCGGAGGACCGTGCGGCACTGGCGGGCTTTATTGCGCAGAACCGGGGTGCGGTTGCCGACGACGTCGATGGGGATCCGGTGTTTCTCGCGAGCTCTGCGTTCATGATGCGCCGCGCTGGGGAGCTCAACCCCGCGATGGCGTTCCGCGACATCAAGGATGTGCAGACGGAGAAGGTGGCGGCGTGATGTTGGGCGGCCCTGCGGGCGCGAGATGGCCGGCACAAGGCCGGCCATGACGTGTGGGGTAGCTGGTATCATGTGAAATCGGCGGCAAGGCCAGGGGCTGTGCCCCATGGCCTTGCTGAATCGGTCAGCGGGAAGAGTGCTCCTTCAGTGCGTCCTTCGCGCTGCCGAAGGCGTTCTGCACTTTGCCTTCCGCCTTCTCGGCCTTGCCTTCGGCCTCGGTCTTGCGGTCGCCGGCAACCTTGCCGGCTGCCTCCTTCACGGCACCTTTGGCCTGCTTGCCGATCCCTTCGATCCGATCCTTGTCCATGACGCGCTCCTTTTTTGATTGCCCGAGGAAACCACGGGCAGGACGGGCTGCATGATGCTCGTCCGTCTGATGGAGCAACGCCGGGACCCCCGTTTGGGTTCGTGTGATCGGGATCGACGGCGCCGATCACGCTGCCTCGATCACCAACTCAAAAGTGATGCACACGGGGTTTTCGCCGGGCTGCAGCGCACCTTCGTGCACCGAGCCTTGCATATCGATCACCAGCATCTGCAGCATCGGGTCGCCCCTGTTGGTGACGCTGCCGCGCCGGACCAGCACCTCGGTGGCGTGGTCGGCGACCACCCGCCCATCCGCGAACCGGGCGCTGAGCAGGCTGCCGATACCGCCTCGCACGACGGCGCCGGAAAAGCCATGCCGGGCGCAGAGCACATGCACCGCGGCACCGATCTCCTCGTTCGGACGGATACGTGCTGCCACCATCGGCGTTCCGTCGCCGGCGGCGCCGGTTGGCAGTGGACGGAACAGGGTAAAATTGGTCTCCGGATCCGGCTCCGCGGCGATCACGACATCGGCCAACGCCCAGGCGCGTACGGGTGCCCCCGCGGCGACAATGGTTTCATGCGGCAATACGTGGCCGCCGCGCCGCGTACCGTCCGGCTCGATCCAGGCCGCGTGGCAATGCACGAATGGCGCACCGTCCCGGTGGCCGACGGTGGCGTTGGCGATTTCCACGCGCGCTTCGCCCGGCGAGTGCGGCGCGCTGAAATATGCCGCGTGCGTCGTGTCGGGCGACAGGCCCGGCAACACGTAGCTGAACGGAGCGAGCACGGCATCAGCGAACACCAGTGTGCCGCTCGGCATCCCGGCGGCGATCAGCGGGCGGGTGAGCGCATCGTTGAGCGACAGCCCCCGTTCCAGCACGAAGTCGAGCACCGCCCCGTGCCCGGCAACACTTTCGATTCGTTCCGCCGGCGCTGGGCCAGGCTGGCGGAGATGGCGCATCAGCGCCCGACCGCGTAACCCTGCATGCCGCGCGGATTGGCGCCGGCGCGGAACTGCCCGTCCTCGATGCGAGCGCCGGACAGCCGGCCTTCGGACCACGGCGCGCCTTTCTCGACTTTGTGGCCGCGGCGCGTCAGTTCGTTCACAACGGTGTCGTCGTAGCTGCCTTCCAACACCAGTCTCCCCGGCCGTGCCACACGCGGCCAGAAGCTCGACGGGACATGCTCGCTGTGGAAGGCGGGGACGTCGATCGCCTCCTGGATATTCATATTGTGGTGGACCATGCGCAGGAAGAACAGTAGCGACCATTGGTCCTGCTGATCTCCGCCCGGTGTGCCGAACGCCATCCACGGCTTGCCGTCGCGCAGCGCGAAGCTGGGCGACAGCGTGGTGCGCGGGCGCTTGCCAGGGGCGAGGCTGTTCGGCAGATCCGGTTTCAGCCAGAACATCTGACCGCGCGTGCCCATCGGGAAGCCGAGCTCGGGGATCACCGGGGAGGATTGCAGCCAGCCGCCGGAGGGCGTCGCGCTGACCATGTTGCCGTCGCGGTCGATCACGTCGATATGGCAGGTATCGGCGCCGATGACGCCGAGGCGGGCGACGGTGGGCTCGCCGGCGCCTTGTGCGCCGGGCAGCAAAGATGCGCGGCTGGCGGCGTCGCGGTCCACCCACGGTGTGCGGCCGTCGATCGAGCCGGGGCGCAAGTCGAGCGATGCATCCTGGTTGACCAGCTTGCGGCGCGCGTCGTTGTACGCAGTCGAGAGCAGCACGTTCAGCGGCACATCGGCGAAACGTGGATCGCCGTACCAGGCTTCGCGGTCGGCGAAGGCGAGCTTCGCGCACTCGACCACGGTGTGCACGAGTTCGGCGCCGAGCGGGTCCATCGCGTCAATATCGAAGGCACGCAGCAGCGCGAGTTGCTGCAGGAGCACCGGTCCCTGACTCCAGGGGCCGCATTTCAACACGGTGTGGTCATGGTAGTCGTAGGCAACGGGATCTTCGACGCTGGCAGACCAATGGTCGAAATCGTCGGCCGCGAGCAGGCCACGATGATGCCGACCGGTCACGTCGAGCACTTCGGTCGTACGGAAGAACCGATCGACCGCCTCGGCTAGGAAACCGCGATACCAGGCGTTGCGTGCCGCCTCGATCCGGGCTTCGCGGCTCGTGCCGACGGCTTCGCAGCATAACCGCTCGTACGTTGCCGCGAGGGCCGGGCGGGCGAACAGTGTATTGGGTGCCGGTACCTTGCCGCGCGGCAGGAATACCGCGGCGGAGCTTTTCCATTCGGTCTCGAACAGCGGGCGGACGCCCTCGATGGTGGCACTGATGCGCGGCACGATGGGAATGCCGTTGCGCGCGTAACCGATTGCGTACTCGAGCACCGCCGGCAGCTCCCAGGTGCCCCAGTCGCGCAACAGCCGGCACCACGCGTCGAAGGCACCGGGCACGACGGCCGGCAGCAGGCCGGTGGCGGGGATCAGGTCGAGCCCGAGGTCGCGGAAAGCATCCAGTGTCGCTGCTTGCGGAGCCACACCCTGACCGCAGATCACATGCTGTGTGCCGCTGCGTGCACTGTGCAGGATGATCGGTGCGTCGCCGCCTGGGCCGTTCAGGTGCGGCTCGGCCACCTGCAACGTGAACGCCGTCGCGGCGGCGGCATCGAACGCGTTGCCGCCTCGCTCCAACACTGCCATGCCGACGCTGCTGGCGATCCAGTGTGTGCTGGCGACCACGCCAAACGTACCGGCGATCTCCGGGCGCGTAGTGAACATGGCAATCTCCGGTTGCGTGGGGCGTAGGCTAGCGCCAGAACCAGTCCGGTCAATCACCGAGGGGCGTGATGCAATGAGCATCTCGACGGCGGTCGCGTTCGTCCTTTCGAACCTGCCCGCGTTCCTGTTCGTGCTCGCGCTGGCGATCGCAGCGCCGGGCCGCGGTCGTGGCGGCGCGGCGCACCGGTTTCTGAACTGGATCCTGCTGCTGCCGATCGGCGGGGTGTTTCTTTGGGCCGCGTTGTACCATCTGGCGTTTCCGGTTCAGGCGGCGTCGTATATCGGCTGGCAGCCGAGCCCGTTCCAATTCGAGGTCGGGATGGCCGATCTTGCCATGGGCGTCGTTGCCTGTATCGCGTTCCGCAGCAGTCTGTCGTTCAAGGGTGCAGCCGTTTGGGTTATGTCGATCTTTCTGCTCGGCGCTGCGATCGGGCACGTGCGGAACATGCTGATGACGGCGAATTTCGCCCCGGGCAATGCCGGCGTGGTGTTCTACATGGACATCATCTCGCCGCTGACGGCAATCGGACTATGGCTGGCCGCCCGTCGGGAGGAGGCAACATATGGCGGATTGCGGGGTGGCCTGGCGTGAGGCCGCGGCTCGCGGAATCTCGCCGCTGATGAAGAACATGTCGTACGGCTGGATTAAGGTGGCGCTTGAAACTGGTCGCCCAAGCCGTGGAACAGGTGAACGCTCGATCGATTTATGGCGGAGCGCAACCTGATCGAGCACGAAGGCAAAAACCACTCGCCCGAGGAGGGGGAGGTATCGCCGCCGCCTCTTGGCCGAGTTCTCTCTGCCCCGCAGTTTTGGGAGCTCATGGAGCGCTGGCGCGTTCCTGACGCAACAGCGCTGGAGTTGATCGGCTTCTCCGGCAAGATCGGCGCGTCAGGCAAGCGTCCTCGGTTCAGGTTCAGCACGCGCCAGCAGCGGATCACGTCCTACCTGCCGGAGATCGACGCCGCACTTGCAAGCGCCGGAAAAGATCCGGGCTGGTTGCAGCGTAAAATCCGGGATGCGCCGTTCTCGCGCCGAACTCCGATCGAGCATATGGTGGCGCATGACACGGACGGGTTGGCCGATGTGCTGCGGTTCCTGAATCGGCTGGCGATGAGGGCCGCTTTGTCAATCCGGGCGCGACGAGGCGCCGACGAGCGATGAGGAACCTGCTCTAAAAGCTGAACTGCTTACCGACCGCCGAGGGCGCCACGACGGCCTCGCCGAATTCGCGCTCCAACGCATGCACCGCTCGCCAGCCGGTGCAATGCGCCGGAACAATCACATCCAGCCCGAAGTCCCGCAGGTCGGCCACGGTATCTGGAATGATCGCCTCTTCGGTCTCGCCGGACAAATGAAACCCGCCCATCACCGCATGCAGCTTCACGTCGGGATAGCTGGCGCGCGCGTGGTGCAGCACGTTGACGATCCCAGCGTGCGAGCAAGCGCTAAACACCACCAGCCCCTTGCCGCGGACATGCACTGCCAGGAACCGCTCATCCACCACCAGCGGATCCGGCTCCCACGGCGCGTCATCAGCGACGCGCCGCACTTGCCGCGCGAGCCCCTTCTCATACGTCGTCACACGGGGGATTTCGCCGCTGATGAAGAACATATTATCGAGGATGGTCTGCGACGCGTGCGTCACAATCGGCTCGGCGCCGAACGCTGTCCACTGCTTGGGTGTCGGGATTGGGTCCATCGGCAGCACGCCCCCATCCGACTGGCGCTGGCCGCGTTCGTGGAACATGCCAGGGTGCAGGAACAGCGGCACCGCGCGCGCCGTTCGCTGTGCCGATCATAGCGAGTGCGCGCGGAATGCCGCCGGCGTGGTCCCAATGCCCATGCGAGAGCATCACGGCCTCGATCGTGCCGAAATCGACGCCGAGTCGGACGCCGTTGCGGTCCACCGCGTAGTCAACCGGCCCGCCATCGAACAGCATCGTCCGCGCCCCGTGCGGACCGTGCGCCGTGATCACCAGCGACAGCCCGTGACTCGCGCAACAGATCGCGCCGCCCGTCATCAGCCGCATGCCCCGGCGCTGCAATCGCACCAGTTCCCGTGTCACGAATGTCGGTGTGGTCGAAAGAAAGTCGGTGACGTTGTCCACCAGCACCAGCACGTCGAGCCGATCGACCGGCGCAAGTGTCACGGGCGACCCCGTGCGCGAGCCATGTTATACGGGCCTACTCTTCTTCCAGTCTGAACCCCGCTTTGATGGTCACCTGGTAGTGCGCCACCTTGCTGTCCTCGATATGACCGCGGATTTGCACGACCTCGAACCAGCCAAGATGCCGGACAGTGAGGGCGGCCTTCGCAATCGCACGGTCGATCGCCTTGCTGATGCTCTCGTCGGATGAGCCGACGAGTTCGACAACCTTATAAACATGGTCCGGCATGTGCGGCCCTCCCAGCGGCGGCAGTCGCAACAACACCCCGTTTGCTCCCGGGTTCCAGCGTCAAGCCTACGGCAGTCAGGCGCCCGGCGCGAATCCACCCGCAACCGCTATGCCCGGAGACGCTCCGCCGCCGCCCGCGCCCGCTCGGCAGCCTGGCGCGCCAGCTCGGGGCACAGGCCGACATAGGCGGTGGGATCGAGCAGCGCCGCGATGCGTTCCGGCGCTAAGTGCGCCGTTACCCGCGCATCCGCGGCGAGCAATCCGGCGAACGAGCCCTCGCCGGTCGCTGCGTCCTGTGCGGCCTCGTAGACCACATCGTGCGCGTGCTGCCGCCCGATCGCCTCGGCGAGCTTCAGCATCACCGCTTCAGCCATGATCAGGCCGCCGCTGAGGTCCAGATTGCGCCGCATCCGCGCCGGATCGAGCTTCAGGTCGCTCAGCACGTTCACCAGCCGGACCAGCGCATCGCCGGTGAGGATGGCGGCGCGGGACAGCGCCTCGTGCATCATCAGTGTGGTCGTGCGATCCGCCTCGTGCTCGGTCTGCGCTGCTTCCATTGCCAACGGTACCAGCGAACGCAGCTCCGCCGCCGCAGCGATGATGTCCTGACAGAGCTGCGGATTGCGCTTCTGCGGCATCGTAGAGCTGCCAACGGTGCCGGGCGGCAGCGGCTCCTCCACCTCGCCGAATTCGGTCTTCATCAGTGTGTAGATCTCGCGGCCGATCTTGCCGCACGTCGCGCCGAGCAGGCCCAGCAACGCGACATATTCGGCGAGATGATCCAGGATGGTGCGCGCCGGCACGGTCATCGGCCGCATGTCGAGATGCGCTGCCATGCGCGCCTGGATCTCCGGTCCTGGATTGCTCCGTTCGGCGCCCACTGATGCAAAAGTTCCAGCGCCGCCGCCGAACATGGCGACGAACACTCTCGGTTCGGCCTGTTGCAGCCGCTCGATATGTCGCAGCATCTCGTCGATCCACACAGCGGCCTTATAGCCGAAGGTCAGCGGCAGCGCGTGCTGGCCATGGGTGCGGCCGGGCATCAGCATGTCTGCGCCGCGCTCGGCCAAGCCAGCCATCGCTTGCAGCGAGCGACCGACCAGCCGAAGAAAGATATGGTGCGCATGGCGCAGGACGATCAGGTCGCCGGTCTGGGTGATGTTCTGGGTGGTGGCGCCCCAATGCACCCATCCTCCCGCATCTCCGGCGACGCGCGACAGTTCCCACACCAACGGAACGATCGTGTGGCTGGTGCGTCGCGCGGCTTCGGCGATTCGGTCACGGTCGAGCAGCTCCAGCCTGGCGGCCTGCGCGATGGCCTGGGCAGCGCTGTGAGGAATGATGCCAAGCTCGGCCTGCGCCCTGGCCAGCGCCGCCTCGACATCCAGCCAGGCCTGCCAGCGGGAGTCGCGGCGGAACAGCGCACGGATGCCGGGATCGGGCACGCGCGCGGCAGTCGAACGCTCGTCGCTCATCGGGTCTCGTCTCCTCGGTTTGGGGCTGGTCATGCTCGTTGCGGTATTCTAGACGAGAGCACGGGCGATCAACCTAGCACACGGAGGGCATGGCCGGCATGGCACAGCAACAACAACAGCATGGGGAGACGATGTTGCGGCGCCGCGTTGCGCTACGCGTCGCGCTCGGAGCGGGTGCGGCGTTAGCGGCCCGAGTGCAGCACGCCGCGGCGCAGCAGTCCGCTTCGCCGGAAACTCCATCGGGCACGGTGACGATGGAGCAGACGCAGGTCAGCTTGCTCGCCAATGCCGGTTGGGGGCACGGCACATTGACCTATCAGGGGCACGGCTATCGCTTCCGCCTGCATAACCTTGGCGTGGGCGGGATCGGCTACAGCAAGATGTCGGCGCGCGGCAACGTTTTCGGCCTGAACAAGTTAGAGGACTTTACTGGCCTCTACGGGCTCGTGGGAGCCGGCGCGGTCGCGATCGACGACCAGCTTCACGGCGGGGTCTGGCTGCAGAACCCAGCGGGAGTGCGGATGCATCTGGTGCCCAACCGGCGCGGGCTCGCGCTCAATTTCGGCGCTGACGGGTTGGTGATCCAGTTCCAGAAATAACGCCGATCAGGCGAGATCGACCGCGTAGCGCTTGAGGTCCTCGAGCGCGCAGAACTCCAGCGCGCCCTGCTCGGTTGCCCGCAGCACCACGCGGGGCGCGCTGTTCGCCTCCAGCGCTTCCTGCCAGCGCGGCGCGCACAGGCACCAGCGGTCACCGGGTTGCAGACCGGGGAACCCGTATTCGGGCCGCGGCGTGGACAGGTCGTTGCCGCGGCTCTTGCTGAACGCCAGGAACTCGGCGGTCATCACCGCGCAGACTGTATGGCTGCCGACATCCTCGGGGCCGCTGTCGCAACAGCCGTTGCGGAAGAAGCCGGTCATCGGCTGGATCGAGCACGTCTCCAAAAGGCCGCCCAGCACGTTGCGCGACGATCTACGCCCTGGGCGTCTGCCGGCTTCATCGAATGGCATCGGCCGCTCCTCTACAGTTGTCAGTGGTCAGTTGTCAGTGCTCAGAAATAGTCTAGCGGCGACTGATCGACAACATGGGAGAACCCGCAGATGGAATACCGCCGCGTTGGCCAATCCGGGCTGAAAGTCTCGGAAATTTGCCTGGGCACGATGACCTTCGGGAACGGCGCCGACAAAGCTGAAGCCGGCCGTATCGTGTCGCTCGCCCTGGATGCCGGGGTGAATTTTGTCGACACCGCCGATGCTTACAATGCCGGTGTTGCCGAAACGATGTTGGGCGAGCTGCTGGCAGACCGGCGACACGACGTCGTGATCGCGACCAAGGTGTTCAACCCGACCGGGCGCGGGCCGAACGACTCCGGCATGTCGCGGCTGCACATCATGCGGGCGATCGAGGACAGCCTGCGCCGTCTGAACACCGACTATGTCGATCTCTATTACATCCACCATGTCGATGTGCAGACGCCGCTGGATGAGATGTTGCGCGCCTTCGACGACCTGATTTCCGCGGGCAAGGTCCGTTATGGCGCGTGCAGCAATTACGAGGCCTGGCGGCTGATGGAGTCGCTGTGGATCAGCGACACGCGCGGCTTCGCACGGTTCGTCTGCTATCAGCCGCAATATAGCCTGGTGGTGCGCGACGTTGAAGAAGAGATCGTGCCGGTCTGCGAGCTGAAGGGGCTTGGCGTGGTGGCGTGGTCGCCGCTCGGCGGCGGTTTCCTGAGCGGCAAATATCAGCCGGGGGAGACGAGGCGGGCCGGGGCTCGTTCCGCCGAGGGCTGGGCCTTTCCGATCCGCTACTTCGCCGCGAACCGCGACGAGATCCTGGCGACGCTGCTGCAGGTGGCGAACGGGCTGGGCCGCTCGCCGGCACAGGTCGCTCTTCGCTGGGTGCTGGACCGCAGTTTCATAACCAGTGCTATTGCGGGTGTACGCACAGCGGAGCAGCTTCGCGATAACCTGCGTGCCTGCGGCTGGCGGCTGCCGGCGGACGGGCGCGAGAAGCTCGACAAAGTCTCTGCACTGCCGCGCCGGTTCCCGCGCTCTATGGAAGACGCGATGCACGAACGTCGGGACAATGCAGTCAAGATGCCAAGCCTGCCCGATTAGGACCGGCCGTCAATTGAGCCGGGCGGGAATTGGGTATGTTGCGCCCAAGGGCAGGCCTCTTCCGCAGGGCGGGAGAAATGGACGATGGGCCGGGGTTTCCGATCACGCTGAAGATGCTCCAGCGGTCGGCTCTGTGCGGCGCCTCCACCATCTGTCATGACGGAACGATGCGCGTTCCCTCCTGGCTGCCCGTCCTGCTCGGCTTCCTGACCGCTGTCGGGCCGGGTTCGACCGACATGTACCTGCCCGCCTTCCCGGCCATCGAGGCGTCGTTGCACGAGCCGCCCGGCTCGGCGCAGCTTTCGCTCGCGACGTGGTTCGCTGGCTTGGCGGTGGGGCAGATCACCCAGGGAACGCTGTCGGACCGCTACGGGCGACGCCGGCCGCTGATCGTTTCGACCGCGCTCTACACGCTAACCTGCGCCGCCTGCGCGCTGGCGCCGAGCATCGTGGTGCTGTCGGGATTCCGTTTCCTCTCCGCGGTGGCGGCGGCCGCGGGCATGGTGATCCCGCGCGCGGTGGTGCGCGACCTTGCGGACGGGCATGAGGCCGCCGTGCTGATGTCGCGGCTGATGCTGGTGATGGGGGCGGCTCCGATCCTCGCGCCCACCATCGGCGGCGCGGTGTTGGTATTCGCCGATTGGCGCTGGATTTTCTGGATACTGACGGCGTACGGCGCCGGTTGCTTTACGCTGGTTTGCGTGGCGCTGCCCGACACGCTGCCGCCCGAACGACGCACCCGGCTCAGTCTCCGCGAGCAGTTCGACCGCTACGCACATATCCTGCACGACCGAGGCTTTATCACCCATGCCGCGCTGGCCGGCTGCGGCACCTTTGCGTTCTTCGCCTATCTTGGCGGCTCATCACCGGTCTTCATCGACGGGTTCGGCTGGACGCCGTCCGGGTTCGCGCTGCTGTTCGGCTCCTGTGCGCTGGGCCTGGTGAGTGCGGCGCAACTCAATGCGCGCATTCTTCGGCGCTTCAGTCCGTCGGATGTCCTGCATGTGGTGGCCCGCGTGGATCTTGTGGCCATGGCGGTGCTTGCCGGCCTCGCCTTTGCCGGCGTGCACCGGTTTGCCGCGGTGTTCATGCCGCTGTTCGTGTTCGTGAGCTGCCAGGGGTTCGTCAACCCGAATGCCATCGTCGGCGCGCTGTCGCGGCACGCTGCACATGCCGGCAGCGCCTCGGCGTTGATGGGCATGGGGCAATTCCTGCTGGGTGCCGTCAGCGGGCTGCTGGTCGGCTTGCTCACCGACGGCACGGCGCGCGGTATGGCTGCGTTGATGCTGATCGGGGCTGCGGGAATGGTGATTGCCGAGCGACTGCGGCCACGGCCATAGTCCGCGGGGCTTTGCGAGGACGTGATGGAATGACGGTGATCGTCGGGATTCTCGCCTGCGAGCGGACCCGCAACGAGATTCTCTGGCACGAGACGCCGGCACGCTATGCCGCCGCGATGTTCGGCGCCGCCGGTGCGCTGCCGCTGATGATCCCGCCGATGGGCGAGGCGCAGGTCGCGGTGCTGGACCGGCTGGATGGCGTGCTGCTGCCTGGCAGCCCGAGCAACGTGCATCCTCGGCATTATGCGGGCGGCGAGAGCCTGACGCCCGAGCACCACGACCACCAGCGCGATTCGACTGTCATGCCGCTGATCCGCGCCGCCATCGCGCGCGGGATGCCGGTGCTAGCGATCTGCCGCGGCGTCCAGGAGCTGAACGTCGCGCTGGGCGGCACGCTGCACCAAGTTGTCCACGCGCTCGACGGCCGGCGCGATCATCGCGGCGGCACCGGCACGCTGGAGGAGAGATATGGGCCGAAGCACAAGGTCACGCTGTCGGGCCGGCTGGCGCGGCTGGTCGGGGCGTCGGAAATCGTGGTGAACTCGCTGCATGGCCAGGCGGTCGACCGGCCGGCGCCGGGCATGGTGGTCGAGGCCCGTGCCGAAGATGGGACGATCGAAGCGGTGCGGGTCGAGACCGCGCCTGGTTTCGCCCTGGGCGTGCAGTGGCATCCGGAATGGGGCTATGCCGACAATCCGGCCAGCCTGGCGTTGTTCGGCGCTTTCGGAGAGGCGTGCCGGCGCTTTCGGTCGGGCATGAAGGAGGCGGCCTGAGATGGACCTGGAACTTGGCGGCAAGCGGGCGCTGATCACCGGCGGCTCGAAGGGGATCGGGCGCGCGACCGCGGAGGTGCTGGCGGACGAGGGCTGCGACGTGACGCTGATCGCGCGCGACGCGACGTTGCTGGAACAGGCCGCCGCGGCGATCCGGGCGCGGCGGCAGGTGAACGTGCGGGTGATCGCGGCCGATCTCTCTTCGGACCAGACCGTGCGTCGCGTCGCCGCAGAGGCCGGCGATATCGATATCCTGGTGAACAATGCCGGCGCCATCCCGCCTGGCGATCTGCTTTCGGTTGATAACGAAACCTGGCGGCGCGCGTGGGACCTTAAGGTGTTCGGGTTCATCTCGTTCTGCCGCAGCGTGTATCCGCGGATGGCGGCGCGGAAGGCGGGAGTCATCGTGAACGTTGTGGGGTCGGCGGGCGAGAAGTTTCCGCCGGGCTACATCGCCGGGGCGGCTGGAAATGCGTCGCTGATGGCGTTCACCCGCGCGCTCGGCCGACAGGCGCCGGCGGACGGGCTGCGGGTGGTCGGGATCAATCCCGGACCGGTCGCGACCGACCGGCTGATCACGCTGCAGCGCGACCGCGCGGCGAAGACGCTGGGCGATGCCGAGCGCTGGCAGGAGCTGTTTGCCGGCATGCCGTTCGGCCGCGCCGCGACGCCGGCCGAGATCGGGTATGCGGTGGCGTTCCTGGCGAGCCCGCGCTCCGGCTATACGTCTGGGTCGATCCTGACGATCGACGGCGGGGCGGGCTGAGGCACCCGGCCATCCACGTCTCTTTTCTCGGGGTGCGACGGGAAGCGTCGGCGGTGAAGGTCCGAGTTGCGACCCTTAGATTGTCGCGCTCCACTCGGTCCTGCACGAGTCTGCCGTCCGGCTGTCTTACGTTCGGGTAAGCCTTTCGTGCCATCATTGGGCAATATGGTATGGGGTCGCCGGTGGACCAGGACGAACTTGTGCTGAACTGGATATCGGAGCGGATCATCGGCTGTGCGTTTCGGGTTATGAATACGCTCGGCGTTGGCTTCCTTGAGAAGGTTTACGAGAATGCCCTGGTGCACGAATTGCGTACGGCCGGTCTGCGCGTCTCTCAACAGCATGAGATCTCGGTCCGGTACAATGGTGTCAATGTTGGCGATTATACGGCCGATCTATTGGTCGAGGGTAGAGTCGTCGTCGAACTGAAGGCGTTGAATCGCGTTCATGCTGCGCAATGCATCAATTATTTGAAGGCATCTAGGCTTCCCCTGTGTCTGTTGCTCAATTTCGGCAATCCAGCGGATAGCCAACTGACCTGCAAGCCGCGCCGGTGCATCTGTGTGAATCTGTGGTTCCATTGTCTTGCGCCATGTTGATCAGCGCCGGGCTGCCGATGGGAAGCAAGTAATTCGAACCACAGATGCACGCAGATACACACAGATGAAAGTCGGTTGGCACGCAATGACGAGGCTCGGTTCGGCGCGCTGAGTTAACCCCGGCAGAATGTCCCTACACGGACCTTCTCTTGTGCAGAAGGTCGTTGATACGAATCGCTTTCCGATAGCATCTGCCTGGCGCTCGTGGTGCCGATCAGGTTTTATCCTCGACTCCGAGCTGAGCCGGTAAATCCCAGAGTGAAACTTTCCGGATCGAGCGGACGCATCGTCCGGTTCCACCCCTGCCACTCGGCTATCGGGCGCGCATAAACGTCCGGATAGCGATCCTTGAGGTTGGCTCGGCGCGGGTAAATTGCTCGATCGTGGCAAGAGCGCGGTCGCCCAGCAGATCCGTGAGGTAGCCCTGATGGCGCACCGGGATGTCGCCGTCCCAAAGGTCCTCGGTGTCGTTGTCGGCGGGCCCGAACTTGTGTGTGCAGTGGCCGAGCAGCGCGCTCAAGCCGACGACGGTAGCACGGGTTCGGCACCAGGATGCCAGCGGAGTAGTCTCTCGGATCGGACAGTGTGTTGTCTCGGTTTCGAGGTGCGGCGGCGTCACTCGGCGTACGCCGAGAGGGGAGAAGATGAGGTGCCTGACAGGATTTTCGGTGAGATCCTCCGGTTGATCGAGCAGGCGGAGGAGGCCGCGGCGGCGACCCCGGATGCAACGAGCCTCCTCGCCCATGTCATACGGCTGACGGTCAGGGCCGATGCAGACCCGTACCTGATTTTGGGCGTGCTGGTCGAGGGTGTGGCGCACACTCTTGCGACTCGTATTCCCGATGAGCGGCGTGGCGAAATCGGCGGGGAGGTCTCGAAGCTGCTGGTCGAGCGGCTGAAGGCGCATGGGATCGGCTGATACCGGCCGCCTCACCTCATTCGTCACGCCCTGCGAAGCTTGTTCAGGCGCAACATATCCCCCCGAAAGCAGGGAGCGGGAAGCCAAGCCCTCGCTGACACGCGTAGGGCGGAAAAGCGAAGCGCATTCCGCCTTGTTCCCGCCCAACCATTATCGCCTTTCCGCACGGCCGGCGCCGTCCCCGCCATCCAGATTCGGCGACGGTCCAGCGAAACGAATCGGCCTCGTGAAACACAACGACGAATCACGGGAGCGCACCGCCCGCCGTCGCCGCAGGCCAATGACCCGCCAGCAGCGGACCTCAGTGGCACTCAATGCGTTCTTCGTGGTGTTCCGTCGGAAGCCTTCCGCAGGCCAAGGTCCCGGGACCGCCCGGCCCGCATTACCGCGCGGCGCAGGGTTGCGCCCGCTCGACCCGATCCCCGCCCGCCCCGCATGTTTCCAGCCGATACAGCCACGTCTCCCGCTCGGTCCGACATTCCAGCTCCAGCGTGGTCGGCACGACATACCGGGCGAGCGGCACCACGCCCGATCGCGGTAAATAAGCCCGGCCGGGATCGGCCAGCCATACCTCGCAGTCCGCCGCCATGCGCCGCAACCACGGCAGCACGCGCGCGGTCATCGGCGCCTCGTAGCAGACGTCGCCGGCGAGGATCAGATCCCAGCGGCAGGGCGCGCCGACCACGTCGCCGGCGGCCAGCACCGTCACCCCGTTGGCCACCGCGTTTTCGCCGATGGCCGCGACCGCCAGCGCATCGATCTCAGCCGCCTCGACCAGCGCCGCTCCAGCCCGCGCGCAGGCGATCGCGGCAATCCCGCAACCGGCGGCGAAATCCAGCACGCGGCGGCCACGCACGTGCGCCGGATGGTCCAGCACGTAGCGTGCCAGTGCCTGCCCGCCCGGCCAGGCGAAGGCCCAATAGGGGGGATCGATGTTGTGGGCTGCCAGCCACGCCTCGGTCGCCTGCCAGATCGGCGTGACCTCGGTCGCCAGGTGAAGCGGGATTTCGGGCACCAGCGGCGCCCGTCCCAATACGGTCTGCTCGCGCACGAAGGCGCCCGCGTCCCTCACAGCCAGCCGATCAGGATCGCTGCGGCGACCGCCAGCCCCGCCTCCCGGTTGGCACGGAACAGGCGCAGGCACAGTGCCGGGTCATGGACGTCGAGCACCCATGCCTGACGGAACAGCAGCGCCGCCGGCAACACCAATGCGGGATAGAACCAGCCGCCGAGGCCAGCGAACCGACCGGCCAGCGCCAGCACCGCCAGCGTCGCGGCGTAGCAGGCCGCAAGAAATGGCCGGGTGTGCTCGCCGAACAGGCGTGCGGTGGATTTGACTCCGACCAGCGCGTCGTCTTCCCGATCCTGATGCGCGTAGATCGTGTCGAATCCGAGATCCCACAGGATTGCGGCCGCGTACAACGCTGCCCAGGCAGCATCGATCCGCCCGGCCGCCGCAGCGTAACCGAGCGGCGCGCCAAACCCGAAGGTGAAGCCCATGGCGAGCTGCGGCCACCAGGTCACCCGCTTGGCCAGGGGATATAGCGCGACAAGCACCAGCGAGCCGGCGCCCAGGACCTGCGCCAGGCGATCGAGCTGCAGCAGGATCGACAGTCCGGCCAGCAGTAGCGCTCCCAGGAAGAGCAGCGCCTGCCACGGCTGGAGCGCGCCCGAGGCTAACGGCCGCCCGGCGGTGCGCGCGACGCGCCGGTCGATATCGCGGTCCCAGAGGTCGTTCACGACGCATCCGGCCGCGCGCATCACGACCGCGCCGATCG
>Ga0335075_10005894_pt1 | contig 18946 bp, 18 predicted proteins | sample Lox_Sample_24_FD_206723 | JGI IMG/M metagenome (GOLD analysis project Ga0335075, IMG submission 206723) | Soil microbial communities from Loxahatchee National Wildlife Refuge, Florida, United States - Lox_Sample_2.4 | ecosystem: Environmental > Terrestrial > Soil > Wetlands | place: USA... | reverse complement strand
CCGAGGCAATCATCGCCGGTGCCTATTGGCTGCGCGAGCCGATGCCCGATGCGGAGCTGGCGATCGCCTATTGCGGTGCCGTCGCCACCGAAGCGCTCGCAGCACTGGAGGCGATCCGTGAGGATATCCCGGGCGCCGGATTGCTCGCGATCACCTCGCCCGATCGCCTGCACCGCGACTGGCGCACGGCTCGGACCAGCGGCACCGCCAGCACCACCGCTAGCAGCACGGCCGCCAACAACACCGCCGCCAGCACGGCCGCCGCCAACAGCACGGCCGAACGGCTATTGGCACGGCTGCGGCCGGGGGCGGCACTCGTCACCGTCGGTGACTTCCACCCGGCGACATTGTCGTGGCTCGGTGCGGTCGGCCACCACCCGGTGGTTCCGCTCGGCATCGACCGCTTCGGCCAGTCGGGCGACATCCCCGATCTCTACCGCGCCTACGCGATCGACGCCGAGGCGATCATCGATGCCGCCGCCCGCGCCTGCCTGATGGCGTTGCGCTAGATCGGTCGCGCTTTTACCGCGGGCCGGTCATTGCGGGCCGGTCATTGCGGGCCGGCGCGCATCGAGGCCGGGTGGCCGCCGAGCTTCAAGCGCTGCCCGGTATCAGTCACCTTGGTGCCGTCGACCGCGAGGATCGACAGATCGCCATCGAGGAAATTGCCGACATAGACATGGCTGCCGTCGGGACTGAAGGCGACCGCTTCGGGTAACGCGCCGACGGTCACCGAGCCGATCTTGGTGACATTGGTGCCGTCGATCGCGAGGACCGCGACGCTGCCGCCGGCATGATGGTAGAAGACCGAGGGCGCGGTGTTCGAGCCTTCGGCCTGGACCGAGACTGCGAGGTTGCCCTTGGGGCTCACCGCCAGCCCTTCGGGCGAGTCGCCGACCACCACATGATTGATCACGCGCGGCGGGTTGGCGGCGAGATCGATGACACCGACCGTGTCGACATTGCCGTCGGAGCTGCCGTGATTGCCATTGTCGGCGGTCAGCGCCAGCTTGCCGTCGGGGGTCACCGCGACATTGTAAGGAAAGATGCCGGTCGGCAGGTCGCGCTTGGTATAGGTCACCTTGCCGCCGTCGATCGTCAGCAGCGCCACCTCGTTGGCCGCCGGCTTGGTCACCAGCGCGCGGGTCCCGTCCGGGGTGATGGCGACGGCCGAAACCTGGTCGGCGGGCGTGCCGACCGTAACGGTCTGCGTGACCAGCACCTCCCTGCCATGGATCGACAGCACCGAGACCGTACCGTCGGCGCGATTGGCGACCAGCGCCAGATCGCCTTTGGCATTGATCGCCAGGCCGGAGGGCTGCCTGCCGACAATCACCGTGCCGATGATTTTGGGCGGGCTCGCTTTCAGATCGACAACAAAGACCTTGTCGTCGGGTTCGAGCCGATGGCCCCAGCCCTGCACCACCGGCTTCAGCGAATTGGCGACGAGCGCGATGTCGCCGGACGGCACGATCGCGAGGTTGACCGGCGGCCCGACGACCGAGTTCATCAGCGGGATCGTCGCCGTTATCCTTGGTGCCGCCGGATTGCTGATATCGATCACCGACAGCGTGTCATGGCCGGGCTCGCGGATCACCGGCTTGAAATTCTGGTCTATCCCGTTCTTGTTGTCATTGCCGACGATCAGCGTCTGGGCCAAGACCGGGGACAGCGCCGAACAGATCAGGCAGCCGGACAATGCAACCGCAGATAATATTGGCCACCGCATCCTCCCCTCCATCATCCGGGCGCATTTCACGCGGCGGGTCGCGACACCGGCCCGTTTTCAGTCGCAGTCAGAAGCGGTCGCACTCCCGGGCAGCCTCGACATAGCGCGCGGCGTCGGCCGGCAGCAGCAGCCGCTCGGCGACCAGCGCCTCGGCTGCCGCCTGGACTTGCGCTGCGTAGGTGCCGCGATCGCCATAGCGCTCTTCGAGCGACGGCCGCGGATCGCTTGCGGCTTCGCGCTGATGCCGGGTCCGGGCGAACGGGATCAGCGAGCCGTCACGGTCGGCCAGTTCGCCGGGCTGCGCGCGGTAGACATTCCAGCCGGTATAGGTGCCGAGCGGCACCGCGATCGGCGGCAGGCGAATGCCGGCGACCTCGTTGCCATCGGCGTCAACCGCCGCGACGAGCGTGCCGTAAAAAGTATCGAGCCGGGCCGGCGGATCGACCCAGTCGACCGGCGGGCCGATTTGGTTGGCCCCGGCGGGCGGGGCAAACCCCGGCACCTGCGGCATGCGGATCGTCACGGCCGGCACCGCATTGCGCTGCGCGATCGACGGGACCCGGCTCGGCGGCGGTGCCCGACCGGTCGTGACCCACTCTTCGAGCGCCACCAAGAGCGCGCGCAAGGCCGGACTGGCACTGTGCGGGTTGCGCGGGTTGACACAGGGGCCGGGGCTCGGATCGGTTCCGGGGCCGCCGCCATGCTGGGTACCGGCGATCAGATAGACCCGCGCATTCCCCGGCAGCTCGGCGTCGGCGCTGCCATCCGGCTTGGTGTGCACCAGCGAGGCGCCCTTCTGCCAGTATTCGGTCGCGGTATTGACCTCGATCATCAAGGGGTCGGTGGGCAGACCCTTCAAGATCGCTGCAGTCCTGCCCGAAAACGGATCGGTCACCACCGCATTGCCAAACGGGAACCAGTTTTCTGGATAAAGCCGGTCCTCGTGCTGGGTCGCGGTCCGGCCGGGCATTGCGAAGCTGTGATTGGCGAACACCTTGCCGGCGCCGGCGACGTGGCTCAGCACTCCGTCGAAGACCCGCCTTCCCCGCCCGTCATCATTCATGCCGAGCTCGAGGAAATGGCGCAGAAATCGGCCGGCCTGCGACACGCCAAAGGCGAGCGCATGGCTGATCCCGACGCCTCGCGCGACGAGCGGATTGGCGGTGCCGCGCCGATCGGCCTGATCGTGACGCAGAAACGAGACAAGGTCGCGGGTTGCGGTAAAACCGACGCCGCTGACCGATGCGCCCGTTGCCTCGTACCAGATTTCGTAGATCTGATACGGGGTGAAGCTGGTGCCGGCCGGCAGCAGCCGGATCGAGCGCTGGTCCACGAATTCCCAGCCGTCGGGCGGGATTTCGATGCGCGGATCGCTTTCGCGCGCCCGCACCGCCAGCCGCGCCCGCCGCGGGTCGGTCGAAACGGCCGGATAGCTGAGCCGCACCAGATCGCCCTTGCCGGGGGCGCGAGTGCCGATTTGGAACTCGTCGCGGATCCGGCGCACCATCGGCTCGCCGTTTTCGAGTGCCGGCGGCAATTTCGCGGTCATCCCGTTATTGGTCCGCGGCGCGCCCGCATCCCACCCCGACCAGACGAGGCTGTAGCCGCGCCCGAGGGTGAACCCCAGCCCGACATCCTGCGCGGTCCGGGGATCATTGGTATCGGCGCCGCCGCCGGCCTCGTCGAGCCGACCGAGGATCACCTTGCGGCCGCGATTGGTCACGTCGTAGAGCAGCACGCCGCCGCCCGCCGGTTGCTCGGCCGGCCGCAGGATGAAGAAGTCGGTCTCGTATTCGACCATGCCATGCGCGTTGCGCAGCGCCTTGTCGAGATCGGCAATGACCGCGTTTTCGGGTGCGGCCGGATCGAGTTCGCCGCGGCCGACGCCCTTGATCCGCAGATAGGCGCCGAACTCGCCAAAACACTCCCCGTCGGCGAACGGCTCGACCGCGTCGATCCTGATCTCGACTATCGCCATGACCTCGCTCCCGTGTTGCCCGCGCCTGGACAGCCTTCCGGTTCAGCCCTGCCCCAATCTGCCGAACGCTCTAATCTGCCGAACGCAACGCCTTCACCTGCTCCATGAATTCGATCTCTTCGGCGGTCGATGGCCGGCCGAGGATCGTGTTGCGATGCGGAAACCGGCCGAACCGCTCGATGACTTCGAGATAGGGGCGCCCATAGCGGCGCAGCGACCCGCCGCGCCCGCCGGAACCGCTGCGCCCGCCCAAACCGTCGCGCCCGTCCTCGCGCGGCAAGGACGCGGACAAGATCAGCGAGCGGCGCTGATCCGCAAGGTCCTCACTGTGATGGAACGGCATGTAGAAGAACCGCCGCCAGACCGGCGGCACCTGCCGGTCGAAATCGCGGGCGAGGGCACGGTCCGCCATCCGCCGTGCCTGCGGATCGGTCGCATAGGCGCGCGGGGTATCGCGAAAGATGTTGCGCGGCACCTGGTCCAGCAGCAGCACCAAGGCCAGCGCGGCCAGTGCCGATCCTTCCCATTCCATGAGCCGGCCCGCGGCAGCCGCCTCGTAATCGCCAAGAAACTCCCGGTGCAGTGCCGCGTCGAATTCCGGAGTGCTCCTGAACCAGATCTGGCGGTGCCGCTCGCGATCCGGATCGCCGGGCGGCCCGAACCAGAAATCGAGCAATGTGCGGGCACGGTCTGGCAGGTTCACGATCGCCCCGTTCGATGGCTCATGTCGGCGACAGCGAACAGCCGCGGCCCGCCGCGCGCCGGCGACAAGCGGCCCGCGCCGCAAGCGCCTGTGCGTTGTCTACCGGCAGACAAAGCGGTGCTCAGCCGGCGTTCTTGACGTAGCCGTAACGCAGATTGCTGCGGCCGGGACCGTGCTGCCGGTATTCCGCCTTCAACTCGGCATAGCGATCGGGGCGGGCGAGCTCGGCATGCTGCTCGAAATCGTAAAGCCGCGCCGTGTTGCCGCTGAAAATGCCGTTCTTGACCGGCCCATCGGCCGGGCCAAGCGGGGCATAGCCGTATTTTTTCTGCAAGTCCTCGGGAATTTCGAGGCGACGCAATCCCTCGATCTGCCATTGCGGCGCCCCGGTCCATACCGCATCGGTGCCCCACACGATATGATCGGCGCCGAGCCCCTTGACCAGCATGCCCATCAGCGCCGCCGCGAGGCGCGGCTCGGCCACCGCGGTCCAGGCGAAGATCTGACCGAGATCGCCATAAACATTGGTGACACCATATTTCTCCGGGATCTCGGCGAGATCGCTGGTCCACGAGCTGCGGCCGGTCGTATCAAATTCGGCCATTCCGTCGGCCGGGCTGCCGCCGACCCAGCGATAGCCCGAGTGATAGACGAGAAAATTCAGTTGTGGCCAGTCCTTGGCCGCCTTGCCGATATCGCGGACATCGGCATAGGGCCGCAGCCGCGGAAATTCCTTGGCGACGCCGGGAGCGAACAGGCCCTTGTGGATGCAGACATTCTTGATGCCGGATTTCACCGCCTTTTCATAGAACGGATACATCAGCTTTTCGTCGTCGGCATGCCACGGCCAATGGGCCAGCTCCTTGTGGGTGTTGTCACCGACCGTGTAGCCCTTCCAGGAATCGGGTTTGTAGACTTCGATCGCCTGATCGACCTCGTCGAGCCAGCCGGGCTGGCCCGGGGTGATCGTAAAATGCGCCATCATCCGCCGCGACTCGAAAAAGTCGTTGACCTTCTTCCGTGTGGCGAAGACTTGCGGCTGCGAAATGAACCAGTCCTGTTTGATGTCGGACGGCGAGTTCGACAGCAACGCCACCTTGGTGTCGCTGTCAAAGTAGACTTCTTTGATGTAGTTGGCGTATTTCAGATCGTCGAGGGTCTGCTGACCGGTCAGCTCCTTGTTCCAGCCGAGCTTGCCAAAGGCGTTGCGCATTTTGACAAAGCCGGTGAGCCTCGTGTCGTCGCGAAGAAAATGGGTGTGGCCGTCGATGATCAACTGATCCGACAGTGCCGCCGCCCGTTCATCGGCCATTTCGGGGGTTGCCGCCTCGGCGATGCTGGCATCAAAGAAATTGCCGAACACCTCGTTCATCGCCACGAAGGAGGCGGCCATGCCCGCCGCCGTCTGGAAGAACTTGCGCCGCGACAGCCCTTGCCTGCGCGCCAGCCGGTCGCTGATCTCCCGCAGCCGGGCCTCGACCTTGCGCTGCTTGCGGGTCTGCGGCACCGGCATGTATTCGTCGCTCGACACGATCTGAGTCGGCACCGGTGACGCGAAAGACGACGTCTCGGCCGGTAGCAACTCGCTCAACTGCGCATCGGTCAGGAATTTCATGATTTCCTCCCCTCGGGTGCCGCGCGCGACCGATTTGTTGCGGCGCTCCGGTTATCTCAGCATCACCGCGGCCGATCATAGCGGGAAGTATCGTTCGCGCAAAACCCTGGTGCGGTCGAGAAGACTCGAACTTCCACGGAGTTTCCCCCACAGCGACCTCAACGCTGCGCGTCTACCAATTCCGCCACGACCGCACAGGAGGGGAACGGCCTCGCATATCGCCGCGAGGCGGCGTGATTAGCAAATCGGCGCCCCCATATCAAGAGCATGGGCATGGACACGGCAGGCGAACCGGGCGGGATCGAATGGCGGGCGAGCGCTTGTGCAGTCCCCTATGAGCGGGCCATCGCCGAGATGGAAAGCCGGGTCGCGGCTATCCGCGCCGGCAGCGCACCCGAATTCGTATGGCTCCTCGAGCATCCGCCGCTTTACACTGCCGGCACCAGCGCCCGCGACGCCGACCTGCTCGAACCCGGTCGCCTGCCGGTCCATCCGGCCGGGCGCGGCGGCCGATATACCTATCACGGTCCGGGCCAGCGCATCGCCTATGTGATGCTCGACCTGACGCGACGCGGCCGGGATGTGCGCTGCCACGTGCACCATCTCGAAGAATGGGGCATCCGGGTGTTGGCGCGCTTTGGCATTGCCGGCGAGCGGCGCGAGGGTCGGGTCGGAATCTGGGTGGCGCGCGGCGACGGGCGCGAGGACAAGATCGCCGCGATCGGGGTGCGGGTGCGGCACTGGGTGAGCTATCACGGGATCGCGCTCAACATCGACCCCGATCTCGACCATTTCCGCGGCATCATCCCGTGCGGCATCGCCCCGGAGATTTCGGGGCACGGCGTCACCTCGCTCGCCGCACTCGGCATCGCCGCGACGATGCCTGATGTGGACGCCGCCTTGCGCGAAACGTTCGCCGACGTCTTTGCGACAGCGCCGGCTTGCCGATGAGCACCTTGTTCGAGAGCCAGGCGCCGCGGCCGCTGGCCGACCGGCTGCGGCCCGGAAGCCTCGACGAGGTGATCGGGCAGGATCATCTGCTGGGGCCGCAGGGGCCGATCGAGCGGATGATCGCCAGCCGGCAGCTTGCCTCAATGATCCTGTGGGGGCCACCCGGCTGCGGCAAGACCACGATCGCGCGGCTCCTGGCACGGCAGACTTCGAGCGGTGGCACCGAGCTTCATTTCGAACCGCTATCGGCGGTGTTTTCCGGCGTCGCCGATCTGCGCAAAGTATTCGAGGCGGCGAGAAAGCGCCGCGGGCTCGGCCACGGCACGCTCCTCTTTGTCGACGAAATCCACCGCTTCAACCGCGCCCAGCAGGATGCGTTTCTGCCGGTTGTCGAGGACGGCACCGTGATCCTGGTCGGGGCCACGACCGAGAACCCGTCCTTCGAGTTGATCGGCGCCTTGTTGTCGCGCGCCCAGGTCCTGGTGCTGCGCCGTCTCGGCGATGACGACCTCGAAACCCTGACGCGGCGGGCCGAGGCGGCGCTCGGGAACAATCTGCCGCTGACCGAGGACGCGCGCGCGTCATTGCGGGCGATGGCCGATGGCGACGGCCGGTTTCTGCTCAACCTGATCGAGGAGATCAGCCGCCTGCCCGACGGCCTGAGGCTCGACCCGGCCGCGCTCGCCCGCATCGTGCAGCGGCGTGCGCCGCTCTACGACAAGGCCCAGGAAGGCCATTACAATTTGATCAGCGCATTGCACAAATCGCTGCGCGGCTCCGACACCGACGCCGCACTCTACTGGCTCGCACGCATGCTCGCCGGCGGCGAGGACCCGATCTATATCCTGCGGCGGCTGACCCGCGCCGCGGTCGAGGATATCGGGCTCGCCGACCCGCAGGCGCTGAGCCAGGCGCTTGCTGCCTGGGACGCCTATGACCGGCTGGGCTCGCCCGAAGGCGAATTGGCGATCGCCCAATGCGTGATCTATCTGGCGACAGCACCCAAATCGAATGCCGCCTACGTTGCCCTCGGCGAGGCTCAGCGGATGGCGCGCGAGACCGGCTCGCTGATGCCGCCGCTGCACATCCTGAACGCGCCGACCCGGCTGATGCGCGATCTCGGCTATGGCCGGGACTATGTCTATGACCACGCCACCGAAGCGGCGTTTTCCGGACAGGACTATTTCCCGGACGGGGTCGCCCGCCGCGATTTCTACCACCCGAGCGAGCGCGGTTTCGAGCGGGAGATCAAAAAGCGGCTCGACTACTGGGCAAAGCTGCGCGCCCGCACCGCCGAGGCGGCACCATGAGCGGCGGCGGCATCGAAACCGTGACGGTCGACGACGATGACCAGTCGCTGCGGCTCGATCGCTGGTTCCGACGGCATTATCCGGGGCTGGCCCACGGCCGGCTCGAACAGCTGCTGCGCAAGGGTCAGATCCGCATCGACGGCAAGCGCGCCAAGGCCGGCGACCGGGTGACACCCGGTCAGGCGATCCGCGTCCCGCCGCTCGATGCGGCACCGCCGGCAACACCGCGGGTGGTGCCGCCGGCCGATGCGGCGATGCTGCACCAGGCGGTGATCCACCGCGATGACCGGGTCATCGTGCTGAACAAGCCGCCCGGCCTCGCCGTCCAGGGCGGCACCCGCTCCGAACGTCACCTCGACGGCATGCTCGACGCGCTGCGCTTTGGTGCCGCCGAGCGGCCACGGCTGGTCCATCGCCTCGACAAGGAGACGAGCGGGGTCCTGGTCATCGCCCGCAGCGCCGCCACGGCGGCGTTCTTGACCCGGGCGTTTCGCGACAAGACCACGCAGAAGCTCTATTGGGCCCTGGCGGTTGGCGTGCCGAAACCGCCGCAGGGCCGGATCGGCCTGGCGCTCGCCAAGGGACGCGGTCCCGGCGGTGCCGGGCGAGGCGGCGAACGGGTCCGGGCCGACCCCGATGACGGCAAGCCCGCGGTCACCTATTACCGGACCCTCGACACCGCAGGCGAGCGTGCGAGCTGGCTCGCGTTGCGGCCGGTCACCGGGCGCACGCACCAGCTGCGCGCCCATTGCGCGGCAATCGGCACCCCGATCCTCGGCGACGGCAAGTATGGCGGCCTCGCAGCACAGCTCGCCGGGGTGCCGAACACGACGCGGCTGCATCTGCACGCTCGCGCACTCTCGATCCCGCTACCGCAGGGCGGCCGGCTGCGGGTCACCGCACCGCTGCCGCCACAGCTGCGCCAGAGCTGGGATTTCTTCGGCTTTGTCCAGGACGGCGGTGATCCGTTCTCCGGCCTGGACCTGCGCGAATGAGACGGTTCTACCAAAAGACCGAGATCCAGCCGGCCGGGAGCGGCTTTGGCATTGCGCTCGACGGCAAGCCGGTCAGGACACCGGGAAAGCATGCGCTGGCGGTGCCGAATTCCGCGCTGGCGACCGCGATCGCAGCGGAATGGGAGGCGCAGCACGGCGACGTCCGGCCGGCGGACATGCCGATGACCCGGCTCGCCAGCATCGCGATCGACCGGGTCCGGCCGCAGCGCGGTCTCATCGTGCAGCAAATCGCGGCTTACGCCGGCACCGATCTCGTCTGCTACCGCGCGACGCACCCGCCGGAATTGGCGGCACGACAGCAAATGGTCTGGCAGCCGCTACTCGACTGGGCCGTCCTGCGCTATGACGCGCCGCTCGTAGTGACTTCCGGGGTGATCCCGATCGCCCAGCCCGCGGCCAGCCTCGAGGCCTTTGCCGGCGTCGTCGCCGCACAGGATGACCTGGCGCTGGCCGCACTGCATCTCGCGACCGGCGCCTGCGGCTCGCTGGTGATCGCGCTGGCGTTGCGCGAGCGCCGCCTCGACGCGGCCGAGGCTTTTGCCGCCTCGCAACTCGACGAAAGCTTTCAGATCGAAGCCTGGGGTGAGGACGAGGAGCAGGTGGCGCGGCGGCAGGCACTCGGCGACGACATTGCCACGGCGGCGCGTTTCCTGGCGCTGCTTGGCGGCTGATCCACTGCCGTCGGGGCGCCACGCAGGCGCCTCAGCCGGCTTCCAGCAGGTGAAACACCGATCGGCAATGTTCGGTGAACTCGCGGGTGACGATCGACCAGCCGCTATCCTTGATCAGCTTCTCCCATGCGCGCAGCGGATAATCGCGGTAGCCGATCTCCCATTGGTGGCCGCCCGGCGGCTCGGCGACAAAGCTCTTACGCCAGAGCAGTTTCTTCATCGAAAAGTATTGGCGAAACATTTTGCGGTTCAGATAAAGATCGAGCGCCACCTGAAAGCCCATGTAAGGGACCGAAATGATCAGATACCGAGCCCCGCTGGCGTGAAACGCGGCGAGGGCGGCACCGGCCTGCCGCCATGCGACATGCTCCAGTGTCTCACAGCAGAGGATCGCGTCGTAGCCGGCGATCTCGGCACCGCGCAGAGTGCAGATATCTCTCTCGAGGTGTGGGACATCGGGATAGGCGAAGGCGCGGGGCACCCGGTCGAGCGTGTGCACCTCATAGCCGAGGTTGACGAGGAGGCTGGTGACGAGCCCCAGCGCCGGCCCGATTTCGAGGATTTTCTCGCACTCGATCGTGCCCAGGAGATTGAGCTGCATCCATTGCTGCACAATCCGCTTGCGCGAGTAGTATGCGTTCCACTCCTTCCTGCTGACAGCGTTCGCCAGCGTTTGGCCCGGCGCGCGGCCGGCTGTCATCACACCAGAGCTGATGGCACCAACGGGGCGCCCCGAGGGATCATGCATGCAGAAAGCTGGTCCATTGATCGCCGAAGCCTGACCGGCCACCGGGCGCGGCGTTCTGGCCTAGCGGCACCCGATGATGCTAATCCGCACGATCGCCGATTTCGAGGCCAAGATGGACAACATTCTCGAACGCCTGGAGGAGAAGCGCAACGCGGCGCGCCTGGGTGGCGGCAACCGGCGCATCGAGGCGCAGCACCGCCGCGGCAAGCTGACCGCGCGCGAGCGCCTCGAAATCCTGCTCGATCCCGATTCGTTCGAAGAATGGGACACGTTTGTCGAGCACCGGAGCCATGATTTCGGCATCGATGCGCAGCGGGTGCCGGGCGACGGCGTCGTCACCGGCTATGGCACCGTCAACGGGCGCCTCATCTTTGTGTTCAGCCAGGATTTCACCGTGTTTGGCGGCTCGCTGAGCGAGGCCCATGCAGAAAAGATCTGCAAGGTCATGGACCAGGCGATCAATGTCGGCGCGCCGATGATCGGGCTCAACGATTCGGGTGGCGCCCGCATCCAGGATGGCGTCGCCTCGCTCGCCGGCTATGCCGAGGTGTTCGAGCGCAACGTCCTCGCCTCGGGGGTGGTGCCGCAGGTCTCGCTGATCATGGGGCCGTGCGCCGGGGGCGCGGTCTATTCGCCGGCGATGACCGATTTCATCTTCATGGTCAAGGACACCTCCTACATGTTCGTAACCGGGCCGGAGGTAGTGCGCACCGTCACCCACGAGAGCGTGACGCAGGAAGAGCTGGGCGGCGCGCTGACCCATACGATGCGCTCGGGCGTCGCCGATCTCGCTTTCGAGAACGATATCGCGGCCCTCCTCGAGCTGCGCCGGTTCATCGACTTCCTGCCGGCGTCGAACCGGGTGCAGCCGCCGGTGCGGGCGACCGCCGACCCGCGCGACCGGACCGAGCCGTCGCTCGACACGCTCGTTCCGCGCAACCCGAACCAGCCTTACGACATCAAGGAGCTGATCCTCAAAACCGTAGACGAGGGCGATTTCTTCGAGATCCAGCCGAGTTTCGCGCGCAACATCGTGATCGGCTTTGCCCGCATGGAAGGCTCGACGATCGGCATCGTCGCCAACCAGCCGATGGTGCTGGCCGGCTGCCTCGATATCGACAGCGCGCGCAAGGCGGCGCGCTTTGTGCGGTTTTGCGACTGCTTCAACGTGCCCATCGTGACCTTTGTCGACGTGCCGGGATTTCTGCCGGGAACCGCGCAGGAATATGGCGGCATCATCAAGCACGGTGCGAAGCTGCTGTTCGCGTTTGCCGAGGCGACGGTGCCCAAGGTGACGCTGATCACCCGCAAGGCCTATGGCGGCGCCTATGATGTGATGAGCTCGAAACATCTGCGCGGCGACGTCAATTTTGCCTGGCCCTCGGCCGAGATCGCGGTCATGGGGCCGAAGGGTGCGGTCGAGATCATCTTTCGCAGCGATCTCGGCGATACCGCGGCGATCGAAGCCCGCACCGAGGAATACCGCGAGAAATTCGCCAACCCGTTTGTCGCGGCCAGTCGCGGTTTTATCGACGACGTGATTGCCCCGCGCGACACCCGCCGCCGGATTGCCAGAGCACTTGCCATGCTGCGCGGCAAGCAATTGCACAACCCGTGGAAAAAGCACGACAATATCCCGCTTTGACCGACCGGGTCAGTACGTCTCGCCATGTTTAAGAAAATCCTGATCGCCAATCGCGGCGAGATCGCCTGCCGCGTGATCCGCACCGCACAGCGCATGGGGATCAGGACGGTGGCGGTCTATTCCGATGCCGATGCCGAGGCGCTGCATGTGCGCATGGCCGACGAGGCGATCCGGATCGGGCCGGCGCCATCGGCCGACAGCTATCTGAGGATCGACCGGATTGTCGATGCCTGCCGGGTGAGCGGGGCCGAAGCGGTGCATCCGGGCTACGGCTTTCTGTCGGAAAACGAGGCGTTTGCCGAAGCGCTCGCTGCAGCCGGCATCGTCTTTATCGGACCCGGCCGGCACGCGATCGCGGCGATGGGCGACAAGATCGCCTCGAAAAAGCTGGCCCGCGAGGCCGGAGTGACCACCGTGCCCGGTCATCTCGACATCGTGCCCGATGCCGAGGCGGCGGTGCGGATCGCCCGCGAGATCGGCTATCCAGTCATGATCAAGGCGTCGGCCGGCGGCGGCGGCAAGGGCATGCGCATCGCCGCCGGCGACGAGGAGGCGCGCGACGGCTTCCGCGCCGCGACCGGCGAGGCGCGGGCGAGCTTTGCCGACGACCGCATCTTTATCGAGAAATACATCGAGGAGCCGCGCCACATCGAAATCCAGGTGCTGGGCGATGCGCATGGCAACATCGTCTATCTCGGCGAGCGCGAATGCTCGATCCAGCGGCGCCACCAAAAAGTCGTCGAGGAAGCGCCGAGCCCGTTTCTCGATGCTCCGACGCGCGCGGCGATGGGCGCCGAAGCGGTGGCCTTGGCGCGCGCCGTCGATTACCGCTCGGCCGGCACGGTCGAGTTCATCGTCGACAAGAACCGTAATTTCTACTTTCTTGAGATGAACACCCGGCTCCAGGTCGAGCATCCGGTGACCGAACTGGTGACCGGCCTCGATCTCGTCGAACTGATGCTGCGCATCGCCGCCGGCGAAAAACTGCCCTTTCACCAGGAGGACGTGCGGCTCGACGGCTGGGCGATCGAAGCGCGCCTCTATGCCGAGGATCCGAGCCGCGGTTTTCTGCCCTCGACCGGCCGGCTGGTGCGCTACCTGCCGCCCGAGGGCGAGGGCGTGCGGCTCGATGGCGGGGTCTTCGAGGGAGCCGAGATCAGCATCCATTACGATCCGATGATCGCCAAGCTCGCGGTCTACGGACCCGACCGCGACACCGCGATCGAGCGCCTGCGCAACGCGCTCGACCGCACCTATATCAGCGGCGTCCAGAACAATGTCGCGTTTCTGGCGGCGGTCGCTGCGAAACCGCGGTTTCGCGAGGGGCGGCTATCGACCGATTTTATCGCCGAAGAGTTTCCCGGCGGGTTCAACCCGCCCCATGCGTTTGTCGATCCCGACCGGGTGATCCTCTTTGCCGCGGCACTCGCCGCACGTCGGATCCGGGAAGCCGAAACGGCAATCGATGGCCGGTCGTCCGGTGTGCCGGCCGACATCCCCGAGCGATGGACGATCCTGCTCGACGGTGCCGCCCACGCCGTCTCGCTGCGGCCGACGGACGAGCCGGGCGGTGGTTATGCGATCGAGCTCGCCGGAGAACGCGGCATCGCCAGCACCGGCTGGCATCCCGGTCAGGTGTTGCTGCCGATTCGTACCGGCGCCGCGGTCGCGACCGTCCAGATCGAGCGGTTGTCGGCGAGCGAATTCCGGCTGATGCATCGCGGTGTGGTGCGGCATGCGCAAGTGCTGACGCCGCGCATTGCCGAGCTGCTGGCGCTGATGCCCGAGAAAAAGCCGCCCGACACGTCGCGGCTGCTGCTATCGCCGATGCCGGGCCTGCTGTCCTCGCTGGCGGTGGCGCCGGGTCAGGAGGTCAAGGCCGGCGAGCCGCTCGCCATCGTCGAGGCAATGAAGATGGAGAACGTGCTGCGCGCCGAACGCGACGGCCGCATCGCCGTGATCCGTGCCCAGCCGGGCGACAGCCTCGCCGTCGATCAGGTGATCCTCGAGTTCGAGTAGGCCAATTCGAATAGGCTGGTCGAGCCTGCGGCGCGCGGCTACAGCATGCGCGGCTACAGCATCGGCAGCCCGTTCTGCCGGCGGCCGCGCGGAAAGGCGGCGTCGACCCGGCCGATTTCATCGGCCGAGAGCAGCAGATCGCCGGAAGCGGCGTTTTCTTCGCAATGCGCGATATTTGCCGCCTTCGGGATGGCAAAGACCGAGGGGTGGCGGGACAGAAACGCCAGCGCCACCTGGCGCGCGGTCTTGCGATGCGCGGCGGCAATATCGGCCAATACCCTCCCGCCCGGCGTCTGCGGACCCGGAAAACGGCTGTGGCCGAACGGGCTGTAGGCAACGACCGCGACACCGTGCTGTTCGCACCAGGGAATCACGGCGTGCTCGATGCCGCGCTCGGTGAGGTGGTAGAGCACCTGGTTGCAGGCGATGTGGTCGTCGCCGGCGATCCGCGCTGCCTCGTCGAGGTCGGCGGCGTCGAAATTGCTAACGCCCCAGCTGAGAATCCTGCCCTCGCGCCGCAGCTCCTCGAACGCCGCGATCGTTTCGGCGAGCGGATGCGACCCGCGCCAGTGCAAGAGGTAGCAATCGAGCCGGTCGGTGCGCAGCCGTTTGAGCGAACGCTCACAGGCAGCGCGTGTCCCCGCGCGCGAAGCGTTTTGCGGCAGCACTTTCGAGACCAGGAAGACCTCGTCGCGGCGGCCGGCGATAGCCTCGCCGATGATCTCCTCCGCGCCTCCGGAGCCGTACATCTCGGCTGTATCGATATGGGTCATGCCGAGATCGAGGCCGCGGCGCAGCGCCGCGATTGCGGTCGGCCGGTCAGCCTGCTCGAAATACCAGGTGCCCATGCCGACCACCGCCACGTCACGCCCGGTCGGGCCGAACTGTCTGCGGATCATCGCTCTTCCTCCATCGTGCCAGCCCCGCATTCGGCAGTGATCCTAGCACGGTGGCCAGCCGGGAGGATCAGGCTGGGGCTGTCGCATCGGGTCTGCTAGGTTCGCAGCGATGAAGACGGTTCGGCTGCGGATCACCGGTCGGGTGCAGGCGGTGGGTTATCGCGCATGGGCGGTCGCGCTCGGCAGGCGCCTTGCTCTGCGCGGCTGGGTGCGCAACCGTGCCGATGGCTCGGTCGAGCTCCTCGCGACCGGAGCCGAGGACGCCGTCGCGGCGATGATCGCCGCCAGCCGCGAGGGCCCGGAAGCGGCCCGCGTCGACGCGGTTCACGCTACCGACGAAGAGGATGACGGCAGCTCCGACTTTACCTTCCGGCCGACGGATTAGCCCTGCTCGGTGCGCAACAGCGGCGCTGGGCGCCCCGCGGCGGCTCCAGCCGCGATTGCTGCGTCAGCCCGATGCTTGATCAAGCGGCTTCGTCCTCGTCCTCGCTCGGCTTCGGGCCGGAACCCTTGCCCTTGGCCTCGGGGTCGCGGTCGACGAGCTCGATCACCGCCATTGCCGCATTGTCGCCTTGGCGGAACCCGGCTTTGATGATGCGGGTATAACCACCGGCCCGGCTGCCGTAGCGCTCGGCAAAGGTGGTCATCAGCTTGTTCGCAAGCGCGGCATCCTGCAGGCGGGCGATTGCCCGGCGCCGGTTGGCCAGCCCGCCATGCTTGCCGAGCGTGATCAGCTTTTCCACGATCGGCCGCAGATCCTTGGCCTTGGGCAGGGTGGTGGTGATCTGCTCATGCTTGATCAGCGACGCGGCCAGATTCTCGAACATCGCCTGGCGGTGTTCGGAACGGCGGCTGAAACCGCGACCTCGGAGGCGATGGCGCATCGGATCCTCAATAGGGCTCGTCGAGCCGCTTGGCCAGTTCCTCGATGTTCTCGGGCGGCCAATTGGTGATTTCCATGCCCAGATGCAACCCCATCTGGGCTAGCACTTCCTTGATTTCATTCAAGGATTTGCGGCCGAAATTCGGCGTTCGGAGCATCTCGGCTTCCGATTTCTGAACCAGGTCGCCGATATAGACGATATTGTCGTTCTTTAGGCAATTGGCCGAGCGCACCGACAATTCGAGCTCGTCCACCTTGCGCAACAAATTCTTGTTGAATGGCAGCTCGCTCGGACGGGTGTCATCGGAGGGATGGCGCGGCTCCTCGAAATTGATGAACAGCTGCAGCTGGTCCTGCAGGATGCGCGCGGCCAGCGCTACCGCATCCTCGGGGGTCACGGCACCATTGGTCTCGACCCGCATGGCCAGCCGGTCGTAGTCGGTGACCTGACCGACGCGGGTGTTCTCGACCCGGTAGGAGACCTTGCGCACCGGGCTGAACAGCGCATCGACCGGGATCAGGCCGATTGGCGCATCCTCCGCCCGATTCTGCGTGCCCGGCACATACCCCTTGCCGCTCTCGACGGTCAGCTCCATCGCGATCCTGGCACCGCTGTCGAGTGTGCAGATGACGAGTTCGGGGTTCATGATGTCGATGTCATGCCCGGTCTCGATGGCCCCGGCGCGGATCTCGCCCGGACCGTTGGCCCGCAGCCGCATGCGCTTGGGGCCTTCGCCATACATCCGCAGGTCGATCCCTTTGACGTTGAGGACGATGTCGGTCACATCTTCGAGGACGCCCGGGATCGACGAGAATTCATGCAGCACGCCCTCGATCTGCAGCGAGGTCACTGCGGCTCCTTGCAGTGACGACAGCAGCACGCGGCGCAATGCGTTGCCCAAGGTCAGCCCGAAGCCGCGCTCCAGCGGTTCGGCGACGACGGTGGCGACCCGCTTGGGATCGTCGCCCGGCTCTACCGAAAGCTGCTTCGGCTTGATCAGCGTCTGCCAATTCTTTTGGATCACGGTTCAAACCTCGATCGGCGGTGGCCAGCGCCATCCGCAACAGCAGCCGGTGACGATGCCGCCGGCATTCTTCGATCCGTGCCGCAGCTGCGGCACGGCGAGCCCCTGGTCAGACGCGGCGTCGCTTTGGCGGCCGGCAGCCATTATGCGGGATCGGCGTCACATCGCGGATCGAGGTGACGGCAAATCCCACGGCCTGCAACGCGCGCAATGCCGATTCCCGGCCTGACCCCGGCCCTTTGACTTCGATCTCCAAAGTGCGCATGCCATGCTCCATGGCCTTGCGACCAGCATCCTCGGCCGCGACCTGGGCCGCATACGGGGTCGATTTCCGCGAACCCTTGAACCCTTGGCTGCCCGACGACGACCACGCGATCGTATTGCCTTGCGCGTCGGTGATCGTGATCATCGTGTTGTTGAAGGTGGCGTTCACATGCGCCGTGCCCGAGGTGATGTTCTTCCGCTCGCGTCGCCGCAGGCGCGGTGCTGGTGCCGCCGTTCTGGCCATCGGTCGGGTTCCGCCTTGACTAAAGCTCGGTCGTCTGCGTCGCGCTTATTTCTTCTTGCCGGCGATCGGGCGCGCCGGCCCCTTGCGGGTGCGCGCATTGGTGTGGGTGCGCTGTCCCCGGACCGGCAGCCCCTTGCGATGACGCAGCCCCCGGTAGCAGCCGAGATCCATCAGCCGCTTGATGTTCATCGCCACCAGCCGGCGCAGATCGCCCTCGACCGTGTATTCGCGATCGATGACCTCGCGCACGCGCAACACCTCGTCATCGGTCAATTCGTGCACCCGCCGCTCCGACGGGATGCCGATCCGCGAACAGATCTGCATGGCGGTGGTCCGGCCGATGCCGTGGATATAGGTCAGTCCGATCGGGACCCGCTTTTGATTGGGAATGTTGACGCCAGCAATACGCGCCACGAGCGCTTCTCCTCACAATAGGGCCAGATGGGAACGGAATGGGCAATCCGCAAGAATATGCAATATACCGCAACCCGGCCACACGTCAACCGCCCAGAGGCGCGCCGGGGCGGACGGCCCTCGGCACGGCCGCTATCGTCATCCGAGGATCTGGTCGATCTGCCGCGTGACCTCCCCGATCCCGCTCATGCCGTCGACGACGCGCAGGATGCCGCGCTGTCGGTAGTATGGCAGGATCGGCGCGGTCTGGCGATCGTAAACATCGAGGCGCGCCTTGACCGCTTCGGGCCGGTCGTCGGGCCGCCGGACAAAATCCCGGCTGCCGCAGCTGTCGCACACCCCCTCGCGGCGCGGCGGATGAAAGCGATCGTGGTAGCTCGCCCCGCATTTAGCGCAGCTGAACCGGCCGGCGAGCCGGTCGATCAGCGCCATCGCGTCCACCTCGATCTCGATGACATGGTCGAGGCCGAGGCGATGCTGCGCCAGCATCCGGTCGAGCGCCTCGGCCTGCGGCACAGTGCGCGGAAAACCATCGAGGACAAAGCCGGTGCGGCAGTCCGGTTCCATGATGCGGGCGGCGATCATCTCGATGATGATCTCGTCCGGGACCAGCTGGCCCGCATCCATGATCCCCTTGACCCGCATGCCGAGTTCGCTGCCCGAGGCGGTGGCGGCGCGCAGCATATCGCCGGTGGCAAGATGCTGGAGGCCGCGGCTCTGCTCGATCCGCTTGGCCTGGGTTCCCTTTCCCGATCCCGGCGGACCGAGCAGGATGATGTTCATCCGCGTCGCCCCCGCAGCCGGGCCTTCTTGATCAGCCCCTCATATTGAT
>Ga0335075_10005893_pt1 | contig 18953 bp, 16 predicted proteins | sample Lox_Sample_24_FD_206723 | JGI IMG/M metagenome (GOLD analysis project Ga0335075, IMG submission 206723) | Soil microbial communities from Loxahatchee National Wildlife Refuge, Florida, United States - Lox_Sample_2.4 | ecosystem: Environmental > Terrestrial > Soil > Wetlands | place: USA... | reverse complement strand
AATCCCCTGGACCTGATGACCCTGCCCCGCGCCAACAGCGACGCCGACGCCCAGATGCTCGCCACGCTCCTGGCCGTTGGGCACCACAACAGCCAGGAGCCTTTCTGGGACCACGCGGCCACCTCGCTCATCAGCGGACTGATCGCTCACATCGCCACCGCCTATCCGCCGGCGGAACGCAGCCTGGCGCATCTGCGCGCCTGGCTCTACCACGACGACCTGGAGATGACCATTGCCACCGTCCTCGACAAGGGCATCGTCAAAAGCCGCTTCGCCCGCGACCAGCTGGTCGCCTACCTGACCGCGCCCGGCGAACAAACACGGCCTTGCATCCGCGCTATGGCCTGCAGCCACATCAATGCCCTCTGCGCCGAGCAGGCCGCCGCCACGCTCAGTGCCTCCACCTTCCGCCTGCGCGACCTCTATGACGGCAAACCCCTGTCCATTTTCATCATTATCCCCCCGGACCAGCTGGAGAGCCTGCGGCCGCTGTGGCGGCTGTGGATCGGCACGCTGCTGACGGCGGTGATGCGCCGCACCGAGATTCCCAAACAACGCACGCTGTTTCTGCTGGATGAATGCGCCCAGCTCGGCGAAATGCCGGCTCTGCGCCAGGCGGTCACGCTGCTGCGCGGCTACGGCCTGCAAGTGTGGAGTTTCTGGCAGGAGTTAAGCCAATTGCGCCAGTGCTATCCCGGCGATTGGCAGACCATGATCCACAACGCCGCCGTGACACAGCTATTCAGCGTCCCCAATCACCTGATGGCCAGGGAATGGAGCGAATTGCTGGGCATGGAGGCGGCCCGGCTCGCCCAACTGCCCCGCGAGGACGCCGTGGTGGCCATCCACGGCCGCGGCACGCACATCGTCCGCCGCCTCGATTATCTGGCCGATCCCGTGTTTGCCGGCCTCTACGACGCCAACCCGCGCTTCGCCCAGATAGCCGCGGCCGAACAGCCGCCAAACGGTTGGCGGCCGCATTAACTCCAAACGTCCAAGACATCCGGAACGCTCCAACGAGTAGGAGCAGAGGACCAACCATGACGACCCCGAAAAAACCTACCCGCCAGGACGGATTCGACGCGCTTCTGGAGGAGTACCGGAACAGTACCGACGAGTACGAGGACCACGACGCCGACCTGCGCGATGTGCTGCGGCCGTGGTCCCAGCTCTCCGCCGAGGGCAAGCTCGGTTACATCGCCCGCGATGCCGCCCTGTACAACGTCTCGTTCGAGCGCTTTGAGCAGGCAGCGCGCGATGCCATCGACAACAGCCCGCTGCCTGCCGGCGAACGCGCCTACCTGCGCATGCATCTGGAATACCAGCGGGCTTTGTGGGACCCGGAACTGCCCGCCTTCCCGCGCGAGCATCCTTTGCCCGCGAATGATCCGCACCGTGAATTTCTGGACTCTCTCGACGGCGTTCTGCACGTCAAGTTCGAGCGTCTCCTCGACGACTACCTGAACAGCACGCAGCCTTTCGCCGACGCCGACGGCCAGATGCGACGCTGGCCCGCATTGTCCGCCGAAGGCAAGGTGCAGCATATCGCCCGGCTGGCCGCCATCTTCGGGCAGCCCCTCTCCCGCTTCACCGAAGCCGTCCACGACGCCCTCGACGGGCAGCCTCTACGCACCGACGAGCACGGCTGTCTGCGGCTGTGTTATGAGTACGCGCGGCAGATACGCGATTCCAACCCGTACCCGCTGCCTCTGGCCCAAAACGCCCAGCCGCACGCAGACAGCCACGAGGAGCGCAGCGCCAGTGAGAACCCGCAAAGCGGTCTGCTGAACGAAACGCTCAATGTGCTGTCCGAGATGACGGCGCAATTCGAGACCAAGCATCTCGCAGAATACAGCTATGCCGAAGCCACCATCGCCACCGGGCTGCTCGAAGCCGCCCGCTCCGTCATCGCCAGGGCGAACGCCGCCCGCGAGGACGATACGCGCAACACTCTCCGGGACGAATTGTTCAGCCAGACCAAGAGGCTACCGGAGCCGGAACATGGCCACGAACGGCAGCACAAACGCTAAATCCCCACAGCCGGCATGAAAGGAAACCCAACGGAGGATAGACGACCATGACGACCATGTTCGAGCTGGCGATCGGCCTTTTCGCCGTCTCCTGCGGCATCTGGTACGCCTGGGACACCTGGCGGGAGCAGCGCAGGCAAGAAGCCCGCCGCCAGCGCTGGGAGGCCCTGGCCACCCAACTGGACCGCTACCGGGCGCATTTCCAGGGCGATTTTCCCAGGACTGTCACCGTGCGGGACGGCGACGGCTTGAAAGGCCAGTACGAGATCCGCCGCCGGCCCGACGAACCCATCCCGCCGCAACCCGGGGCCGCAACCATAAAGCACCAACTTGTTTCCCGTGGTCTTCCAGACGCCACGGGAAACAATTCCTGACCGTCTGGAATCGAAAGGAGCCGTCATCATGCTGCGCTGGTTCGCAGAGCTGTTTCTCGGCTGGCTGAGTGGCCGCTAAACAGTTGCGCGAGGGGAGGGCACGCCCACCCTCCCCTCCTTTTTCCCAAGAGAAAGGCTGGGCAATGAGCGATTACCTGGACTTCTATTGCGAGTGTTGCAAGGCGCTGCTTGGCCAGCTGGCCTTTACTGTTCTGGGGGACATGATGTCCCTCCTCAACTTGTTTTCTGGCGCCCGATTCGAGCGGAAGTGGTAACGCCAACGGCAGCACGCCCAACCGTAGCCCCAAAACTCCCACGAATGGCGGCACAAACGACGATGCCGTTTTGATGGCGACGAGACGAGACGATCCCGAAACTCGTCGCAAAAGACAGGAGAAATGACTCACCATGAGCGACCCGAAGCGACTGCACCAGGTTTACCAGCACATCGCGCGGATCAAATGCAGCGACTACCCTGCCATTGTCGGCAACACGGCGGATGGCGGCAGCGGCTACCGCATCGAGGAACGCCCCTTCCAGCACCTGGCGGAACCGGCTAAGCTCGCCATCCTTCAGGAAGCCGTCGATTGGTCCGGCATCACCAACAGGGATCAAGCGACTATTCTACTCTCCGAAATCGATCCAGGAAGAATCACCGCCTCCCAGCGAACGCGGTTAATCGCCGCGGCCGCCGGCGAGCCCCATGACCGGCGCGACACCCTGCGCGACGAATTGTTCCGCGAGGCCAGGCCGCAACCGCAGCCGGAGCACACTCACGAACGGCAGCGCAAACGCTAACTCACACCCGAAAGAAGCCATGAACGAACAGACGCTCGACGAGTTCGCCCAGGACACCGCGCTCAACATCCTCCAACGCCACGCCCCTGACTGCCTTCAACGGCCCGGCTTACGCGCCGCCATCGCCCGGCTGGCCCGCCTGGGGCTGGAAAGCAGCATCCGCCTGTATCAGATGCAACAAGGCCGGCGACAGGCCGAATAAGCGCCCTTCCGGGCAATGAATGCCATGCGGTGGCCATCCGGCCTTGAGAAATCGGTGCCCGCTTCCTGCGGGCTTTTGCGGCGGGCATCCCAGCCCGGTTCTGTCGCCGCCTTTCAATTTTCGGGACTATCCAAGCCGCGGCATCCATGACCGCGCCTTGGAGCCTTAGTCCCGAAAATTGGGGCGATGGGCGACGGCGGCGGCGTGGATGTCGTGTGCGTCCTGCACTTTGCCGCCGGCTTCCCTGCCGGCTCACAGGGAATTGCAAACGGATCGGCGAAGACGTTGACTGAGGAAATCGACAGACCAGGAAAAGGCACGACAGAGAGAGTCGTTGATGGCGGAGCGCTACTACACCGTGAAGGAGGCTGCGGAGGTTTACTTCCAGGGCAAGATCTCCGCACGCGCGGTTTACATTCTCTTCTCCCGCGGCGAAATTCGCGGCTTCAGGGTTGGCTCCAAGATTCTCATCTACGAAACCAGCCTCGAAGCCTACAGGCGGGGGCAGGAGAACGACATCTCTCCCGCTCCCCTACCTCCAACGCCACCACCTAAACCTCCCCGCCGGAAGGAGTCTGTGCCGGTGATCCGGTTAAGTCGGCTGCCGGAATAGCCTTCGCGCGCGCCCAGAACGCCGCCATCGCCTTCTTATGCCCGTCCAAATGTCCATAAAAGCGGGTAATCATTTCCACCGACGTTCCATGCACCTCGGCCACCAATGCCGCCGGATGCCCGGCCAGGATCATATTCGTGATCGAGGTATGCCGGTAGCTGTACGGCGTGATCGACTTCGGCAGTTTCAAGGTCTTGCGTAGCTTCCGCCAGCGCTCCAGGACCGCTTTATCGGTCCAGGGCGCCCCGAAATAGTTCCGCAGGATCGGTCCCTGCGGATATTTGATACACAATTTATCCACTTCAGCCCGAAGCTCCGGGTCCGCGACATACACTGTCCGCTCTTTCTTTTTGCGAGCCGTCTTGTGCGTGAATCCCTCTTCCTTCTCAGGCCGGTCGCACTTTGGATACACGAACGCCCCGATCTCCGGGTTCCAGTGCTTCGCCTCGGCATGGTAAAGCTCGCCGGGCCTCGCCCCGGTGTGTTCGAGGAGCCGAAGCAGCGTGATGTACGGGTCGAAAAATATTACCTCCTTCTCCTGGATTTCCGCCAATCTGGCCTTTGCGACAGCCAATAATTCGGGCGAGTCCTCCTTGCCGGCGGCCAGCCGGATGCGATTGCCGTTCCAATGCACATAGTACCCTCTGCCCTTCTTGTACTTAGGCAGCCGCCAGACGCGGAGATGATCGATCATCTTACTATGCTGCTCCGGCGTGATAAGCGACTCCCTTGTCCGGGAGACGGAAGCCGGGCACTCCACGGCACCGGCGATCGGGTTCCGGCTGATGAGCCGCTTCTTCACACACCAGTTGAACATGGCCTGAAGGACCGCATGAGCCATCCGCTGCGTCGATGCGCCCCATTTGCAAATCCTCTCCCCCTGCGGCGTCTTGACCTTCCGGGGTTGCGACATCTTCGCCAGCCAGTCCTCGACGTGGACGCCCTTGAGCAGCTTGACCTTCAGGTGCCCATACTCGCAGCCGAAGGCGTTCAGGTAGCGGTAGGCCAGAGTGTGCGTCTTGGGCTTCCTCCGCTCACGAACGTGTTTCAGGTAGAGGTTGCAGAGGGTAAAAATCAGGGCGTTGTCCTCGGCCTTTTCCACTTCCGCCATGTGGATCAGCTCGGCAAAGCGGAGATCGGCGTTGTAGCGGATCTTCTTGCACGCGGCGCAGCTCGGCATGAGACCCTCCCGCTCGCGCTCGGCGCATTTGAAGCACAAGGGTCCGCGCGCCAGACAGTGCTGCTTGCCCTGGAAGGTGACGTAATAGTCGCCCCGCGAGTGGTAGTATCTGGGGCAGGTTGCTCGTCGCGGCATCGACAAATCCTCCTGGAGGCGTATGTCTGAAATAAGGAGTTCCTCCACCCGGCTGACGAGGTCATTATACGCATTCTGTGCGTATTCCGTGCATTGGGTGAAGCGTTTATTGTCGTAAGTCGTGTGTTTGTAGGTACTAAAAGCATTCGACGGAACCGTTTCGAGAACCAGGCCAGCGAGATCGGACAATTCGGCGGCATCGTCAACGGCTCCGTCTGCGATGAGCTGATGCAGCGATTGAAAACAAAACGAGCACACCTCGACTGATCTGCCATGCGATCCTCTTCATTGCAAATCCCGTCCCGCGCTCGCGTGCTCGGCCTGTTCGCCAAGTGGCCGGCTCGCGGAACGGTCAAGACGCGCCTGGCAGGCGACGACGCCGGCTGGGGTGTCCGCGTGGCCCATGCTTTCCTGCTCGACACGCTTCAGCGTCTCGCCGTCGTGGATGCGTACCGCGTGCTGGCCTTCGCTCCCATCGAGCGCGAAGCGGATTTCGCCGCCGTCGCGTCCAGCCGCTTCCATCTCACCCCGCAGGGAGAGGGCGACCTCGGCCAGCGCCTGTCCGGCTTCGTCGAGAAACATCTGCAAGCCGGGGCCCGCACTGTCGTCGTGGTTGGCACCGACAGCCCGACGTTGCCGGTCGAGTATATCGAGCGGGCTTTCACCGAATTGGAGAACGCCGACGTGGCGCTCGGTCCCGCGACGGACGGCGGTTATTACCTTGTTGGCTGCGGCGCGGAGCATCCGCCTCTGTTCGAGAACATCTCCTGGAGCAGCGGCCGCGTCCTCGCCGAGACGGTCGCGACCCTGGCCGATCCGCACTGGCGTCTGTCTGTGCTGCCGCCGTGGTACGACGTGGACACGCCCGACGACTGGACAATGCTCCGCGGCCACCTCGCCGCCCTGCGCCGCGCCAGCGTCGATCCCGGCGTGCCGCACACCGAGGCGCTGCTCGGCGCCACGCTCTGAGCCGCGACCGTGAGGGAGTTGTTAAAGAAGAGACCGAAAGCGTTGCTTCGTCGGCAAGAATCAGCTTCTGGCCTGTTTCTCTGCCCCGTAATCGGATCGCTCCGCCTGCAAAGTCGATTCGGCTCAGGCAGCATCGCCATCGCCGCCGAAGAGCGTTGGCTCCGCGCCGGCGGATGGGACCACATACACGATTCGGCCTTTCTTTTTCTTCTTCGTCAGCTTGCCTTCCTCGACGGCACGTTTGAGCCAGTCCTCCAACTGCTTGGGCAACAGCTGGAGCTTCTTGGCGATTTCCGGTAGCTGTTTTGTGTTTATTTCTTCCTGGAAGCTCTGAAGAAGCAGAGGAACGCAACGATGATAGCACGTTTCCGTGTCGGCGGCGGTCGAGGCACATGGCAGGGCAGCCTCCGATGTTTCGGTCTCCGAGACAGGTTGAGCACAAGTCGGGTCGATCGACGGCACGGGCGGTTTCGTCGGTAGAGCTAATATTTCAGATATTAGACATCTCCAAAATTCCTCTTCTTGAAACAACACCGCTCCTCGGCTTCGCAGCTCCGCGACCCCATTCTCCGGATTGTGCGCGGCGCGGACGAACACGGAAACGCCGGGAGGAGCCGATTTATTGCGGCCAAGCTGCTCGGTCGCTCCCGTCCAGGTGCCGCCCTCGCCGGTTTTGAAGCGGACAACGAGGGCGTAATCGGCGAGGGCGTAGATGTCCTTGTTGCGTCCCATCGCCTTGCCGATGGTGAAGCCGGAATCCGGCTCATAGGGGGCGAGCAGCGTGAGGCGGCCGTCGCGCAGCGGCTCGCGGGATTCGCGGGCGGTGGCAGCGCGATCGAGGCGCTCGGCTAACACGGCAACCGCTCCGCCGCCGGCCTCAAGAGCTGCCTCGACGGCCGCCCGATCGACGCCGCCCGCGCCGCCGGAGACGATCGGCACGCCCTGCTCGGCGCAGCGCGCGGCGACCCGCTGTGTGAAAGATCGGCCTTCGGCGTCAATATTGCGCGAGCCGACGACGGCCAGGCCGCCGAGATTGAGGCGCGCGAGATCGCCGGCCCCGTACAAGAGCGGCGGAGAGGACGAGCGGAGATGACGCCGCAAGCGTTCGGGATAGCGGTCTTCGCCGCGGCTGATGACCCATAAGCCCAGCCGCTGCCAGCCTTCCAGCGCCGCCGCCAGCTGAAAGCCACGATCCAGCAGGGTGCGGAGGCGGTCCACGGCGGGCAATCCCGGCTCGCCATCCGGGAACGGCTCTTCGCCGGAATGAAGGAGCGAGGCGGGCCGCCGATTGTGACGGCCCAGCCACGAGGCCACTGTGTTGTACTCGCGCAGTGTCAACGGCTTGACATCGGATTGCCCCGCGCGGGCGAAGGAGGCGCACAGCAACAACACCGCTTGCGTGTCCGGGTGAACGCTCTCCAGAGGCAAGGGAGCCGAAGCCATGTAGGTGCCTCGTTAGCGGTTGGCGGCCAAAGCGAAGGGAGTCACAGGACCGCTGCCCTCCTGGCGAAGCAAGGCCGCGACGACCGTGAACGTCCAGCCGGAATCGACGAGGTCATCGAGGAGAAGCACCGGGCCTGCCATCCCTTCCCAGGGATCGATGTGAAACGCCCCATCCAAATTATGGGCCTGTTGCCAGCTATTTTCCATGTCTTTCTGCGGCTGTGTGCCTCGTACTTTGCGCACCGCCGGTACGAAGGGCAGACGCAAGCGTGCGGCAGCTCGGCTCGCTAAATCCGGCACCAATTGTGGATGATTCAGCGAAGGAGAGCATGTCACCCACGTCGGCGGCGGGTTCGGCCGCCGACTGCGGATCAATCCCGCAAGTGCTTCGACCAGCTCCTCGGCGAAACGAAGATCCTCCTCCTTGCCGCGACGAACAAGGCTGCCCCAGCCGGAATCGTTGAGGATGCACAGGGCGCGTCCCGGCTCGGCGCGGCGGTCGGCGGCGATGCGGCCGCGCCAGCCGTAGACGGGAAACGCATCCGCCGGCCACTGAGCGCGCGGCTCGATGGGCAGATCCGAGCGGCGCAGAAACACGATTGCCTCGCGTATCCGTTCCTCCGGCACGCGCCGCAATGCCTCCGGCTGGCCCTTGCAGAACGCACAACGACCACAGGGCGCGGCGGCCGGATCATCGAGCGCCCGCGCCAAAAACTCCATGAGACATCCGCGATGATGACAGTAGGCATCCATCTGCGCCCGCTCCGCCTGACGCAAGTGCGTCAGGTGCTCGATCAGCCGGTGACGCTGTTGGGCATCGTAACGTTGGAGCGTCGCCACCCAACGGTTCTCCAGCTTGGCCAGCGGCGGCGGCGACTCCACCGCCAGCGTTTTGAGGACGCGCTCAATCTGTGTTCGCGACAGATTCACCGCCGCTTCCAGCTGGCCCATCGTCAACCCTTGCTCGGACTGCTCCAGCGCGCCGAGGATGGAGAGGACTTCCTCCTCGGTTGGAAACGCTTGTTCAATGAAATAATCGTTGATGTCGCGATCGTCGCCGCCGGAGAGCATGACGCCGTAGGCATCGGGAATGCAGCGTCCGGCCCGGCCGACCTGCTGATAGTAATGCACCACCGACGCTGGCTGATGGAAGTGGACCACGAATCCCAGATCAGGCTTATCGTATCCCATGCCGAGGGCGGTCGTGGCAATCAAGGCATCGATCTCATTCCGCAGCAAGCGCTCCTCGCGCTCCACGCGATCGGGCACCTGCGAGTGATAGGCCTCGGCGTTGATACCGCGGCCGCGGAGCCAGTCGGCGATGCGCTCCGTCCAGCGGATCGTCAGCGCGTACACGATGCCGCTTTTGCCGCATTTGTGCTTGAGACTGGGGAGGTAATGCGCCAGCCAGGCCAGCTTGGCGGCATCGTCGGGCAGGGCGACGGTTTGCAGATGCAGGCTTTCGCGCACCAGCGGCCCACGACGGACCTCGATTTTCAAGCCGAGCAGCGCTACCACGTCGGCGACGACGCGGTCGTTGGCCGTCGCCGTCGTTGCGCAGACCGGCACGTTGGCCGGCAGGCGTTCGAGGATGCGGACAATGCGGCGATAATCCGGGCGAAAATCGTGGCCCCAGTCGGAGATGCAGTGCGCCTCATCGACCACGAACAGGCCCACTCGCGCCGCGTGCGGCAGAAGCATCTGTGTCAGAAAAGTCTCGTTGGCGAAGCGCTCCGGCGACACGATCAGCACGTCGATGTCGTCAGCCCGCAGACGCTGCTCGATGGCCTGCCAATCGTCGGCGTTGGTGGAGTTGACGGTCTCGGCGCGGACGCCGAGGCGGACGGCGGCGTCGATCTGGTTGCGCATCAGGGCCAACAGAGGCGATACCAGCAATGTCGGCCCCGCTCCCCGATCGCGCAGCAGCCGTGTGCTGAGGAAATAGACAGCGCTTTTGCCCCATCCCGTTCGCTGCACGAGCAGCAAGCGAGCGCGGCGATGCACCAGCGCTTCGATCGATTCCCATTGGCCATCGCGAAAGTCGGCGACCGGATTATTCAGGGCAGTGCGAAAAAGCTGCAATCCACGAGGACGGAGAGAGGACGGGGCGTTCATAGCATGATTCTCGCGTTCAGGTGTCATGGAGACTCAAAGGCTACCAGATTCATCCGCGATGAGCAAGAATCGACTTGGTATTTCTGGGAAGTCCCTGGAAATCATGTCCGGCTCGTTTAGACTTGGCTCATCCGAATCCGCATCCCGTCGCATCCCTGTGGCGATTGAGAGTCTTGAAGCCGAGAGAAGCCCGCGATGAACCTCGTCCTGAGCCTGTCCACTCTGGCGTTGCGGAAATTGGTCGATGGCGCCTGCACGGCGACCGGCGCCGGCAGGGCTGGCGAGGTCGCTGTCGCCGTCGTCGCCTTCTTGACCGAGCGCATTACGGATCACAGTCAGCGTCTCACCAAGGCGCTGCACGACGCCAACGACCGCGCCTGGCGGGCCTTGGAGCTGTCCCTCGCCGGCGAGTCCCTCTGGGAGCGTTGCAAAGTCGCCACGGCCCGAGCGGAAGACAAGGCTTTCGCCCGGCAAGTGCGGGCTTTCCTCGACGCCTCGCCGTTGTTCGGTTCCTCCGCGGAGCCGGCGTCTCGCCAGAAGTTCTTGCAGGAGCTGCGGGCGGCGCGCAAGGCCGAGCTGCCGACCAACGGTGTGCTTCATCCGCAGGAGCTGGCGGAGCAGACGGCCGCCTTCGCGCGCTTCAGCGATCCGCAAAGTCTGCTTGATGGCGACGCGCAAGTCCTCGCGGGCATGGCGCGGGAGCTGAAGCAAGCGGGCTACGGCAATCTGTCCGAGCTTCTGTCGCAGCGGCCCCCGCAAGGTACGCCGCTTCTCGTGGCCGCCGCGCGCTACTTCTTCCGCCGCGCCGTCGAGGAGGATGCCAAGCTCTTTCAGTGGCTGGCCTTCGCGCATCTGGAACGTCTGGGCAAGGGACAAGAGGAGGGTTTCGCCGCGTTGCACGCGGCGATGGCCCAGCAGGGGCAGCGGTTGGAGCAGATGCTGGGCGATGTGCAAGCCGTCGTGATCGAAACACACAGTGCCGTCCTCGATCTTCAAGGCCAAATCGAAGGGCAGAGCGGCCAGCTCCAGGAGATCGGCGTCGCGGAGCAAAAACCGCTGGAGCAGCACCAGCTTCATCGCCGCGAAGTCCGACCCGGCGACAGCCGGTCGATCCGCAACGACAACGAACGGCAGCTGGTCAAGCTGCTGGTGGCCCGCTATCGCGCCCTGCCCGAAGGGGAACGGCAGCAGGTGCCGGCTCTGCTCAACGGCATCGGCAAGCTGGAGGTGGTCGCCGGCGATTTCGACGCCGCCCGCAAGGATTTCGACGCGGTGGCCACGCTGGTCGAGGACCACAAACTCCAGGCCGAGGCCCATTTCAACGCCTACCAGGCGTGCCTGGAACGCCGGGATTGGCCGGCTGCGATTGGGGAATTCATCAAGGCCGTCAAGCTCGACGCCAAGCGCTTGGCTTTCTTCCCCGTCGGCAAGTATCAGCCGCAGCGCATTCTCGGCGCGGGCGGCTTCGGCGTCGCCTTCCTATGCAAGCACATGTACATGGAGGCACAAGTGGTAGTGAAGACCCTGACGGCCGAAGACCCGGAGCGGAACGCGGAGAAGGTTTTCTCGGAGGCTCGACTTCTTCGTCAATTGGATCATCCGGCCATCATCCGCATCTTCGACTGTGGATATGGAGACGCCGAGGGCGCGTCCCACCCATTCCTTGTCATGGACTATTTCCACGGCAGCACGCTGGAGGAGTTTGTGAAGCAGCGCGGCACGCTCTCCGTCGAAGAAGTAATTAAAGTTGCCAGCACGGTGGCCGAGGCGCTACAAGGGGCGCACAGTCGAAGCATCTTGCACCGGGACGTCAAACCGTCCAAACTTCTCGTTCGCAAGGAGGGACCGAACTGGCAGGTAAAGCTCATTGACTTCGGGCTCGCCTTGACACACCCAATGGCGCCAGACCTGTCCAGTACGCCAAGGCAGGAACGTACCCCGGTAATAGGCAACGTCGCCGGCACGCTGGACACCCTGCTGGCACCCGCATGGAGGCTCCTCATGCCACGTCCCTTTGCGAACGAGAAGGCGAGCCCGAAAGAGGATCGCATAAAGCCGAAGCAGCGGGGAGGAAGCCGTTCGTTGAGTTCTTCTTCTTCGCAAATACTGCCCCGACCAGATGTGGTAGCGGATGGAGTCGAGGGCTTCCGTACGCCGATCACCCATCGATGTCCCTTCCTCCGGCCGTCCGTGCGCCTCATGGAACCAGGGCAACGATCGCTGCGCCGGCCAGGGTCAGCAGGGTATTCCCGACCGCGTAGGGGACGTTGTAGCCCAGGGCAGGCACCTTGCTTGCGGACGCTTCCTCCAGCGCCGCCAGGGCCGCCGAGGACACGCCGGCCCCCGCGCACGCTCCGAGCAGCACCCCTGGATGCAGCGAGGGGAACAGGCGCGGGCCGACCAGCAGTGTCACCGCGTGCGGCAGCAACGACACGACCATACCCGCCAACAGCAAACCGGCGCCGCGCTCCACCAGTCCACTGACAAAGGCGGGACCGGAGCTGATGCCCACCGCCGCCAGGAACAGATGCAGTCCCAACACCTCAAACACCCACATCGCCGGCGTGGGGAAGCGGCCGAAGGTCGGGTAGCGCGCGCGCAGCCAGCCAAAGGCCAAGCCCGCCAGGAGAATGCCGCCGGCGGCGCCCAGCCCGACCGACACCCCACCCAGCGATAACGTCGGGACGCCAATCAGGGCGCCCAGCGCGATGCCCAGAGCCACGTAGACCGTGTCCACGTCTACTGCCGGCCGATCCGCGTAACCCAGCGCCCGCGCCGCTCGCTCCACGTGGCGCTTCGCACCGACCAGGTACAGCGTGTCGCCGCGATGCACGTGGCGGCGAGAAATCAGCGGCATCTCTCTTCCCGAACGGGTCAGCCGGGTGATGCTCAGCCCGCGGCCGTGGACTTGCAGCACCTCTTGCAGCATCTTGCCCTCAATCGCCTTGTTGGTGAGGACCACAGGGAGCGTCTCCAGCGGGAACGCGAGCAGCTCCGGGTCGTCCACTTCCTCCCCAATGGCCTTGAGCAGCGGGAAAAGCTCGTCGTGATTGCCGGCCACCGCCAGCGTGTCGCCAGGGTGAATGACGGTGTCCGGGTCGGCATCGAATAGTCCCCCCTGGTGGCGGATGCGCTCGATCAGCAGGCGTCCGGAGTGAGCGGCCTCGACCTCGCCGACCGTGGCCCAGGCCCAGGGCGGACCCTGGACGAGAAACGCCCGGATCAGAAACGGGCCGCCGGCGAGAGTTTCGCTCGGCGATTCCTCGCCCTTCCCGTCCCGTAGCGCGGCACAGGCAGCCGCCAGATCAACCCCCAGCAGGCGTGGGCCGATCCGCGACAAAAACCAGGCGACGCCGGCGGTCCCGAACAGGTAGGTGACGGCGTAGGCCACCGAGAGATTGTCGCTGAGCAACCGTTTCGCCTCGGCGTCGCCGTCGAGGCGAGCGATGGCATCGCCGCCGCTGCCGAGTATGGCCGACTGCGTCAGCGAGCCGGCGAGCAGTCCGGCCGCTGTCCCCTTGTCGAAGCCGAACAGCTTTGCGACGGCGTAGGCAGTCAGCATTCCCGTAACGGCCAAGATCACGGCGAGAGCGGCCAGATGTAGCCCTTCCCCTTTCAAGCCTCGGAAGAACTGCGGCCCGACCCGATAGCCGACAACGAAAATGAAGAGAGCGAAGGAGACGGACTTAATCATCTCAGGAATGGGGATGCGCAGCTGGCCGATCAGGACGCCGGCCAGCAGGACGCCGGCGGAGGTGCCCAGCGAGAAGGTGCCGATCTTGCGCTTGCCCAGGAAAAAACCCAGGGAGAGCGCGGCGAACAAGGCAACCTCCGGATGGCTTCGTAGCAGCTCCACAATCATCCGCGCTTCCTCGATAGGGACGATCCTCGCCTTCGTATCGTATCCGCCGGCGACGGGACCGGGTAGCTTCCTACCTTTTACCAGGCCCGAAAGAAAGGAACCGCCAAGGCGCCAAGGACGCCAAGAAAAGAAAGAGAAAGAGAGGCAAGATAAGCAGGCGCTCTCTTCTCCGGTTGGTCCATTCTGTTTCTCTTGTGTTTTCTCTCTTTCTTTTCTTGGCGTCCCTGGCGCCTTGGCGGTTCAGGGCGTTCGTGCTCCTAAAAGAACAATTTTTTTCTCGTGCAAGGTTGACGAGCGAGCGACCGTATTAACGGGTGCATGAAGCACGGAGGGATATGGACGTCACTATTCGGATGAACAGTTGCATCCTGGGCGCGGCCGTTTTGCTCCTCGCATTCAGCTCTTGCGCGGAACGCGCGCACGCTGCGAAGTCGGGCCGCATGTTCTGGGCTTTCCAGCCGCCGTGTCGGCATTCTCCGCCCCCCGTCCACGACACCGCCTGGTCACACTCTCCCGTCGATCGGTTTCTGCTTGCCGGCCAAGAGAAACGCGGTCTTCATCCCGCGGTGCCAGCCGATCGCTTGACGCTTCTGCGACGCGTTACGATCGATCTGATCGGCCTGCCCCCGACGCCTGCCGAGGTGGACGCCTTCCTGGCCGAGCGGCGGCCGGACGCCTTCCGGCGGGTTGTGGATCGCCTGTTAGCCTCGCCCGCTTTCGGGGAGCGCTGGGGCCGGCACTGGCTCGACGTGGCCCGCTACGCCGACAGCAGCGGCAAGGGCGATAATCTCACTTACCACGAGGCCTGGCGTTACCGCGATTATGTCGTCGCCGCCTTCAATGCCGACAAGCCGTTCGATCGGTTCGTGCGGGAGCAGATTGCCGGCGACCTGCTGCCCGCTGCCAGCCAGGCCCAGCGAGATGAGCAACTGACGGCTACCGGCTTTCTCGTCGTTGGCCCCAAAATCCTGGCCAACCGGGATGTCGAACAGCGGAAAATGGATGTCGTGGACGACCAGGTGGATACCATCGGACGGGCCTTTCTGGGTCTGACCCTCGGGTGCGCTCGCTGCCATAACCACAAGATCGATCCGATCCCGACGACGGACTACTATGCCCTGGCCGGCATTCTGGCCAGCACGCGCACGCTCGAAGGCATCAAGGTCAACAATCCCGCCGTCTCCGGCTGGAGCCTGCGGCCGCTGGGAGCGGACGGCGAAAAACTCCTGGCCGCCCGCCGCTCTCACGAAGAGAAGCTGCAACAGGTCCGCATCGCCCTGAACCGAGTGCGGAGCGAGGCAGACGGCGACGAGCACCGCAGGCGGGTCGAGGAAATGACCCGAACGGAGAAACAGATCGAGAACGATTTACCGCCGGCGCCGCCGCTGGTCATGGCGGTACGCGACGACGACCATCCCGGCGACATCCGCGTCAACCGTCGCGGCAATCCTCATGCTCTGGGGAAACGGGTGCCGCGCGGCTTCCTGAGCGTGCTCTCGACTGGACCCGGCCCGTCCATCCCGGCGGATCGGTCCGGCCGCCTCGAGTTGGCCGACTGGCTGGCCAGCCCCGAAAATCCACTCACGGCGCGAGTGTTCGTCAACCGCGTATGGATGCACCTGTTCGGGGAAGGTCTGGTTCGCTCCGTCGATAATTTCGGCATTCAGGGCGAGCCGACGACGCATCCGGAATTGCTGGACGACCTGGCCGTGCGCTTCATGGAGCAAGGGTGGTCGGTCAAGTGGCTGGTGCGTACTCTCGTGCTCAGCCAGGCGTATCAGATGGCCGTCACCGAGGATCACCAGGCAGCTCAGATAGATCCGGACAATCGGCTGTTGTGGCGAGCCAATCGCCGGCGGCTGGAGGCGGAGGTCATCCGCGATGCCATGCTCGTCGTCGCCGGCCGCCTCGACCGTTCGCTGGGCGGCTCGGCCGTCGCCGACCTGGGAGAGCAGGCGGTCCGCAACGACAATTCGCCGACAGCGCTGACGCCGGAGCAGCAGACGCGGCGAAGCATCTATCTGCCGATCATTCGCAACAACCTCTCGCCGATCCTCGACGTGTTCGACTTCGCGGACCCCGACGTTTCCACCGGGCGGCGCGACGCGACTACCGTACCGACGCAGGCGCTTTACCTGATGAATAGCCGGTTCGTCCTCGAACAGGCCCAGGCCGCGGCCGATCGACTGCTGTCTCAGCCCGAGGCCGGGCGTCTGTCCACGTTGTACCGTCTCGCTGTCGGCCGTCATCCCACGGCCTCGGAAGTGAGCCGCGCCCGCCTGTTCCTGAGCGGCTTCCGCCGGCAAGGGGCAGACGCGGCGGAGCACGAAAAGGATGCCTGGACCGCTCTCTGTCAGGTTGTGTTCGCCAGCACGGAATTCCGCTTCGTCGAGTGAAGACCCGCCGGCCAATAGGAAGGAGCGCAGGATGCGCGGTCCCAGTCGTCGAGAATTGCTGAAGGGTGTCGCGGCGGGTTTTGGTTATTTGGCCCTGGCAGGCCTGGCGACGGAGGCGGCCGAGGCCGACAAGGAGCCGCTGGCGCCTCGAAAACCGCATCACGTTGCTCGCGCCAGGCGGGTCATCTTTCTGTTCATGCATGGAGGCCCCTCGCAGGTCGATACCTTCGACTACAAGCCGCGGCTCCAGCGCGACGACGGCAAAGAGCTTCCTTTCGCCCCTTCGCAGGGCGTCGGCGCACTCTCGCGCAAATTGATGGCGTCCCCGTGGAAGTTCAACCGTCACGGCACGGCCGGCCTGTGGGTGTCCGAGCTGTTCCCCTGCGTGGCGAAGCATGCGGACAACCTGTGTGTCCTCAGCGGCATGCACACCGAGGGCGTCACGCACGGCCAGGCTACCTTGAAGCTCCACACCGGAGCCATTGCCCTGCCGCGGCCGTCCCTGGGGTCGTGGGTGCTGTACGGCCTGGGCACGGAAAACCGCAGCCTGCCCGGATTCGTCACCATTTGCCCGCCGCGCGGACACGGGGGAGTCCGCAACTACGGCAACGCCTTCCTGCCGGCGGTCTATCAAGGCACGGCCGTCGGCAGTGCCGACACCCCCGCTTCACGGGCTACCATCCGCCACATCGCCAACGATTGGCAATCGTCGGCGCAGCAGCGCCAGCAGCTCGATTTGCTTCAGGCCATGAACGTCGATCACCTGGCGCGATCGGGTCACGACGATCGCATTGAGGGTGTGATTGAGTCCTACGAGCTGGCCTTCCGAATGCAGATGGCTGTTCCCCAGCTAACCGACCTGGGCAACGAGACGGCTTCCACGCGGGCGCTGTACGGGATCGACGAGGAGCCGACCAACAATTTCGGCCGCCAATGTTTGTTGGCTCGCCGCTTCGCCGAGGCGGGTGTGCGTTTCGTGCAGGTGTCGCACAGCTTCAAGTGGGACCAACACCACAGCCTGAAGAAAGACCATGAACGCAACGCCCGCGAGGTGGATCGGCCCATTGCCGGCCTCCTGCGCGACCTGGACGCGCGCGGCCTGCTGGACGATACGCTCGTGCTGTGGGGCGGGGAATTTGGCCGAACGCCCGTCACCGAGGGCAAGGACGGCCGAGATCACAATCCCCACGGCTTCACGATGTGGCTGGCGGGCGGCGGCGTCCGGGGCGGAATGGTCCATGGAAGCACCGACGAGTTCGGTTATCACGCCATTGAGGGCAAGGTCCACATGCACGACCTGCATGCCACCCTTCTGTATTTGCTCGGTCTGGATCACGAGCAATTGACCTATCGCCACGATGGCCGAGACTTCCGTCTGACCGACGTTCACGGTCGCGTCGTCGGCGACATCCTCGCCTGAGACGGAGTGACGCTCCCTCTCCGGGACGACCGCCGCGGGGAGGGACAGACATGGACAGCGAGCATCGTTTGGCGGAAGAAGCAGGGCGAGGGTTCTCGGGAGCCAGCTCTTTGAGGCGTTTGGCCTCGTCGGCCTTGAGTCCACTATCCTGGTGTTTGCATTCAGGAAGTTTGTGATCGGCGAAGATTCGCTGTCAACGGCCGTTGCATCGCCCCTCCCACCCGCAATGCAACGACTACACAGCAGCAGCTCAAAATTACGTTGTTCTCGCCGGCAAGGAATGTGGCAGGATCAAACGTACCGCCTGCCCTGTTGCCGTTTTCGTCGCGGAGCTCCAATTGGAACCGTTTGGGGCCCCCGCTAATCTTCAGCCACACGGGATAGTATGGGCGTTGTCGGGCCAAGACTCACCCCTGGATTTCCTTGAAAAACGCGTCGATGCGCTGCCGCAGCTGATCCTCGCTTAGCTTACCGTTGGCGCGATGCTTCATCATTTCCTTGGTGACGTGCTGCTTGAGCTCCTCCGTTTTCGCCTGCCCGTGCAGCTGACGCCAGGCGGCCACCAACGCGCGCACCTTCGCCCTAATCGCGTCCGTCGCCAGGTTCCCGACAACTCCGGACATGGCGGCGACGGCGATCCAATGGGCGAGGTCGGCCAGGGCAACGTCAAACGGCATCATGTCGTTGGGCAAATCGAACAGCACACCGGGGGCGTGTTCGGCCGGGCCTTCCCAGGAAAACTGGAAGTCGACAGCGGCCGTCGATTTGTTTGGGCTTTCGCTCATGATTTCACCTCACGATCAGCATTTGCTCCGCGATTATGTTGTCATCCAGCAGGAACCGCACACGGTACCACCCTGGCCGGGGAAAATAGCAGCTCCGAAGCTTGATCTGCCCCAAGAAAGGCTCCAATGGATCCTTGGTTTTGAATTCGATGGGCTTTTTACCCGACGTGGAAATGGGGGTACCGGTTTCGTCATCAATGCAATCGATCCATGCCTGCCCCGCCCCGCGGCCCCCGGCAAGCACCAGCAGCACCGTCAACCGCTCCAGGTGAAACGGCGTCGTGCTTCCTTGCGGCCAGCGCAATTCGGGGATGAGCCCGATCACCCTCACCCTGCCCGGCCATTCGGGGTCGGCCAATGCCTCATGGCAAAGGATGACGTACCGTACGTTCGGCGGAGTGACGATGGACATTTCAGTTACCCTGGTCGAAAGAAAGCAAGATTGAATGGCCTGGGGGTACAGGATTTTCGCGGCCGGGTTCTCAGCCGCTCTTCTTCTTTTATCGGCTCTCCGCAAGCTTTGCTGATTTTTGTCATTTGCACAGGAACGTAGAATAGAAGAAGGCGCTCGCCCGTTGCTTGCTTACGGAGGCTGAGCCATGAACGAGAATGCTCTCCTGATCTTTTGGAA
>Ga0335075_10005891_pt1 | contig 18958 bp, 17 predicted proteins | sample Lox_Sample_24_FD_206723 | JGI IMG/M metagenome (GOLD analysis project Ga0335075, IMG submission 206723) | Soil microbial communities from Loxahatchee National Wildlife Refuge, Florida, United States - Lox_Sample_2.4 | ecosystem: Environmental > Terrestrial > Soil > Wetlands | place: USA... | reverse complement strand
TGAGCGCATCGGCCGCGAGCTCGAGCGCAGCCTCAACGGCTACGTAAAGATCACCGAGCAGCTGCTCGTGCCGCCGGGCCTCGGTGCGATGTCGGGTCCGCTCGGCGCGCTGGCACTGGCCGCCGACGCCGACCTCCGCGGCGCCGCACCGCTCGCACCGGTCGCCACCGCCGCGCGATGACCAGCAAACTCCCCAAGCAGTCGCAGCTCTCGGGGACCAATCTCGAACGCGCCGGCGATCACAACCAGCGCGTGACGCTGCACGCGATCCGCGTGAACGGACCCATCACGCGCGCCGAGCTCGCGGTGATCACCGGGCTCACGGCGCCGGCCATCGCCAACATCACGAAGCGGTTGCTGGCCGACAACCTGATCAAGGAAGCCGGCCGCCGCCGCGGCGGTCGCGGCCAGCCGGCGACCAAGCTCGTCATCGATCCGGACAGCGGTTTCTCGATCGGGCTGAACGTCGACCGCGACCACGTGACGATGGTGCTGCTGGATTTCGAAGGCCGCGTGCGCGCGCGCGTCTCGCGCGAGGTCGCCTTCGCGCTGCCGAGGGAAGTCGAGCAATTCTTCCGCAAGTCGGTCGACAAGCTGCTCGCGAAGGTCGACATCGCGCGCGGCCGCCTGGTCGGCATCGGCGTCGCGCTGCCGGACGACATGCCGCGCGCGGCGCTGCCGCAGCAGCCGGCGGACTACGGCATCTGGGCGACCACCGACGTGCCGGCGCTGCTGCGCGGCGCGCTGCCGGTGCCCGTGTTCATCGAGAACGACGCCGCCGCCGCGACGATGGGCGAGATGCAGTTCGGTCTCGGCAAGAAACACCAGACGTTCTTCTACATCCTGATCACGGCGGCGCTCGGCGGCAGCCTGGTCATCGACGGCAACCACTTCCGCGGCGCCACCGGGCGCAGCGGCGAGCTCGGCCTGCTGCGCGGCCGCGACGCCACGGGCATCGAGCGCCAGATCCAGAACATCGTGTCGCTGTCGGCGCTGTACAGCCGGCTCGCGGCGCAGGGCATCACCGTGTCCGAGCCGGCCGAGCTCACGTCGCTCGGGGACAAGGGCAAGGCCATCGTCTCCGCGTGGATCGAGGCCGCCGTCGACACGCTGCTCGACCCGATCGTCTCGATCAACTGCCTCGTGAATCCCGAGGTCATCCTGATCGGCGGCCGCCTGCCGGCCGCCATCGTCGACCAGCTCGCGACGCGGCTGAACCAGCGTCTCGCCGCGTTCGCCGCGCTGATTCCCGCCACCGCGCGAGTGTCGCGCGCCGCGCTGTCGGACGACGCGCCGGCGGTCGGCGCCGCCATCCTGCCGTTCAGCGACCGGCTGCTGCCGACGCGCACGGCGTTGATGAAGGTCCACGCGCACTAACTATTCCAGTCCTGGAAATTCCGAGGGGTCCGATGAACACGAACGACAAGTACAAGGGGATGGGCGCCGGCTTCGCCACGGTGACCACGCTGTTCTTCATGTGGGGATTCATCACCGTATCGGTGGATCCGCTGATCGCCGCGCTGAAGGCGATCTTCGAGCTCACCTACGCGCAGGCGATGCTCACGCAGTTCGCGTTCTTCATGGCGTATTTCGTCGTCTCGCTGCCGGCCGCCGCGCTGATCGCGAAACTCGGCAACAGCAAGTCGATCATCTTCGCGCTCGGCGTGATGGTGGCGGGCTGCCTGATCATCCCGATGGCGACGAAGTTCGACACGTATTCGCTGGTGCTGGTCGGCCTGTTCGTCATCGCGAGCGGCATCACGATCCTGCAGGTCGTCGCCAATCCGCTGGCCGCGGCGCTGGGCCGGCCGGAACGTTCACATTTCCGCCTGACGTTCTCGCAGACGTTCAACTCGTTCGGCACCTGGCTCGCGCCGAAGCTGGTGTCACCCATCATCCTGGCGGGCGGCATCTTCGCGGTGACGCACGGCGCGGAAGTGACGCCGGAGCTGCGCGCGGATTCGTTCCGCCGCATCGACTCGGTGTTCTTCGCGATCGCCGGCGCGCTGGTGTTGCTGGCGATCTTCATCTTCGTGTTCCGCAAGCTGCTCGACGTCACGAAGCCGGTGGACGAAGGACAGCGCCCGTCGATCGCCACCGCGTTGCAGTCGCGCTGGGCGGTGTTCGGTTCGGCCGCGATCTTCCTGTACGTCGGCGCCGAGGTCTCCATCGGCAGCGCGATGACCAACTTCCTGCACGAGCCCGACATCCTGAACATCTCGTTGGCCGACGCCGGCGAGATGGTCAGCTATTACTGGGGCGGTGCGATGGTCGGCCGCGCCATTGGCAGCGGACTGCTGTTCCTGGTGAAGGAACGCGCGCCGTGGCTGCTCGCGGGGTTCGCGGTCGTGACCACCGCGCTGTGCCTGGTCGTCTCGCAGACGCACGGCGCCACGGCCGGTTACCTCGCGCTGTCGATCGGCCTCTTCAACTCGATCATGTTCCCGGTCATCTTCACGTCGACGCTCGAGCGTTCGACGGCGGCACCGGCGGCCACGTCCGGCCTGCTGTGCCTGGCGATCGTCGGCGGCGCGATCCTGCCGTACATCTTCGGCACCATCGCGGATGCGGCCGGACTGCACACGGCTTATTTCCTGCCGGCCGTGGCGTACCTGCTGATCGTCGTGTTCGCGGTGGCCGCCACCAAGGCGAAGACGTACGAACATGGGACGTCCGCCACGAGCGGAGGTCATTGAGCGTTGTAGACTGCCGCCATGGATGACGCGCACGCGACGATCAAGTCCCGGCACCGGGAGCTCTGCAGCTGGTTGCTCGACGCGGCCTATCCGCTGTGGTCCACGAAAGGCGTGGACCCGGCGGGCGGCTACTTCGAGCGGCTCGGCCAGGACGGCAGACCTTTGCCCGACAAGCGTCGTTCGCGCGTCACGCCGCGGCAGGCGTATTGCTTCGCGATGGGCCCGTCGCTGGGCTGGCGCGGCGATGCCGAAGGCCTCGTGCAGCACGGGCTCGAGTTCTGGTACGCGAAGTTCCAGCGTACCGACGGCCTGTTCCGCACGCTGATCAACGCCGATTTCTCGGTCGCCGACGATCGCGCGGTCACGTACGACCAGGCATTCGGCCTGCTGGCGTTCAGTCTCGGCGCGACGCTCGGCGACTGGCGCGCGGTCCGCGAGCGCGAGGCGATCGAACTGCTGCAGACGGTCATCAAGCTCACGAAGCGTCCGACCGGCGGCTTCGAGAACGGCGTGCCGACCAGCCTGCCGCTCGAATCGAATCCGCACATGCACCTGTTCGAAGCCACGCTGGCCGGCGCCGAGCTGTGCACCGAGTGCACGCTGTGGCGGCCGCTGGCCGACGAGATCGCCGAGTTCGCGCTGGCGCATTTCCTCGACGGCAACGGCGTGCTGCACGAGTTCTTCGACACGGACTGGAAGTTCGCGCCCGGCATCCCGGGCCGCATCGTCGAGCCGGGTCACCAGTTCGAGTGGGCGTGGCTGCTGCTGCGCTGGGCCGGCGACCGCCATCCGAAGGCGCGCGCGGCCGCGCTGAAGATGATCGAGGTCACCGAGGCGAACGGCGTGAAGGACGGCCTCGCGCTGCAACAGGTGCTCGACGATTTCTCGCCGCACGATCCGAGTGCGCGGCTCTGGCCGCAGACGGAGCGGCTCAAGGCCGCGGCGCTCGCGGCGCGCCTGACCGGCGAGAAGAAGTATTACGCGATGGCCGCATCCGCCGCCGACGCGTTGCAGCGATATCTCGCGACGCCGATCCCCGGCCTCTGGTACGACCGCATCGATCCGAACGGCCGCATCATCGAAGAGCCGGCGCCGGCCAGCACCTTCTACCACCTGGTGGTCGCGGTCGCCGAGATCGGCGCGCTGGCGCGGATGCCCTGAGCTGTCAGCGCCGCGCGCGCCGCGGCAGAGAATCCGGGCGGAAGTTAGACGCCGGGAGTCGTGCATGATCGGTCGGAATCCGTTGCTGCTGCTGGTTCTCCTGCCGTCCCTGGTGCTTCCGGGCGTGGCCGCGGCCGACGACCCCGCGCCGCCGAAGGAGCTCAGGCGCGGCGGCATGGCGCTCGCGGTCGAGGCGGGTTACGGCGGCGACAGCCTCGAAGGCATCACGGAATCGCGCATGCGCGCGGGGCAGGGCATCAGCGCGATGGTCGGCGGGTTCTACCGGCCGCGCGCGGACTCGCCGCTCGAGATCTACGGGTTGGCCGGCTACCGGCTGGGTTTCGCGGCGCCGGTGATCGGCGGCGGCTACTACGAGAACACGAAGACGCCGGTGCTGGAAGTGCTGGCGAACTACCGCTTCGACAACAAGTGGTACGTGGCCGGCGGCCTGGTCAGCCATCTGTCGCCGCGCATCACGTCGAACGATCCGGAGTTCCACGACATCCGCTTCGACACCGCGGTCGGTGCGACCGTCGAAGCCGGCTGGAGCTTCATCGGCGTCTACGCCACGTACCTCGAGTACTCGGGTGCCGGTCAGCACCTCGACGCCAGCAGCGTGGGGCTGCGCTTCACGATGCGCCTGCGCAAGTGGCGGCCGGTGCACTGACCTCAGTCGATCGCCGGCAGCGTCACGACGAACTCGCTGCCCTGGTTCACGCCGGCACTGCTCGCCTCGATGCTGCCGCCGTGCAGTTCGACCAGCTGCTTCGCGATGCTGAGCCCGATGCCGAGCCCGCCCTGCGTCTTGTCCAGCGACTGCTCGACCTGCGTGAAGATGTCGAAGATCTTGCGCAGCATCGGCGGCGGGATGCCGATGCCGTCGTCGCGCACGGAGAACCGCGCCGCGCCGCCGGGCTCGCGCTCCAGGGTCACCACGATGCGGCCGCCGCGCGGCGTGTACTTCGCCGCGTTGTTGATGAGGTTCGCGAACACCTGCGCCAGGCGCGTGTGATCCGCCATCACGTACAGCGATTCGTCGAGATGCGTCTCGAGCGTGTGCGCGGCGCGTTCGATCAGCGGCCGGCTGATCTCGATCGCGCCGTGCACGGCCTGCGCCAGCAGCAGCCGGTGGCTGCGCAGCTCGATCTTGCCGCGGCTCACGCGGCTCAGGTCGAGCAGGTCGTCGATCAGGCGCACCATCTGGCGCACCTGGCGTTCGATCATCGCGCGCGCGCCGTCGGCGATCTCGCCCTGGCCGCCGGTCTTCTGGATGATCGCGAGGCCGTTCAGGATGGGCGCCAGCGGATTGCGCAACTCGTGCGCCAGCGTCGCCAGGAATTCGTTCTTGCGGCGGTTCGCCTCGGCGAGCTCCGCGGCCGTGTCGCGCAGCTTCTGCTCGGCGTCCTGCAGGCGCAGCAGCGAACGCGCGGTGGCGATCAGCTCCTCCTGCTCGAACGGGTGCGACAGGTAGCCGTCGGCGCCGCTGTCGAGGCTCTGCACCTTGGCCTCGGGCGCGACGAACACCGCCGACGTGTGCAGCACCTTGATGGCGCGCGTCTGCTCGTCGCTCTTGAGCAGCCGGCACACTTCCATGCCGGAGACGTCGGGTAGTTTGATGTCGAGCACGACCAGCCGCGGCTGCAGCTTGCGCGCCTTCTGCAGCGCGTCGCCGCCGGTTACGGCCTCGATCACGGCGTAGCCGGCGCGTTCGAGCATGCGCGAGATCATGTAGCGCGCGCCGTCGTGGTCGTTGACGTTCAGCACCAGCGGCGCTGCGTTGGCGTCGATGTCCGGGACCGCGTTCACGGCACGCCGCCCAGCGCGCCGACGCCGGCCTTGCTCAGCGCGTCGCGGATGCGGTTGATCGCCAGCTCGCGCGACAGCGATTCCTTCGAGAGGATGACGTCGGTCTGGCTGGAGAGACGTTCGCGGTCGCGCGATTCCAGCGTGTGCGCGGTGACGATGATCACCGGGATGGTCCTCGTCAGGGGATCCGCCTTGAGCTCGTCGAGCACGTCGAAGGCGGTGATGCCCTCGAGCAGGAAGTCGAGCAGGATGATGTGGGGACGATGCCGGCGCGCGGCGGCGACGCCGTCGGGACCGGTCGACGCTTCGATCAGCTCGAACGGGCCGGCATCGAGCAGCTTGCCGATGAGGTACCGCGCGCGTTCGTCGTCGTCGATGACCAGCACGCGCGTCGGCGGCGACGCGACCTTCAGCGAGCGCAGCTTGCGCAGCAGCAGGTCCTGGTCGACGGGCTTCAGCCAGAACTCGTCGGCGCCGAGCGCGCGCGCCTTCTGTTCCTTGTTGGTCACCGTGACGACCAGCGCCGGGATGTCCTGCGTCTGCGGATCGCGCTTGAGGCGCGTCAGGAAGCTCCAAGAATTCTCGCCGTCGAGCATGATGTCGAGCACGATCGCGGCCGGCCGGAACGTCTCGAGCAACCGCTCGGCTTCCGCGACGGTGCGCGCCGGCACGACCTGGAAGCCGGCCATCGCCAGGTATTTCTCGTAGATGAAGATGGTCTTGCGGTCGTCCTCGACGACGAGGATGGGCGAGCGCGCGGGATCGAGCGGGCGCTGCCGGATCTCGCTGAGCTCGCGCACCTCGGGATGCTCGAGCGGCACGCGCAGCGTGAACGTCGAGCCTTCGCCGGGCGTGCTGGCCACGGTCAACGATCCGCCCAGCAGCTCGGCGAGCCGGCGCGACAACGCGAGGCCGAGGCCGGTGCCCTTGACCTGCGTCTGCAGCCGGTTCGGCACCTGGCCGAATTCCTCGAAGATACGCGGCAGGTCCTCGGCCGCGATGCCGATGCCGGTGTCGCGCACCGTGAAGACGGCCACGTCCCCGTCGCGCGCCAGCGAGACGTCGACGACGCCGCGCTCGGTGAACTTCAGCGCATTCGAGACGAGATTGCGCACCACCTGCGACAGCTTGCTGGGGTCGGTCTCGAATTCGAGATCGGCCGGCGCGTCGGCGAAGCGCAGCTCGACGTCGGCTGCATGCGGCAGCGGCCGCAGCGTGCCGCGCAAACCCGAGAGGAAATCGTCCGCGCTGAAACGTTCGGGACGCATCAGCGTCTTGCCGGCTTCGGCGCTCGAGAGATCCAGCAGGTCGTCGACCATCGCCCGCAGCTCCTCGGCGGACTGGCGGATGAACTGCACCTGCTTGTGTTGCTCGGCCGCCAGCGGCCCGTCATTGCCTTCCTGCAGCAGGCGCGACAGGCCGAGGATGGTGTGCAGCGGCGTGCGGAATTCGTGGCTGACGTTCGCGACCACGCGGCCGCGCACTTCGGCCGTGCGCTGCAGTGCCTCGGCCTTCTCCTGCAGTTCGAGATGCAGGCTCTGGATGCCGCGGTTCGAATCGGCGAGCTCGGCGACGGTGCGCTCCAGCTCCGCCTTGCGCTGTTCGATCTCGCGCTTCGCCTTGAACAGCTGGCGGTTGAGGTCGACGACCTCCTGCATGGTCGCCTCGATCTCGCGCACGCTGCGGCTGTGTTCCTGCGGCAGCCAGCCACCGAGCAGCGCGAAGCCGCCGTCCTCGGGCCGCGAGCAGACGAAACACGACACGACGTGGCCGCCGATGACGAACGGGATCTCGACGTTGTCGAGCGGCGCCGCGTGCGCACGCGCGAGGAACCCGCGCAGCTTCTCCTCGGTGCCGGGCACGGTGACCCGCGCCAGCGGTTCGCCGACCTTCAGGCCCAGCCCGCGCGCCGCGCGTTCGTCGAGCCACGTGACCACGCCATGCGCGTCGCAGCCGAGCTCGAACTCGCGGCTCGCGGTCGACCAGCGCTGCTCGGGCACTGCGCTCAAGCGCGCGCCGCCAGCAGTCGATCGATGTCGTTCAGCAATTGTTCGGCGCTGCCGGTGATGACGTCGGGAGCATCGAACGGCACGGCGTCCGGCGTCGTGGCAGCGTGTCCGCCGATCGCGATCGGCAGCCCGGGCAGGGCGCTGCGCACCTGGCGCAGGACTTCGCGCATCGACGGCAGGTTGAACAGCATCGTCACCGACAGCGCGAGCAGCGCGGGTTTCTCCGCGGCCAGCACGGCGAGCAGGTCCTGCAGCGGCACGTCCGCGCCGAGGAAGCGCACGTCGTAGCCGTGCACGTCGAGCGCGTCCGACAACAATCTCGCCGGCAGGTCGTGCAGCTCGCCGGGCACGCAGGCGACGACCACCTTGCGACCGACGCGTGCGCGGAATTCCGCGTGCTGGAACAGGTGCGCGAGTGCGAGATGCGAGATCGCGGTCGCCAGGTGTTCCTGCGCGACGCTGATGCGATCCTCCTGCCAGAGCTTGCCGATCTCGTGCTGGGCCGCGCGCACGACGTGCGTCTGCATGTCGGGCACCGACACGCCGGAGCGCAACGCGTCGTCGATGAAGCGCAATGCCGCGCGGCGGTCGCCGGCCAGTTGCGTGTTGAGGTATTGATCGCGCAGCGCGTTTAGGATGGGGTTCGCAGGCATCGGCGGCGCGGGTGGGGAAAACTCGCGGGAATTCTAGGCGGCGCGCTTTATGAGCATCAATCCACACGATGTGTAGGACAAACGGAAATGGTCGATGAGATTGTGAGGTACGGCATCGGTCGCGACGTGAATCCCGACGCCGGCACGCATGCGATCGCCAACGATCCGGCCGAGCTGGCCGCGTCCGCCGCGGCGACCATGCGGTCGTGGCACGAGTTTCCTTACTACCCGCGGCGTTATGGCGAACGCGGCTGGCGCTTCAGCCTGAGCGATGGCGGCTGGTTGACGACGCTGTGCGATTCCCCCGCGGCCGGCGCGCGGGAGCAGGTGGCATGGCTGGGTCGCCTGCTGGCTGCGCGCGGCATGCCGCACCTGCTGCTCGAGCGCCATCTCGGCTTCCTGCACGAGGCGCTGCTCGAACGCCTGCAGGGACAGGCGAAACGGTATGCGCGGCTGCCGGAGTGCGCCGCGTTCCTGCGCGAGCGGCGCGTCGCGATCCTGGCGGAGTCGCGCTTCGAATCGCTCGCGCGGGATTTCGAGAGCGCGACGCTGGGCGCGTCGGGCGGCATCGCGAACTTCGGCGCGGTGCTCGTCGCTGCCGTGATCGACGATCGCGCCGGGATCCCGGGTGTCGTGGAGAGCGTGACGACGTGGGCGACGGACGTGACGCGTTTCGATGAGCGCTGGTGCGCGGCGGTCGGCGCGACGCTCGCGGCCGCGCGCGCGGCTATCTGACCGCGGCGTAACAGGCGCCGGCGAATTCGAACGTCTCGCGTGCGGCCGCGATGGCCGAGCGACGATCGAACGACGGCGTGTCCACGCACTTCAACCGGTCGAGGAACCGGCTCCAGCCTTTCACGGCATCGGCGCAGGATTGCAGGTAGCTCGCGCCGGCGAATCGATCCACGCCGAGCGGCGCCGCGCGCCTGGACAACAGGGCGCCGCCGAGCACGGAGCCTTCGAGCACGTAGGCCATGCCGACGAGCCGCGCGAGGTCTCCCTGCACGAGGGCGGGCGCCTCGGCCTCCGGTGCTTCCGGCAGCGGGTGGCCCAGCGCGACCAGGTCGTCGATCAGCAGCGGGCCGCGGCGCCGGTCCGGCCAGTCATCGAGCAGCGTCTCGACGCCGGCCGCCTCGAGCGCGGTTTCGACGCCGAAGCGGAACCGCGCCGTGCCGCACAGGAACCCGGCATAGCCGGCGAGGGAGTCGGTGCAACCCGCGGTCGTGAGGCTGGCGTCGAGCGCGGCGTGGCGCGCGGCGGTGCCGGCGCGCAAATCCTCGTGCAACGAACGGAGCAGCGGTGTGGCGGCGGACATGGCGCGCGACGGTGTCACGTCGCGCGGGCGTGCGCAATCAGCGCAAGCCGGCGTCGATCAGACCGGGCGCGGGCCCGTCGACTCGCGGCACACCATGCGATACGGGATCTCGAGACTCTTCGGCGCGTTTTCGTCGCCCATCGAGCGGAACAGCATGTCCGCGGCCTGGTGCGCCATCTCGTACGTCGGCTGGTGGACGGTGGTCAGTCGCGGCCAGATCACCTGCGCGACGTAGCTGTCGTCGAATCCCGCGACCGACAGCTTGTGCGGAATGGTCAGGCCCATCTCGTGCGCGGCCATGATGGTGCCGGCGGCCATGTCGTCGTTGCTGGCGAACACGGCGGTGGGGCGCGTCGCGCGCGACAGCAGGCGGCGCGCGGCAGCGAGGCCGGAATCGAACGTGAACTCGCCGCGGTCGACGAGCTGCGGATCGACGTCCAGGCCATGCGAGCGCAGCGCCAGCGTGTAGCCGAGATAGCGCTGCTCGGTCACGGGATGGCCGACCGGGCCGTTGATGAAGCCGATGCGTTCGTGGCCGAGCGCGATCAGGTACTCCGTCATCTCGCGCGCGGCGGCAACGTCGTTCATGAACACGCAGGAGTACTGGTCGAGATCGACGGTCGGCGCGATGCGCACGAAGCGGATGCGATGCTTCGCGAGCTCGGCGAGGACTTCCTGCGAATCGGACAGCGGCGGCGCCAGCACGACGCCGTCGAGATGCGACTCGAGCACGAGGCCGGCGAGATCGCGCACGCTGGTGACGTCGTTGCCCTCGCAGGGATGCACGAGCAGGCGATAGCCGCGCGTGTGGCAGCGCTCGAGCGCGCCTTTCTGCAGATCGACGACGTAGTTCGCGCTCGGGTTCTGATAGATGAGGCCGATGAGGTTCGAGCTGCGGCCCGCGAGGCTGCGCGCGGACAGGCTCGGGTGGTAGTTCAGCTCCTCGACTAGTTTGAGCACGCGCGCGCGCGTTTCGCTGCGCACGTTCGGTTCGCTGTTGAGCACGCGCGAGACGGTCTTGATCGACACGCCGGCGGCCTTCGAAACATCGTGGATGGTGATGCGGCTCATAGCGGACCGGGATTGTCTTGTTGTCAGACAACGTTGTCAAACTGGCTCGCATCTTGCTAGGCGACGCTCGTGATTACGTAATTTCCTCGATGGAAACCGGGTGTCCCGTGGTTGACAGCGCTGTCGCCGGTGGCGCAGTCTTTGCAACTTCGAACGAAGGGGTCACCTTGAATACAGTGCTTCCCGGCGCCGAGTCGTCGGGTGGAGATGATTTCGACCGCGCTTCGGTGCTCGGCCTCGTCGCCGACGTCGGCGGCACCCACATCCGGTTCGGCATCGCGGTGGGGGGGTCGGACGACGGAATCAACGTCCATTGCGTGCGGCGCTACGCCGTCCGTGCCCACGAATCCCTCGCGCACGCCGCCCAGCACTACCGCAGCGCCACGCCCGGCGTGCCGGCCGCGCTGAGCCGCGCCGCCGTCGCCGTCGCGGGCCGCGTCGACCACGACCGCGTGCAGCTGACGAACAGCGGCTGGTCGTTCTCGACCAAGGCGCTGTCGGAATCGCAGCAGTTCAAGGACCTGAAGGTCGTCAACGATTTCGAGGCGGTCGGGCACGCCGTCGGCGCGCTGCGCGCCGCGGACCTGATGCCGATCGGCCCGCAGCGGCTCGCGCTGCCGATGACGCGCGGCGTCTGCGCCATCGTCGGTGTCGGCACGGGCCTGGGCGTCGGCGGTGTCGTCGCGAACGCGGGTACGTACCACGTGCTGGCCACCGAGGGCGGCCACGCCAGCTTCGCGCCGACGAACGAGCGTTCGATCGACGTGCTGCGCTGGCTGCGCAAGAAGTTCGGCCGCGTGTCCGCGGAGCGCGTGCTCTCGGGCCAGGGCCTGAGCAACGTCTATCTCGCCATGTGCGCCGCGGAAGGCCTGCACGTGCCCGAGCTGTCCGCGGCCGAGATCACGACGCGCGCCGGCAACGGCAGCGACGCGAACTGCGTCGAGGCCGTCGGACTGTTCTGCGAGCTGCTCGGCTCGTTCGCCGGCGACGTCGCGCTGACGCTCGGCGCCTGGTCCGGTGTGCTGGTGTCCGGCGCGATGCTGCAGCACTTCGACCGGGCCATGCTCGAACGCCGCGTGCGCTCGGGCTTCGAATACAAGGGCCGGTTCACGCCCGCGATGCGGTCAGTCCCTCTCGAAACCATTTCACATCCGCACGTAGAATTGCTCGGAGCCGCTCGCCTGCTGTCCGAGACATGAAACACACGATCCAGAAATTCGTCCTGTTCGGCGCCACCGGCGACCTGTCGCAGCGCATGGTGTGGCCGTCGCTGTACCACCTGTGCCGCGAAAAGCTCGTGCCGCCGACGCTGACGTTCGTCGGCTCGGCGCGCAACGCGATGCCGAACGAGGAGTTCCGCTCGTTCGTCGAGGGCGCGCTGCGCAAGTACGTGCAGCCCGAGTATCTGAAGGAAGACGCGCTCAAGGACCTGCTCACGCGCGTGACGTACGCGCCGTTCCAGGCGGGCGACGGCACCGCCGCCGGCACCGAAGCGCTGCAGAAGGCGCTGGCCGGCAACAACCGCATCCTTTACTTCATGGCGACGTCGCCGAAGTTCTACGGCGCGACGGCCCAGAGCCTCGCCGCCGCGGGGCTCGCCTGCGAACACTGCCGCATCATCCTCGAGAAGCCGATCGGCACCGATCTCGCCTCGAGCGTCGCGATCAACGAAGCGGTCGGCAGCGTGTTCCACGAGGACCGCATCTTCCGCATCGATCACTACCTCGGCAAAGAGGCCGTGCAGAACCTGCTGGCGCTGCGCTTCGCGAACTCGCTGTTCGAGCCGCTGTGGAATGCGTCGTCGATCGACAACGTGCAGATCACCGTCGCCGAGACGGTCGGCCTCGAAGGCCGCACGGGCTACTACGACGAGTCCGGCGCGCTGCGGGACATGGTCCAGAACCACATCATGCAGCTCGTCGCGCTGGTCGCGATGGAGCCGCCGCACCTGTTCGAGCCGAACGAGGTGCGCAACGAGAAGACGAAGGTCATCCGCAGCCTGCGGCCGATCACCGCGGCCACCGCGGCGGCCAGCACGGTGCGTGGCCAGTATTCCGCGGGCAACTCCGGCGGCGTTGCGGTGCCGGGTTACAACCAGGAGCCCGGAGCGAAAGGGGGCAGCGACACGGAAACCTTCGTCGCCGTCCGCGCCGAGATCGACAACTGGCGCTGGGCCGGCGTGCCGTTCTATCTGCGCACCGGCAAGCGCATGCAGTCGCGCCGCACGGACATCGCGATCCAGTTCAAGACGGTGCCGCACAACATCTTCGCCGCCGACGAGCCGACGCTGCAGGCGAACCGCCTGGTCATCAAGCTGCAGCCCGAGGAGAGCGTGACGCTCGAGATCCTCAGCAAACAACCCGGCCTCGAGGGCGTGCGCCTGCGCGAGGTGCCGCTCGAGCTGTCGCTGCCCAAGGACGAGAGCGGCGGCCGCACGCGCATCGCCTACGAACGCCTGCTGCTCGATGCACTGAAAGGGAACACGACGCTGTTCGTGCGCCGCGACGAGGTCGAGGCCGCCTGGAACTGGATCGACGGCATCCAGACGAGCTGGCGCTCGACGCGCCAGACGGTGAAGCCGTATCCTGCCGGCACCTGGGGGCCCACGGCCGCGATCGCGCTGACGGAGCGCCACGGCCACAGCTGGTACGAGTAGTTAGATGTCGACCCCGAAGCTGAACGACGTCGTCGCGGAAGTGACGGAACGCATCGGTGGCCGTTCGGCCGCCGCCCGTGGCGAATACCTGGAACGCACGCGCAAGCGCAAGCTCGTCGAGCCGGCGCGCGGCAAACTCGCCTGCGCGAACCTCGCGCACGTGCTCGCCGCGTCGGGCGAGGACAAGGCGCGGCTGCAGCAGGCGATCCCGAACATCGGCGTGGTCACGTCGTACAACGACATGTTGTCGGCGCACCAGCCGTTCGAGAGCTACCCCGAAGTCATCCGCGCCGCGGCCCGGCTGGCCGGCGCCACCGCGCAGGTGGCCGGCGGCGTGCCGGCGATGTGCGACGGCGTGACGCAGGGTCGCGCCGGCATGGAGCTGTCGCTGTTCAGCCGCGACGTGATCGCGCTGGCCACGGCGGTGGCGCTGAGCCACGAGGCGTTCGACTCCGCGTTGTTGCTGGGCATCTGCGACAAGATCGTGCCGGGACTCTTCATCGGCGCGGCGTCGTTCGGCCAGCTGCCGATCCTCTTCGTGCCGGGCGGGCCGATGCCCACCGGCAACATCGCCAACAAGCAGAAGGCCGAGGTCCGCCAGCGTTACGCCGAGGGCCTGGCCACGCGCGACGAACTGCTGTCGGCCGAGATGAACTCGTACCACAACGCCGGCACCTGCACGTTCTACGGCACCGCCAACTCCAACCAGATGCTGATGGAGATGATGGGCCTGCACGTGCCCGGCGCCGCGTTCGTGAATCCGAACACGCCGCTGCGGCATGCGTTGACCGTCGCCGCCACGCAGCGCGCCGCGGCGACCACGGCGCTCGGCCCGGACTATCTACCCTTCGTCGAGGTCATCGACGAGCGTTCGTTCGTCAACGCGATCGTCGGCCTGATGGCGACGGGTGGCTCGACCAATCACGTGATCCACCTGGTGGCGATGGCGCGGGCCTGCGGTCTGACCATCACGTGGGAAGACATGGCCGACATCTCGCGCGTGACGCCGCTGCTGGCGCGCGTGTATCCGAACGGCGAGGCCGACGTGAACCAGTTCCATGCCGCGGGCGGCATGGCGTTCGTGGTGCGCGAGCTGATCGAGGCGGGCCTGGCGCATGAAGACGTGAACACGGTCTGGGGACCGGGCCTGCGCGCGTTCGCGAAGGAACCGTTCCTCGACGGCGGCAAGCTGGTGTGGCGCGATGGCGCGGCCAGGTCGGCGGAGGAGAAGATCCTGCGGCCGGCGTCGAACCCGTTCAGCGCGGATGGCGGCCTCAAACTGCTGCGCGGCAATCTCGGCAAGTCGGTCATCAAGACCAGCGCCGTGGATCCGAAGTACTGGGACATCACGGCGCCGGCGCGCGTGTTCGAATCGCAGGAATCGCTGGCCGCGGCGCTGAAGGCCGGCATCGAGGGCGATTTCATCGCCGTGGTGCGCGGGCAGGGGCCGCGCGCGAACGGCATGCCCGAGCTGCACAAGCTGATCCCGGCGCTGTCGGGGTTGATGGCGAAGGGCCGGCGCGTGGCGATCGTCACCGATGGCCGCATGTCCGGCGCGTCGGGCAAGGTGCCGTCGGCGATCCACCTGACGCCGGAAGCGGCGGCCGACGGGCCGATCTCGCGGCTGCGCGATGGCGACATCATCCGGCTCGATGCCGCCGCGGGCGTGCTCGAGGCGCAGGTCGATGCGGCCGTGTTCGCAGCGCGCACGCCGATCAAGCCGGAAGTCATGGACATCACGTTCGGTGTCGGTCGCGAATTGTTCACGCGACTGCGGGAAGGCGCGACGCCGGCGGACGAGGGCGCGTCGATCCTCTAGCTAGCTACTGGCCGCCGGCGCGGCACCAGTACATCTTCGTCAGGTACGGCATGCTCACCGCCGGATGCCCGGCGAGCCCGGGCGTTGCGGCGATCAACGCGCGTACCTCGTCGAGCACCCCGCGCCGCGCGTCCTCCGCCAACGCCGCGATGAAACTCACCGAGGCCACGCGATCCACGATCACCTGTTCGGCGCTGCCCGTGTGCGCATGCGCGGCGGTCCGTTCGCGCAGCGGGCCGAAGCCCGGCGCCGGAAAAACCGCGCGCCACTCCCCATCGTCATAACGCGGCGCATCCCCCTCGTGCACGTCGACGAGCCGCGCCAGCGCGTCGACCCAGTCGACGGAGCGATCGCGCACGTTCCAGACCAGGCCGAGCATGCCGCCAGGTTTCAGCACGCGACGGATCTCCGCCAGCGACTCCGCGCCAGCGAACCAGTGGAACGACTGCGCGCAGATCACCGCGTCGGCCGACGCCGGCGCCAAAGGCAGGTCCTGCGCGCTGGCGCGCAGCGTGCGCACCGCCGGCAGTTCGGCGGACAGTCGCGCCAGCATGGCGGCGACCGGTTCGACGGCGACGATGTCGGCGCCCGTGCGTACGAGCAACGACGTGAACTTCCCCGTACCCGCGCCGATCTCCACGGCGCTCTTGCCGGGACCGAGATGCAGATCGTTCGCCAGCCAGTCGAGTGCCTCCGGCGGAAAACCCGGCCGGCCGCGCGCATAGGTATCCGCGCCGCGCGCGTAGCCCTCGGCCGCCGCGCGATGCACGTCCGTCATCCCAGCCACCGCGCCATCACGATCTCGTCGCAATAGTCCGCCTCGTGAGCGCGCTTGTAGGCCTTGCGCAGCCGGCCTTCTTCTTCGAAGCCGAGTTTCCGGTAGAACGACGACGCGCGCGCGTTGTCGGCCTCGAGCGTCAATTCGACGCGCAGCACACCGTCGGCACGCAGGAGCTCGATGGCTTCGTCGATCATCGCCTTCGCCAGTCCCGAGCCCTTTTCCGCGGGCGAGATCGCCAGCGTCGTCAGGATCACGACGTGCCGGGAACGTCCTTGCTGGCGCGTCGCGCGGTAGAACCCGCGCACGTCGCCACCGCGGGTGACGACGTAGAACGAGTCACCCGACAGCAACCCGGCGAAATACGGCGCGAACTCCGCGAGGGACACCGGGTCGATGCCGAGATACGGCACGACCTCCGGGTGCATGTAGATCGCGTACACCGCGGCGAGGTCATCCGGCGTGGCGAGGCGGCGAAGCGGCGGGTTCTGCATGCGGCCCGACTATACGGACGGCCGGCCTCCACACAACGTTTCCCGACCCGCCACCGCGGGCGTAGACTCGCCCGCTCACGGGGAAAAGGGCGAACAACATGAAGACGCGCGCTGCCGTTGCCTGGAAGGCCGGCCAACCTCTGGAAGTCGTCGAGGTCGATCTCGCGGGACCCAAGACTGGCGAAGTGCTGGTCGAGATCAAGGCGTCCGGCGTGTGTCACACGGATGAATTCACCCGCTCGGGTGGCGATCCGGAAGGCCTGTTCCCGGTCATCTTCGGCCACGAAGGCGCGGGCGTCGTCGTCGACGTCGGTCCGGGCGTCACGACGCTCAAGAAGGGCGACCACGTCATCCCGTTGTACACGCCGGAATGCCGCAACTGCAAATCGTGCACCTCGCACAAGACGAACCTGTGCACGGCGATCCGCGCGACGCAGGGCCAGGGCGTGATGCCCGATGGCACCAGCCGCTTCTCGATCAACGGCGAGAAGGTGCACCACTACATGGGTTGCAGCACGTTCTCGAACTACACGGTGCTGCCGGAGATCGCGCTGGCGAAGGTCCGCGAGGACGCGCCGTTCGAGAAGATCTGCTACATCGGCTGCGGCGTGACCACCGGCATCGGCGCGGTGATCAACACGGCGAAGGTCGAGCCGGGTGCGAACGTCGTGGTGTTCGGTCTCGGCGGCATCGGGCTCAACGTGATCCAGGGCGCCCGCATGGCCGGCGCCAACAAGATCGTCGGCGTCGACATCAACCCGGGCCGCAAGGCGATGGCCGAGAAGTTCGGCATGACGCACTTCGTGAACCCCAAGGAGGTCCAGGGCGATCTCGTGCCGTATCTCGTCGCGCTGACCGATGGCGGCGCGGACTACAGCTTCGAATGCGTCGGCCACGTGGACCTGATGCGCCAGGCGCTCGAGTGCTGCCACCGCGGCTGGGGCGTGTCCGTGATCATCGGCGTCGCGGGCGCCGGCCAGGAGATCAAGACGCGTCCGTTCCAGCTCGTCACCGGCCGCGTCTGGAAAGGCACGGCATTCGGCGGCGCGCGCGGCCGCACCGATGTACCGAAGATCGTCGACTGGTACATGGACAAGAAGATCAACATCGACGATCTCATCACGCACGTCATGCCGATCGCGAAGATCAATGACGCATTCGATCTCATGCACAAGGGCGAATCCATCCGTTCCGTCGTCACCTTCTAACAAACAATCCACTGGGGGCGTACATGGCCATCAAACTGCATCCGTCGATCGACAAGGGCACCAAGGCCGGCAACAAGAAGTTCAAGGGCGGCACGCTGACCTGCCTGTGCGCCACCGATCCGGTCACCGTGTCCATCAAGGGCAACGTCGCGCACAACCATGCGTGCGGCTGCTCGAAGTGCTGGAAGCCGGCGGGCGCGTTGTTCTCCGTCGTCGCCGTCGTGCCGAAGGACAAGGTCACCGTCACCGCGAACGAGCAGAAGCTCGGCGTCGTGGACGGCAGCGCCACGATCCAGCGGCACGCTTGCAGCGGTTGCGGCGTGCACATGTACGGGCGCATCGAGAACACGGGCCACGCGTTCTACGGTCTCGATTTCGTGCACGTGGAATTGTCGAAGGACAAGGGCTGGAACAAGCCGGAGTTCGGCGCGTTCGTGTCGTCGCTGATCGAGAACGGCGCGGCGCGGCCGAAGGACATGAAGAAGATCCGCGATCGTCTGAAGCAGCTGCGGCTGCCGCCGTACGATGCGTTGTCGCCCGCGCTGATGGACGCGCTGGCGACGCACGCGGCGAAGCAGAAGGGCACGTTGAAGGCGTGACGCTGCTCGCGACGATCTCGAAGCACCAATGCCACGGCGGGGTGCTGGGTTACTACCAGCACCCCTCGTCCGTGACGGCGGGCGACATGAAGTTCGCCGTGTTCGTGCCGCCGCAGGCCGCGAACGGGCCGGTCCCCGTGCTGTACTACCTCGCGGGGCTGACGTGCACGGAAGAGACGTTCGTCACCAAGGCCGGGGCGCTCGAACATGCGGCGAAGCACGGCCTGATGCTGGTCGCGCCGGACACGAGCCCGCGCGTCCAACTACCCGGCGATCGCGAATCGTGGGATTTCGGCATCGCCGCCGGGTTCTATCTCACCGCGACGGAAGCGCCGTGGGCGAAGCACTACCGCATGGATCGGTACGTGACCGAGGAACTCCCTGCGCTGATCGCCGCGAACTTTCCCGCGGACGTGAAGCGCAGCGGCATCTTCGGTCATTCGATGGGCGGTCACGGCGCGCTGACGATCGGGTTGAAGAACCCCGACAAGTACAAGTCGCTGTCCGCGTTCGCGCCGATCGCGGCGCCGATCCAGAGCCCGTGGGGCGTGAAGGCGTTCACCGGGTACCTTGGCGCGTTCCGTGGTGCGTGGTCGCAGTACGACGCGACCGAGCTGGTGAAAGCCGGCAAGCGGTTCGCGAGCGGGATCCTGGTGGACCAGGGCACGGCGGACAAATTCCTGGCCGAGCAAT
>Ga0335075_10005890_pt1 | contig 18962 bp, 13 predicted proteins | sample Lox_Sample_24_FD_206723 | JGI IMG/M metagenome (GOLD analysis project Ga0335075, IMG submission 206723) | Soil microbial communities from Loxahatchee National Wildlife Refuge, Florida, United States - Lox_Sample_2.4 | ecosystem: Environmental > Terrestrial > Soil > Wetlands | place: USA... | reverse complement strand
CGACCCTAGCACGGTGGAATGGCCAGCCGCAATGCGTTGTTGATTATTTGGGTCGAATCAGGTCGAATGAGCCGTAGTCAGCGCGCATTTCCACTGTGATACATTACCGTTTCCGTCCCACTTACAAAGCGCGAAAGGAGACACCGGCAGCGGCTGGAGACCATGGAGGATACTAAAGAGGCAGGCGGCGGACTCCAGCCCTGGCAGCATGCGGTTGTTTTTCTGGCGGCGTGCCTGATTTTTGTCGCCCGGCGCCCGGACGCGATCTTCCATGCCCAGTTTTACGCTGAGGATGGACGCGACTGGTTTGCAAACGCCTACAATCTGGGATGGTTTGCGGCGCTCTTGCGGCCGCAGGACGGCTACTTCCAGACCCTGCCGCGTCTGGGGGCTTCTCTGTCGCTGCTGATGCCGTTCGTTTACGCTCCACTGGTAATGAACCTGATCGCGATCCTCGTACAGGCTCTCCCGGTAAACATTCTTCTAGCCTCGCAGTCGTCGGGGTGGGGCAGCCTTCGCTTCCGGGCCGTTCTCGCGGCGGTGTATGTCGCGCTACCGAACTGCGGGGAGATCAGTTGCGGGATCACCGAATCGCAATGGGTGCTGGCATTCTGCGCGTTTCTGGCGCTGGTTGCATGCCCCCCGCGAAGCGCTGGAATACAGGTGTTCGATATCGCAGTGTTGCTGCTCTGCGGGATTACAGGACCGTTCAGTTTTTTCTTCCTGCCGATCGCGATGTTCCTTCTCTGGAGAAGCAGAACCGGCTGGCGCTGGATCACGGCGGCGCTCTTCTGCCTGACCACGCTTCTTCAGATCGGCGCATTTTTTCTGGGAAATCGGGGCGTGCGCCATCCGATCCTCACAGGAGCCAGCCCGGTATGGTTCATCCGGATTTTGTCCGGAAGCATTTATATGGGGACGTTGATCGGCGGCAATGAGATCGGGTTGCGTTCCGGTCGTTCCGCTTTCATTTTTCTGCTCTGCGTGGCGGTTGCGGGGACAGGCATTGTGGCGGTATGTTTCGCGAAGGCAAATGTGGAGATGAAACTACTGCTTGTGTTTTCCGCGATGATCTTTGCCGCAACTCTCGTCGCGCCGAATCTTAGACCCATTCCCGGGCTTACTGGCTGGCAGGAGTTAACGGTTGCGCCGGGCATCCACTATTGGTTTTTTCCAACCCTGGCCTTCGCGTGGTCGCTGCTGTGGTGCTTTCGACAGCCTGCGCAATCGCTCACAGTTGTGTCGGCGCCTTTGCTGTTCCTGATGTGTTTCGGAATGGTCCGCGATTCGCGCCGCCCCGCGTTCACGAATTTACATTTCGCTGCATACGCAGAGCAGTTGAAAGATGCACCCGCGGGATCTGCCGTGACCATCCCGATCAACCCCGTAGGCTGGAACATGGTCCTGATCAAACACTGACGGCTGGCCCCATGTTTATTTGGGCCGCATCATTTCGAAGCGGTCGCGGGTGCGGCAGTAGGTGGGGCCGCCCATGCGTCCAATGGCCTTGAGCTTTGCCGGATCGATCTTGTAGTTTTCCACAATGTCTTCATCTACGTGGAAGCGCAGCACGTCGCCGAAGACAATGGTGTTGGTCGCGCCGGCTTGGTTGCTGATAGGCAGTGTCTGGCGCAGACGGCACTCCATGTGGACACGGCTTTCTGCGACGCGCGGCGGCTTGACCAACTCGCTGGCCAGCGATGTGAGGCCGGACAAGGAGAACTCGTCGACCTCCGGAGCAACCTCGGCGGAGGTGAGGTTCATCTTGTCGGCGAACTCCTCGGAGACAATGTTTACGACGAATTCTTTCGAGGCAAGGATGTTCGTGAGCGTGTCTTTGGCGGGCCGCGGGCCGGAGCGGTGCGAGGCCACGAAGCAAATTACCGGAGGGTCAGCCGAACAGGCCATGAAATAACTGAATGGAGCCAGATTCCGGACACCCTGCAGGTCCATGCTGGAGACAAAAGCAATGGGGCGAGGCACCACGATGCCGATCATGAGCTTGTAAAGATCGGCAGGCGAGTCCTTCGCCGGATCGAAAGTAAGCATGCAACATCCTGTCACAGAGATGCGCGGTGAAGACACCAACGCCTGGCTCTGAGTCTATAGGACTGTTGCCAGAGACATCGATTACGCGGTGCGTCTCACGCGGCCGGACGCCATCTCCCGGACCTGGTTGAGGAACATCGCGCGCTGGAAGCCGTCCAGGTTGGACGCCATTGAAGCAATCTCGGCCAGGAAGGGGTCCGACATGATGGCATGCACCTCAGAATGCCTGCGGCTGCGCGCATCGCGCAGCAGAGCGCAGATATCCACTTCGAGAGCAGTAGCAAGCCGCTCGAGCGAGCTGAGCGTGGGCATAGCCTTGCCATTCTCAATCTTCGAGATATAGGTGCGGGGAACATTCATGCGTCCCGCGAGCTGGCGCTGGCTAAGGCCTTGCGAGGTACGGATATCACGAACGGCGCGCGCCACATCAATGCCTTCCGGCTCAGATTCCGGCGGAGGCGCCACAAGCAGCGGCTGCAGTGGTTCGGGCTCTTCAATTTCGAGGGGTTTGTGACAGCGGCGGCAGAGGGAATTCGATGTGCGGAACTGCACCAGACTGCAGTGCTCACACCGAAGGACTTCACGAGCCTCGACGGTTGCCAGGTTAGTTGCCATATTGTTTGCTACGGAGTGCCAGAGCAGGGCTCTCCAGCAATCGGAATCGAGAAAAGCAATCGCGATTTCGACTTGCTATTTGTGAGGTTGCAACGAGGAGACTTTCTTGTCAAGCGAAAACTGTGTGCAAACAGAAAAAAACCGGAGAAAACCGTAAAAACCCGAAATGGAAATCCGGGACGGCTATGGAGAAGCCCTGCCGCGCTCATCTTCAAGCAGCGCGGCAGTGAAAGTTGCGAAGCCGGATGCCCACTCTAAAAGTGGAAACGGTAACGAAGCTCTCCGTAGATTTGGCGGGGATCGTTGTAGTGGAAGCCGCCGAAGGTGAGGCTGTTGTCGAGCAGCACGCGGGTGTTGGCGACGTTGAGAGCGTTCACGGCCAGCGAGAAGTTCTCTCCGAAGCTTCTGCCCAGGTTGAGGTCGGCAGTGGTGTGCGCGGGCAGATATGCACTGGTGTACGGGGATGGTGGGTCCTGGTAGCCGTTGGAGAATCCTGAACCGTAGTAGATGTTGAATGCGCCGTAGATGCGGTAGGGAAGGTTTCCATTCATGCCGACGTTGAGAGTGTTGCGCTGGTCGTGATCGAGCGCGGAGTATCCAGGCGCAACGACGCAGGCGCTGGGATCGCTGGGCGAGTAGCAGATGAGGCCGCCCGTGACAGGGCCAATCTGCTGCGCGATTTGATTGGAGTAGGCGAGATGGAACTGCCCGTAGCGCCAGAGCAGCGGCGAACGGAGCGTCACCTCCCAGGCCTGGATGAGCGCTCCCTGCACTGTGACGGGGATGAAGATGCTCGACTCGCCGATGTTGCTGTGGTCGAGGAAATTATTGGCGCGCGTCTGGAAGGTGTCGGAGTCGAGCAGCCATCCATGGAAGGGAATTTGCACGCCGAACTGATGCTCCTCATCACGCTCGCCGCGCAGCGGAACAAAGCTGGTATTGGTGCCGTTGGCATATGCCAGTGCGGGCCCGGTGAGGCTGGTGAGCGGCGGTGGCTGGTAGTAGTGTCCGTAGAATCCGCGGAAAACCCAGTGGAGTTTGGGAATCTGCACCGCGGCCCCGATGCGGGGATAGACGGCGTTCTCGCTTATTGAGGCCTGGAAGTGCGTCTGGCGCATACCGCCAAGCAACGTAAGCCAGGGCGTTGGCTTATATTTGTCTTCGACGTAGGTTTCCTCTACACCTCCTGCAACGGTGCTGTTTTCTGAAAAGTTCTGATAGCTGCCATCGTTGAAGACGACGCCGAAGAGATCGGCCTCGTGCTGGCCGTACCCATAGACGCCCGCCGAGAGCGAGTTCTTCGCGACGGTGGTGGAGATGGAGGATTGCAGGCCGGCGTAGTTGCCGGTCTGGTAGGACTTGGTGGCCGTCGGCTGGCTATCGGGGCTGGGCTCGTACTTCGCGCTGTTGTAGTGGTAGAAGGGCGAGACCTGCAGCAAGGTGGACGCATTGATGGTATGCACCCAGGAGAAGATTCCATAGCCGTCGGTCTCGTGCTCGCCGTCACGCAGTCCGCTGGAGTCATAGAGTTGGTTCTGCCAGTCGTTGACGTTGGGATCGTAGGGTATCTGGTAGTAGTCGGTGCGTAGTTGCGTGGTAAGGCGAAGCTGATTGCGCGCGTCATGGTTGTATATGAGGTTGCCGAAGCCTCCGTAGCCGTTTTCCGCGTCGTGCACGGGCTGCTCGGTTGGGGGTTGTAATCCGTAGTTGCTGCGGTTGCCATTGGCACTCGCGTACCACGCGAACTTCTCCGTGTGGTCGCCGAGACTCAACTGATCGTTGGTCTGATAGAAGTTGCCCAGCGTCATGACTAGCTCGCCCTGACGATTGCGCTCGAAGCCGTTGCGGGGCACAACGTCGAAGATGCCGTAAGTGCGGTCGCCGAGGTTAGCATCGTAGCTGCCTCGATCTGCCTGAAGGTAATCCACATCCTTCGGATCGATCTGCGGACCAATGTTGCTGGCGATGTTGGTATTGGGAAGCGCCACGCCGTCGATGAGCCAGCTGAGCTGGTGTCCGCCGCGCATGTGCAGCATGTCGTGGGTGACGTAGGCTCCGGGGACGTAGTCGGTGATCATGGCCAGACTGTTGGTGCGGTCGGCTCCCGGCGTGCGCGCAATAGCCTCGCGGCTGATGAGCGTGGTGGGAGTGACCGAATCGGGATTGGTGGTCTCCGGCTGCGCGTTTACGTACGCGGACTGCTCAACGGTCGCGATGGCGAGAGGGAAGTGCAGGAAGTCGGAAGAGTTGGAGACGACCGTGAGCGGCTGCCGGATGCTTGCGAAGCCTTCGGCTGAGATGGTGACGGTGTAATCACCGAGCGGCACGGAAAGAAAGCTGAACTCTCCGTCCTGATTCGTGGTTGCCGTTTCAACAAATGCAGAGTGGGCGGCATGGAGCGTCACCTGCGCATTGGCGATGGGGCGGTGATGCGGATCGTGGACAATTCCTTTTACGCTGCCAAAAACCGTCGCCTGAGCAGGCGGGGCAGACGACAGACAGAGCGCTGCTGCAAGCAGGCATAGAGCGGCTGCAAATTTCGAGATCAAAACAAAGCCTCCTCACCGCGACGAAGCACGGCGAATTCGTCTCAACTGCGGTCACGAATGGACAGCACAAGGCACCTGTAGCTACAGGATTGCTGCGCTGGAGTTTTGCTTATGAGATCGAGAAGGGCGGGCCGCGCTTCTGGCGCGAGCGGTCAAAAGAGATGCGGAACTGCGCTTCGGTCTGCGCAATGACCGCAGGATGCCGGGTGATTCCGGCAAAGATGGAGGCCGCCGCCGTGGGCCTGTAGGAGTGCAGCACCAGAATCGCGGGCGGCGCGATCGAGTAAGGGCACTTTTCGTGCACGGTGTGGAAGGTCCGCTCCTGCATCCACGCCATGTACATCATGCAGTGGTGCTTGCCGTTTCTGCGGCAGCATGCAGGCAACGCGGCCTCGGCTGCGCTTGAGCCGAACAGCGGCAGCACAAAAGGCGCTGTGAAAAGCAGCAGCAGCGAGATGGCCAGCAGACGGCGCACACAGCCATTATGCCAGATGCGAAATGGGGCCGCTGTCCTCAGCCTCGGGCCGCAGCTACTCGCTTCCGGAGTAGTAGCCCTGGCGCGTTTGTACGTAGAGGTCTTTGTTCTTCGCGGTGAGCGCGATCTTGTGGTATCCGGAGTAACTGCTCTGCTTGTCCGGCGTGTAGCCGAGGAGGTACTGCGCGCGCAGCTCGTCGGCGATGGTGGAGTAAATCTGGTCGACGGACTCTTTCTTGCTGACCTCGAACATGTGTCCGCCGGTCTCGCTGCAAATCTGCTCCAACACCTTCTTGCCGTCGACGCGCGACCCCTCGGTAGGACGTCCGGTGCGACTGCCTCCACCCCCGCCGCCGGGCCAGCCACCGCCGCCACCCGGATAGCCGCCGCCTGGGTAGCCACCGCCGGGGTATCCGCCACCGGGATAGCCCATGCCTCCGTGATGATGGCCGGGGAATCCGTTGCTATTGTTGTGCGACTCTTCGCCCTTGAAATAGATGGCGTAGACGACGGTGTTCGCGCGCTGTGCGGATTCGATGGCGGAGAACAGCGATTCCTTGCTGCCGCGATCGACACCGTCGGTCAGGAGAATGAGCGCCTTGCGGTCGGGCTGCTTGTTCATCAGGTCGCTGGAGGCGAGGTAGATGGCGTCATAGAGCGTTGTGCCGCCGCCGCTGTGGTGGTAGCCGCTGTCGTCGGAGCTCTGATCGTCCGCGGTGTTGTGCATCTGCGGTGCTCCCAGTTGGCTCATGGCGGTGCTGAGCTTGTTTTTGTCAGACGAGATATCGGCGAGTAGATCCACTTCGCGATCGAACTGGATCAGGAAGGCGCGGTCGGTTGGGCGGGTTAGCATCTGATCGAGGAAGTGCTGGCTCGCGGAGCGTTCGGCGTCGAGTACGTTGCGCTGGCTTCCGCTGGTATCAACCAGCAGCCCGAGCGTGAGCGGGAGATTTGTGTCGTGCGTGAAGTACTTGATAGTTTGCGGGCGGCCATCCTCGGCGAGGGTGAAGTCATCTTTGGTGAGGTTGGGAACGATGGCTCCGTGTTTGTCGCGGACGGTGACGGCCATGGTGACCACGGTGGCGTTCACATGCAGCGTGGTCGCGGGGGTGGTCTGGCTCAGGGGTTGGGATGGAGTCTGAGTCTTAGCCTGGGATGATGTCTGGGCCAGCAGCGAAGCCGCGAAGAGAGTGCCCAGCAAATAGAGGAAGGGTTGAATGACAAAGCGAAGAATCTTCATAAGTTGAATCACGGCGCGGCTACAGCGCACTCATTAGACGGCAGAATTCAGGGTTTGGCCGCGCTTCCGCAGGTTTGGAAAAAGCAGAAAGGCCGTGCACAAAGCACGGCCTCTCGATAATAAGCGATTTTCAGTTCTGGATGATGTGAGTCGAGGCCAGAGTGTCCGCCTCTGGCACACTGCTTGTGGACGAAGAGGCGACCGTTGTGTTGACAGGAGTTCCATCCGCGCTGTGATCGGGACCGAGGCCGAGCTTGATGAGCGCGCGGGAGTCGGGAGTAAGCTTGGTCTGCCAGCCGTTGGCCGCCTGGTACTTCTGCATGGCGTTTTCGGTGGCAGTATCCCATTCACCAGTAGGCGCTCCAGTCAGGTAGTTCTGTCGGATGAGCGCTTCCTGAATTTCACGGGCACGGTCGGAGTCGATGCCACGCTGGCCACGCACTACGTGATGACTTGTCCTTCTTACATGGGATCGATGGTGATGATGATGGCCTGATGTCGCCGCGCGATGCGTGCGGGTGGCAAGGGCCGGAGTAGCCCCCAGGGCAATGACCAACAGGAATGATTGGCAGGCTCGAACAGAAAGCATGCAGTAACCTCATGGGGGATTGATCGGCTTGATCTATCTCTTCATCATACCGGAACGGGCAATTGTGCAGAGACTAATGGGATTCAAAAAAGAATGCAAGATAAAAATACCGGCTCCCCTTACTTTGGGGGAGCCGGTATCTCCTTGGTTTACCGTGCCATTTAGGGAAGTGTACCGCCGAGGTACGAGCTTCCCGCCGTGGGTTGCTGAGGATCGACCACCTCGAAGGCCACATCGTCCCCGGATTTCAGCCCTGCAACGATAGCGCGGAAATCATTGATGTTGCTCACCGGATGGCGGTTGATCGCCACGATCACCTCTCCCTCCGCCAGTCCAATCTGGTCAGCAAACGACCCCGGCTTGACGGATTGAACCAGGACTCCGTGCAGCCCGGCAGGAGCGCCCTGCGGCAGGTCGCTCACGGAGATGCCAAGCTTCGCCTGGGCATTCTCCGAATTGCCGCCTTCGTTCGGGTTGTTCCCATTGCCCTGATTATTGGTGAGGGCCTCGAGCATCTTGGTACGGTCGCCGATGGTCACGGTAGCCGTCATCGGTTTCCCGTTGCGCAGGTAGCCGAGTTGAATCGTGGTTCCGGGCTTGCGCGCGGAGATGTTATTTACCAGGTCGTTACCATCCTTCACCGGCTGACCATCGACGCTGGTGATCACGTCACCTGCCTTGATTCCGGCCTTGTCGGCCGAGAATCCAGGCTGCACGCTGCTGACCAGCACGCCGTTCTTAAATCCATAGACGTGCGCGACGGCCGCAGGCAGGTTTTCGCGGAAGGTTATGCCGATGCTGCCGCGAATGACCTTGTGCTCGGGGCCGATCAGGTCGTTGTAGACGCTGATGATGGTGTTCGAGGGCATGGCGAAGCCGATGCCCGCGTAGGTGCCGGATTCGGTGTAGATCGCCGTGTTCATGCCGATGACCTGGCCTGCCATGTTCACCAGCGGGCCGCCGGAGTTGCCCGGATTGATCGCCGCATCAGTCTGAATGAAATGCTGATACTGGCCGGCAACGCCGGGGTTGATAGTACGGTTCTTGGCCGAGACGATTCCAGCGGTGACCGTCTGCGAGAGCGTAAACGGGCTGCCGATAGCGATGACCCAGTCACCCACCTGCGCGCCGTCGGAGTTCCCCATCTGCACGGTTGGCAGCGGTTTGTCGGTCTGGATCTTGAGAACGGCGATGTCGGTCGCCTTGTCAAAACCGACGACGGTGGCGGGGCGTCCCTGCATGAATCCGTCATCGGGATCGGTGGAGAGCCGGACCCAGATCTTGTCGGCTTTATCGATCACGTGGTAGTTGGTGATGATGTAGCCACGCGCGTCGACGATGTAGCCGGAGCCGAGCGACTCGCGCTCCTGGCCGCTATCATCCTGCCCGCCGCCGCCGGGCATGCCACCGAAGAAGTGATTGAAGAAATCCTGGAAGTTGTCCGGACCCTGCTGCTGATCGTCATCACCGCCGCCGTTATCATCCGGGCCCTGCTGCTGAAATGGGGAGCCATTGAGGCTGTGCTGGCGATGGGATTTGGGCAACTGAACTGTACTGATGTTGACGACTGCCGGGCCGACTTCCTTGGCGATGCGGGTAAAGTCGGTCGAAAGGTCCTTTGGCGCGGGAACCTTGAGAGGTGTTGCGTCAGAGGTATCGATCTTCGACGTCTCTTTTGCTTCCTGTCCATGCACGCCATGGGCGACGACAGAGCCGATCAGTATACCGGCTGAAAGAGTTGCGAGAATGGTAAAGGTGGAAGCGAGACGGTTGTAACGGAGCCGTCCAAACAAAGATTTCATTTCAGGTCTAACCTCGTGTCTTCAAGTAGCAGGGGACGATGGGCCGTCTGAATCGCGGCGTACATGTTCCAGTATAGATCGTCTGCAATGGATTCCGTGTGTTATGCCTCTTGCGCTTTAGACGCAACTGAGGGCAAAACTGTCACAACACTCACGATCAAGGGCCGGAGATACGCGCGCCTTCGTGCGCAGTAGGTTGGATGCGCGAGGGTATCAGTTCCGTTAGTCCGATGCCTAATAAAATCAGCAACGCGCCGGCGCCAGAGCGCAGGCAGAGTCCCTCGCCCAGCGCTACCCAGGAGGTAAGCCAGGCGAAGACGGGCTCCATGGTTAAGAGCACGGCAGTGTGCGTAGCGGGGAGGATCTGCTGGGCCCAGCTCTGAACGGTGAAGGCCACGGCGGTTGCCAGCACCGCTGCCACCGCCAGCGCGATCACGACGCGCGCGCTCCAGTGAATATAAGGCCGCTCAAAGATGGGCAGGCTGACGGCCATGAAGACGGCTGCGAAGCTCACCTGCAGCAGCGCAAGCTGCTCAAAGCGCATCCGCGGAGAAAAATGCGCGAGCGCCAGCACATGGCAGGCGAAGCCCAGGGCGCAGGCCAGCGTGAGCAGGTCGCCGGTGTTGATGGACCTGAGGTTCAAACCTCCATGAGCGGGGGTGGTCAGAAAGACAATTCCAACAAAAGCCAGCAGGGCTCCCGCATAAGCGTTCCAGCGCGGCCCGTGCGAGCCCACCGGCCGCAGCCATGGAATGCTGATCAGCAGAGGCACGAAGATCACCATCATGCCGGTGAGGAAAGCAGACTTGGATGGGGTGGTCAGGCGCAGTCCCGCGGTCTGGAGCTGATAGCCGGTGGCGAGCAGGAGGCCGGTGACGGCTCCATAAAGGAGTGCGCGCCGGTCGATGTGGCCGATGTGCCTGCGGTAGATCGCGGCGAGGCAGAGCGCGGCCAGCGCCATACGCATGAGGTTGAACAGCAGTGGCGAAATATCCGCCAGTGCATCTTTCACCAGAACGAATGTCGAGCCCCAGACAAAGACCACCGCGAGCAGAAGCAAATGCGCCTTCATGGACCGGGACATGGCAAAAGACTACCAGCGGCGAGCGCGAAGACGGGAGCTTCCAGCGGGCGAAGGACTCGCCCGCAAAATAAGGTTGCGAGAATGAGCAACGCGATTGAGTAGAATCATCTGCAGTTCCCGGAGGGTAAGTTTGCAGAAGAAGCGAATGCTTCGAATGGGTTTTCTTGTGCTGGCGTTCACGGCCGTGACAGCGGCGGCCCAACTGCGGTATATGTCCCGGGAACCCATTGCTCTGCGCAACGGCGCGGGATCTGCGGCGTTCGCGCTCGTCAATGCCGGAACGACGACGCTTCCGCTGGCTCTGCGAACCGGACCCTTTACCGATGACACATCGCAAATGTCGCTACCCGCGCCTACCGTCGCCTTTACGCTGGAGGCCGGAGGTCCGCTGCCTCCAGCGATCGCGCCGGGCGCGACGGTGCGTGTGGAAGCCAGCATCAACGGCATGAGCGGAACGGGAGCCGCCGGTGCGCCGCTGTTCAATGGAACGACAGATCTGGGCAAATTGCAGGTCGTCGAAGTCGATGCTCCCCTGGATATTTCGATCACGGGAAAGGGTGACTCTGATCAGCCGCTGGTGCTTCCCGCGGGCGGCACGGCCTCGCTCACAATCAAGAACAACGACGCAGAAGCCTATCCGGTGGACTGGAGCTTTCAGATCGGCGGCAAAGAGTTGCAGAGCGGGGAACTGCAGCTGGCTCCGCACGGCACCTCGCGCATCGACCTGGAGCCGACCGAGGATCTGTATTCCTGGACGGACAACCTGCGTCCGTCGGATAAGACCGGGCAACTGCTGCTTTCGCTGCATGGGCCACCGGAGATGGCACGGGAGCTTCTGCCCCAGCGTACCCTGCCGGTGAGCCTTTTAATGCGCAAGCTGAGCGCCTCGTGGACCAGCCTTTGGCTGCACCTTTTCGTCGCGCTGGTTCTGCTGCTCGGCGGGGTGTTGTCGCTGGTCGGACATTCTGTTCTGCCGAACTTCCTCAGAAAAATCGCCCTGCGCCGTCAAATTCATGAGCTTGCCGACCCGATGCGCAGCATGAGCCCGCGCGTGGACTCGTATGTGCGGGCACTGCTGCGCATGGAGCGGAAGCGGGCCGACCTGTTGCTGAAGAGATCCTCGGCCATCTCTCCGGCGGCGGGGGAGACGCTGGACCTGGTGGCCGAGGGCATCGCACGCGCGAGAAGACGCCTCAAGGTGGCCGAGCGGCTGGATGAGACGCGGCGTAGGCTGGATGAGGCTTCGATCAGCGCTCCTCCTACGGTGACCGACGGGATCGACGGCAAATTGCAGATGGCTGCAACCCAACTCCATTCGCTCGCGCTCACGGATGAGGATGCGGGCACGGCGATCCGGTTTCTGGATTCCGCGGACCGGTCCTTGTCGATGCTGGGCGATACCGATGCGCTGGCGCGGCTGATCGCCACCAACTTCAGAGACTTGAAGATACGGCAGAAATTTCTCCCTTATTCGTATTACAACGATCTGAAGACGGAGCTGCCCGGACTCTTCGAGATGCTGAACCAGCCGTTTGACGACTTCCGGAACATTCCGCGTCAGATGATCTTCGCCATCGACTATGGAGTTGCCGCGCTGCAGAACGCCTTCGATTACGCAGTGCTGCGGGCCAGCACCTCGCAGGAGGCGACCGGCTCGGGCTCTGGACTGAGTGCCAGAGACCGCCTGCTTGCTCATCAGAAAGAGCTGGTTGGCCTGCTTGGCACCCTGTCCTGGCCGGCGCTGCGCGAGTTGCGCACGCTGGTGCAGGAGATGCGCGAGAACATCTACGAAAAAGATGTGCTCGAAGAGATTGGAACCCCGGGGCAGGCGGAGATTGCGGTGGATCCGCAGACAGTGCGCGCCTACATGCCGGTGCTTTTCTCCATCCGTTTCAAGGATTCCCGCTTCGACGATGCCGCAGCCCTCCGTCGTTTGACCTGCAAGTGGAATTTTCCGAATGAGCTGCAGGAGCAGGACTGGAGAACCTGCCACTTCTTTACGGGAAGAGAGCTGAAGCGGGGTGAGGGGCGCGATGTAACCGTCTCGGTAAGGGTCGAAAGCCCGAAGGCGGCTGAGGCCGGCGCGCCCATTGACGGCAAAGCTGCAGGCAAACCGCTGCGCAACTCGCTCTCGGCGATGATCGAGTTGCAGCGGGCCGAGCGGCCGTCGTATTCGCGCGCCTCAGCCGAAGCGGTGCGGTTCCTGATCGCATACGGAGTGGCTCTCGCCGGGCTGCTCTCCGGCGCGTTGCAACAGCTGGCCAAGCTCGACTTCCTCCCGGCGACCATTGCCATTCTGGTCCTGGGATTCGGGGCGGATACGGTCAAGAACCTGCTTACTCAGACGTCCCGGAAGACTGTAGCCTAGGCCGCGTCCCCGGCTATAGCGGTTCTCCCGTTGGTGTAGAGGGGAGGCAATGCCTTGAAGAGGCTTTTTCCTTAAGAAAAAGCCACCCTGTACGCTACTTGAATCTCCACAGAGATTGGGCAACCGCCTTAGCTTCCGCACGGCGTTTTGTACGGCACCTGGATATAGTGCCGCGCTTCGTTCAACGCTCCCGAGGTATTGTCATTGGTCTGGACGGCCTGGCGATACTCTTCAATCGCGCGCTCACGCTGGCCGGTCATGTCGAAGATCTTCCCGATCTGAATATGGCTCCATACTTCAGTCCATTTGGGATCGTCGTCGCCGCGCAGGGCTTCGCGGTAGGAGTCGACAGCGGCCTGCATGTTGCACTGCGTAAAGAAGACCTCGGCGATACGGTAGCTGGCCAGCGAGCTTTGCGGGTTGACCTGCAGCGCCTTCTGGTATTCGGCGAGTCCTCCGGTCATGTCGCCCTGCGCCACCAGCTGCTGGCCCTTGAGGATGTCCACGCGGACGACCATGTCCGGGGTGCTCTTCAGCACCCAGTTGTCGGGATCGATGATGATATGGCGCGGACGCCCGAAAGTGTCGACGACATACTGCGAGTCGGTGCCGACGACGGAGATGCGCCGGTTCTCGGTCTTGCCGTCGGTCTCAATGCGCAGCTCCACCGGCATGTTGAACAGATCGAGATCCTGCTGAATTTCGCCAATAGTACGGAAGCCCTTGTTGTTGCCGAGGCGGTACACCGCCCATTTATCCGTAAAGTTTGGCGCGCCTGTGCCGTCCAGCCACTGGGCAAAGAAGGGCGTGAGTTCCTGCTGCGACTGGGCTTCGGCGATCTTCTCAAAATCGCTTGTTGTGATGGATTTATCGGTGTATTGCGACAGTGATGCTCGAAGAATCTTGATGAAGCTGTCCTGACCCACTTCCCAGCGAAGCATGTGAAAAACCATCGCTCCTTTTTCAAGAGTCATGGACTGGAACTCCGGCGTAAACACATTCAGGCGTCCGGCGCTGGTCAGCGGAATCGTGTCGTAGGCAAGCGCCCCCGCAGAAACGTCGAGCAGGGCGGCCTGCATGGCGCCTTCGCCGTCTGAGTCCTCGAGATACATCAACTCGGAGTAACGGGACATGCCGTTCGTGATCCACGCGTCATTCTGCGTGGCCGGGCTGATCTCACTGCCCCACCACTGGTGAGCAATGGTGTTGGAGAGCAGGCGGAAGGAGGTTTTGCCGGGAATGCGGTTTCCGGCGATGGCTGCCATCTCAGGTGCCCAATAAGCCGGGACAGTGTCATCCGGCAGCTGGACGACGTTGATGTGGAAGGTCTCAGGGAGCCCGAAGGTTGAGGTGAAGTAGGCGAAGATGCGCAACGTCGATTGGGCGTAATCCTCGGCGACGGACTTATATTGTGCGGTCGTGAAGACGTGAATGTTGGGAGCTGGCGAGGTTTCAAGGAACTTGCCGGCGATAATGGTTCCGGGGAAGCCCGGCTTGTCCCATTTGAAGTTGTATTCAGCGGCGCCGGCGGCGGCGGCAACCGGGCCGCTGCCAACGACCGTATATCCGGCAGGAATGTGCACGTGAATGTCGGCAGTAAAGCGGTCGGTCTGGTAGCCGACCATGGGAAACCAGCGTCCGGCGTAGAGCAGATAGGTGATAGGGTCGCCGACATAGGCCAACTTCAGTCCCGGAACCGGCCCTCCGCCATCGGCTTCGAGCGTGCCCGAGTATTTGAAGGTCCAGGTGTAGCTCTTGCCCTCGGTCAACGGAGTAGCGGGCGTGACCAGGATGGTTGCATTCGGCCCACGTTGGCCGTTGAGCGCGGTTCCGCTGCCATCTGTGACGGAATCAACCTTGAGCGCGCCGTGGAGCTGGAATTCGGCTACAGGAACAGGCTGCACCGCGGTGAAGGTGACGGCAGTGACCGCGGACAGGGTGTGGGCCTCCGGGTTGAGAGTCGCGTCAATGTTGTAGCCGGTGACATTGAGCGAGGGCTTCTCCTGGGCGCGCGCGCAGATCGCGGTTGCGGCGAGGAAAGTGAGAAGGACGAAGGCGATACAGGCGGCGTGGCGGATACAGGCGCGGGTTTTCGTCATGGCGATCAAAGGGTCTCTTGCGGGTCGAGCATCTGAGCGGCAATTCCGGCGGCACGGTCGATGGCGGTTTCTCCATGATGGACAGGACCGTCGGCGGGATTGTCTTTGGCCTTGAGCATATCTGAAATCTGGCGGAGGCTGGACTGCATCCCGGCCCGCGCCTCCTCATTCTGCAGCAGCGGCTGCAAGTGTAGGACGAGGTTTGCCGCGGTAAAGTCGCTCTGAATGAGCTCAGGAACCGCGCGGCGGCCCGCAATTAAATTGACCATGGCAACGTGAGGCACATCAACCACGCGCTGCGCCACGGCGTAGGTGACGCGCGAAACGCGATAAACGACGACGAACGGATTGCCGATGAGCGCGGCCTCTACGGTGGCGGTTCCGCTGGCGACCACACTGGCGCGCGCATGGTGCAGGGTGGCCCGCGAGTCGCCGGTTATGGTGATCTTGGGAGCGATGGGAAGCATGGCCTGAATCTCCGCGCGTTGCTCGCCGGTCAGCGTCGGCGCCAGCGGCAGCAGGAATTCGTAGTCGCTGGAGTGCTGCAGGGCTTGGGCGGCTTTGACCATTTCAGGTAGATTGAGACGAACTTCCTTCGCTCGGCTTCCGGGCAGCAGCCCGATCCATAGTTTGGACGGGTCGAGATGGTTTTCGCGAGCGAAGTCCTCACGGCTGACCGTAGGAAGCCGCAGATCAGCAAGAGGATGGCCGACGAATGTGGCCTGCACCTTGCGCTCCCGATAGAACGGTACTTCGAAAGGGAAGATGACCAGCATGCGGTCCACATATCGTTGTACGTCGCGGATGCGGTACTTTTTCCAGGCCCAGAGTTGCGGCGAAACAAAGTAAAGAACCGGAACCCCGGCGCGCTTCAGATGTTTCGCCAGCGAAAGATTAACGTCGGGAAAGTCTATGAGAATGGCGAGGCCAGGCCGCTCCTGCCGAATGCTGGCCTTCAGCTTGCGGTACTCGCCGTAAATGCGCGGCATATGGAGGAGGACTTCGGTGATGCCCATGACGGCGACATCTTCAGCACGCACGACGCGGCGGAAGCCGAGCGCCTCCATGCGCTGCCCGCCGAGGCCAAAGAATTCTGCATTCGGCACCAGCCGCCGGATCGCCGGAATCAGCGCCGCGCCGTAGTGCTCCCCACTGGCTTCTCCCGCCGAGAGAAACACTTTCGGCATCAATCGGTTCCCACTGCCAGCGTCGGAGTTAGCCCGGAGCCACGATCGCCCGTCTCCTGATCCTTGTATTGGAGCTGGTACAGCTTCCAGTAGATGCCGCGATGCGCCAGAAGTTGCTGGTGGCTTCCCATCTCGCGGAGTTGGCCTTTATGCATGACGAGAATGGTGTCTGCACGCTGGACGGTAGAGAGGCGGTGCGCGATGACGACCGAGGTGCGGCCCACGATCATGCGCTCCAGGGCGGTGCGGACACGAATCTCGGTGTCGGTGTCGACGGAAGAGGTAGCTTCGTCAAGGATAAGGACACGCGGATTGTGGGCCAGTGCGCGAGCGAAGTTAATGAGCTGCTTTTGTCCGGTGGAGAGCGAGTTGCCGCGCTCGCGCAGTGGCTCGCTGTATCCGCCGGGAAGAGTCATGATGAAGTCATGGGCGTTCACCTGCTCGGCGGCCATCTGTATCTGCTCGTTGTCGATCTCCGTGCCCAGCCGGATGTTGTCTCCAATGGTGCCGCTGAACAGGAACGGGTCCTGCAGCACGACTCCAAAGTGTTGGCGCAGGCAGAGCAGATCGTGTTCGCGAACATCGAGCCCGTCGATGAGCACCTGCCCGTGCTGTATGTCGTAGAAGCGCATCATGAGGCTGACGATGGTGGTCTTGCCGGCGCCGGTGTGTCCCACGATGGCCGCGGTCTGGTCCGGCTCGATTCTGAAGGAGACGCCGCGCAGAATCCACTCGATATCCGTCATGGCTTCTAGTTCAGTTGCCGTGCCGCGCGCCACGCGGGCTGCGGTCTCCGCATCGAGCCGCTGGTAGGTAAACCACACGTTACGGAACTCGATGCTGCCCGAGCCGTCGCCGGTTTTAGGCTGCGCGGGCGAGACGATCTCCGGCTTGGCGTCGAGCAGCTTGAAGACGCGCTCGCTCGCAGCCATGGCTGCCTGCAGAATGTTGTATTTTTCGCTGAGGTCCTGAATGGGGCGGAAGAAGCGCAGCGCATATTGAATGAAGGCTACGAGCACGCCAACGGTGACGGCATTGCGCATCACGCCGCGTCCGCCGACCCACAGAATCATTGCGATGGCCGTGGAACTGAAGATTTCAACCGCCGGATAGTAGAGCGCGTACGCCATGATCGAGTCCTTGTAGGCGGCCATGTGCGTGCGGTTGATGTTCTCAAAGTCGCGATAGGTGCGGCGCTGGCGGTTGAAGAGCTGCACCAGGCTCATGCCGGTGACATGCTCCTGGGTAAAGCTGTTGATGCGCGCAATCGCGGTGCGTACACGCCGATAGGAGTCACGCACATACTTGCGGAAGATCATTGTTGCGATAAAGATCAGCGGCAGCACGGCGAAGGTGAGCAGCGCCAGCCACCAGTTCATGCGCAGCATAACCAGCACAATGAAAGTGAGCGCGAAGATGTCCTCAAAAATAGCGACAACGCCGGAGGTAAACATCTCGTTCAGCGCGTCCACGTCGCTGGTGAGCCGCGTGACCAGACGCCCCACTGGATTGCGGTCGAAGAAGGCAACATGCATTCGCTGCAGATGCGTGAAGATCTGGCGGCGCAGATCGAACATGATCTTCTGCCCGGTCCACTGCATCAAGTAGGTTTGCAGAAATTCGCAGATGTAGGAAATGAGCAGCGCGGACATATAGATGGCCGCAATCTGGGTGATACCCAGAAACGGTTTACGGCTGAGCCAGTGAGTGAGCCACGCCGACTTTGACGAGGGATGCCCGGTCATATAACGGTCGATGGCAACCGCGATCAGGTACGGCCCGGAGACATCGCAAACTGCCTTGACCAGAATGGCAGCGATGGAGACAAACGTAGCCAGCTTATACGGAGCCAGATAGGTGAGCAGACGCCGCATCAGGCGCGCGTCGTATGCTTTGCCGAGTATTTCGTCTTCCTGCGGCTGTTTCTTTTTGTCCTGATCGGCCATTCGTCTCTCTATTTTAACGTTCCCGGAGATTGGAAAATCCGGCTTTTCATACAGATGAAGGAATCGGCGGAAAGCTTCGGTATTTGCGGGAGTCTTCATCATCCGCCACCTCGCTGGAGGGCGACGGCTACCCATGGGACAATCAGGTAGATGAACCCGCTCGGCTTATATGTTTCCATCCCGTTCTGCCGCTCGAAGTGTACTTATTGCAACTTCGCGTCTGGCGTGTTTCCGGCGAGCTACTTTGAGCGGTATGTCGAACGCACAGAGGGTGACCTGCAAGGGATGCGCGCACGGGCCGGGTTGTGGGGCGCGGAACTTCCCGAGCGCGTCGATTCGATTTACTTTGGCGGCGGCACCCCGTCGCTGCTGTCTGCGCCGCTGCTTCGCCGGTTGTTTGCCGCAATTCGCGGTGAATTCGCGGTGGAAGCCGATGCGGAAATTACAGTAGAGTGTGCGCCGGGGCAGCTTGAGGACGAGACGCTGGCGGCAATGGCTGGGTGCGGTGTAAACCGCATCAGCTTTGGCGTGCAGTCGTTTGTCGACGAGGAAGCGAAGCACACGGGCAGGCTGCACACGCGCGCGACCGCGCTGCGCGATGTGGAGCGGGTGCGGCAGGCGGGGATCTCGCGTGTGAATCTCGACCTGATTGCGGGACTGCCGGGACAGACTCAGGAGTCCTGGCACGCGTCGCTGGAGGTGCTCCGCAGTGCCGCCCCAGAGCACGCCAGTGTGTACATGCTGGAGGTGGATGACGATTCGCGGCTGGGGCGCGAGATTGGTTCCGGCGGGTTCAAATACTATGCGCCGCAGGTCCCGGCGGACGATGCCGTTGCCGAGATGTATGTTGAGGCCGCGGAGTTTCTAGCTGCGAATGGTTTGCCGCAGTATGAAATCTCCAATTTCGCCGCGGCTGGCGCGGAGTCACGGCACAATTTGAAGTATTGGCTGCGACAGCC
>Ga0335075_10005889_pt1 | contig 18964 bp, 15 predicted proteins | sample Lox_Sample_24_FD_206723 | JGI IMG/M metagenome (GOLD analysis project Ga0335075, IMG submission 206723) | Soil microbial communities from Loxahatchee National Wildlife Refuge, Florida, United States - Lox_Sample_2.4 | ecosystem: Environmental > Terrestrial > Soil > Wetlands | place: USA... | reverse complement strand
GGGCAAGCAGCCCAAGCTCTCTGTGTCCTCAACCACGGGAGTGCCATCTACATCCCGACCCTCGATTTCCAACCTGCGGCCATCCAGCACAGAATCTTCACGAGATCTGTGGCTCAACACACCGACCGACCTCGTGATCAGCACGATGTTCATCCTGATCCACATCGCGAACGGGCGGCCAGCGCACCGGCACCTGCTGATCTCGCAGACGCCGCTGATGGCGGCGCTGATCCCGTGCTTCACGCACCCGGACCGGCGCGTGCGCGTCGCCTGCTGCTGGCTGGTGCACAACCTGACGTGGCAGGAGGACGCGGCGGACGCGGGCGGCGCGCGCACCCGCGCCATGATGCTGCGCGACCGCGGCGTCGAGGTCGTCGTGCGCGGCCTGTGCAACGACGACGACCTCGACACGCGCGAGCGCGCGCGCGGCGTCGGCGACGTCTTCCGCCGCTTGCTGGACGGCGGCGATGGCGCGATGACGGGCGGCTTTGCGGGCGGCGCGGTCGGCGCCGGCATGAGTAGCAGCGAGTCGAGGGTTTGGTCTCGCGGTTGAGTTCGCTTTGTTGCGGTGCGCTGACTGCGTTGTCCTAGGCGATTGAGCAGTTGGCGACGTGGTTTGGCCAGCACGGGCGGCCGCTTGAGGACCGCACTAGGCGTGAATGACATTGGATCCCGCGACCGGAGGAGTAGTATGTGATGCAATGGTTTTGCAACGTCTAACTGAACTGTGCTAAAGTCTAGCACTTACGAGCAAATACGAGTTTATCGAGTTTGTAGAACGACAAGGGGGCAGAGATAGAGCGTTTGCAAAAATTGCGAAGCAGCTTGCCAAAATGGAATGATACCCAAATCAACTGACCACTGCCGAACTCATGGCCTTATTTAGGTCCGTGTAAAGTTCATACATGCATTTCACTCACTCACTCGCACACATACACACCCTCTCTCTTTATAGCACGCCCAATGGATACGCAGTAGGGATATTTGACGTATCCGGCGTAATCAACGGCACTCCCGTCACGTTGCTCGTTTCCACTATCACGTCGGCCCAAGCCGGCGCCCTCCTCACTTTCCCAAGTTCATATTCCAATCCCCTTGCAATGTTCAGCAAATGCTGTTCGGTCCACGGCCGCCCCAGTATCTCCATTCCGATGGGCACTCCAACAGGCGCCGTGCTGGTGGCATTGCTGAACCCTGCGGGGACGCACACGACGGGCGATCCAGTGATGGCGCCGAGGATGCCGTTGCGGCCGCTTTGAGACGGTGAGCCTATGGGCACAACGAGATTGCGCTGTTCCGGGTACAGCAGCGCGTCGACACCGTAGGTTGAGAAGGTCGATTCGAGATGCTCCTTGAGAACTTGGATTCCTGATTGCACCGACGCGTAGGTTTCGTTGTTCGTTGATGAGACCAAGGCGGTCTTGATGTGCGAGTACTGAATTGGAAGTACAAGAAACGAGCCATCTTCAGACGGCGTTGTGGCTCCAGGTACATGATTGATGGCGAAAAGTTGGTCCAAAGACTGCGGATGAGTTCCCTTGAGGCTCGGGTCTCGTAGGTAATTCTCTATACCTTGTCGATACTCAAAACGTTGTACGTCATAGAGGTTATTGATTCTCATACTGTCATAAATTGTATCAGTAATTTCTATTATTGTGGCGCCAGAGGCTCGTATTCGTGCGACGTAAGCGTCGATGGCGATATTAACTGGATCATTTTCCGGAGATGATGTACGATTAAAGAAGGTGGTAAGAACGCCAAAACGCAGCGTCGAAAGTGGCAATGGTGTAAGATTGAAGCCATAGTCAGAGCCTTCCAATGACGCTGGTATAAGAGCAGTTGTGTTATCATTGGCGTCGTAGCCCACGCTGGCCATGACAGTCAATGCCAAAGCGACATCCTTAACGGTTCGAGCTATTGCTCCAAGAGCATCTTGGGTGTAAGATACAGGTATAACACCCGCTCGGGAGATTAAGCCTCGTGTCGGCCGAATGCTAAAGAGGCTATTCGCTGAAGCAGGACTTCGCAAAGAGTTTACCGTATCTGTTCCAGTTGCGAAAACACAGAAAGAAGATGCAATGACAGCACCGCATCCTCCAGAACTACCACCTGGGGTTCTGGTATAATCGTACGGATTGATAGTCTGGCCACCGAGAGAAGATACTGATATGCCTTCAAGCGCAAGCTCATGCAAATTCGCCTTCCCAAGAATTATTGCTCCTGCACGACGGAGTGCCGAAACAGAGGGAGCATCTTTACTTGGCCGTGACTCAGCGAGCGCAAGACTGCCACCTGTTGTAGGTATGTCGGCGATATCGAAGTTGTCCTTAAGGAATATTGGTATGCAGAATAAGATTCCTGTTCCGTTTCCAGAGGCCAGTCTCTCGTCCAGGGCATCGGCTTCCGCTAACGCATTTCGATTCAAAGAAATGATGGCGTTGACGTGATAGTTAAGAGCTGCTATGCGAGCAAGAAAGGCGGTGACCACGTCTCGACAGCTATTGACTCCTGTAAATAGATAGTCTTGCACAGATTCGATGGTTGCTTCTCGGGCGTCGAAAATGGAAACTTGGCAATGCACAGTATGGCAGAGTATAATGAAAACAATGGATGTTTGAACACAGGCGTCAATCCACGTATTAGTTAGCATTTTGAGATGATGAAAGCGGTGAACTCAGAAGCCGGCAAGATGTCCGTTTCCTCCCATAGCTTAGAGGAGGCCAGATACATCCTCTTGCGGATGATATCACCCCGACCTCTCCCCCCAAAACCACGAACACGAGGCTAGTTGGGACGCTTGATCTGCTGTCTTTTCACTGCTTCTGTTGCCCATCTTAGGCTCTGTGCTGTGTCTTTTTGACGCTCAAGCGGGATCGAACTCACAGGCTTGGCTACCGGCGGCTCTCAACGGAGTTGCAAACCGGGCTCATAACCAGTTGATTTGACCACTAGACTAAAATACGGAACCGTACCTAGCCTAGTGTACGTGGTTTTCTCAACCAACTACTTTCCAGGAGTGGAAGGATTGCCGATGTGCTGGCAGCGCTCGTATCTCGCGGCCTTGCTGCCTGGTGAAACATTCCACCAGTTCGTCCAACATCGAGATGTGATAACTCAGCCTGTCAACTGCAACGAGGACGGAGATATATTCCAAGTATATGAGGAAATTCTGGCTAGGCTTCATGCTCTATTGCAAAGTCGAGTCATTTCACCAATTCTTGTTCCATTCTAGGCACTTTATAACCATGAGAGCGCAATAAAGTCGATTAAGACCGGCCCATCAACCGGTGCCTAATTAGGAGATCTGGTTCCACTAAAGCTATTCCCCACATTTGACGATTCGGGAAACTAATCGAAATCAAACCAAGTGGCGGTTACTTATATCATGTCGATGTCAAACGAAACGAATGCAGCGCAAACCAGGTCTGGGCGCGGCAGGGCTTCGCTGTTATCTCTACCCACAGAAATCCGACTCCAGATATACAGCTATCTGTTTCGAGTAAACAGTACAATCCCGTTTCTCGATGGCTTCCGGACTTGCGAGTGGTCACCGTTTCCTGGCCTTGGACTCATTAGAACGTGTAAGGAGCTGCACGCCGAACTTGCAGATCAAATCTACATAAAAAACGCATTTCGATTTCACATTACGTTCCAATTCTGTCACTACTATTTCACCAATGTACAACCGGAACTGCCAGTTGCACTACTACATTCATCCGCCGTCTCGAATTTAGGAATATATGTACCTGGTGCGCAAAACCTCATGAACCCACTGAACGCCAATGTAATTGCGCGACTCCGCAGCATAGCGTTGAAAATTGAAATTGCAGAATGGCAATTCGAAGAGGGGTTTGAGTCGATACGGGACGCGTTCCACACGTTTGTCGACACCGTTGCCGATCCGTCTGGCAAACCCTACAATCTTCACTCTCTGAGCGTAACGCTCACCGTCTACGCGTCGTACCCATCGCTTCTCCCCGAACCTGCAGACAAAGAGTGGGCCAACTGCATTGAGCCTCTGGCCAGATTGTATGGGATGAAGTCTGTCGAGATTCGAGGACCAGTCATGTCACCGCTGAAGGAAGAACTCGTGTGGGTCATGAAGAGGAATGAGCGGGTTGGAATGCCGCGCTTACGGAATGCCGAAATAGCTCCATGGTCAACTCTCGCATTGGAGCTTGATTGGGGAAGCGTCGCTGAGTTGATGAAAGCGGAGAAGGATATCAAGGATGAGGCTGTGCGGCCTCCATGGCCTTTTGCTTTTGTTGAGGAGTCCCATTTGAAAGATCATCATGTGTGATGCGCTCGAGAACTAAACCGTTAGCTTCTAGCCAAATTGAGAATAATATTTGAAGAGTTAAGTCTTTGTTACCTCTCCACTGATTACATCTAGCTCTTGCTGAGTGAGATTATGTTGCCTGCAGAATGTCCATTGATAAGAGCGAAGTATAAGAGGAGAGATTCTTCTAGAAATCGTCGAGTCGGGTCTTCTCTCACAGAGGTAGTTGATAGGATCGTTTCGAAGTCGCTGCGATGAGTTGAGATTAGGCCTAATGTATTGTAAGTACTGTGCTTGATAATGAACGATGTATGAGAAGAATCTGTGGCATATAAATGAGACCAAAATAGCGCACTTCCGTAACCCAGAAGGACTTCTGCCAGACGAATATATTGGCATACGATTTATCGAACAAAACTGACCAAACATCTACATCTATGCCGAAAGGACATGCGCAATGAAGCTTTGAGTATATAGTATAGTCATAATCGTTCCGATGAGCTGTGTTGGCTTCGTTGCCGGGCTGTACTTTTCATGCGAAAGAAAGTGGCCACGCCGAATGAAGGATGAGGAGCCCAAAGTTAAAAACGCTGGAACGCTGGAAACCATAACGCTATGCACCGTAAGTCAAATCCATCAAAAGCAAGAACGCGAAAAACAATGAATGCAAGAATGAAATCGGTACCAGTATGCTTCAAAATAACAGACTTCCACCCTTGGAGTAGGAAAATACTCGTTTAGCCAAACGAGAGCGGACCCGAGACAATCTCAGTCCTAGTAGACCAATTAGAAAATTGTGGTTTGAGCAATCGATTCAGGTAGAAGGCCCTTCATGCTCTGGTTTTATAGCGTGCTCCCTTGCCACGCCAGAAGAGCTCGCGAAGGAGCCACTTCGACGATGATCACGTTCGCGCTGAGGAGTCGGAGGGTTCCCAGCCGAAGAACCTTCCATCGACAGTCCGCGATAGCTTCGTGGTGGCGAAGGTGTAGCGTACAGCTCGTCAGCGTTGGTCGGAAGAAGTGCAGTAGCCGTTCGTGGCCTCATTGCACCGCCAGGAGCCGCTTCTGAAACGGCAGGGAGAGCTATGGGCTGCGAGACTCTCTCGCTTCGGGCTGCGACATCGCTCTGAGTTCGTCGGCGGTTACTTGCTGCGCTGGAACTCCTTCTGCTCCTTGTCAAACCCGCCAGATGAATCGTTGGGCCAGCGGCCTCACCTCCGCTTGAACCAGGCGTAGATGGTGGAGGCGATCGTGGCTTTGCAGCGGCGGGATGGGACTGAAAAACACGTTCGTTGGCACGAGCATTAATGTCTTCGACACCCATCTGCCAGTGCATCGCTTCAACAGCGCGCCACGGCATAACAAGTTCAGAGGCGACCATTTCCCACATATCGCGCTTGAAACTACAATAAAAGGTGGTTAGCAGTGGTCCACGTTCGTATAGAATCGTGTCGGCTACGAAGAAAAATGCCAATCGTACCGGTTATAAAGTCGCGCGAGCTTATTTTTCTTTTCCTCGTTCCAATCCGGCCTTTTCTCACTGTAGTTCTGGTAGCGCAACCGGCAACTATTTGCGCTTCGTCCTGGGATATGTTTGGCTATATCTTCCCATTTCATTCCTTGGCGGCGTAGTTCGATGGCGATGTTGTCTTCCTCTGGAGTCCATTTTCCATGATGCCGCTTCTCGGGAGGCATCACATCTCGAACAGATGATTCATCGGCGCTCCGTTTAAGTGGGTTCGAAGGTGCAATAGACGGCGTTTGACTCGGCTTGCTTGGCCCAGGTAAGGGTGGTCCAACGAGCGACGATTGTGCCGGCCCAAGAGTCGCTGAGAGTGATGGAAGATTCTGCGCATGGTACGTTTGAACCGCATGAGAAGGGGGTGGAGCGCTGTAATACTGAGGAGCAGGAGGCACGAAAGGTTGAGCTGACTGATACGGCGATGGCTGTAGCAGCGGAGGCCCTGGCTGGATTGATGAAACTGGCGGAAGCTTTGGAGGAGATCTCACATTTTCTCGAACCGCAGCTGACTGAGGTGGTGGTAAAGGGTTGATTCTCGTCGGTGGTTGATAGATTGGCGCTTCGGATTCTCTCGGATACGGTGCTGTTTGCCCAGCAGACGTGGTCGCGCTCGCCCTCGAAATCGACGGAGCACTCCTGTTCTCGACGGGAGACTTTGAGTCCGGCGACTCGAGAAGCTTGGAGATATCCACGACGGTAGACTTCTGTGGGCCAGGCCTCGACAGTCCAGCCCAGCAAAGAATATGGAGCTTACTGAAGTCCGCTGGTAACCTCTGCTGTTCGATTTCAAGCATCTAGTCAAGAAAACCTTGTAGGATACGGATATTTTGGATTCAGTAGCACTGAAGCAGAGTCTCTGAAGGATGCATGTATCGCAATATTGGGCTCCGAGTGTCGCTGGATTGCCTGGAGTCCAATGAGAGACAGACCGGTACTTGGAGATGGGGTGATCGGATGGCCGGAAACCGGTCTGTCGTCTGGGTAAGCTTGAAACTGGCTTCTCCAGGGCTGCCAATGTAGTTCGTTCAAACAACCGGTAGGCGGCTCTTGGATGGGTGATGTCGTGGCTAGCAGAACGTGTTGGAAAGGTAGTGGCAGTGGTAATTGGGTAAAAGAGCCCAACCGCCAATGAACTAAGGCGTAGATCTCTTAGGCTCTTTGAACAAGAGGGCAGCAACGCGCAAGGCGACGGTTACTCTGCTGTCCGAAAGCCAGCGGAGAGCCGCTGCCTTGTCGAGGGCGCGAGAGAGTGTTGAGTATGCAGAAGTGATGCAGGTTGAAAGCCACAGAGGGAGAATAAGACGGCGGAAATAGGCCGACGGAACAGCTTGTACCAAAGAGGTAGACAGTGGACCGGGGCAGTTTCGCAATAGAAGAGACTATTTAGATAGGCAGGTGATGATGTTCGTACAGTTGAGCCAGAAACGAGCGCTTGAAGTGATTCTGTGCTCTTAATGGCCGCCCCCAATGACACTTTTGGCTCAGCACGACCGCTAAAGGAGCAGGGATGAAACATAGGCTGCCCAATGGTAGCGGACAGCACACTTGGTGAAAGTCACTGCCCTGAAAAAAGACGCAAAGGAACGTGTGAACACATCAGCGTACGGGAGACCGACAAAAAGGACTTTGTTGTGCAGGGCATTATTTGGACGGACAGGGCTGTCGCGCCACATAGGTTGCAGGAGGCAAGGTTGTTTCTCCCGGGCCCAACCTCAAGCCTTTGACAACTAAGTACGTGCTAATCAGGGATCCTCGTCGACATCACTCGCATGTTAGGCTCATACTCGGTCGGGGATGGCAAAAAAAAACAAAAGCATGGCTGTGTTCATGCACTGACGTGTCGCTGCGAGCTATATAGTACTCGCATCGGTTCAAACATCCTGACCATGGCTTATATGCTTGCTTTCTCGCCTTTGAATTGACCGGCCTTTCGATTTTTTCGTTTGAAGGTAGACAGCCTGTTTTCTTCGGTCGGCTCAGGCGGTGTATACTGACAAGGGCATACCAGGTTTCGTAGGGCTCCTCGCAGATCGAAGTGATGAGCTGGCGAACACTGATCTGCAGCCACATTTTTTTTTCGCGCGCGTCTTTGCTTCGACCACTCCAAGGAAAGATGTGAGGCGAGAGAGAGAGAGCCAGGTGGGAAAATGTGGCCCAAGTTAAGCTTGGTTAAAACGTAGCGTCGATTGAAAACAGTTCTGGACAATGATGCCAGATCTCGAGCCCGGAACACTCCCTTGAATCTTTAGATCCGGCAAGTTTTCGTCCCAAAGCGGTGGGGAAAAGCCAAACCTCGTTTCCGCGATTTTCCACAGAACGGACATGCGGACGTTTGAGAACGCGGAAAAAGCATGGCGGAGAGCCCGCTTCCTGCGACAGTTCACGCGGGCCGGAGGCACGGGAACTGGTCTCCACGTGAACGGGCGGCACCTACATCATCAAACGAAAGGGTCGGGCAGCGTTTCCAGAATGGCGCGTTTAGTGAGGCTAAAATTCTGTTCTGCGGATAAGGCGTTGTGTCACTGGCAGGCGATCCGGCGAGGGAGCCTTCGAACCGAGAAATGCGTTCCGAGTCGCAATTATTCAATCAGAAACGAAAGCCATTGGGTGTGCTGTTTCTGGTAAATGGTTGAATGATTAAGGCCAGGTCAGAGAGCGTGGATGTCATGCATCAGAGTGCGAGTTTTTAGCGCATTATCCCACAGCATGACGGAACGCACAGATCCGGGGTTTGAGCAAGCAAGCCCAAGCTAATGCCCGCCTTCGCCTATAAGGTTTTGGGCGGTGAATCTCGCGTTGGAAGCTGGATTTGGACGAAGACGTTAATCGGGATGCCAAATGCCTCCATGCGGCTCCGAGCGCGTCGAGGGATGGGAAATGTGAGCAGTCCGAGAACTGACATTGCGTCCTGGGTTTTCGCGGCGATGAAAGCGCACCGAACAAGAAAAGAGGTCGATCGGAGGAGCGATTACGTTCCGTTGCATCCCTAGCCACTTGCGCGGTGGGTTTGGCCCATAACAATGGCGGTGAAGGCGTGCAGTTTGAGCGGGATCGTGTGAGGGAAATGGTCGAGCATGGTATGTGTCTGGCGCTGATCATCGAGGCGGTAGCGGTAACCGAGGGTAGGATGGCCTTGAAAGAAGCGGCATCAGAAAGCACAAAGAAGCAAATTGCCGGCAATGGAAGGGTAGGGTTCCGGGATGAGCTGTCAGTTGGTGCAGCAAAAACGAACGGGAAGTGAGCGAACTGCTTCTCTAGGTTGAAGATGAGACGACGCCGCGATTGGCCGCCGTCCGCCGTCCAACTGGCCTCCGCCTACACGTTGGCATGGGGCGGCTTTGAAGCGTGAACGCTGCCCAAAGCGGTAGCGTGGGGGGAGACAGTTACATCAAGGTAAGCTGAAGCCGCGCATGAGCAGAGCAGTGGACTGGAGCTCATCCCCCAGGACCGCGAGCTAATAACCAGGCCGTGATTACTGGACGGAGGCTGGAGACCAACTGCGTCCCGTAAACCACATACTCCGTAAACACGACGCCGCACGTGACGATCAAGCCGCAATTCCGCACGGGATTCGCTGCGAAAGAGCCTGTTGCGGCAATTGCTCCATCCGCAAATCCATTGCTTTACCCTTTGGTTTGTTGCTGCCCGCCCGAACGCGCCTTCAATACCGTTGCGTATTGAGCCCCCGGTTGAATCAGCTTTGAAAATAGCAGGCTGAGGTGAAACATAGCCTGTGCTCCGAGACCAACGCTTCTCTGCGCTATTGACGTCCCTTCTCCCTCCGCCGTCTGCGAGGAATACGACAACAGTACTTCATCTGCGTCCAGATCATCGTCGACCGCTATTCCTTACGGCCGGACCCACTTGTCATTGTCAGCCTCGCGTCTGAGCCGCCAAAACAACACCGTCTATATTATCGGCATTATACCTCGAGCCATTTCCTGATGGCGGCCGACATTCCGCTGCTCATCGCGTCGGCCAACTCATCCTCTGAGCGCCGGATAACGCCCGCATGGACGGTTGCGCATTTCAAGGCGCGCCTGGAGCCCATAACAGGCATTCCGGCGTCCGCGCAGAGACTGACGGTCCGCACCGGGTCCCAGGAGCCTGTCATCATGGGCGCTGCCGACGAAGAGGCCACCACGCTTGCGACTTTTGCTCTGCAGCCGTACGCTGAGATATACGTAAGTACCTACGCCCGTCTTGGGCCAGAGTCTCAACAAAATCCTGTCATGTCTACCTTTTCGTTCCCAAGCCTCCACGAGCGCCGAATGGAAGCCTGCCACATGTGCTGTCTGGACGGATTGAGAGGGTCATCCATGCCGCATCCTGGCCGGCCGTCCATTGGCTCATCTTCCGTCGATGCCTTTCTTTTGACAGAGGCTAGCGCCGCATGCTGCCTGGATCACGGGATGGCGACGCTGCGATTTCGTGCTGTCTGCTGTGTTTTGTTGCTGTTTTGCCATGTTTGGGTGGGGAGACCACTTGGAGCGTCCTTCATCCGCCACGTCCCGCTGGTTTCCAACTTTCAGGGACACTAGGCTAGCGCGGCAACGCTCTCGCTCAGGGTGTGCATAAGCGGCTTCTCACCCACTGCCTCACCCCGACCCGACGGCTTGGTTCGCGCACGCCGCTTTCGGATCCAGCTGGGCCGCTGCAGATCTAGTTCATCTGCCAGCGTCCAGCGCACTGTGCGATTTCATCGCCGTCGATGCCCAAGGATCGAGGGATCTCCCTGAACGGCGCATGCAAATCTCTCTCGCCGCACTTTTCCGGCCTCTGCAACCCTTACCCTTTCCGCAGTGGCCCTCAAACGGGCCGAGACCTCTGAAGCAAACAGTTTTCTTTTTAAAGCTCCTGCCTTGGCATTGTCGCAACCGTCAGGATCTCACCGAAGATCCCAAGCGACGGTGCTTTTGAAGGGCAAGATTCAAGGCCTCCGTGAGCACCTCACCGCCAAGCATCCAGCTTCAGGCATAACGATGTTTCATACCTGGCTTCCAGCTGCGAAATCGGAGAAGGACATGTCTACCAGAGCCTGGCACCGTGTTCCACTGTCACCCTTTCATTCCGCATTTCCAGACAGTGTCTGGATGTTCTGATCTGAGTTTATCAGATAGACCTTGTCCAAAACCCCGGCCTTGAACGCCACTGCCCGACGCAAGGAAGATGACGGTAGAAATGCGTTGCCTCGATCGTCCCGGATGAACCCTCCGTCTTTTCCTAGATCCGAAGCACGCCGTGCGGCTCGCCGGCCTGGCAAACCCAACCTCACGCCACACAAAAATAAATGGCAAAATTGCAACCCCCATCCCACTTTTCTAGCATGGAATCCCCGCTTACCTAATCCCATCAAACCACCCCCCTAGCTCCCCAACAGCAAAACTCACCATCACCAGGTGCACGACACGCGGCCGGCGGGCGCGCGCGAAAACTACACGGACGTGAGCGCGGTGGCCAAGTACGAGATGGGGGCGGCGGCGTACGCGGAGCGGGCGGACTCGGTGCTGGCGTGGAAGAAGGCGCGGAAGCTGGGGCGCTTCGACCCCGCCGCGCCCGACGCCGAGCAGCAGCGCGTGCGGCACCTGGAGCGCGAGGTCGACGAGCGCCGCATCGCCGTCGGCTGCCGCTGCCGCCTGCTTCCCGCTGCGGATGCCCGGAGGGGCGCCGTCGCTTTTGTGGGCCCTGTGCCGCACATTCCTGGCTTGGGGCCGTGGGTGGGTGTCGCGCTCGATGAGCCGACTGGGAAGAATGATGGTTGTGTTGGTGGCGTGAGGTACTTTGAGTGTAAGGATAAGTGTGGGGTGTTTGTGAGGCCGGAGAGGGTTGAGGTAGGTGAGTTTGAGGTCTTGGATGACTTGGGCGAGGAGATGGAGGAGATTTGAGAAGCGTATTATGAGGGCAAATGCTTAAGCATCAAGAGAGATGTACTCTCTAATCAAATGTTAGATAGTCCAAAAACTCATCATCATTGTCCAGAATCCAGGTGTCTGCCTTCGGGCCCTTTGCCTCTATGATCAACCATCAGATCCAATGCCTTTGGATACGTCTTGAGAACTAGCTCTCACGGTCAAAAACTCAACAAACACTCCCGTAACACCGTTGATACGTGGGTATCTCCTTCGATCCCCAAAGTCATGAGCTCGTCCGTACTAACCACTCTCCTCCAGCGTCTCACAGCCTTGTGCAAAGAATATGCGCGCCGACTGATCCCATTTGTTTTCGATGCTGTATAGATTACCTGAATGGAAACATTAGCCTTTGCTTGCCATGACTAACAGTGTATAACCATGTAGACGGAAAAGGAAACAGGAAACAGAGGGGCAACAAGAGTAAGAAAAGGCTCTCCAATGCGACAAAATCTTTCTTATCGACCATCCGGCTCTGTGCAACTACCGAACCCTACAGTGACACGAACAGGCCAGAGAGAAATTCTCCGGCAGGTCGCACAACACCAGCGGTTTCTTGTAGCACACTCACACCGATCGAGATGGGTGAAAACGGCGAGTCGCACACATCTGTCCGAATGAAGAGGATGATGCAGCGACGATGCCGTCAGTGTTGGCTTGGCGATGGCCTACGCTGAGCATATTGCGACGTCCGGTTACACAAAATCGCCTTCTACGTGTTTGCCAGGTAGAAGGCCATCGAGTAAAGGTGATGTGACTTCTCTCACCGACAGTTCGAGAATTCCGAGCTCTTGCTTTCAGCGGTCGCCATTCCGCAAGACGAGAATACTGAACGGTCGTACAGTGAACGAGCGTCCTTTTCGCCGAAGAGCGGTGTTGCGATCTGCATTCCAATTCCATGACTGATGTCGGCGAGACAGAGCAGGAGTGAAGAAAACGGATCGGAAAGAGAAATAGAATGATCAAGGGAATGCAAGGGAAATCAAACGCACCTCTAGGGACATGCCACACGCCTCCCTTGGATATGCAGAACTCAGCTTCTCCGACTCTGACCAGCACCTTTCCCTGGTGCACGAAGAAGACCATCTGCATTTTCCGGCTGTTCTTAGCTCTCTTGAATCCCCCGGACGGGATATCGACCATGCCACACCCAAAGAACGGCAGGCTCAAGAACTTGGCGTACTTGAAATCGGAGCCGACGACATCTCTCGTCTCGATGGAGGTGCTAGAAAAAGCGAGGTCCTGCTCACGCATATCGGTCTCGTCGGCCGCGTTGAGGGTAGCATCCCAAGTGCGGACAAAGCCGCGAATGACGCCGCCCTCCTCCTCCCACTCCTCGAGCTCCACGTCATCGAGCCCATAGCCCTCCTCGGCCTCTCTAATGACGCCCAGGGCGGCGTCGTCGCGCGGGCGGCGGGCCCTCGCGGCGGGCCGTGGGCGGCGGGCGTGCGGGCGCGGCGCGACGTCGACCGACTCGGCGCGCACGATGCCGACAAGCGTGCCGTCGGGGTCGCGCTCGCCGCGCTCGCCCAGCCAGTACTCCAGCGGCTTGATGACGTGGCGGCCGCTGCGCGTGCGGCGCAGGCCCGGGTCCTCGGCCGGCGTGCCCTCGCGCAGGATGGTGAGGCTGCGGGCCGCGCCGGCGCGCTTCGACGGGCTCAGCGTTGCGGAGCGCCCCGCTGCGGGCTCCGTCGACGGCGTCTTGCCCGGGCGCAGTGCTGGTGGTGCCATCACGTTTGCGGAGCGCTCTTGTGGCGCGGCTGCTGCGGTTTTGGCTTTCTTTGACGGGCGTTGGAGCGAGGTTTCGTCCTCGACATCTTGATGGACTTTCACCTTTGGACCCTTTGGCTTGCCACGGCCTCGTTTCGGTGCGACGAGAGATGAATCGTTGATAGACGGTGCTAGTATGGCGGATTCACCTTCAACAAGTATGCTGCTGTCGTTGGCGTTCTTCCTCTTTTTGGTTTGAAGTGATCCATTCGGCTGGCGTTTCCTCTTGCCATTGACAACGTTTGATTCCGTAGCCTCTTCGTGATCGTTGAATTCAACAGGTGGATTCCGGCTTAGGAGCATTGGATCGATGGCAATTCCATTTTCATTGCTCTTGCGCCCTTTCTTCTTCGTTGGCTGTTTAATTGGTGATGAGATTGGCGATTCATGATCGATTGGTACATTGAAATCGGCATCAATCATTTCGTCGTCATCTTTGTCATAAACACCCATATCATCATGGTCGTCAAAACCATTAAGATAAGGTTCCTCTTCTCCCTCCGGTATGTCCTCCACGGGTTCTGGATCATATCTCCGTTTGTTTCCAACAGAAGGCGAAGGCTGAAGTTCGAGGTCGTCGATTCTTGGCTGAGTTCTGTCACGAGATGCGTAGAGTGGGCCTTTCATTAGTTCTTTGCCAGGGCTAAACTCGATACTCGGACGTGGTTTATCTGGATGAAAATCTAGTTTTCGTTTTACTGCTGATTTCATCAGCGCTGGCTCCGGCGTTTTCTCCCCATACCGACTTGGAGGTGCAGCTGATGATTGTCTTCGCGGAGAGGATCCAATGTTTGTTTTGTACGGTGAGCGGCCAGTTGGTGGAGGGAGTGTCGTTCGAGTCGATTTCAGAAGCCGGCGTTCAGAGAGGACTTGGGTTGGTTCTCGTTCGGAGCCTAATAGCTTGTTAGAGGAATACGTCACCTGTACTTCGTCCAGAACGCGGTCTATCAAGATGAACTCACTTTGCGTAACGTGCATACTGGAGGAGGTGAGTGTTGTATTGCCATTTCGCGTTGGTCTTTTCGGAGACGGTTTCTCAGGGGAGGAAAATATGCCGTCAAGATTCTCGATGCCGTTTTCGTCTCGCGCGTTTTCTTTGAGCGTGATACCGGTTTTCCTAGGCGCAATTAGCTTCAAGAAAAGATTAATTAGCAGAAAGCTACGTACCGGCCTTGAACCCCAACATCAAAGTACTGATTCTCTCGCTGTTGTTTAAGCCGCCGAGGGGTTAAAGCTGGGGCCATTGTGCTTGCGCATGCGTCGCGCTTCGCGTCAATGAAGGTATCGAGGTATAGGAATGTTATTTCTTCAATTGACTGGAGTAAGAGGCCCTGATTGCGGGTGCGACGCGTAGAAAGGTGGAAGCGCTTGAGGAAGTTGATGTTGGCGGAGTCGCTTTCGCGTAAACATCGACCCACTATACAGCACCCCACCTGTTTTAACGCACTCATATCAACACTTCTCGCCATTTCCGAACCAAAAACAGCTTTTACGTTTTGGTAATACGATGTATGATACATTGCAAGCGTAATACGTCATCTATATTGAAGATTGCACCGTAACTATGCCCAGAAAAATGTACGCAAAACCTGCGAAAAGGGGTATATCCGACCAGCTGAGCCCAACCTGATGCTCCGCCTACTGATTCCACTAAGAAACAAAGTCATTCCACTTGGCTCAATTTACGAACCACAGTCCCTCCGATCCTTCACTCCGGCCCACGGGATCAAGGCCTTACCGGAGAGTTCCTCCGACGTACGTGACTTCTGGGCATAGCATCCCTTGACGATGATGAATATCAGATGCGACCTGAAGTGATGTTGCCCTCCTTTGAGCAAAGAGGAGTTCATCGCCTCTATTATTGATCCGTCAGCAAGATGGTCTCGTAATAGCTCTTATAAGTGAAGGGGTGAGTTAGGTTTCGTCATCTCTATTGCCATTCTTGGTGGGGAAATGATGTGCAAGCGTAGGGAAATCTACTCACCAAGTTTCCCAAAGGTCCCCCAACCGCGTTCACTGCAGCCCTTTGCCGGCCTAGCCAGGATTTTGGAGGTTCTTGACGCCGCGATAATATGACTGTATTTGATTGGAGCCTGCACGTGAGATCGTACCAAGCGGAAGTGATCAACTTGTTTTCGCGTTGTAGATTCATCAAAAGTTCTTGAAGCTTTGGATCCGTTTGGGCAGGTACTTGTTCGACCTTTGGAGGTGGAGCTGGTTGAGACTTGAGCTTTTCGAGATCCGTGGTGAGAGACTGCACCTGTCCCGATAGGTCGGCAATTTTCGCCTCGCCTTCCGTAAGAGCTGTGCGGCCTTTCTCCACCTTGTCGGTGATTTTGGTTGCTGTCGCGGATATGACTTGTTCTGCATCTTGTTTGGGCGTGGAGTGAACAACCTCTAACTGTTTGCGGATGAGTTTATACTCTTTGCTCTGCCGGATGGCCGAATCCTCCTTCGAAAGAGTCGGGTTTCCAAGCAACGCATGCCGGAGGAGAGCTTTCTGATCACGCAGATCCGTTTCCAATCCCTCGGTATACTTTTGTCGCTCTTGAGTCTTGCTTAATGCGTTGTCACCGTTGGTCACAGGTTCACCCAACGCATTGAGACGTTGCTGCAAATCTGTAGCCTCTGAACTCGCGGCGATGTATTTGCTCTTTGCCTCCTCAAGCTCCTTTGAAACTTCCTCCAGTCTTTTTATCTGGTGTGCAAATGCCTGCGAGCCCTCTTTGGCGTCGTCTGTCCCGTCTAGGATTGACTTGTAGCCGAGGTTTTCCTGCAAGAGATCCAAGCACTTCTGTTCCAGACGAGAGACCGAAGACTCGGCTATTGTGAGCTTCTGCTGTAGAATTACGGTCTCGGCACTGCTGGGAGTTCGAATCATTGTGCTCTTTCTCCTATCGCGATCATCGCCGGCTTCTGCATTGAGTTCGGCGTCAAGACTGCTGAGTTGATCTATCGATGCTGCTTGTTTACTTTCGTAATCGTTGAGCTGATCTTCGAGATCTCGATTGCGCTCTTGCGCATTGTTGAGTAACTCACGAGTTTGCTCATACCGTTGTGCTAATAGTTTCAGTTCATGTTCCAACCTCTTTTTGGAAGTCTTCTGATCAAAGATCTCCTGTTCTCCGTTGGCTATGGTCTGAGCGTTCTCTTCGCTCGCTTTTTCGAGGGCAGCGCATTTATCACGAAGGTTCTCGAGCTCTTGAAGTTGGTCGTTGGCGCTTTTTAAGTCTGTCCGAAGGCTCTGATTTGATCTCTCTTGTTCTTGCAAAGCTTGAATCTTCTTCTTGAGGTTTTCATTTGCTTTAGCCTTCTGGAGGAGTTCGTCACGTTCAGTTCGAACCATTTGCAATTCATCACGAAGCTCCTGCTTATTTGCGTCATCAGCTTTGAAACGATCGAGATGTCTATCCTGTTGCTCGATTGTCGCCTTTGCACTGGCAAGATCCGTCTCGAGTTCTGTAATATAATCTTTATCTCGATCGGCCTTGGCACTTAGTTGTTCTAGCTCTTCCTCGTCAAGTGTTCGGCGACGTCGTCGATCGATTGTGAATTTCGCTTCAGCTAGCTCTTCTTCTAGCTTTGTGAATTGTTCTTTTGTGTGCTGCAACTCATCGCCCAGATCCGCTACTTGTGCCTCAAGCTTCCTGCGCTCTTGTAATGCCTGGATAAGCCTTTCTTCGCGCTCCAACTCGGGATCCCTTTCAAAGGAGTGTCGGGCAGTTCGTGGTTCAGGATCTGATGTATTGTCTAGCTCCGATCCCGGTTCCACATCTACGCCTGACTCCGCCAGTTTCTGGTCCATCTCTTCGACATCTCCAATGAAGATCGCGATGGACTGCATAACTTTTGGCCCGAGAGTATGTAGGACTTGTACCATGCGCTCGTTGGATTTATCCGAGTACATCGCGGCTAGCAGGGCTGATTTGACCATCTAGAAATTGTTAGCTCCATGAGCTTCGGAGAGTGTTCGGAAATCCACGCACCACTATGATGTTCGGGGTTGAACTGTCAATCGCAATAGCCTTCAAGTCTGGACTCAGCGTCTTGCTGAGGAAATGAAGCTTGTCGCATTCATCGCGAATATATGTCATGACCATACGATCAATGTGCTTCACTAGACCAGTCTCTTAGCTTCTGTTATAAGGTCCTCATCTTGAGCTTGAAGCTGAGCGTACGATTTTGCCATTTGGGAATCCAGTTATCCTTTCCCTTCTGCTCCACCTCCGGAAGGTCGCCGTGAAAGTAGTCTGAATCGATCTCCGCTGCCAGGCATTGTGAGCTTTACTTGCCGTAAGTGATCATTCGAAGGACGTACCTAAAATGCGCCATATTGTTGCGCCGTCTCCCAGCTCGCGCCACGAGCTCACAGGAGCCGACAGGTGAAACGAATTTACCTAGAGGTCGCATATTAGCTTCTGAAGCTGCCTACGAGTCTTGGAGCGGAGCAGCCATCACGTACCCATTGCAGGAGAGCAGCGTTAAGCTCGGAAGATGTTGAATCCATCTCCTTAGCTTAAGCTCTTCGCAGGAGGTGATGTTGGGAATGGAGAGAGGAGGCAGACGCTGCTGTATTCGGCAAAATATGGTATCATGTTTGAGAAACGGGATAGTTTGCACTGTGATGGCTCCCTACTCGTTGGAAGTACCCCGGGCGGAGATGAAATGGAAATCGATACGTGACACACTGACGCGTTTCATTCATTGGCAATGCAGTCGAATTTTCAATACGTTATTATTACCAACATGAGCCGCACAAATGCTATTCTTCGTAAAATCCAGTTAAGTTTTATCATGTCGTTTTCTTATCAGATTCAAAAGGATTTATCGTCCTCATATCCGAGCCACTCAGCTCGACCGAATCCAAGGTTTCTGATTACAGGGCATGAGATCGAAACGACTACGGTAGCTTATAGAGTACTCTAGAACGCAATCTATCAAAAATAGAAAAGGACGTCAATGCCTTTGATTCCCCTTCTTTTTCGTTCCTATACCTCTACATCTTGAGGTGTGCGCTTCAATGTCAACCACAACCCTTCACAGAGGAATAAGTAGTAGTTAGCGGTGACGAACAATAATGAAATTGAGAGTCGTAGGCAAATCTTGAACGCGCGAACACGTTCCACTCTAGAATGATGAAACTTTTCTGCATTCCTACAGCCTGCGCTGCTGCCGCTACTATCGCCGGAGAACAAACCTGCAAATGAAGCAGCGCACCGCACATAAAGCTTCCTTGAGCGCAATTACTATACAGAAACCTGCTGACGCGTACCCCAATCTCGCGTGGAATCCATTATGTGCAAGAAGGGAAGAGTAGGTGCGGACCTCCCGCGAAGGAAAATTTTACGTTGCCCATCGAGTGCCAGTCATCCGCCATTAAACGGGTCGTGCCAGTCACTGATCGTACATTTGCCTTTGAGAGCCAATATCGCTTTGAAGATGCATCAACACATTCTAATTCCTGAGCCCGAGTTTACCGAGAAT
>Ga0335075_10005888_pt1 | contig 18967 bp, 20 predicted proteins | sample Lox_Sample_24_FD_206723 | JGI IMG/M metagenome (GOLD analysis project Ga0335075, IMG submission 206723) | Soil microbial communities from Loxahatchee National Wildlife Refuge, Florida, United States - Lox_Sample_2.4 | ecosystem: Environmental > Terrestrial > Soil > Wetlands | place: USA... | reverse complement strand
GCCGCCGTGATCGAAGCTGACGAGGCCGGCGTGCCGCTGCTGGTGCTCACCGCCGACCGGCCGCCTGAGCTGCGCGGCACCGGCGCCAACCAGACGATCGACCAGCTCAAGCTCTACGGCAGCGCCGTCAGGTGGTTCTGTGAGGCCGGCGTTCCCGAGAACCGGCCTGGCCAGGTGGCGTACTGGCGTTCGCTGGCTTGCCGGGCGTGGTCGCATTCATCAGGGAACGGGCCCGCCTTCCCCGGTCCGGTCCACATCAACCTGCCCTTGCGTGAACCGCTGGTGCCCGGGCTTGCCGACGCCGCTGGCGCTGCCGCATGGTGCGAACCGCTGACGGGCAGGGCAGGCGGAGCGCCGTGGACGCAGTTTGATGCTGCGGCAGATGCGGGCGGCGAGCCCGTTCCCGCCCTGACGCTTGACTGGACGGAACGCGGCGTGCTCGTCGCTGGTGACGGCACGGCCGATCCGGACGGCCTGGCCGCCCTCGCCCTGCAGGCCGGCTGGCCGCTGCTGGCCGAGCCGTCGTCGGGTGTGCGGCAGGGGCCGGCAGCGCTGAGCTCGTATCCGTACCTGCTCGACTCGCCGGCGTTCGCAGGCGCGCACCAGCCGGACCTGATCATCTCGGCCGGCCGGCCCGGCTTGTCCCGCGGGCAACTGGCACTGCTGCGCGCTTCTGACGCTGGCCGTCATGTGGTGCTGAGCCAGGGGCCCGGCCGCTGGTCCGACCCGGCCAGGACGGCCACTGACGTGGCTGCCCGCGTGGTGCTGCGCGGGGCGCCCCGGCTGGCCGGGCAGTCGGGCTGGCTGCAGGCTTGGCTCGCTGCCGACGCCGCGGCACGGCGGGCAGCCGATGACGTGCTCGCAGCCGACGGCAGTCTCAGCGAGCCCGTGCTGGCGCGCGACATCGCCGCCGCGCTGCCCGCTGGCGGCCTGCTGTGGGCGGCCTCCAGCATGCCGGTCAGGGACCTGGACCGGCATATGGCCGCACGGGCGGGCCTGCGGGTGCTCGCTAACCGGGGGGCAAGCGGGATCGACGGCCTGGTATCGGCGGCGATGGGGGCGGCCATCGCGCATCAGGCGGCCGGCGGCGGCCCCGCGGTCGCCTTGCTCGGCGACCTGGCCATGCTGCACGACGCGCCGGGGCTGATGATCGGGCCCCTGGAACAGCGGCCTGACCTGTGCCTCGTTGTCGTCAACAATGACGGCGGCGGGATCTTCTCCACGCTGGAGCAGGCAGCGTTCCCTGATGCGTTCGAGCGGGTATTCGGTACGCCGCACGGTGCCGACCTGTCAGCGCTCGCCGCGGCTGCCGGGCTGCCGTACTCGCGGCTGGAGAAGCCCGGCGACCTGCCTGGCGTGCTGGCGGGCAGCGGTCTGCGGATCGCCGAGGTCCGCACGGACCGGGCTGAGGGCGCCAAGCTGCGCACGGGCATCGCCGAGGCGGCCGCGGCCGCGGTCGGTCCGGCCTGAGGGCGGCGCCGACCCGCCAAGTAACTAGCATGTCGATTCCGCCGCGGACGTGTGGTCGCTGCCGGCCCCGCCACTGCTAACACCGTCGACGATCGCCTGCAATCTGCGTGCATGCGCGCCGCGCCAGTACACCCGGCCGCACGCCTGACACTGTGCGAACTCGTCATACGTACGTCGCGTGCCGGGCTTAAGGAGCCGTTCTACGGCCGGTTTAGCCACCGGCTGAAGCCGCCCGTTGCAGGCGGTGCACCGGGTCCATGGCGCGAGCGGCGGGACGAACCGGTCGAGCACGTCGCGCAGCTGATCGTCCGGCTGAGCGCCGCGCACGTACGCGCCGGCCCACAGCTGCCGCCGGCACAGCAGCCCGCGGTCTTGCGTGAGCAGCACGCGCCGCTCGGTGTTGGCCTGCCTCACCAGGTCGTCGTCGGCCGCGTTGTTCTCATAGGCGGCATCGACGCCGATCAGGCGCAGCCGCCGAGCCAGGGCACCCAGGTGGACGTCGAGCAAGAACCGCCGCGACTCCGCGAGCTGCGGGCGCTGCACAGCGCCTATCTGAACGATGTCGCCGCCACGTGGCAGGTAGCCAAGCGACTGCTGATGCCCGTTGACTGTCAGGCTGCCGATTTCGGTGCGCGGCACCCCGAGTGACTCCACGACATGCACGAGCGTCGAGACGCCGTCGCAGGGCACGCTGACCGGTCCCGAGCGGCGTCCCAGCCGGAGGAACATTCGCAATTCGCCCGCGACGCTGACGACTGCCTCCGGCATACCCATCTCGGTACCATTCCCCGCCGCGCTGGATAGTCACATGCGCTGCGGATCCCGGCCTAGCCGAGACTGTTGCTATGCAGTCAAGTGCCGACCAGTACCAGCTCGGGCGCTTCGTCGCAGCTCAGGACGCTGGACAGACCTATGAGCGGGCAGTGGCGGAGCTGAGGCGGGGCCGTAAGACGAGCCATTGGATGTGGTTCGTGTTCCCGCAGATTGCCGGGCTTGGCCAGAGCCCGACTTCCAGGATGTACGCGATTTCCTCACTGGCGGAGGCCCGCGCGTACCTTGCGCATCCCGTGCTTGGCCCGCGGCTGGCCGAGTGCGCCGAGGTCGTGTGCGGCGTTCAGAGCCGCAGCGCTGAGCAGATCTTCGGCAGCATCGACGCGCAGAAGCTGCGCTCGTCCGCGACGCTGTTCGCGCTGGCCGACCCCGCGACGCAGGTGTTCCAGCGAGTCCTTGATCAGTACTTCGACGGCGTCCACGATCCGGCCACCGAGGCGCTCATCTGAGCACAGACTGGCGTGATGGATGCAGAAGCGCCGGACGAACTAATTGACTATTGTCAGCGAGCAGTTCCCAGGGGATGCTGATCGAAGCGGATGATTACGCCATCATCGGCAATGGGGAGGGGTAATTAGCTATGGCGTCCAAGGGCAGCAGCGAAGTCATCAATGTTCGGGTTAGCCGACGAGTCCTGTGGATAGGCTCTGATGCCTATCCACTCCAGAACATTGCCCGCGCTCAGGCGAGGAAGATCATTCCGCCCCGCGGCACACCAGTGCGAGATTACATTAAGGCCGTCTTTGGCTGGCTCATAGTCGGCATCATTTTGTCGGCCATACTCGGCGCTGGCGTTCACAGTGGCGCTCTCGCCGGCCTAGTCTGGGTCCTCGTCATATTGGTACTGGCCTGGCGAACGGTTCGGCTAGCGCAGAAGATGCGCGAGGACAACACCTATTACGCCCTGATCATCGAAACCGCAGGTAATCCGAACACCGCACTTGTCAGCCGAGATGCTGGCGTCGTATCCGAGCTTGTTCAAGAAATCATGTCAGCCATCGACAACCCGGAGGCCGAGTTTTCCCAGAACGTGGTTAATTACCACATAGGCGACAAGATTACTCAGTTCGGTCGCGACAACATCGGCAAGATAGCCATATGAGTACTAACTACCATATTGGCGATAGCGTCACTCAGCACGGTGACGGCAATATCGGAATCATCAAGAACCAGGCACCAGCTGACCCGGATTCTGCGCTGCTCGAGCTGACCAAGCTAGTTCAGGTCTTGCGCGGTCAGGTGCCTAGCGCGGATCGTGAAGTAATCGATGAGTCAATGCGCGCAATCGGATCCGGGGCGAACGTCGACAAGGGCACAATGCGACGGGCGTTGAGCCGGATCGCTGGGATCGCCGCGCTGGTCGGCGAGGTAGGCGTACCTGTCATCGGGGCTGTCAGGGCTGTCATGGCAGCGTTCGGCATCCCCGTCTGAAGACAGCTACCTAGATCCGGCGTCGTGGTGCTCACGGCGCAACCTGGAGTGGAGGGCGCGGCCAGCGCCGGACGAGCCAGAGTGCGACTGCCCGGATGTGCCCCCGGCAGTCGCCCGGCAGGTTCGGTCCCGTGATCGACAAGGCACTGGTCAAGGGCGGCGTCTGGCAGTACGCCCACTACTAGGACCCATCGGCCGTTGCCCTCGCATGATGCTGCCGGTACCCGGAGAGGAGAGATCCGGGGAACTTTCTTGGCAGCAAGGCGATCGTGGCCGGCGTCCGGCCAGGCGCCCCGAACGCCGGCATCTATAGCGACGGCCACTACACGCTGATCCCCTGGCCTGCCAATATCGAGTACGCCGCCTGGTAGCCGTCAGGGTTGGCCTCGGGCCGCCGAGTGTTCGCGCATGCGGCGGCCCGCTTGTTTGCCGGGTCGTCCACTTTAGGACCCGGCTTGTCAGTTCGGCAGGCCCTGCAACCGCGGTCGCGTTTCCGGGGTCACAGACTGTGTGCGGCTGCCCGCGATTGGATGGACAATGGCCGGACAGATGACCTCGCGAATGCGACCGTGGCCCCCTGCGACCAATGCCGCGGCGCCGGGCCCGAGGAGGATCATTATGCGGCGCAGGATTGCCAGGACGGGCTTGTGGTCGGTGGCCATCGCCGCCCTGGCATTGCTTGCGGTCGGCTGTGCGGCAAGCGGCCACGGTAGCGGACACGCGACGACCACCACCCGCGGCCGGACGCACACTGCGCAAACCGCTGCGGCGGTGACGATAGCCCCTGCGAACGGCACCATGGATGCAGATCCGTCGGCGGGCATCACCGTAACCGCGACCCGTGGCACGCTGCGGACGGTCAGTGTGCGTTCGGGCGGCGGTGCCGTGCCGGGGAACCTGACCGACGGCGGCAAGGTATGGCGCAGCCAGTGGGCGCTGAACGTCTCGCAGGACTACACGGTCACGGCTAGCGCCTCGGGCAGCGGCGCGGTCACGGCGACGAGCAGGTTCCGCACGCTGACGCCGGCCAACACGTTCCGCACTGAGATCTTCGAAGGCTATAAGCAGACGTATGGCGTCGGGATGCCGGTGATCCTTACTTTCAGCCAGCCAATCACCGACAAGGCCGCAGTGGAGCGGTCCCTGCAGCTGACGACATCCGCGCCGGTCGTCGGCGCCTGGTACTGGGACGGCAATCAGACGCTGGACTTCCGGCCGAGGGACTACTGGCCGGCCGGCACCACGGTCAGCTTCACCGGGCACCTGAACGGTGTGCAGGGAGCGCCGGGCATGTACGGCACTCATACCCTGACTCAGACGTTCGATATCGGCGCGTCGCTGGTGGCGATAGGGAACACCAGGACGCACCGTACGCAGATCTACTACAACGGCAAGCTGCGCTACAACTGGCCGATCAGCTCAGGCAAGCCCGGTGACGCGACCCCCGACGGTAGCTACCTGACCATCGAGAAGGCGAACCCGGTCCGGATGATCGGCCCCGGCTACAACTTGCTGGTCCCGTGGTCGGTGCGGTTCACGTTCAGCGGCGATTACTACCACGACGCCTACTGGTCGGTGAGCGAGCAGGGCTTCGAGAATGTCAGCCATGGCTGCGTCAACCTGTCGCCGGCCCATGCGAAGACCTATTACAAACTCGCCGTGCCTGGCGACCCGATCACGATCGTCGGCAGCCCGAAGGGTGGCACGTGGGACAACGGCTGGACCGAGTGGTTCCTCAGCTGGCGGCAGTACTTGCGTGGCAGCGCCCTGCACGAGGCCGTAATGGCCGGGCCGGACGGCAGCACGTTCGTGAGTCCGGCGTCCGTGCCTGCGTCGACGGGGACCGCTCCGCTGCAGACCGCGCCCGCCAACAACGCGGCGGCGCGGTAGGCAGGCGGCGCGCCCGCCGTCGGCAGCCGACTTGCAGGGGTCACCCAGCGAATCTCCAGGCCCTCCGGTCTTTAATAGAGAACGCCGCGTCGCAGCGCGAATGCTATTGGCAGAAAGGCGTCATCAATGCAGGCTGAAAGCAGTGTTGCGATTGGCAGGAGATGACGGGCATGGACGAGCACAGCAGCGACAGCGGCTGGCCAGGTGACCAGCCCGGCGGCTTCCCCGCACAACCCGGCTATGGCCAGCCCCAGCTGCGGCAGCGACGCCGACGCCTGGCAGGAGTCATTACTTACCTAGCTGTCGCTGCCCTGGCAGCGTCCAGCGGTGGCCTGGTAGTCGCGTTTATCTCGTCCAGCGGCAGCTCGCCAAGCGCGATCGCGGGCCTCGGGTCCGGCAGCACCGGCCTTAGCTCGGGTATCAGCGGCGCGACTGTGCGGAACGTAGAGAAGTCAGTCGAGCCTGGCGTGGTAGTGATCAACAGCAGGCTGGATGACGATCCCGACGCCACGGGCGCTGCGGGGACCGGGATGATCATCAGCAGGTCCGGGATGGTGCTGACCAACAACCACGTCATCGACGCCACTAACGGCCTCACCGCGACGGTTATCTCGACGGGCAAGACCTACCCAGCCAGATGGCTCGGCTACGACAAGGGCTCTGACGTCGCGGTGATTCAGCTGGACGGCGCGTCCGGGCTCACCACTGTGCCGCTCGGCAACTCCGCTGCCCTCAGGGTCGGCGACGATGTCGTCGCAATGGGCAACGCCGGGGGGACCGGCAAAATAAGGACGGCGACTGGCTCCATCACCGCCCTGGACCAGGCCATCACGGCAAGCGACGACGGCGATGGTGAGTCAGCCGAGCACCTGACCGGCATGCTCCAGACTGACGCGGATATCGTCCGCGGCGACTCTGGCGGTCCGCTGGCGAGCGCGGCTGGCAAAGTGATCGGCATGGACACCGCCGCAGCTGGCGGCACGGGGACCAGCCAGCAGGAAATCGCCTTCGCGATCCCGATCAACAAGGCCATGACGATCGCGCGTCAGATCATTGCCGACAAGCCCGGCAAGGGGATCCACGTAGGCGCCGCCGGCTTCGCTGGGGTCCTCGTGCCGTCGGCACCCGGCGGCGGGCAAAACACCGAGACCAGTCCCCGTAAGCAGCTTCAGCAGACCGAGGAATCCGAGCCACAGCAGCCTTTTGGTGGCGGGTCCCGCCCGGCACCGGCAAGCTGTGTGCCCAACGCGGCGTACGCGGGTATCCCGCAGCACATCGCGCCTGTCGCGTCTGGCGCGCTCGTTCTCGCCGCGCTGTGCCAGACGCCGGCCGCGGCCGCCGGACTGACCGCCGGTGACGTGATCACCGACGCGGCGAGGCAGCAAGTTTCTTCGCCTGCCTCCCTGACCGGCATCCTGTCGCACCTGCCGAGCGGGACGAAGATTACCATGACCTGGGTCACCCCGGCCGGCCATACCGTCACCCGCGGTGTCACCCTCGCCCAGGTGCCTCCGCAGTAGAGCCGCGGCGAGGAAGAGGCCTCAGGCGGACAGCAGCGCGCGGATTCGCTCCTGCCCGGCGGCAAGCAGCAGAGTAGGCAGCCGCGGGCCGGTATCCCTGCCGATCATCAGCCGGTACACCAGCGCGAAGAAGGCCCGTTGCGCCGCCTTCAGCTCGGGGTTCGCGGGCGCATCGGCACTGAGCCCTGCCTGCAGCTTCGGCACCGCGTACACAAGCCGGGAAAGTCCGTCAAGTGACCAGTGCTCGGCGAGCCCGGCCAACAGCAAGTCCAGTGAGCTTCGCTCGGCCGGTGACAGCCCGGCAAGCGCGATCCGATCCGGCTCGCTCGCTAGCCGGGTGCGTTGCTCGGCCGGCAGCTGGGTCATTGCCCAGTAGCCGGCCCGGTCAAGCCGCGGTTGCAGCTCGTCCAGCGAGCTCAAGGGCCGACCGGGATCGGCGTCGCTGAGAATCCGCAGCATCTGGTCGCTGTCGCCAGTGGTGATGTCGGCAACCGAGGCGAGCGTCCGGTAGGGCAGCGGCCGCGCCGTGCGTGGCAGGTCAACGGCGGCGGTGCGCACCGCACGGTCGTAAGCACTAGCATCCAGAGCGGACACGGTACCGTCGGCGACCTTGCGCGCGACTGCGTCCCACTCGTCGTACAGGCGCTGTAGCTCCTGGTCGAAGGCGATGGTGAACGACTGCTGGGGTCGCCGACGTGCGTACAGCCAGCGCAGCACCGGCTCCTCCATGATGTCGAGCGCGTCGGCGGGTGTCGGCACTGCGCCTCGTGAGCTCGACATCTTCGCCATCCCGCTGATGCCGACGAACGCGTACCCGGGGCCGATCGGCTGCCAGCCGCCGAAAATCGCGCTGACAAGCTCCCCGCCTACCACGAACGACGACCCGGGCGCCTGGTGGTCTGCACCGGACGGCTCGAAGATGACGCCCTCGTATGCCCAGCGCATCGGCCAGTCGACCTTCCAGACCAGCTTGCCGCGCCGGTGCTCGGCGAGCTTGACGATCTCCGCATGCCCGCACGCGCAGGTATAGGAGAGCTCTGTCGTCTCGTCGTCGTATCCGGTCACGACGGTCAGGTCGCGCTCGCACGCCGAGCAGTACGGCCGGTACGGGTAATAGCCCGCGCCCGTCGCGCCGTCGTCATCGGCCGCGGCGCCGGATCCTTCGGCTGCCTCGGCACCGGCCGCTATCCCAGGTGCCGCGTCGATATCTGAGCCGGCCATGGCTGATCGCGGCTTAGTCCGGTACTGCGCCAGCACGGCATCGATCCGCGATCGCTCGCGCATCGCCAGCAAGACCTCGTCTGCGTATGCACCGGAGGTGTACATCTGCGTCTGGCTGATGCCGCGAAACTCCACTCCGAGACGAGCCAGCGCCGCGGCCGTCGGCGCCTTGAAATGCTCAGCCCAGTTCGGGTGCGAGCTCCCTGGCGGCGCCGGAACAGACGTCAGCGGCTTGCCGATGTGCTGCGCCCAGGACGGGTCAACGCCGGCCGGAACTCTCCGGAACCGGTCGAAGTCATCGAAGGAGAGGATGTGCTCGCACGGCACGCCGCGTCGCCTGACCTCATCGGCGACCAGGTGCGGCACCATCACCTCGCGCAAGTTGCCCAAGTGGATCGGCCCGGACGGACTGAGCCCGGACGCCACGACCACAGGCTTGCCCGGCGCCTGGCGCGCCGCCTCAGCGATGACCTCATCCGCGAAACGGCTGACCCAGTCAGCCTGGGGGCTTACATCTGCCACCGCGGGTGCTGTCCTCTCTCCAGTGTCGGCGCGCTGATCCGCACTCGCCGTAGCCTACCGAGCGGTGGCTATTGGCCGGACCGAGTGCGGTTACTGCGCCGCGACGCGTATAAAGGTTCGGGGAAGGAGCTTCAATGCCCAGCGTCAGCGTGCGGTATATCGTCAACGACGTCGACGAGGCAATTGCCTTCTATAGCGAGCACCTGGGCTTTCAGGAGAACATGCATCCTGCGCCCGCCTTCGCGATGATGTCGCGCGGAGACTTGCGGCTCGTGCTGAGCGCTCCCGGCGGCGGACCTGGCGGCGGCCAGGCGATGCCCGACGGCACGCTGCCCGCACCGGGTGGCTGGAACCGGTTCGCAATCGAAGTGAGTGACCTGGAAGGCCTGGTCGACCGCCTCCGGCGGCGCGGTGTGCTCTTTCGGAACGAGATCGTGTCCGGGGTGGGCGGCAAGCAGATCCTGGTGGAGGACCCATCAGGAAATCCGGTCGAACTCTTCGAGCCGACCATAGGCGAGGCACGACTTTCGCCTCAGTCGTCCTGACAGTGGCGCCGGACTACCGCTTCCGGCCCTGGTACTGAATGCGAGTTGCTGCGATCTGTCCTGAGTCGATCGCAGCCTGCTCATCAGCCTCGAGGCAGGTCAAGTCGGGGAACAAGTACGGTCCGTAGCTCAGGTGAACGGTGTCGAACCGGGCACCGAGCCCGGCCAGCACGTCCCTCCCGGTGTGGATGTGCTCGGCTTCAGCCCAGGCCCGGCAGCAATCTGCCCAGTGCTGGCCGGACTCCTGCCACTCGCCGAGCAACTGACGCAGCCAGCTGTCCTCACCGTCCATCGACAGGCGGCTTTGACACCATAGGGCGGTCGCCTCGTCGAAACGTTCCCTCGCCCACTCGATAACGACTACCGAGCCGCCTGGCAGCAGGGCGGCATCCATCGCAGCCAGCGTGCCGGGCAGGTCGGCGACATGATGCAGTGACGTGCACGCGACAATCGCAGCCGCTGGCGCGGGTGCGCTGTCTGTGCCGAACTCGGACTGCCGGAACCACGGGCCGGACGGCGCCTCAGGGTCGACGCCAGTCGCTTCGTAGCCCGCATCCCTGAGCCTCCGAACGAAGCCACCAAGGGAGCCGCAGCCGATCTCCAGCACCGGAGCTGGCGCCGGCGGCAGGCTAGCTGATACGAACGGCCACACCGCGGCAAGCCATCGCTCATCGGGTGTCACGCCGGGATAGCTTACGCCGATGCGACCCGGCTAGCCGTCCAGCGCGCGGCGCATCGGGCGGAACTTGGTCTCTGTCTCGGCCAGTTCCGACTCCGGCTGTGACCCGGCCACGATGCCGCAGCCCGCGAACAGCCTCGCCCGGTTGCCGTCGATCTCACCGCACCGCAGTGCGATGGCCCACTCTCCGCTGCCGCGGGCGTCCACCCAGCCGACCGGGCCCGAGTACCGGCCGCGGTCCATCCCTTCAAGTTCCCTGATCAGCTCCATCGCCGCATCGGTGGGAGTCCCGCAGATCGCGGCCGTCGGGTGCAATGAGGCCGCCAGCGCAAGGGCAGAGGCGTCCCTTGCGAGCACGCCGGACACCGACGTGGCCAGGTGCTGGTAATCAGCCATCTGCAGCAGGAACGGGGCCGGGTCCACCCGCAGTTCGGCGCACAGCGGCTCGAGAAGGTCGCGGACCGAGTCGACCGAGTAGCGGTGCTCCTCCGCGTTCTTGGCCGACGCCAGCAGAGCACTGCTCAGCGCCTCGTCGTCAGCCTTGCTGCCGCCCCGCGCCATCGTGCCGGCCAGCACCAGGGAGCTGACCTCCCGGCCCTCGCGGCGGATGAGCAGTTCCGGCGTCGCGCCGACCAGGCCGGCGCAGGCAAAGGTATAGCAGCCGGGGGAGCGGGCAGCCAGCCGGTCGAGCAGCACCCTGATGTCGATCGGTGCAGAGGCGTGGGCCTGCAGGTCACGGGCGAGAACGACCTTGCGCAACTCGCCGGCCTTGATCCTGGCTACTGCCGCGGAAACGACTTGCTCCCATTGCGGTGCGCTGAGGCTGCCGTCGCTCCAGCGCACCTCCGCCGGGCTCGTCCTGGCAGTGACGGCAACCGGTGGCGCAGCAGAGCCCGCAGTGATGGTCGTCTGCCAGCTGATGCCCGACCTGCGGCCGATGATGACAGACGGAACGATCAGCACCGAGCCGTCCGAGGCCGGGTCGAATGTGAAGCTGCCGAAGGCGACCGGCCCGGTTCCAGGTACGCGTACCTCGTCGCTTACCGTGGCCGCGTCGAAGAGCTCGGCCAGCCACTTCTCCCCGGCCGCAAACCGGTCCACTCCCGCCGGGATGGTCAGCCGTGCCGCCTCGCCCCAGCCCACCAGCCCGTCGCCCCGGTGGATCCAGGCCGAGGGAGCCGGAGCCGGGAGCCAGGACAACAGGTCACCAGGGTCGGTGATGCTGACTGTCCTGACAGTCAGGCCGTCTGGCACTGGCCATTCCCGGCTGTTGCGCTGTTCTTTCACGGCAATCCACTTTACGTGCGGCGCCCGGCCACCCTGACCGAGGGCACCGACCGACGCGCGCGGACATGCAAGCGCCCCGCTAAGAGGGCGCCCGCCAGCAGGAATCCGAGCCATGCGAAAAGCACGCCGACGGCGAGGCTGCCGATGACGTTCACCCCTGCCTCGCCGATCGCGCCATCCTCCAGCAGCCGTAGCGTCTCATAACCGAAGGTGGAGAAGGTGGTCAGGCCGCCGCAGAAGCCCGTGCCGAGGAGCGCGAACAGCGCCGGCGGCAGACCCAGGTGGCGTTGCGCGCCAAGCAGGAAGCCGAGCACGGCCGACCCCGCCATGTTGACCGCGAACGTTCCCCACGGAAACACCGAGTCGTGCTTCGCCTGGACGAGCCGGTCGGCCAGGTACCTGGCTGGCGCGCCGATCATGCCGCCAGCCAGCACTGCCAGGATGATCACGACGTTGAGCCGTCCGCAGCAGCACTGCCATCGGCCTGCGGCCCGCCGGCGTAGGTGTGCACATGGACGTCGTCCACCATGACCAGGCCGCCGGTAACGAGCTCTGCCACCTCGTCCAGGAACGCATCGGTCCGCTCGGCGGTGTCAACGATGATGATGGCAAGCGGCAGGTCCTCGCTCAGCGAGAGCAGCCGGCTGGTATGGATCCTGGAGGCCGCGCCGAACCCCTCGATGCCGCGGAAGACGCTGGCACCAGCGAGCCCGCGGAGGTGTGCCCGGTGCACGATCTCGGCGTAGAGCGGCTTGTGGCGGTACCGATCGGATTCGCCGATGAAGATCGTGATTCGCCTCGCAGCGCCTTCTAGCCTCATTCGGCCCAGCCTGATTGCGGCAGCCTCATCCGGCACCTCGCTCGCGGCGGTCGGTAATCCACGCGGGCAGTCTGGCCGCCGTCCTCGCGGCCTTCATCCCGCACCATACCGCGACCAGGGCGGCAAGAATGCTGCTCAGTGCGTAGGCGTCGGCCAGCGCCTCGGCATGAGCGGTCAGCAGTGTCATCACGCCGCCGGCGTAGGTCGAGAACGTTGTGTAGCCGCCGAGCAGCCCGACAGCAAGGAACGGCCGCAGGATCCGCCGCGGCGGCCAGACCTCCAGCAGGTAGACCATGAGAAGCCCGAGGCAGAAGCAGCCGGAGACGTTCACGGCGAAGATTGCCCACGGGAAGCCGTGTCCGGCGGGAAAGGCCGCCGAGAGCAGGTACCGCGCGAGGCTACCGATGCCGCCGCCGACAGCTATTGCGGCCAGGTCAGCCGCGCTAGGGCCGGACGGGTGATGCGGCGGGCGGCTGGGCGACCTGCGCTTGAGCATCGAATCTGTGTTCGTTAACCGTCTCCCTCAGTCACGTCTCCGAGCGTCCCGGCGCGCCGCGGCTGGGCAGGGACTGACTATCTGCTGTGAAAAGAGTAGACAGCCGGGTCGACAGGCGCGGAACGGCATCCGGCGTGCTACTGTCATCAAACCCGAGTGAACCGATTGGATTGATAGGATGGTCACACAGACAAGCCCGGTGAGCACGTCTCCGCACAGCGTGCGGCTGGCCAGGCCAGGCTCCGGGGGGGAGCCTGGAGCCCGCAGCCACCGGTCAGTCAGCGCCCGAACACTCACCCCTGGCACGCTCAGCCCCCAAGCACTCACTCCCGCCGCACTCAGCCCGGCCAGGCTTGGTCAGCTCGTTCGCGAGATCGCCGCAGCAGAAGACAGCTGGCGACCGATTGTGGACTTCTCAGCTGAGCGCCGCTGGTACCGTCGGCTCGTGCTTGCAGAGGACCACGAGATCTGGCTGCTGAGCTGGCTTCCCGGCCAGCACACCGGTTTCCACGACCACGGCGAGGCTCGCGGGGCCTTCGCCGTCGCTCAGGGCGAGTTGCGCGAAACACTCGCGCGGCCCGGCCGGAACCGGGTGCGGAACCGCTGCGCCTCAGCCGGGTCAGTCACCGCGTTCGGCGCCAGCCACCTGCACGATGTGAGCAACGCCACGGCCACCCCGGCGGTCAGCGTGCACGCATACTCGCCGCCTCTCACAGCGATGCGCCGTTATGAGATGACCTCATCCGGCCTCGCGCTGGTAGGCACCGACCGCGCAGAGCTCGACTGGTGAGCCGGCCACCCGGCGCGCTCACGATCGACGCAGTGCTAGCCGCCGCGCGGTCCCGGCTGACGAGGCTGAGCCCGGCGGAAGCACAGCGCGCCATCCAATCAGGCGCGCTGCTGGTCGATATCAGGCCGCAGGCGCAGCGCGAGGCCGAGGGCGAGATCCCCGGCGCGACGATCATCGAGCGCAACGTGCTCGAATGGCGCCTCGATCCGGCCTCAGCTGCCCGCCTGCCGGTTGCGAGTTACGACCTGCAAGTCATCATCTTCTGCTCCGAGGGCTACACATCGAGCCTGGCGGCTGCCAGCTTGCTCGACCTCGGCGTAGCGCGCGCGACCGACCTCGAGGGCGGCTTCTGCGCATGGCAGGCCGCCGGACTGCCAGTCTCGGCGGCCGCGTGACCGCGCCGGTCAAATCAGCGACAGCTGAACCGGGCCTGACGTCTCCGGGTCGCGCGGAACGGCCGGTCCTGCGCGCGTGCTCGCGCGGTTTGCTCCGCGGCTGACATTCATAGCGGGAACGCCGCGTGCTCCCGCTGGTGTCGTCCGTCCCACGCCGTGCTTGCGTGCGAGCTCCGCCACTTGCTCGGAGATCCGCTGCTGATAGCTCGCGGGTGCATAGGCACGACTGCCGTACAAGCCGCGGTAGGCGTCCACCAAGTCCGGGTGATTGGCACCCAGCCAGCGCAGGAACCACTCCCTCGCGCCGGGGCGCAGGTGCAGCACGATCGGGCTGACGTGGGTGGCTCCGGCGTCGGCGATCTTGCGCACAGCCGCATCGAGCTGACTGGGGGAGTCCGACAGGAACGGCACGACCGGGCCCATCAGCACCCCGCAGCGCAGCCCGCGCTCGCCGAGCGCCGCGCATGCCGCCAGGCGCCGGTCCGGGCTTGGCGTGCCGGGCTCGATAGATCGAGAAAGAGATTTATCGACAATCCCTACCGACACGTTGAGCCCTACCTCAGTTACTGACGCCGCCCTGGCAAGCAGGTCGATGTCCCGGAGTATCAGGGTGCCCTTGGTAAGGATCGAGAACGGATTCGCAGCCTCCGTGAGCGCGCTGATGATGCCGGGCATCAACCGGTAGCGGCCCTCGGCCCGCTGGTAGCAGTCGACGTTGGTGCCCATTGCGATGTGCTCGCCGGTCCAGCGCGCCGACCTCAATTCGCGCCGCAGCAACTCCACCGCGTTGACCTTGACCACGATCTGCGTGTCGAAATCGTGCCCGGCGTCTAGGTCAAGATAGGTATGCGTGTTGCGAGCGAAGCAGTAGACACAAGCGTGGCTGCAGCCGCGGTAGGGGTTGATCGTCCACCGGAACGGCATCCGTGACGCTTCCGGGACCTTGCTGATCAGGCTCCGGGCGTGCACCTCGTGGAAGGTGATACCGCGGAAGCCCGGCGTGTCGAATGTCCGAGTGACCACAGTGTCCCTGCTGAACAGGGCCGCCTGCTGCGCCGCATCGGCCATCCTGAGCGAGTCCCAGCGCATGAGCGCGAGCATAGAATAATTATTCGACTCGATCAAATATGTTTTCGAGTGCCCGCCCAGAACAGGGCATTCCGGCGTGCCCGGCCGGCTTCGCGGCCCCGGCGGCCGCAGATCGGGCTCACCACAACCGCGCTTCCTCTTGCTCACCGCAAAGGCCTGGTAAAGAATCGGGTGAAAGGGCTGGCTAGTGATAGCCGCCCGGGACGTACCGAAGTCGGCCGGAGGTGGCGCTGTGGCCTTGTCGATGGAAGAGCAGCGCATGCTGGACGAGATGGAGCGGCAGCTAGCCGTTGACGACCCGAAGCTAGCCTCCCGCTTCAATACCTTCGGCCAGCCGCGGACGCCGAGAATCTTCGCGTCCCAGCGCGTCAAGACCATCGTGGGCCTGCTTGCGCTGGTGCTCATTGCCGCGGTCACGATCATGATGTTCGTGCTCAGCCCGTACGGCGCCCATCACGGGACCACTTCGCACACGACGCACGCCGGAGCGGCGAATTCCAGCCTGAGCAAGGGCTCTGGCTAGTAGCTCGGGCCGGCAGTCAGGCCGGCTGACTCAGGACTCCCGCCACAGCTGGAGCAGGTACTGCTCCATGCCTTCTAGCTCCTTGCGAGCTTGCTGGAAGTCATCGCTCAGCGGGTCGGCGAATTGCCGGAACAGCTCGGCGTAACTCTGCACCGCCGCGGCCCTGTTCCTGGTGTAGATCCGCACGCCGTAGTCGCCGACACCGCCGGACAGCCGGAGCGCGTCGACTGCCCGGAAGCCAGTCGCGCCGGTGTCGATACTCAGCTGGCCGCGCAAATACAGCACGCACTTGGCCTCGTCCTCATACCCGTCGCTGAACGGCGGTGGCGCATCGTCCCACTCCTCCACCGTCAGCTGGACGCCCAGGTGTTGCTGCGCGCACGACACGATGAGCTGATCGCGGCCGGTGCTGATCAACGAGTCGACGGGCGGCACCGGGCCGGGGGCGTCGATGTCAGCGATAGGGTCGCGCACCCTGAACAGTAGCCGCTCCGGGAAGACCGGGATCTCCAGCCGAAGTAGCCTGCGAGTCACTTGCCCCCCTCTGGGCGATGGCACCCCGCGGGCCGGAGGTTCGTGACCTACAGCGTTGCGGTCCTGCAGTTTTTCTTGTTCCATACTGATTCCTGTCCTACAGGATGCTCCGAAGCGGCGCCACTTGAGTACCCAATCGGCCAGAAACACTTGGTATGGCAGCGATTTATCGCAGGTAGCCGGTCTGCCGGGCTATCCTCCGCCCATGACAGACGCCGTCGCGACAGGCCAGTCAATTACGCACCGCTACGTGCAGGCCGGCACCCTGCGCATGCACATCGCGGAGGCCGGCCAGGGCCCGCTTGTGCTGCTGCTGCACGGCTTCCCCGAGAGCTGGTATTCCTGGCGCCATCAGCTGACCGCGCTCGCCGCGGCCGGCTACCACGCCGTGGCACCCGATCAGCGCGGCTACTGCGGCACCGGCCAGCCAGCCGGAACCGGCGGCGAGGCCGGCGTCGGCGAGTACACCATCTTGCACCTGACCGGCGACGTGATCGCGCTCATGGACGCGCTGGGGGCGGATGAGGCCGTCGTTGCCGGACACGACTGGGGCGCGCCGGTCGCCTGGCACAGCGCGCTGTTCAGGCCGGACCGGATCCGCGGTGTCATCGGGCTGAGCGTTGCGTACCGGCCCCGCGGCAGCGCACCGCCGATCGCGACGCTACGCAGCCTGGCGGGTGAGAGCTTCTACATGGTGTACTTCCAGCAGCCCGGTGTCGCCGACGCCGAGCTCAGCCGGGATCCGGCGGCTAGCTTCCGCAAGATCCTCTACAGCATCTCCGGCGACGGGCCCGGCATGCGCCCGATCCCGGCCGGCGGCGGGTTCCTGGACACCGCTGTCGACCCCGCCGAGCTTCCTGCCTGGCTCGGCCAGCAGGACATCGACGCCTACGTGGAGCAGTACGCGGTGGCTGGCTTCACCGGTCCGCTCAACTGGTACCGCAACCTCGACCGCAACTGGGAGCTGACGGGCGCCTGGCAGCATGCACCGATCGGCGTCCCCGCACTGTTCCTGGCCGGCGCCAAGGATCCCGTGCTGAGCTTCATCAGCCCCGGCGACATGGGCGCGGTACTGCCGCGGCTGACCAAGTCGGTGATACTGCCGGAGTGCGGGCACTGGACACAGCAAGAGCGTCCCGCCGAAGTCAATGCGGAGCTGATCAGCTTCCTGCAAGGCCTGAAGTAACGCCGATCGCGCCAGCCGCCGGCATTCTCCATGCCTTTTCGGCGACCGACGCTCACCTGTCACGGATTTCAGCGGCGCGAACCTGGACAAACAGTGATCTATTGCCGACAGAACGCGTGACAGAATGCGTGAGCGCAGCCACGCTCAACGCGACCGCTTTGCGTGCTATGGGCGTTTGCTTATTGTGGCGCCGGCCCGCTATGACGGAGCGAACACGTCAGGCGGCGGTGCGGGGGATAGCTCTGCCTTGCCGTCCGTGATGGGCCTGGCGCCTGCGACGAACCGGTCGAGGTCATCGCCGTCCAGTACCCGGCCTGGGAAGGGGTCGCTAGCAACCCGCCTGGCCAGCTCCGGTGTTGCCAGTTCCCGGTCCGACGCCGCGAGCACGAGGTTGCCGAACCGGCGGCCGCGCAGCACTGCCGCATCCGCTATGAGACAGGCGCGGCCGAAGATGGCACGCACTGACGCGGTCCTGGACCTGGTATGAGCCAGCGGCGGCCCGTCGCCGATGTTGACCGCGAACATCCCGGCAGGCCGCAGGGCGCGGTGGGCAGCAGTGGCAAACTCGGCAGATGTTAGGTGCGCCGGGGTGCGCGCCCCGGCGAAGATGTCAGCGATCACGACATCAAACGACGCGGCAGGCACTCCCTCAAGAACTGCGCGGGCATCGCCGATGCGGATCCTGATCCGCCCGGCGCGACCGCCAGCGCGGCGGCTCGGCTGGCGTAGCGGCAGCCGTTCCCTGACGAGGTCCATCATCTCGGCATCGGAATCGACCGCGAGCTGGCTCGATCCGGGGCGGGTGGCCGCGACATACCTGGCCAGGCTCAGCGCGCCGCCGCCTAGGTGCAGTACCCGCAGGGGCCGCCCGGCCGGCCAGGCAAGGTCGAGCAGGTGGCCGAGGCGCCGGACGTACTCGAAGTCGAGGTACAGCGGGTCATCGAGGTCCACATACGACTGCGGTGTGCTGCCGACCAGGAGCGTCCACGCCCTGGGCCGGTCTGGATCAGCCAGCAGCTCAACCGCGTCCGGCTGGCCGAGCCGGCGAACCGCAGGTGCGCTGCCGTCCTGCCGGTCTGACATGACATCTATTGTCTACCGGCACGTGCCATGCCGTGGCCGCCGGCCGGGTGCGTCACGGCCGGCGGGCCCTAGTCGAACGGGAGGATCTCGGCAGAGTCGGTGAGCCGGAGCTTACGGCGTGCCCGCTGGTAGAAGGTCGTGTGGCCGAAGCGGACGACGGACGCGGCTCCGGGTCGCGGCTGCAGCGCGATCCGGTCGCCGTGGGTAGCCTGCGCAGCGAGCTGGCCGTCGACCTCGATCGCGAGGTCGCCGCTGGTCGGCAGAACTTCCAGGGCGAGGCTGTCTGTCACCGAGAGGACCAGGCCTCGGTTGTAAGCCGAATGGGGTGAGGCAGGCGTCACTACCAGCGCCTCGACCGACGGACTCACGATCGGCCCGCCTGCTGAGAAGCTGTAGGCAGTCGAGCCCGTCGGAGTGGCGACAACAACGGCGTCCGCTGCGTAGCTGACAAACGGCTGGCCGCCAGCCAGCACGGACAGCTTCGCTGTCGCGTGCCCGGGGAACCTGACGACGGCGATGTCGTTGAACGCAGTCATCACCTGGTCGCCGAGGATTGCGTCCACGGCGAGCCGCGGCTCGATCGTGAACTCCTTCGCGTCGACCGCGCACAGCGCCTCCTGCAGGCCCGGTACGTCGACCTCGGCCAGGAAGCCGA
>Ga0335075_10005887_pt1 | contig 18967 bp, 19 predicted proteins | sample Lox_Sample_24_FD_206723 | JGI IMG/M metagenome (GOLD analysis project Ga0335075, IMG submission 206723) | Soil microbial communities from Loxahatchee National Wildlife Refuge, Florida, United States - Lox_Sample_2.4 | ecosystem: Environmental > Terrestrial > Soil > Wetlands | place: USA... | reverse complement strand
TACCACGGCACCCAGTTCCTGCTGCCCAGGAATTAGTCGACTGGCCCAGCGTCGGCCGCGCCGCTTTGGGCGGCCAGCCGCGCGGCCTTTTCGAGCCCGCGGCCCAGGGACGGCCCTGGGCCGCTCATTATTTGCTTTCGATCACAGTCTCTGGAGGGGTACGGGACCGGCTTCACAGAATCGCCGGCCGCCTAGCGACAACTCGGCCCTGGCTGGTCCATCGTTTTCTGCTCAAGAGGACAGCCGTTCTCGGGTGGCATTTGGATACCAGGCGGACAGGCTCTCCGGCGCGCATGCTGGTCGTGGATCGCGATGCAAAGTATCGCGAGTGGCTTCGTCTACACCTGGGAATCCTGTGCCCGGATGCGACCGTGGGCGCCATCGACCTGGCGGAGTTCGAGCCCTGGACGGCTCTGGTCAGCGGCCGCGAGTGCGACGTACTCCTGCTTGCCGCTCCCTTCGGCACCAGCCCGGAAGACCCCGACGCGCACGGTCTCAACCTGCTGCGCAAGTTGCGGCTGCGGAACATCGCATCCGCGGTCATCGTCCTGGCGGAGGACGGGAACGAGCTCACCGCGGTCCGGGCCCTGCAGCTCGGCGCCGCGGACTATCTGCCCAAACGCCTGCTCACCCCGGAGCGGTTGAAGACCTCGGTACGCGTGGCGCTGCGCCGCATCGAGCAGCGCGTCGTCCGCAGGCTGGCGGACCTCGCGCATACGGCGCAGGCGGTATCGCTCGGTGCGGCTTCGCACGAGACGGAGGAGCAGGACGACGCCGGCGCTCTATCGCGCGCGACCGAAGCGGAGACGCCGCCGACCATTCCCGGCTACACGATCGCGAAGAAGATCGGCGAGTCCGAGAAGGCCGTGGTCTATCTGGCCGCCAGCGCCGCATTGGGCAAGGACGTGGCGCTGAAAGTCACCCGCACCGCCCGCGACGAGAGCACTGAGCGCCAGGCGCTCGAGCGCGAATACAAAGCCATACTCGCCATCCGCGACCCGGCCGTGGTCAGCATCCACGACTATGGTGTCGAGAAGGGACTCGAGTACCTCGCCATGGAGTACTTCCCGCGGGGGGACCTGAAGGCGCGCATGTACTTCGGAGTCACGGAGGCGGAAACACTGCGCTACGTGGAGCTGATCGCCGCGGCGCTGCGGGTCGTGCACGGCGCCGGACTGCTGCATCGCGACCTGAAGCCGCCCAACGTCATGCTGCGCGAGAACGACGATGTCGCGCTGATCGATTTCGGGCTGGCGCGCACTCTCGACGGCGGCGCGCACAGCACCCGCACCGGCGTGCTGCGCGGCTCGCCGTACTACATGAGCCCGGAGCAGGCGCTGGGCGAGGAGCTCGACGCGCGCTCCGACCTGTACAGCCTCGGCGTCATGTACCACGAGATGTTGACTGGCAAGAAGCCGTTCACCGGCGGTTCGGCGATGGAAGTACTGCAACAACACGTGAACGCGCCGCCGCCCATCCTGCCGCTGTCACTTTCCCGTCATACGCCGCTGCTGGCACGGCTTCTCGCCAAGCGCCGCGAGGATCGCTTCGCCACGGCCGACGAGGTGATGGAGGCCGCGGCGAGACTGCGCCTCAGCGCAATTCCCCAAGCGGAGCCGAACGCGGCCTGAGGGCGCCCCGACCGTAGCGTGGGCGGCGCCGTGCGCCTTGACAACGCACGTCCCGGAAAGGTGCAATGCAGGCAAGCAGTTTGCTTGGCAACTCCTGCCTTGAACGACCGCGTACACCTCGTCGATACGACGCTTTTCTATTCGCCGACGAGCGGCGGTGTCAAACGCTATCTCACCGCGAAGCACGCCTGGCTGGCGGCGCACAGCCGCTGGCAGCACACCCTGGTCGTGCCCGGAGAGCGGGATCGGACCGAGCGCGGCGGCATCTGCACGCTGGCCGGCCAGCCGATACCGGGCAGTTTCAACTACCGCCTGCCGCTCGATCCGCGGCGCTGGCTGCACCTGCTCGATGCGCTGCAGCCGGACCTGATCGAGGTGGGCGACGCGTTCCATCCGGCATGGGCCGCAGCGAGTGTGGCCCGGCGCCGGGGCATCCCGCTGGCCGCCTTCTATCACTCCAACCTGCCGCAGATCATCAGCCGCCGCATCGGCGGACGTCTCGCCGAGCGGGCCCTGAGCCGCTACGTGCGCTGGCTCTACGAGCGCTTCGATGTGGTGTTCGCGCCGAGCCGCCTGATGCGCGATCGGCTCCGCGGGCTCGGCGTGCCGCATGCGGTGCATCAACCGCTCGGGGTCGACGCGGAAGTCTTCCAGCCGCTGCGCCGGCGCGAATGGCTGCGGCAACGGCTCGGGCTCGGGCCGGACGCGCGGGTGCTGGTCTATGCCGGCCGGTTCGCGGGCGAGAAGAATCTGCCGGTGCTGTTGGAAGCGTTCGCGAGGCTGGGCGCGCCATATCACCTGCTGCTCCTCGGCGGTGACCGCCAGGGCCGGCCGGCCGCGAACGTGACGGTGCTGCCGTACCGTCGGGAAAGTATCGAGCTGGCCGAGTGGCTGGCGTCGGCGGATGCGCTGGTGCATGCGGGTACCAAGGAGACCTTCGGCCTGGTCATCCTGGAAGCGATGGCGTGCGGGCGGCCGGTGGTCGCGGCACGCGCCAGCGCGATTCCGGAGCTCGTCGACGAGAGCGTCGGCATGTTGGCCGAGCCCGGCAGCGGCGCGCGGATGGCGGAGGCGATCGCGGGGCTCTACGAGCGCGATATCGAAGCGCTCGGATCGAACGCTCGCGCGCGCGTGTTGCGGACATTCACCTGGAACCGCGCCTTTCAGGGACAGGTGGCGACTTACAGAGCGCTCCTCGGCAGGCACAGAGTCGCAGTTCCGGGCAGCCAGGTCGCGGAACCGAGTTAGGCCCGCCGGCGCAGCAACAGCAGCAGGCGCTTGCCCGCACCGGTGCTGGCGAGCGCCAGCATCCCCCGCCAGAAGAGGCGCTTCTTGAATGGCGTCGGGCGCGGCGGAACCGCGCGATAGAACGCTCCGCCAATGTCGCGATGCACGTGGACGGAAGCCGCCGCGAGGGTCCGGTCCCAGGAACCCGCGACGATGCGATAGTGGTGTTCGTCGATCGCGCCTATCGTGGCCGCGGCAAGGGAGTCGGGGAGCTCACCCGTCTCCGGGCGGATGAACGTGACGATCAGGATGTCGTCGGCCGAATCTGCGGCTGCACCCGTGAGGATGAGCGCATTGGCTTCGCGACGGCAGGCGACGGGGCCGCGGAAAGCGGCGACGGGCGCGGGATGGGCAACGGTATCGGTCACGTCATTCCGGATCAGAACTGGGACTCCAGCTCCCAGGCGGTGAGGGGTGCGCCGCGGCGGAGCCAGAAGCCGGCACCGATCTCGCGGAAGTTGCGTTGCAGGCGCAGCCGATACCACTGCGCGCCGCGCAGGTGCACGTTGGAATCGGTGCGCACCGGATCGCAGTTCCATTCCCAGTCGCGACGCGTCAGGGCACTGAAATACAGCACTCCGCGGCAGAGGCGTCCGAAGTTGGCCAGCGCGCGGGCCGCGGCGCGGGAATCCAGGTATTGCAGCACGTCGTAGCAGATCACCAGATCGAACGGCGCTGCGCTGCGGTACTCCTCGATGCGGCCGTGCTCCCAGCCGTAGCGGCTGCAGAGATAGGGGCTCGTCTCCAGACAGACGTAGTCGGCCCGCGGCAGCAGGCGCTTGAGCGGCATGCGCAGCAGGCCGGTGCCGCAGCCGGCATCCAGGAGCCTGCGCACAGGCAGGCCGATATGCTCCGTGAATGCCGCAATGAGGCGCGCGCGGGCCTGCATTTCCCGGCGTGTCGTCACCGCCGTGCGCGGATCGTAGTAATAGCGCTGGTAGTACTGCCGATCGAACGTTGCCGTGGGCTTCTCGAGACCCATCCGACTCCCCCTGCGAAAGAATGGCGATTCTAGCCCGAGGCCGCGGCGACCCGATCAGGTCCCGCGAGCCGGGCGCTGACTTCCGCCAGCCGCCGGCGGGCCTCCGGGTCGTAGGCCTGGGGATTCGCGCGCGCGGGACGCATCCCATCGAAGTACTCGCCCGTGCGGCCTGTGAGCTCCGCGGATACGGCAAGATGCATCACGGCGGCGGCGCCTGCCGCGACCGTGCTCGCCGGCTCCACACCGGCCTCGCGCACCATCGTGGTATCCATGTAGGTCGCCGGGTGCAGGCAGTTGACGGTCACACCGCGCTCACGCAGCTCCGCCGCCAGGTCGAACGTCAGCATCACCTGCGCCAGCTTGCTCTGCGCGTAGGCGCGCATGCCGCTGTAGGCGCGTGTCAGCATCAGATTGTCGAAATCCAGCGGGTACTGGCCCACGGATGTGACGTTGACGATGCGTGCCGGGGAACCGTGCACGAGCAGGGGCAGCAGCAGCCGTGTCAGCAGGTAGCCGGAAAGATAGTTGACCGCGAACCGCAGCTCGTGTCCGTCGGCACTCGTCTGCCGCGGCGCGGACCGGCCGCCGTCGCCGGTTCCGATGCCGGCATTGTTGATCAGCAGGTGGAGGCGATCGTGCTCGCGCCGCACGGTCTCGGCCAGGGAGCGCACCTGCGCCAGGGACGCGAAGTCGGCGCGGTGGAAGCGAGCGGAACCGCCCTGCGCGACGATCTCGCGCACCAGATCCCCGCCTCGTCCCTCATCACGTCCATGGATCAAGACCCGGAAACCGGAGGCCGCCAGCGAGCGCGCCACGGCGCGGCCGAGACCGTCGGTCGAGCCCGTGATCAGGGCAACCTTTTGCGCAGGAGACTGCGGGGTCATGATTGCACGCAGTTTGCCGGATACTGCCCCGCGCTGCACACTTCAGCGGTCAGCGCCCCGAGAGGTCCCATACCATCCATGCGGCCAGCAGTCCCCAAGAGCGGCGGTCGGCGCGTCGTGTCCACGTTCGCGGCGGCGCTCCTGCTCTCATCGGCCGTCGCCTCGGCCGCGCCGGGGTTTGCACTGCGCAGTCCCGACTTCGCCCCCGGCGGGACGATTTCCTTCAGCCATGTCTATGACCGGTCCGGCTGCCGCGGCGGCAACCTGTCGCCCGCGCTGTCGTGGGATCACGCGCCCGCGGGGACTCGCAGCTTTGCATTGCTGCTGTTCGATCCTGACGCGCCGGGAGGCGGTTGGTGGCACTGGGCGGTGTTCGACATCCCGCCGAGGGTGAGCTCGCTTCCCGCCGGGGCCGGCAATCCGGCGCGACGCCTGCTGCCGGCCGGCGCGGCGCAGGCGCGGAACGATTTTGGCCCCCTGGGCTACGGCGGCCCCTGTCCGCCGGCCGGCCGGCCGCATCATTACCATCTGATGCTCTACGCGCTGCGGGCAGCCACGCTCGGGTTGGGCGCGGGCGCCTCTCCGGCGCAGGTCGCGGTCAAGGCACGGGCCGATGCGCTCGCGGAGGCCGAAATAGTCGGTCTCTACGGGCGCTGAGCGGCGATGAGCTTTGGGGCTATTGCGGCGGCGGGGGTGGGCAGGTAGGCTTCGCGCCCCCATCATGCCCTCCCGCCCCGCCACCCGGCGCCACGCCCAAGCGCGCGAGCGCACCCCGACCATCGGCTTCGTCAGCCTGGGTTGTCCCAAGGCGCTGGTCGATTCCGAGCGCATTCTGACGGGCCTGCGGGCAGAGGGTTACGCAGTCTCCCCGACTTACGAGCAGGCGGACCTGGTCGTCGTCAACACCTGTGGCTTCATCGACGCCGCCATCGACGAGTCGCTGCAGACCATAGGCGAAGCGCTGGAGCGCAACGGCAAGGTGATCGTGACGGGATGCCTGGGCGCGCGTCCGGAGCGCATCCTCGAGCGGCATCCGCGCGTGCTCAAGGTAACCGGGCCGCAGACCTACGCCGAAGTCATGTCGGCCGTCCACGAGCACCTGCCGCCACAACACGATCCTTTCCTCGATCTGCTGCCGCCGCAGGGCGTGCGGCTGACACCGCGCCACTACGCCTACCTCAAGATCTCCGAAGGCTGCAACAACAAGTGCAGCTTCTGCATCATTCCGGCGCTGCGCGGCCGGCTTGCGAGCCGCCGCATCGATGACGTGCTGCGCGAAGCGGAGCGGCTCGCCGCCGCCGGCGTGCGCGAGCTCCTGGTCATCTCCCAGGACACGAGTGCCTACGGGTCCGATATCCGCTATGCGTCCGCCATGTGGCGCGACGAGGAGTATCGGACGCGATTCATCGATCTGGCGCGCGGCCTGGGGACGCTGGGCATCTGGGTGCGGATGCACTATGTCTATCCGTACCCGCACGTCGACGAAGTGATTCCGCTGATGGCGGAGCGGCGCGTGCTGCCCTATCTCGACATCCCCTTCCAACATGGCAGCCCCTCGGTGCTGAAACGCATGCGCCGTCCCGCTCACTCCGAAGATGTGCTGCGGCGGATCGCGGCCTGGCGGGAAGGGTGTCCGGACCTGACGCTGCGCAGCACGTTCATCGTCGGATTCCCGGGCGAGACGGAGAGCGAGTTCGAGGAGCTGCTCCGCTGGCTGGACGAGGCCCAGCTCGATCGGGTCGGCTGCTTCAAGTACTCGCCGGTCGAGGGCGCCACCGCGAACAGGCTCGAGGGACACGTGCCGGCCGAAGTCCAGGAAGAGCGGTATTCCCGCTTCATGGAGCGTGCCGCGGGCATCAGCGCCGCGCGCCTCGAGCGACGGGTTGGCACCCGGATGCGGGTGCTGGTCGATGCCGTCGGCGAGGAAGGCGCCGTCGCGCGCAGCGAGGCGGACGCGCCGGAAATCGACGGCGTGGTGCGGATTGCGGCCGCGGGCAAGCTGCGGCCGGGTGACTGGGCCGACGTGACGATCACCTCGAGCGATACCTACGACTTGCATGCGCGGCTCGAAGCCGCGGCTGTCGCGACGTCACGCAAGTAAGTCTTGCGCGCCCAGACTCCGAGCAGGCTGGCGACCAACATCGGGATCAGCATGATGAGAAACGTCCACATCAGGCCGTTCTGACCGCCGCCGAGCCACTCCGACATCGCCCCGAAGAGCAGCGGTGCACCGCCTTCGAAGGTGGACCGCAGCGCCATCCGCCCCGCTTCGCCGCGTCCCCACATCCGGGGGTGCACGATGTCGAGCCTCGCGGCATCGATAGGCGCGACGGCGGCTGCCAATATTCCGGCGCCAAGCGTCATCAGCCCGATGCCGAGGAAAGCGCTGCGGGTCCAGATAGCGAAACCGAGGACGGGCACCGAGGCTGCAAGCGCGACCGCGGCTACCACGATGCGCGCATCCGCCCGCCCCTTTCGCAGCAGCATCTCCGACACCCGTCCGCCGGCGACAGTGCCGGCGATAGCGCCTATGCCGATGACGATCACCAGCGAGCTGACTATGCTGCGGGTGATGTGATAGTGCTGCGTGATGTAGATCATCGCGAAAGCGCGCACACCGGAAAGGAAGTAATAGGCGAGCGCCGAAGCCGCGATCAGCAGGCCGTAGGTGGGCAGCCGCAGCAGGTACCTCATCACCTGCCAGAGACTCCACTGGGTCGGATCCTCGCGCAGGATCAGCTCCTCCCTCGGCGGTACTCGCGCGCGCCGCACCGTATCCTGCGGTGATGGGGAATCGGACTGCGAAGACGACTTCGCCTTCACCCGATGCCGGCGTTTGGAGTGTTGCGAGTCTCGCTGGGCGTGGGGATCGTCCTCGCCTTCGTCGATCCAGCCCTGGCTGCCGCGCTCAGGCTCGGGCAGGAAGCGCCAGATCATCCAAACGAGGCCGATCGCGGGCAGCGACATCAGGTAGAAGGACCAGTGCCAGTTGAGGAGGGTGGAAGCTTCCCCGGAGACGAAGAAACCCACACCCATGCCGACGAGCTCGCCGCCGATGATGAGGCCGTAAATGGCGGCCCGGTCGCGTGCCGGAAAGAAATCTCCCGTGAGGGAGGCGACGCAGGGCCACGCCACCGCCGTCGCAATGCCGACCGCCGCCCGCGTCAGCAGCAGGAAGGTGAAGGAAGTCGCGGCGCCGCTGACCGCTTCGGTGACAAACCAGGTCGCGACGGTGATCATCAGAAGGTTGCGCCGGCTGAAGCGATCGACGAGCGCACCCATGGGTAGCGTCGCCGCGGCACCTACGAACGAGACCACCGCAATGAGCAGCCCGATCTCGGTGTTGCCCAGGTGGAAGGCACCCTTGAGCTCACCCGAGACCGCGGAAACCGTGCCGAGATCGCAGGCTTCCAGGGCCAGGATGGCGGCAAGCACCGCAATGATCTGCAGCCGCGCGGCGCCGCCCGTGACGCCGACGATCCGTTCCTTTGCCGACTCCAGAATGTGGCTCGTGGTGCTCAAATGGTCTCGCTCCAGACGAGTGCTGTAGCGGATTACGTGCCACCTCGGACGAGCCGAAGCTGTTCCTCGATGAGCTTACGGCCGCGGTGGCGGTTCAATGCTACGATCCAGTTTGCTGCCGCTCCTCCTTCGGCGGTCCACGGGGGCTCGCATGTCCGCTTTCCGCATTCCTTTGTTTGCATTGTTGGCCGGGGTTGCCCTGCTACCCGTGAGCGCGCTCGCTGCGGCGCCGGCCGCTCCGGCGCCGGGCGCTGCGGACGCCGATGCCGCCAAGGCGACGAACCCAGAGCACTACTGGGCCACGCCGCACACCGTCACCACGCAGGGCGAGGTGACCGCCGGCGGTGAGCACATCCGCTACACCGCGGACGCGGCGACACTGATCCTGCGCAACAAGGAAGGTAAGCCGACCGGCGAGATCTTCTACGTGGCGTATCTCAGGAGCGGCGGCGACAGTTCGAGGCGGCCGATCGCATTCCTCTACAACGGCGGGCCGGGCGGCTCCTCGGCCCCGCTTCACATGGGAGCGTTCGGGCCGGTGCGAGTGGTCACGGAAAGTCATACGCATACAGCGCCGGCGCCATACCAGTTGGTTGGCAACGCGTACAGCCTGCTCGATGTCAGCGACCTGGTGTTCGTGGACGCGATGGGGACGGGATTCAGCCGCATCCTGGGGAAGGATGATGGCGGTGTGGGGACGCCGAAGGACTTCTACGGTGTCGATCCGGACGCGCATGCATTCGCGCAGTTCATCACTCAGTTCCTGTCGAAGTACGGACGCTGGAACTCACCTAAGTACCTGATCGGCGAAAGCTACGGCACGATGCGCTCCGCCGCGGTCGCCAACGTGCTGGAGCAGGAAGACAGCATCGACCTGAACGGTATCGTCCTGCTTTCGACCATTCTCAACTTCGACACCAGCGTGGACCAGGCGAACCTCAACCCCGGCATCAATGTTCCCTACGCGCTGGCGTTGCCTACCTACGCGGCCGCCGCCTGGTATCACAAGGTGCTGCCGCAACCGCCCGCCGCACTGCATCCGTGGCTGGACCAGGTGCAGACCTGGGCCATGGGTCCGTACCTGCAGGCGCTGAACGCTGGCAGCACTCTGCCGCCAGCGCAGAAACGGAGCATCGCGGCACAGATGGCCCAATATACGGGACTGTCGCAAAGCTACATCCTGAAGGCCGACCTGCGGGTCGTCGGGCCGCAGTTCGAGCATCAGCTGCTGCAGTCGCGCGACGAGAACACAGGGAGGCTGGACGCACGTTTTTCCGGACCGACGATCGACCCGTTGGCGGAGTACGTCGAGTATGATCCGCAGATCGCCGCGATCGGCTCCGCCTATGTATCGGCCCTGAACGACTACATGCGCCGCACCCTGCACTTCGGCGGCGAGCACCATTACGAATTCCTATCGCTCGAAATCAACAACGCCTGGAACGGTCTGCACACGCCCCCGGGACAGAGCTCGCCCGCCTATACCGCGCCCAATGTCCTGCCGGACCTTGCCGCGGCGATGACGATCAATCCGACGCTCAAGGTGATGGTGAACGCGGGCTATTTCGATCTCGCGACGCCGTACTACGCGGCGGAGTATCAGATGCAGCAGCTGCCCATGGCGGCACAGTTGCAAAAGAACATCGAATATCGCTTCTACGATACCGGCCACATGATCTACGTCGTGCCGCAGGCGCTGGCGCAGTTGCATGACAACATCGCGCAGTTCATTCGCGCGAGCTCGGGCGGGGCGCCGGGCGGCGGTTGAGTCAGGTCCCGGGCCGTGTATCGCCGGAGGGCCAGGGAACCTGCGGCTGCGGATTGAAGATCGAGTCGGCATCCGCGCGCCTGGGCGTCCAGGCGCCGCCCTCGATCTCGGACTGCAGCTGGCCAGGAGCCCAGCCAGCGTGACCGATGAAGATGCGCAGTCCCTGCATCGGGTCCTTGCGCGCGAGCAGCTTGAGCAACAGCTTGTCGTCGGAGCTCACGTAGACGCCGTCGCAGACGCGGTACGCCACCCTGGGCGCCGTTTTGGCGCGAAACAGGTACCACACGGTGTCGAACTCGACCGGGCCGCCGAAGTAGACCTTGTCATGGACCTGCGCGACGCTCTTGAGCTTCGGGAAGAAGCGCGCAACCGTGAGGGGCATCGGCCTGTTGATGATGAGCCCGACGGGAGCGGGGCCGAGATTGTTCATCACGACCACGATGGAGCCCCCGAAATTGGGGTCCGATACGACTCCTTGCGCGACGATGAGAATGGAGGTCAGGGCAGCTTGCGGTGGCGGCGTGGGGGGAGGCGCCGACTGTGAAGCGGCCGGCAGGACCAGCATCACGAGCAACGCTGCTGCCGTCATGTAACGACGCGCCATGAATGCCTTCTTCACCGCAACGCCTGCCTCCGCACTCGCACGGTCGGGACTCATCCATCGCCGATTCTACGCTCATCCGCCCGACACTCATTTCCCTGTTGCGGCGCCGCGGCCGACCGAGCGCTGATTCACCCACGGACGGAGAATTGCGCGTACCGGCAGCACCGAGGTCGCTGCTACGTCGGGATCGAGCAGCCGGCGGCGCCGCAGATGACGGATCGCCGACTGCACCGTGGATTTGGCGAGGCCGGTGTGGGTCGCCATGGTCTGCAGGCTGACCGAGAGCTGGTCGCGGCGGGCCCGCGCCGCATGGCGCAGCAGATAGAGATAGACGAGGAAGGCCGCGGGGCGTCGGTCGTGCCCCACGAGGTCCGGCATCAGGATGTCGATGACGTAGCTGTCGACGGGGATTTTCTGCATAGCGATTATCACTATAGCGGCGATCGGTGCCGGCGCGCACGCCGGCCGGCTATGATCGGCTCGCAGGCGCAATCCGCCGGAGGGCCGCATGATCACACAGCTGAAGTTCGTCGGCATACCGACCGCCGACCAGGAGCGCGCGCTGCGCTTCTACACCGAGAAAATGGGGTTCGCCGTTTCCACGGATCAGCCGTTCAACGACAAGCAGCGCTGGATCGAGCTGCGGATCGCCCACTCCGCAACGCGCGTCGTCCTCTTCACGCCCGAGGGTCAGGAGGACCGGATCGGCACGTTCTTCAACGGGGCCTTCGCCTGCGATGACGTCAAGGCTACTTACCGACAGCTCAAGGAGCGCGGCGTCGAGTTCGTGAAAGGACCGGAGAAGCAGCCGTGGGGAGAGTTCGCGATTTTCAAGGATCCGGACGGCAATCAGTTCGTACTCTCTTCCTCTTGAGGCCAGGTTCGCCTGGGCGGGGCCGGGGCCGCGCAGCGGCACGCTGCGCGGAACTCTCCTCCCCTAGGGCGGTTGCTTCGACATGGCAACCAAAACATCGCGGCGGCCGCGCTCGGGCAGGAGCCACGCCGCCACATCCGGGCGCACCCCTGCCAAGAGCGGTAAGCGATGGTCCAAGCGCGTGATGGAGCGGAGCGACGCGCTCGATCTCGAGGCCGGAGTATTCACCAAGGGCAGTGCGCGCGCGATCGCGCTGTCGCTGAAGCGGTCCGCGGAAGCGAGCCGGCGGCGCAAGGCGGACCCCTACCGCTCGGCCATGTCGATGCTGAGCTTCCAAATCAATCGCTCAGGCAAAAATCTCACGGCGGAGCGACGCCGCGTCCTCAATCGGGCCAAGCAGGAGTTGCGGACGGCTTTCGGTCGCAGCTGAGCGGCGGCGGGGCGATTCGTTGCGGAATTGCGCGGCGATGTACAATCCCGCCGCTCATGCGCGACAGCAGGCTGGTGCTCGTTCGGCTCTGTCCCGACTACATCGCCGCGGATGTACTGGTCGGATTGCTGCGCTCGGAGTCGATTCCGGCGGTCGCACACAACCTGGCGCCCGTCCCGGGCCTCGAGCAGGGAACCGAGGTACTGGTACCGCGGGCCTATCTGCCGCGCGCCCAATGGCTGCTCGAGCAGCAACAACCGAGTGAGAGCGAGCTCGCCGAGCTCGCCCTGCAAACATCCCCCGAGCCGCTGGAGCGCTGACCCGCAGCGACCCGTCGCCAATGCGTCACGACGCAGGCCATGCTAGAGTGGTAGCGGTACCATTGGAGGCACGCGGGCATGGCACAGCACTTCGACCGGCGCAGTCTTCTCAAGGCCAGTGCGGCATTGGTCGCCGCGCCGTATCTCTGGCTGCCCGCCCGCGCGGCGCAGCCCGCGTGGCCCACTCAGACGGTCGGTCCCTTCGTCGAGCTCGAGATCGACAGCGGCCGCATCCGCGGTGGTCACAGCCGTGGTGCGCTGGCCTTCAAGGGCATTCCGTACGCGGGGCCAGTCGCGGGCGCGCACCGCTTCAAGGCGGCGCCGCCGGTAACGCCGTGGACAGGGGTGCGGGACGCCACCCGCCTGGGGCCGCCGGCGATGCAGGGGCCGGGCACGACCTTCGGTGAGCACGAGCCCGCCTACAGCGAGAATTGCCTGGTGCTCAATGTCTGGACCCCCGCGATCAAGGACGGCGGCAAGCGGCCGGTGATGTTCTACTGTCATGGCGGCGGGTTCACCACGGGCTCCGGCGGCCAGAACATCCAGGACGGCGCGCATCTTGCCGCGACCTACGATGTCGTCGTCGTCGCGATCAATCACCGGCTGGGCCTCTTCGGCTATCTCTATCTCGGGGAGCTGGGCGGCAGCGAGTACGCCACCTCGGGCAATCAGGGGATGCTCGACATCGTCGCCGCGCTGCGTTGGGTCAGGGAGAACATTCCGGTGTTCGGTGGCGATCCCGACAATGTCATGGTGTTCGGCGAGTCCGGCGGCGGCGAGAAGACCGCCACGCTGATGGCGATGCCGGCCGCCCATGGTCTGTTCCACAGGGCCGGGATTCAAAGCGGCGCCATGCTGCGCGGTATCTCCCGGGAAGTTGCGACCGAGGGCGCGCACCGGCTGCTCGCGGGACTGGGGCTCGGACCGCACCAAGTGGACAGGTTGGCGGCAGTGCCGGCGGAAAAGCTCGTCGCAATCCAGCTGGCGGGCGCCCAACACCAGGGGCCGCTGTCGGTACCGACCCGCGGCTACCTCGAGAGCCATCCCAATCCGCCCCCCAGCATCGCCGCCCTGCGCGCGCGGCATCCCGGCGATTGGGGCCCGGTGGTGGATGGAGCCTTCCTACCGCGCGATCCCTTCGAACCCAACGCGCCGGCCCTCGCGGCGGACGTGCCGCTGCTCATCGGCAACACCCATGATGAGGCGATCTTCAATCATCGTAACGATCCGGCGTATTTCCACGCCAGCGCCGACCGGATCGCCGCCCTCGCGCACAGCAAGCTTGGGTCTGCCGCCGACCGCGTCCTCGCCTTCTATCGCCAGTCGATGCCGCATGCCAGCCCGGTGGAGCGCGCCATCGCCATCGAGACCGCCGCCTTCATGGGCAACAACACGGCATTGCTCGCGGACCGCAAATCGCGGCAGCCGGCGCCGGTCTACCGCTATCGCTACGATTTCCGCTCGAACGTGCCGATCCAGGGCACGGATTGGACGCTGCGCGCCTGTCACGCCAGTGATATCTCGCTCGTCTTCTACAACTACGAGATGACGGACCTGGAGGGAAACGGGCCCGGCCTGCGGGCGGCCTCGAAAGCGATGAGCAGCTATTTCGCGAGCTTCGCGCGCCGGGGCGTTCCCGCCGCGCAAGGCCAGCCGGCGTGGCCACGCTATGAGACGCATACGCGCGCGGTGATGCTCCTCAACAGTCGCTGCCGGGTAGCCATGAACCCGGATGGCGAGGCGCGCAGGTTCTGGCGCTCGCTCGGCTGGACCTGAAGAGTCTGCCGCCCTCGAAGCTTTGCGTACCGGAATCTCCGTGCGGTGCGATTGCCCCGACGGGGCGCGCCTTCAATGGGCGAGAAACCACGTGACCCACACCGTGTCGACCAGGGTATGGGTGATGGCTGAGGCACCCACGCGTCGTTCGCTGCGCCATGCCCGGCCGTAAAAGAAGCCTGCGATCGCGGCGAGGATCACATATCGCCAGTTGAAGATGGCGCCGTGTATGTAGTGGGACAGCCCGAAGATTGCCGCGGCCAGCACCAGCGCGCCGCGACGCGGCAGGCGCGTCTCCAACAGGTTCTGCAGCAGCCCGCGGAAGAACAGCTCTTCCGGCAATGCCACGAAAATGAAGGTCACGAGTCCGGTGCCGAAGAATCTGCCGGCCGCAGGCAGCCGGGGGTGGAAGGCCAGGAAGCCCAGCGCAAGTCCCAGCCCGATGCCGAGGGGCGCGAACAGCAGCCACTCGCGCGTGCCGATGACCAGATCGCGCCGGCGCAGCCGCAGATCGAAGCCTATCCCCGGCAGACGTCGTTGCACGACATACAGATAAAGCGCCACATCCGTGAGCATGAATTTCGGCATGTTGCCCATGCCGGGCTGGGGCAGGCTCCATTGCAGCCAGCCGTACTCGACGGCGCAGCCGAGCGCGCCCAGCACGATCACATCCTGCCAGCCGAGCCTCGGCCCCGGCGGCGCATACTCCAGAAGCGCCGCCAGGACCGTCGGGAAGGCGAAATACAACAGCAGCGACCCCGCAGAAAATTCCTGCAGCGGGACGGCGAGCAACAGGTAGATGCCGGCGGCAAAGAGGCCGGGTGGCAGCACGCGTGCGAGTCCACCTGGCATCCGGCTGGCCAGCGGCTCGCCTACTCCCCAGCCGAACGCCCAGAGCACGCCCAACATCAGCGCGACGGCGATGAAGGCGCCGAGGAAGTGCCCGTGGAGGGTGCGTGGGACACCGAACGAATGCGCCGCGAGCCACAGTCCACAAATGAGCAGCGCGTATAGCCCGACGCCCAGCCCGCCGCTCAGGGCCATGGGAAGCCGGGAGGTGTCAGGGGTCCGCGGCGGTCCGGCATCCATGCCCGGGATAGAAAGCCACGCCCACCGGAAATGCAAGTCTGGCGCGGAAAGTCATGTCCGCTCTGCTACGCGATGGAGGTATGCAGTCTGGTAGGCGGCCGGTATCATTGCGGTCGAGGCCAGGTACGCGCTGGGTCTCTCACGGACAGCCCAGCGCCTTTGGGACAGCGGGAACTCCATCCGGGCCAAACGATTTTTACAGCCGGTCCACTGCAATTTGCCCGCCCCGCGAAGGGGTCAATCGGAGGCTTGGCCATGTACCGACGCCGTCTCACCTGGTCGCTTGGAGCGCTGCTGCTTGCGGCAGGCAGCCTCGCGAGCGCGCAGAACGCCTATACCACTCATCCCATGAATCTGCGCGCGGGACCGGACCGGGAGTATCCGATGGTTGCGCAGCTGGACGCCGGCGCGCCTCTCGACGTGCACGGTTGCCTGGACGACTGGAGCTGGTGTGACGTCTCGTTCGAGGACAACAGGGGCTGGCTCTACGCCGGCGGCATCTCCTTCGTCTATCAGGGCGGCAGGGTGCCGCTCTACTCCTACGGACCCAGGCTGGGCCTGCCGGTCATCACCTTCTCGCTGAACACATACTGGGGTTCCTACTACCGTGGGCGTCCGTGGTATGCGCAACGCAATACGTGGGCGCATCGCCAGATGCCGCCCCACATGAGGCCGGCGGGACGCCCGGGGATGGGCGCTGCGCCGAGGCCTCATGCCGGTCCGGCGCCGAGGTCGCGCCCCATGCCGAATGAGCATCGATCTGGCGAGGCGCATGCCGCACCGCATAACCCGGAGAGCGGCCGCTCTACACCTCCCGGACGAGGGGCGCAGAGGCCGATGCAGGGCGGACATGCCCCGTCGGGCGAACACGCTTCGCCAGGTGGTGGGCATGCACCGCCGAGCGGGCATGGGCCGCAAGGCGGACATACGGGATCGAGCTCCCAGCATGGTGGGCATGGCGATGAGCATGGAGATCATCGGCCGCCCTGAAGCGGTAACTTCTCGCGGCGTGAGTCGCGCGAGCCGCGAGAGGAATACTGGGTGCGGCTCTCCGCGACCGGTAGAGCTGAATCAGCAGCCTTATTCCACCGTCACGCTCTTGGCGAGATTGCGTGGCTGGTCGACGTCGGTGCCCTTCAGGATGGCGACGTGATAGGCGAGCAGCTGCAGAGGGACGGTGTACACGGCTGGCGCCTGGAAGTAAGTGACGTGCTTCGGCATCTCGATGACGGTGACGCCGTCGCTCGGCTGAAAGCCTGACTCCGGATCCGCGAACACGATGAGCTCGCCGCCGCGGGCGCGCACTTCCATCAGGTTGGACTTCAGCTTCTCGAGCAGGTCGTTGTTGGGTGCGACGGCGATGACGGGCATGTCGGCGTCCACCAGCGCCAGCGGGCCGTGCTTGAGCTCGCCCGCGGGGTAGCTCTCCGCGTGGATGTAGGAGATCTCCTTGAGCTTCAGCGCACCCTCCATGGCGATGGGGTACAGGGCGCCGCGGCCGAGAAACAGAGTGTGATGCTTGTCGGCGAAGCGCTCGGCGAGCCGGTGGATGACGGGGTCCAGGGCCAGCGTCTTCTCGATGATCGACGGCAGCTCCACCAGGCGCGTGACGAGTCCGCGCTCGCGCTCGGCATCCGCACCGTGATGGCGGGCCAGCGCGATCACCAGCATGGAGAGCGCGGCCAGCTGGGTGGTGAACGCCTTGGTGGAGGCGACACCGATCTCGGGGCCGGCGCGCGTCAGCATGACGAGCTCCGACTCGCGCACCAGGGAGCTTTCCGGAACGTTGCAGATGGCGAGCGTCGAGAGGTATCCGGATTCCTTCGCCAGGCGCAGCGCCGCGAGCGTGTCGGCGGTCTCGCCCGACTGGGAGATGGTGACGAAGAGCGACCCGGGCGGCACCAGGGGATTGCGATAGCGATACTCGCTGGCGATGTCCACCGCGCACGGGATGCGGCAAATCTGCTCGATGAAGTAACGGACGGTCGCGGCGGCGTGGTAGCTGGTACCGCACGCCACGATGTGCACACCGGCGGTGCGTTTGAAGATCTCGGCGGCCTGGGGACCGAATGCGGCCTCGAGCAGGCGCCCATTGGCCACTCGCTCCTGCAGCGTGTCGGCGATGGCCCTGGGCTGCTCGTGGATCTCCTTCAGCATGAAGTGCCGATACGGCCCCTTCTCCGCCGCGTCGGCGTTGAGCTCGCTCTCGCGTACCTGCCGTTCGACGGTGTTGCCGTTGACGTCGATGATGCGCACGGACTTGCGCCGGATCTCGGCGACGTCGCCTTCCTCCAGGAACATGAATCGGCGCGTCACCGGCAGCAGCGCGGAGACATCGGAGGCGACGAAATTCTCTTCCACGCCCAATCCGATGACGACGGGACAGCCCTGACGCGCGGCCACGACACGGTCCGGGTCCTTCTCACTGACGACCGCCAGCGCGTAAGCGCCTTCCAGCTCGGCCACCGTCGCGCGGACGGCTTTGAACAGGTCCCCTAGCGTCTCCAGGTGGTGATGGATCCGATGCGCCACCACCTCGGTGTCGGTTTCCGAGGCAAACTCGTAGCCGCGGCTCTGGAGCTCCGCGCGCAGCTCCTCATGGTTCTCGATGATGCCGTTGTGAACGATCGCCAGGCCATCCAGCGAGACATGCGGATGGGCGTTGCGCTCGCTGGGCACGCCATGGGTCGCCCAACGGGTATGGGCGATGCCCAGACTGCCGCTGGTCGGGGTGCGCTCCAGCGCGTCCTGGAGCATCCGCACCTTCCCCACGGTGCGCTGCCGGGCAAGATGGCCGGTGCCGTTCAGCACCGCGATGCCAGCCGAGTCGTAGCCGCGGTACTCGAGCCGCCGCAGGCCTTCCATGAGGATGGGGACGATGTTGCGCTCTGCGATGGCGCCTACGATTCCGCACATAAATTGCCAAGCTTCGGGTCTTTCAAGGATGCCAGTTTGCCTGAATTCCGGCCTGCGCGAACCCCCGGCCGCATGAGCCTGAGCTTTGACTTAACCCGGGAATGCAAGCTGCTCTCGGATAGCCGAAGCCTGCCAATTCAGGCCCTCGAGAGCCCCAAATGAACCTCGTTGTCTGGCTGATCGTCGGTGTGGTCATTGGCTGCCTCGGCAGCCTCATCATGCGCTCCGAACCCGACCACGGGACGGCCCTGAATACCGGGGCCGGCATCATCGGCGCGCTGCTCGCAGACTGGCTGCTGACGCCGCTGCTCGGCGACTCCCCGCGGCTCGGCTTCTTCAGCGCGAGCGTGGTGGCCGTCTCCCTGCTGGGCGCAGTGGCTCTGGTCTGCCTGGTGAATGTCCTGCGGTACGGCCGGATCCGCTAGGCCGCAAGCCGAGCGCCATGGCCGCGCAGAGACCCCCCAACGCACCGTAGAGGTGTGCGTCCACTATCACGGGCATGTCGCCCGCAAACGGCATGGCGCCGTGGATCTGCTCATAAGCCAGTTTCGCGACCAGCAGGCCGGCGAGGATCCATCCTTCGAGCTCACCCCTGCGCAGCCGAACGAAAGCGACCGCGGCCAGCACGCCGTGCAGCACTCCGGAGAGTCCGAGGTACCAGATGACCTGGGGGTCCCTGACCCACAGGCCGCAGTCGATGGCGGCGGCCGCGGCGAGTGTGACCCCCGCCCACGCCCAGACGTCGAGGTCGCGCGCGAACAGCACCCAGAGCAAAACGAGGCCGGCGAGATCGAGTACGGCATGGCGCCAGGAAAGATGGACGAGGTGCGCCGTCAGCAGCCGCCACCATTGCCCCGCCGCAATCGCCGTACGGTCGTATCGCA
>Ga0335075_10005886_pt1 | contig 18969 bp, 19 predicted proteins | sample Lox_Sample_24_FD_206723 | JGI IMG/M metagenome (GOLD analysis project Ga0335075, IMG submission 206723) | Soil microbial communities from Loxahatchee National Wildlife Refuge, Florida, United States - Lox_Sample_2.4 | ecosystem: Environmental > Terrestrial > Soil > Wetlands | place: USA... | reverse complement strand
GTAGTTGGTCAGCAGCTTGGTCGAGACGTTCCTGCCCAGCGGGTCGTCCAGGTCGTAGACGAAGGGCCGCGCATCGTTCCACTGTCCCGCCGTGTACAGATAGTCGCGCAACGTGGTGAGCCGCTCGCGATCGCCGGCCCGCGGGCCGGCGATCCGGCGGATGTCGTCGGTCATGCGGGCGAGCTCGGCGAGCGACCCGTCGGCGTCGATCGACGGATCGACGAGCGCATCGATGGCCAGCTTGGTCTTTGCCAGGTCGACTTCGTCGATCGGCGTCGCGAGCACGCGTCGCAGCGTGGCCAGATCGGCGGCCTCGTTCGCCGACGCCTTGCAGTCGGCGTGCAGTCCAACCCAAGCTGCCAAGATCGCGAGAAAACTGTTCAGAACGGGCGGGAGAGCGCGCATGCCGGCACCTCGAGACGGGACGCGGCGATTGTAGCCAAGGGCGACCGGACGCCGCGACCCGCGTCGGCCCTCAGGACGTGGGCGCCACCGCTCCGGCCAGGCAATCGACGATCGGTCCGGCGAAGCGCTGCCCGGAGTCGAGATCCGGGTCGTAGATGCAGACGTCGAGGCCGAGCACGCGGCGGGAGCGCAGCAGCGCCCGCAACAGGGTAGATAGCTGGGCGAAATCGAGGCCGGGCTTGCCGGGCGAATCGACCGCGTTCATGACCCGTTCGTCGAGCACGTCGAGGTCCACGTGCACCCATGCCCGGTCGATGCCGCGTTCCGCGAGCCGTGCGAGCACGCGCTGCGCCGTGCGCGGGATGCCCTCGCGCAGGATCTGCTGGATCGTGAGACGCGTGATGTCGGTGCGCACGATGTCGCCGTAGTACTTGTCGTAGTCCGGGTCCTCGGCGTCGCGTTCGCCGACCTGCACGGCGTCCGCATCCACGACCAGCGGGCCGTCGACGCCGGGCCACGTCGTGAGCAGGTCTTCGCCGCGGCCGGTCGCCAGCGCCAGGTCCATGCCGGCGGCAGTGCCGAGCCGCGACTTCGTGTCGTAGTTGCCCGGATGGAAGAAGTCGCTGTGACCGTCGACGTGCACGAGGCCGCGACCGCCGGCGCGACGCGCGCCCGCGAGACAGCCGAGCAGCACGCTGCAATCGCCGCCGAGCACCAGCGGGAACCGCGCCGCCGCCAGCTCCGCCTGCACGTGATCCGCGAGCTCGAGCAGGAACCCGCGCAACGTGTCGCCGTTGCGGATGCGGGTGCCGGGGCGCTCGCCGAAGTCGTAGACGGGCCGGGCCAGCGGAATGAATCGGTGCGCAGAGAGTCGGTCCGCCAGTCCGGTGGCCAGGAGGACTTCCGGCGCGCGCCACGTCCCCGGCTCCTGGCCCTTCGCGCCGGGACGCAGACCCAGGCTGATGGGCGCGGAGATGACACTGATTTCGCGCTTCGCAGCGGCTGCTCCGTTTCGGGCCAGGCCCACACAGGCGGCGCCGAGGGAAAAAGCTCGTCGGGACAACTTCATCGTGACCACCTCAAACCGTTTAAACAGTTTTAAACGGTTTGACGCTTGCGGGTCAACCGGTAAAACGCTAAATACCGGTCATGCAGGTTGTGACACACGAGTTCGTCGCCCGGGACTTCATCGCCGGACACATCGCGCTGGACTTCGCCAATACGGTCACCGCGCGCGACACCGCGCCGCGCGACTGGCTCGACGGTTATGCCCGGTTGCTCGACTGGGCGGTGAAGGCTGGGGTCGTCTACGCGGCAGCCGCGACGCGACTGGGCGCCATCGCGGATCGCTCGCCGCGCGAGGCTGCCGCCGCTCTCGGCCGCGCCCGCAAGGTGCGCGAAGCGCTGCACGACATCTGCGTCGCGCTGCTGACCCGCAAGGACGCGTCCGCCGCCGCGCTCGAGGAGCTCGAGTCGGCCTGGAAGCGCGCCGCCGCGCGCGCCCACATGACGGGCAAGGGCCTGCTGCGTCTGCAGCCGGATGCCGAAACCAGCGGTCTCGACCTGCCACTCGATCTCGTGGTGTTCGCCGCCGTGGATCTGTTGGGCGAGCTCGACGCCGACCGTACGCGAGTCTGTCGCGGACACGACTGCGGCTGGTTGTTCATCGATTCATCGAAGGGTGGCCGCCGCGTGTGGTGCGACATGGGCACTTGTGGCAACGCCGCGAAGGGCGCCAGGTTCGCGCGCGCCGACAAACGCCGGCGCCGCACCGCTCAACGATAACGATAGAACTTCACGCGCTGAATCTGCGGATTCCCCGGCGGCAACCGGACGTGCCGTCCCTGGTGCGTCTGGTCGCCGTTCAACCGCCGACCCGCGACCCACTTCCCTTCGACGAACGCGCCTTCCTCGGCCACGTCGATTCCCACCTTGGCCGGCCCGCCATCCGCGCCGCGGAACGTCACCGTGATCCCCTGGCCCGCAAACCAGAACTCCTCGTCCCCGGTCTGGATGACGAGCCCACCGTGGTTGGCGCTGGTCTGCTGGTCCTTCGGCGTCCACGGATCGACGAACGTCACCGTGAACTCGATGCCGCCCAGTGTCTTCTTCACCGGCGTCTCGACCACCGAGCCGTCCTCGTTGATCGCCGTGCGGAAGCCCGCCATGCGCGCCTTGCCGCGGTTCGCCAGCAGCATCGGCGTGAGTTGCCTCATCACCTCGTACGACCGCGACAACGCATTCGGCGCATCACCCAGCGACTCGATCGAGAACGGCGAGAAACCGAACGAATCCAGCTCGCCGAACTGGAAGAACGCGTTGGCCGGCCCCTGCGGATTCGTCGCGTTGTTGGCCTCGGGCACGAACAAGGTGTTGTCCGCGCGGCGATACCGCGCGGCGAGCGGCGCGAAGTTCGGGAAGTAGATGTCCGGCGCCAGGAAATCCAGCGACGGCGCGCCGGCCTTCCACACGTCGATCAGGTGCGGCAGCGGCCCGCCGCTCGGATACTCCCCCGGCTTGCGCCCGGTGCGATTCAACGCCGCGTTGACGTACATCGGCAGGTCGTACTTCGCCTTGCCGGCCTTCACCAGCGACTCCACGAACCGCGCGTAGTGCCAGGCGGTGAAGATCTCGGCGCTCGTCGTCTCCTCGGTAGAGAGATCCTGCCACGTCTTCGCCGTCGCGCCCTTCGCGCGCCAGATCTCGCGCATCTCCGGCTCGAGTTTCTCGCCGGCCTGCGCGAGCGCGCGCACGAGATCCTTCGGCAGTGCCGCGGCGTACTTCGCATCCGCCACTGCGCCACGCTCGCGCGCGATCGGCAGCATCCCGATCTCGTTCTCCACCTGGATCATCAGCACGGTGCCGGCACCATCCACCTGCTTCAGGTGCTCCATCAGCGCGGCGAATGCCTTCGTGTCCGACTCGAGCGTCGCGGCGCCGAACGCCGAGAGGATCTCCACGCTCGACCCATCCGCGAGCTGCACGCGCGGAAACCGCTTCTGGTCGCGCTTCACCCACGACGGCACGTAGGTGGACATGCTGTTCTTCCACGCGCCGAACCACAGCAGGACGAGCTTGATCTCCTGCGCGCGCGCGTCGGCCAGCATCGTGTCGAGCGATGACCAGTCGAATCGGCCCTCGCTCGGCTCCAGCAACTCCCAGTACACCGGCGCCAGCACCGTGTTCAGGTTCATCGCCTTCAGCCGCGGCCAGTGCGGCTCCAGGTACGCCGCGCTCGACGCGCTGGAATTGCCGAGCTCGCCACCGAGGATCAGGAACGGCTGGCCGTCGACGACGAGGTTCTGCGTCGAGCCCTGTTTCTCGAGATGCGCGGGCGCGGCCGAGGCGGGCGACTCAACGGCGAGCGATGCGCAGGCGACGAACGCGGCGAACGACAAGCGGGAGACGATGCTCGGTTTCATGGCCGCGATGCTAGCAAACGGAATCTACTTCAGCGGGATCACACCGGCCGGCGCGGACTGGAAACCGCATGCTTCGAGATAGAAGGAGCTCAGCGCGGGCTCGAAGTCCACGTGCAGCCACTCGCAGCCCGACGCCCGTGCCCGCTCGATGGCGACATCGATCAGCGCCTTCGCGTGTCCCTGGCGACGATGCGCAGCGGTGACCATCGTGTCCAGGACGAACGCGTGCACGCCGCCATCCCACGCGACGTTGACGAAGCCGATCAGCGCGCCGGCACTGCGCAGGCACACCCAGCCGAGGCTGTATCGTTCGACCTGACCGCGCCAGTCGTCGTCGAGCACGCGGTGCGCGAAACATTCGGCGTGCAGCGCATTGATCTCGGCGTTCTCGAAGGCGCCGCGCCATTCGACGACGGCGCTCACGGGCGCACCTCGGCGAGCCGCGTGCACGCACTGCGCGAGAACACCTCGGCGATCCAGTCGACGAACACGCGCACCTTCGTCGAAAGATGGCGGTTCGCCGGATACAACACGTGCACGGGCAGCGGCGCGGGTTGCCAGTCCTGCAGCACGGGCACCAATTCCGCGTTCGCGCCGCTCGCGGACACCATGAACGAGATCAGCTGGCCGAGCCCGAGGCCCGCACGCAACGACGCGAAGTGCGCGGCGCTGTCGTTCACGGCGACGCGCGGACTGGGCGAGATCTCGATGCGTCTGCCATCGCGCTCGAACACCAGCGGCCGCATGCGGCCGCTGCGCGGGAAGAAGTACCCCGCCAGCGTGTGCCCGGACTCGAGATCGGTCGGATGCGTCGGCCGCGGATGCGTGGCGAAGTACGCGTGCGTGGCGCACGTCATCCAGCGCAGGTCGCCGATGTGCCGGGCGATCAGTGACGGCTCGAGCAACGGGCCGGCGCGGATCACGCAGTCCACGTTGTCGCCGATGAGGTCCGCGGGCCGGTCGCTGACGCCACACTCGACGGCGATGTCCGGATACCTCGCGACGAACTCCGGTAGCGCCGGCAGCACGATGTAGGTCGTCACCGCCGCACCCGCATCGATGCGCAGCCGGCCGCGCGGCTTCTCCTTCGCGTGCGTGACGCTGGACTCGATGTCCTCGAGATCGCCCAACAACCGCACCACGCGCTCGTAGTAGGCGGAGCCGTCCGGCGTCACCGTCACCCGGCGCGTCGTGCGGTTCAGCAGCCGGATGCGAAGGTGGTTCTCGAGTCCCTGGACCAGCTTGGTGACGGTGGGCTTGGGCATGCGCAGCGAGTCGGCCGCGCTGGTGAAGGTCCCGGCCTCGACGACGCGGACGAACACGCGCATGGCCAGCATCTGGTTGAAGTTCGTGGCGGCGTTCATGGGCCGGGATTATTTCCCATTGGAAATAAAGTTGTCACTTCCGGCGGATTTATCGCCGCCCAAACGGGCAATAGGCTCTCCCCAACGCGAATCCACTCGCGAACCAACCAACAACAGGAGAAGGACTATGAACAAGAAACTCACCGGCAAGGTCGCCCTCGTCACCGGCGGCTCCCGCGGCATCGGCGCCGCCATCGCGCGCTCGCTGGCCGAGGACGGCGCGGATGTGGCGATCAGCTATGCCTCGAGCGCCGACAAGGCGAAGGCGCTGGTGCGCGAGCTGCAGGAGAAGGGCGTGCGCGCCGCGGCGTTCCAGGCCGACCAGGCCAGCGCCGACGAAGTCGCGACGCTCGTCCGCAAGGTCGCCGAACACTTCGGCCATCTCGACATCCTCGTGAACAACGCCGGCGTGTTCATCACCGGGCCGGTCGGCGAGGTGAAGGCAGAAGACGTGGCGCGCCAGTTCGCGGTCAACGTCGGCGGCGTGAACGCCGCGGTGCGCGAAGCGGCGAAGCTGATGACGGCCGGCGGCCGCATCATCTCGATCGGTTCGATGGGCGGCACGAGCTCGCCGTGGCCCGGCATCTCCGACTACTCGGCGACGAAGGCGGCCGTGGCCGCGTACACGCGCGGCTGGGCGCGCGATCTCGGCCCGAAAGGCATCACCGTGAACGTCATCGAGCCCGGCCCGATCGACACCGACATGAATCGCGACGACGAACGCGACTTCGTGCAGGTGCTGAAGAGCGGCACGGCGCTGGGCCGCTACGGCAAACCCGAAGAGATCGGCGCGACCGTCGCGTTCCTCGCCAGCAAGGGCGCGAGCTTCATCACCGGCGCGACCATCGCCGTCGATGGCGGCTACAACGCCTGACGCGCCACCGTGCGGTCGTCAGGCCGCGCGGGAATCAGCGCAGCGCCGTTCATTCCAGCCCGGAATGAACGGCGCTTTTCCAATGCGGCGGTCCTATTTCTGCGTCGCGTAGACCTGGATCAGCTCGTGCAGGAAATCGCGGCCCGTCAGCAGCGATTCCACGCTGACGTATTCATTGAGCCCATGCACGTGGCCGAGATCCGGGCCGATGAACACCGGGCACATGCCGTAGGTCGGGATGCCGATCGCGTTGAAGAACGCACCGTCCGTCGCGCCGGCCTGCAGTACCGGAACCACGGGCACGCCGGGGAAGTATTTCGCATTGAGCTTCTCGAACGGCTTTAGGATCGCCGGCGTCAGCGGCGGCACCGGTGCGGCGCCGTTGCGGAACGCGCCGGTCGTCACCTTCACCGCCGGATCGGCCGCGAGCTCGGCGAGCTTCGCGCGGATCACTTCGCGATCGACGCCGGGGAAGATGCGGCAGTTGACGTTCGCGTGGGCGCGTTGCGGCAACGCGTTGGTGGCGTGGCCGCCGTCGAGCATCGTCGCGACACAGGTGGTGCGCAGCGTCGCGTTCCACGACGGATCCTTGCCCGACACGAGCGCCAGCGCCGCCGTGTCGTCGGGATTCTTCAGGAACGCGCGCATCGCGTTGGCGATGTCCTTCTCGCCCTTCTTGTCCTGGATCTCCGCCATCGCGGTGAAGTACGCACGGTTGCCGTCGTTGAACTGCGCGGGGAAGTCGTAGGCGCCGATGCGCGTCAAGGCGGCCGAGAGGTGATAGATCGCGTTGTCCTTCACCGGCCGCGAGCTGTGCCCACCGACGTTCGTGACGTCGACGTCGAAATCCTGCGGCAGCTTCTCGCCGGCCTGCACGAGCATCGCGACCCTGTTGCCGGCCTTGTCGAGCTCGCCCCACGCGCCTTCATTGATGACGAACGCCGCGTCGACGAGCTCGCGTCTGTTCTCGGTCAGCCAGCGCGCGCCGTTCAGCGCGCTCGCGGTTTCCTCGCCGCAGGTCAGCGCCAGCTTGATGGTCCGGCGCGGCTTGAACTTCGCCGCCCGCAGGCGCACCAGCGAGTCGGTGAACATCGCGGCCATCGATTTGTCGTCGATCACGCCGCGCGCGTAGAAGTTGCCGTTTTCCTCCACGAGCTTGAACGGATCGCGCGTCCAGTCCTCGCGCTTCGCTTCGACCACGTCGACGTGCGCCAGCAGCAGCATCGCCTTCAGCTTCGCGTCAGTGCCGGGATACACGGCGACCAGGCCGCCTTCCTTCGGGTGATCCGGCGGCACGAAGATGGTCAGTTCGCTGTCGGCGAAGCCCGCGGCCTTCAGGTGCGCGGCCATCCGTTGCGCGGCCAGCGTGCAATCACCGGCCGAGAGCGAGGTGTTCGTCTCGACCAGCTCTTTATATAGAGAACGGAATTGCGCCTCGCCGGGATGCGGCGCGGCCACGGCGATGGAAGAGACGGCCAGCGCGCAGCCGGCAACGATGTGTCGAAACACGAGAGCTCCCCGGAAAGTTCCTTCCGGGGATGCTCTCGCGCGCGACGCCGCGCGGCAAGCGCGGCGTGCGCGCTACGACCGCGCCTGCAGGAACTGGTACATCGCCGACACTTCGTCCGGCGTCAGTGCGGAGAACCGGGCGACCGCGGTCGGCGACATCAGCTCGGTCCGGCGGCCGCCGAGCGCGATGCCATCGCGCATGAGCTTCGCGAAGTCCGCCTCGGAATAGGTTTTCGCGATGGTCAGCGGCGGAGAGTGCGCCACCTCGCGGCCCCCGAGGTCCTGGCCGTGACATTCGCTGCAGGCGTTCATCACGAGATAACGGCCGCGGCTCACCGCGTCCGCGGGATCGACGAGGATGTCCGCGCTCTTGAACGGTGCGGCGGCCTCGGGTCCCGTCTGGAAGTCACCCATCGCGACGATCATGCGACCCAGCGGCCGCACCTGGGTCTGTTCGGTGATGCCGTCCGACTGCGGCACGGTGCGCACGTACGCGATGATCTTCGCGAGGTCGGCGTCGGAGAGATGCACGAGCATCTCCGACGGCATGAACAGCGTGCCCTTGCCGTCGCGACGGATGCCGCGGCGGATCAGCGTCGCCAGCTGCGCGTCGTCGTAGTGGGGCGCGATCTGCGTGACGTTCGGCGCGACGAAGCGTGCGACGTTGGGGATGTCGAGCGGCGCGTCGCCGGTCAGGGTTTCGCCGTGGCAATGCGTGCAGCCGACGATGCGCGCGAGACGTTTGCCTTCGGCGATTTCGATCGTGCGCGCCGCCGGATCCAGCGACAGCGGTGCGACGGTCTCCGCGACGGCTTCATGCTCGCGATTCAGCGCGCGCTCCGACGCGAAAAAGACCCAGGCAACGGCGATACACAGCACGACGGCGAGACCCGCGACGACGAATCCCAGCCACTTCAGAACTTTCTTCACGATCATCCTCGACACAAGATGTTGACAACGCCCTTCCGCCGAACACAACATCTAGTCGTGTCTGGTTCGCGCGAGAGCGCGATGAAAAGGGAATGCGGTGAGGCGAACTCTAGAGGCTCGCCGAATCCGCAGCTGCCCCCGCAACTGTAGACCGCAAGCGGAATGTGACTTTTTCCCTGTGAAAAAGTGTGCAGTCACTGGAAGGAGAAGACTTCCGGGAAGGCTGAACGTCCCGCGATCGAGCGGTGAGCCAGGAGACCTGCCGGGCACACTTCAACTTCTGATCGGACGGGGTGTTCCGGCAGCAGCGTCGAACTCTGCTGTCTGCAGATCGCGTTGCTTCCGTTCCCCCACAGGGAGAGAGCGACGACATGGCAACACAGACGGCATCCACCTCGCAGAGCGGACACGTGCGCAAGACGCGAACCAAGAACTCCACGACGATTTCGCTGGCCCCCGCGACCGCGGACGGCCTCAAGGCCGCGCGCGCCGCGATCGTCGTGCGGACGGACGAATCGCGCGACGCGCTGCTGACCAACTTCGGCCGCGCGACGCTCGTCGACCGCTATCTACTGCCGGGCGAGACGACGCAGGACCTGTTCGCGCGCGTGGCGCGCGCCTACGCCGACGACAGCGCGCACGCGCAGCGGCTGTACGACTACATGTCGAAGCTGTGGTTCCTGCCGGCGACGCCCATCCTGTCGAATGGCGGCACGGAGCGCGGCCTGCCGATCTCGTGTTTCCTCAACGCGGTCGAGGACAACCTCGACGGCATCGTCGGCACGTGGACCGAAAACGTCTGGCTGGCGTCGAACGGCGGCGGCATCGGCACGTACTGGGGCGGCGTGCGTTCGATCGGCGAGACGGTGAAGGGCTGCGGCCAGACGTCCGGCATCATCCCGTTCGTGCGCGTCATGGACTCGCTGACGCTGGCGATCTCGCAGGGCTCGTTGCGGCGCGGTTCGGCCGCCGTGTACCTGGACGTCTACCACCCGGAGATCGAGGAGTTCATCGAGATCCGCAAGCCGTCGGGCGACTTCAACCGCAAGAGCCTGAACCTGCACCACGGCATCTGCATCACCGACGAGTTCATGGAGTGCGTGCGCGACGATCGTTCGTTCGCGCTGCGCAGTCCGAAGTCCGGCGTCGAGGTGCGCAAGATCAATGCGCGGCAGCTGTGGCAGAAGATCCTCGAGACGCGCCTGCAGACCGGCGAGCCCTATCTTCTCTTCAGCGACACGGCCAACAAGCAGCTCGCGCCGCACCAGCAGGAGCTGGGCCTCAAGGTGAAGCAGTCGAACCTGTGCAGCGAGATCCTGCTGCCGACCGGCCGCGACCATCTCGGCAAGGCGCGCACCGCGGTGTGTTGCCTGTCGTCGGTGAACTTCGAAACCTGGGAGCAGTGGAACGGCGAGCCGCGGTTCATCGAAGACGTGCTGCGCATGCTCGACAACGTGTTGCAGGACTTCATCGACCACGCGCCCGCGTCGATGGAGACGGCGAAATATTCGGCGATGCGCGAACGCTCCGTCGGCCTCGGCGCGATGGGCTTCCACTCCTGGCTGCAGACCAACGGCATCCCGTTCGAGAGCGCGCTGGCACGCGCGGCGAACTTGCGGATGTTCAAGCATCTGCGGCGCGAGGCCGACGCCGCCTCGCGCGTGCTCGCGGACGAGCGTGGCGCGTGCCCGGACGCGGCCGAGAAAGGCGCGCAGGAACGGTTCTCGCACAAGCTGGCGATCGCGCCCACCGCGAGCATCTCGGTGATCTGCGGCGGCACGAGCGCGTGCATCGAGCCGATCCCGGCGAACATCTACACGCACAAGACGCTCAGCGGCTCGTTCAGCGTGCGCAACCCGGCGCTGAAGAAGTTGCTGGGACAGAAGGGGCTCGACACCGAAGAGACCTGGCAGTCGATCCTCGCGCACGAGGGCTCGGTGCAGCATCTCGACGAGCTCAGTGACGACGAGAAGTCGGTGTTCCGCACCGCGTTCGAGATCGACCAGCGCTGGGTGATCGAGCTCGCGGCCGATCGCGCGCCGCTGATCTGCCAGGGCCAGTCGCTGAACCTCTATCTGCGCAGCGACATCCACAAATGGGATCTGCTGATGTTGCACTGGACAGCGTGGGAGCGCGGCGTGAAGTCGCTCTACTACTGCCGCAGCAAGAGCGTGCAGCGCGCCGGGTTCGCCGGCGTCGAGGCGGACAACACGCGCAAACTACCCGTGAAGGCGCTGGGTTCGGAGTCCGACGAAGCCAAGTACGACGAGTGCCTGTCGTGTCAGTAGTTGGTGCCGGGTGGGGGATAGGGGGAGTTAGCGCCCCGTATCCTCGACCGGCGAACCTTCACCTCGGCCAACTCCCCTTATCCCCACCCGGCACCAACCATCATGCAAATCGAACTCATCGCAAAGCCCGGCCTGCTGACGCCGTCGCGTTCCTACAAGCCGTTCCGCTATCCCTGGGCCATCGAATACTGGCGCCGCCAGCAGCAGATCCACTGGATGCCCGAGGAGATCCCGCTCGGCGAGGACTGCAAGGACTGGAACAACCGCATCACCGACGCGGAGCGCAACCTGCTGACGCAGATCTTCCGCTTCTTCACGCAGTCGGACGTCGAGGTGCAGGACAACTACATGGAGCGCTACGCGCGCGTGTTCCGTCCGACCGAGATCAAGATGATGCTGGCGGCGTTCGCGAACATGGAGACGGTGCACATCGCCGCCTATGCGCTGCTGCTCGAGACGCTCGGCATGCCCGACAGCGAATTCACCGCGTTCATGGACTACGCCGCCATGCGCGACAAGCACGACTATCTACAGGGCTTCGGCGTAGACACCGACGCGGACGTCCTGCGCACGCTGGCGATGTTCGGCGGCTTCACCGAGGGCGTGCAGCTGTTCGCGAGCTTCGCGATCCTGCTGAACTTCCCGCGGCACAACAAGATGCGCGGCATGGGCCAGGTCGTGAGCTGGAGCGTGCGCGACGAGACGTTGCACTGCGAAGGCATCATCCGGCTGTTCCACACGTTCGCGCAGGAAACCGGCGCGCTGTCGCAGTCCGTGAAGGACGACATCACCGATTGCGCGAAGACGGTCGTCACGCTGGAAGACCGCTTCGTCGACCTCGCGTTCGAGATGGGTCCGGTGGAAGGTCTCGGCGCCGCCGAGGTGAAGCAGTACATCCGCTACATCGCCGACTGGCGCCTCAAGCAGCTCGGGCTGCCGCAGCTGTTCGGCGTGAAGGAACACCCGCTGCCGTGGCTGACGGCGATGCTGAACGGCGTCGAGCACGCGAACTTCTTCGAGACGCGGGCGACCGAATATGCGAAAGCCGCGACCGGCGGCGCGTGGCACGGGCAGGAAGGCGCGTGGGGGTTGTTCGACCGGCGGGTCGCGCGGAGAGGGCAGCTCGATCTCATCGGCGGACGGGACGCGAACTGACGTCCCGCCCGCCGGCGGTCACTTCGTCGGCTTGTCCCAGAGCACGGAGTAGTTGGACAGGCGGTGCGGCGCCTGCGGCTCGACTTCGAACGTCACGGTGAGCAGGTCGTGCGTGCGTCGACCGCGCAGCTTGCCGTGCAATGCATTCGGCGAGCTCTCAGTGGCGCTCACCAGGTCGAACCCGCCGTGATCCTTGAACATCGTGTCGCGCGCGCTCAGCGCGACGGCGCGGTCCAGCGACGGCGCGAGGTTGTCAGCGAGGTAGGCGTCGAACGCGCCACGGTCGCCCGTGTTCAGCGCCGCAAGGTAGTGAGTCAGCTGCGCACGCGCGGGCGAGGGAGCTTCGCCGGCCGCACACAGCGCGGCGAAGGCGGCCAGCAAGATCAGCTTCTTCATAGAGGTTTCTCCGGTATCGGCACGCCATACCGCCCGCAGGGCGGTTGGCAGTCGCCATTGAGGTAGAGCTCGTAGCCATATCGATTCGCCAGCATGCGCGTGACGGGACGTCGCAGCGCATACGTGTCGAATCGGCCGGGTTCGACGATGCGGCCCGCGATCGTGATGTCGAATCGCTCGCCGATCAGCCAGTCGTCCTTCTGGCTCGTGACGAAATGCTGGCCCCGCACCATGAAGCGGCTGACGCCATAGGCGAGTCCGGCCAGTTCCTGCAACGTGGCGTTGCGGATGAAGACGCCCCCCGCCGTCACTCGGATGCGCATGCGTTCGCCCATGCCGGGCGCGGCCTGCGTCATGACCACGTCCGCGTCGCGCAAGGCGCGCGAGTTCTCGACCAGCAATTCGCGGCCGAAGCGGTGATCCTCGACCGCGCCGCCGATCAGCGGTGTCGAGACCAGCAGCAGCGCGAGCGCCGCGAACAGCGCGCCGCGCAGGAAACCGAGCCCGGGTTCGGTGTCGTCGGGATCGAGCGCGGCGCGCGCCGCCTCGGCTTCGACTCGTCCGTGCTCGAGTCGCAGGTGGTCGCGGATCACGCGCGCCGCGGCGATCGACGCCGCCAGCAACACCAGGACGCAGCCGGCCAGCGCGGGGCCGGCCACCTCGTGCGTGCGCGCCGGCGCCGCGATCGGCGTCAGGCCATCCACCAGCCACGACAGCAATGGCGGCACCTCGTCGGTGGTGAACGCGACCGGATAACCGACCCAGCGCCCGACGGCGAACAAGACCGCGAATGGCACCAGGAATTTCAGCGCGGCGAGGCGCCAGGTCCACAGCCGCACGGCGGCGCTGCTGCCGCGGGCCAGCGCGGCGGCACCCCAGAGCAGCGCGAACACGCCGACGGACTGCCAGAGATGATCGACCAGCGCCGCGGACACGCGGTCACCGTGCGGAATCGGCGACCAGCGTCCCGTCGCCACAGCGCACCTGGCACTGGCGGTTCACGTACAACCCGAGATCGAAGCGCGAGGCGAGTAGTTTGTTGACGACGCCGCGCAGCGCGCGCGGATCGAAATCGTCCGGATCGGCCAGCACGCCGGGGAGCTCGGCGCGGAATTCGTAGCGCGGCGAGTCGAGCCAGTCGCCGCCGCCCGTGACGTTCCAGAGGTGAACGTCGTAGGCCGCGGCGACCAGCTCGCGCAACGAGCTGTTGCGCACGTGGACCACGTTCGCTTCCGCGCCGACGCCGGCGCGTCCACCACCGGCGGGCGCCACGTAGATGACCGCGGAGTCGAGCAGGCGCACGTCGTGCGCCAGCGATTCGCGTCGGCGCGCCGCGTCGTCGACCGCGCCGGCTGCGAGCGGCCCGGCAGCCACTGCAATCGACGCGACCGACAACGCGGCCGCCTTGAGAACACCGAGCGCGCGCGGACGCGCACCACCGAGGATGCCGCGGATGCGCAGCGTGAGATCGCCGGACAGCGCCGACGCGGTGGCGGCGCACCGCGTGGCCGCGAACGAGTGGCGGCAGACCGCGAGGATGCCCTCGGCGTAGGCGGCGCCATCGTGGCCCTGTTCGATGACGCTCTCGTCGCAGGCGCGCTCGCGCTCGTCGACCTGCTGGCGGCCTATCCACCACACGAGCGGATGGAACCAGAACACCGTCTCCACCAGCCGCTGCAGGTGCGCGCTGAGGTTGTCGCGCCGCGCGATGTGCGCGCGTTCGTGCGCGACGATCGCATCGAGCTGCGGGGGCGACAGCTTCGCGAGCAGTGCCGCGGGCAGCAGCACGACGGGCCGGAAGACGCGCGCCACCGCGGGCTCGACATCGGCATCGACGATGCGCACGTCGGCGGGCGAGCCCGGCACGCGGCGCGCCGCGCTCGTGATGCGTTCGGCAGCCCGCCAGGCGCGCGCCCAGCGTACCGCCACCACGACGGCGCCGGTCAGCCACACCGCGAGCAATCCCCCGAGCAGCACGGGCGCCGGATCCCGTGCCGCTTCGTGCAGAGAAAACGCCGGCGATATCACCGGCGTCGCGACCTCCGCGACGCTCAACATTGGGGGGCTGGCATCGACCGGAGTCGCGAAACCGAAGACCGCGCCGAGCGCGAACAGCGCCGAGAACGGCACGAGGAACTTCACCGCCGCCGCCACCCACAGGCCGTGGCGCACCGCGGCGGCGTTGCCGCGCAGCGCCAGCGTCAGCAGCCAGGCGCCGCCGCCGAACAGCGTGGATTGCCAGAGGTGGTCGAGCAGCGCGGAGATCATCCGGCTTCGTCCTTCGCGCCGGCGCTCTTGCCCGCGTGCTCTCGCAGCAGTTTGGCGGCGCCGTCGATGTCGGCGCGCGTGATCTTGCCGGTCTCGACCAGGTGCGCCATCAGCGGCTGCGCGCTGCCGCCGAACAGGCCGAGCAACTCGCGGACCAGCCGCGACTGGACCGACGCGCGCGAGGTGGTCGCTTCGAACACGTGGGCGTTGCCTATCTTCTTCGTCCGCCGCACGGCGCCCTTGGTCTCGAGGCGGTAGACCATGGTCTGCACGGTCGTGTAGGCCGGGCGGTCCTTCTTCGCGACCGCCTCGTGGATCTCGCGGATCGAGCAGGCACCGCGGCTCCACAGCTCGTTCATGATCTTCAATTCCAGCGCGCTGAGTTTCGGATCGGCCACGGTGTCGTCGTCTCCTGGAGCGAGGTCCCTACATCTGTGGTCGACTCTATGACAGATGTAGTAGCGATTGCAATCGCGGTTTTCACCGGCTCCCGAAACTGACTTAATGACCGCCCGTGGACCCGAACCTGGCCGCTTTACGCACGATCAAGGCGCTGCACACCCTGGTCTGGGCGGCGTTCGCCGGTTGCATCGTCGCGATCCCGGTCGTCGCCTGGCAGCGCGAGCTGCGGGCGGCGTTCGTCCTCATCGCGGTCGTGATGATCGAGGTCGGCGTGTTGTTCGCCAACCGGATGCGCTGTCCGCTGACCGACATCGCGGCGCGTCATACCGGCGACCGGCGCGCCAACTTCGACATCTATCTACCGCTCTGGCTGGCGCGCTGGAACAAGCACGTCTTCGGCACGTTGTTCGTGCTCGGCATCGTCTACACGCTGTTTCGCTGGCGCTTTCCCTGAGCCGGTATCGAACGCCGGCACGGTGCAGGTGCTGAACCGTTCCGCCAGGATCTCGATCAGCGCGCGCACCTTGCACGACGCGCTGCCGCCCGGCGGCCTGACCACGTAGACGCCGGCCTGCGGCATCGGGTAGTCCGGCAGCAATGCCACCAGCGCGCCGCTCGCGATGTGGTCCTCGATCAGGAAATCCGGCAGCAACGCGATGCCCAGCCCGGCGAGTACGCCGGGCACGAGCGCAGCGCCGTTGTCGGCGGTGAACCGCGCGCGCGGATGGATGGTGATCTCCTCGTCGCCGTGTTTCAGCGGCCACGTGTCGTTCGTGCGGTTCACCGCGACGTGTGCGTTCAGATCCGCCGGTGTCCGCGGCGTGCCGTGCTTCGCCAGGTAGGCAGGACTCGCGACCAGCCGCCCGCCGAACGTCGCGATCTTCCTCGCGACGAGGTTCGTGTCCTCGAGCATGCCGAGCCGGATCGCGGCGTCGAAACCCTCGGTCACGAGGTCGACGTGCCGGTCGCTGTACGAAGCGTGCACCTCGAGATCGGGAAAGCGGACCGCGAGCTCGGCGAGCACCGGCGCGAAATGCGTGGCGCCGAACGACAGCGGCGCGGATACGCGCAACTTGCCGCGCACCTTTCCATCCGGCGCCACCGAGTCGCGCGCCGCATCGGCCTCGGCCGTGATGCGCACCGCGTGCTCGCGGAAGCTCGCGCCGGCTTCGGTGAGCGCCGCGCCGCGCGTCGTGCGCGACAACAGGCGCGCGCCCAGCGACTTCTCCAGCCGGGCGATCTGCCGGCTGACGATCGACTTGCTGACGCCCAGCCGCTTCGCCGCCGGGCTCAGTCCGCCGGCCTCGGCAACGGCCACAAAGGCCTGAATGTCTTCAATTTCCATGCTTGCGTTCCACTTTTGGCAACACCGGGTCGCAGTTTTCGGGGCTACTCGTCCGATATCAGGAACGCAAAGATGCGTCCCAGGAAAGACGGAATCAAGCAGGAAGGAGAAGGTCATGAAGTCACTACTCGTCATCAACAGCAGCGCGGCGGCCGAGGGTTCGGTGTCCCGCGTGCTCGTCGAAGAGACCGCGAACCGGCTGCTCGATGCGAATCCGGACGCGACGGTCGTGCGCCGCGACCTCGGCGCGAACCCGGTCCCGCACCTCGCCACGGACACGCTGAACGGCGTGCGCGGCACGCCGACGACGCCGGCCGAGCAGCGCGCGCGGGCCCTCTCCAACGAATTGATCGCCGAGCTGCGCGCGGCGGACACGATCGTCATCGGTGCGCCGATGTACAACTTCGGCGTGACCACCGGACTGCGGGCCTGGTTCGACCACGTGCTGCGCGCCGGCGAGACGTTCTCTTATTCGGAAGCGGGACCGAAGGGCCTGCTGACCGGCAAGCGCGCGATCGTCGTCGAGAGTCGCGGCGGTCTGTACAGCGAAGGCCCGGCGATGGCCGTCGACTTCCAGGAGCCGTACCTGCGGCACCTGCTCGGCTTCGTCGGCATCACGGACGTGACGTTCGTGCGCGCCGAGAAGGTCGGCTACGGTCCGGAGGCCCGGGAAGCGGCGCTGACGCAGGCGAAGCGGCACATTGCGGCGCTCGCGGCCCCGGCGCTGCCCAACGCCGCGTGAGCTAGACGCAGTCCTTCAACGGCACGGCCGGATCCGCCAACCGCGCGCGATCCGGCCGGACGCGCGCCGGCACCAGCTTGCGCGCGGCCATCTGGTCCTTCGTGTGGTTCACGGTCTCCACCGCGATCAGCTCGCCGCCGCGCAGGTAGCAGACGCTGAACGCGCGCGTCGCGGGGTCGCCGCGCAGGATCACGTCGTCGTATCCCGCGTTCAGCCCGACGATCACCAGCTTCAGGTCGTACTGGTCGGACCAGAACCACGGCACCTTGTCGTGCACGGTAGTTAGTCCGAGCAGGTTCAGGGCGGCGCTCGCGCCCTGCTCGAACGCGTTGTCGACCGATTCCAGCCGCAGGCGCGCGCCGTAGTGGAGACTCGGATGCCGCGTGACGTCGCCCGCGGCCCAGATGTGCGGATCCGAAGTCCTGCAGTATTCGTCGACGACGATGCCGCCGTCGCAATCCAGGCCCGCATCGCGCGCCAGCGCATCCACGGGTTCGACGCCGATCGCCACCAGCACGAAATCCGCCGGCACGTCGCTGCCGCCGAGGCGCACCGCGGCGACGCGTTGCGCGCCCACCGCGGCAGCGTGCGCCGCGCGCGTGCCGGCCGCCGCGTCCGCGCCGACCAGCGAATGGATGCGCGCGCCGCAGCGCACGTCGACGCCATGCCGCGCGTGTTCCGCCGCGTAGAACGCCGAGACCGCCGGCGCCGCGACGCGTGCCATCAGGCGCTCCGCGGCCTCGAGCACCGTCACCTCGACGCCGGCCTCGCGGCACGTCGCCGCCACTTCGAGCCCGATGTAGCCGCCGCCGACGATGACGCCGCGCCGTCCTGGCACGAGCTCCGCGCGCAGGCGATCCACGTCCGCGACGCTGCGCAGGCTGAAGACGCCGGCGAGCTCGGCGCCGGGCAACGGCAGCGCGCGCGGCCGGCTGCCGGTGGCGATCAGCAACGCGTCGTAATCCACGGCGCTGCCGTCCGCGATCTCGACGCGGCGCCGCTCGCGATCGATGCGCACGGCCGCGAAACCGAGCCGGACATCGATGGCATGCTCCTCGTAGTGCGCGGCGTGCCGGAACGGCAGGCGATCCCGGTCGAACGTGCCGGCCAGGTATTTCTTCGAAAGCGGCGGACGTTGATAGGGCAGCAGCGACTCGTCGCCGATCAACGTGATGGGGCCCGTGTGACCTTTCTTGCGCAGCGTTTCGCTGGCCTGCGCCGCGGCCTGGCCGCCGCCGATGATCACCACGCGTTGTCGGGTCGGGTCCATGTCGCTCCGGTAGGAATCCGCTGTCGCACCATAGTTGGGCGGAAAGAATTCTCGCGCGCTAAATTAGTGCCGCGAAAATCGCCGGCCAGCCCTTCAATCCCTCAATTGCCGCTATGTTGGGCTTTCCGGATACTGGCACGGAAGGTGCACTGCGATTAAGGCTCGCCGGTGTCGGCGGCCAGGTTCACTAAAGATTTGGGAGATAAAGAAATGAAATTGGTCACCGCCATCATCAAGCCTTTCAAACTCGACGACGTGCGTGCCGCACTGTCCGAGATCGGCGTTTCTGGCATGACGGTGACGGAGGTTAAGGGCTTCGGCCGCCAGCGCGGCCACACGGAGCTCTATCGCGGCGCGGAATACGTCGTCGACTTCGTCCCGAAAACCAAAATTGAAGTAGCCGTGCGCAGCGATCTCGTCGACCAAGTGGTCGAGGCCATCCTGAAGGCCGCCAAGACCGGCAAGGTCGGCGACGGCAAGATCTTCATCACCGACATCGATCGCGTCATCCGTATTCGCACGGGCGAAACGGACAACAGCGCGCTGTAAGGCAAAGCGAGCAAAGAGCAATAAAACGCCGGCGCCCCGTGACAGCGGGG
>Ga0335075_10005885_pt1 | contig 18971 bp, 18 predicted proteins | sample Lox_Sample_24_FD_206723 | JGI IMG/M metagenome (GOLD analysis project Ga0335075, IMG submission 206723) | Soil microbial communities from Loxahatchee National Wildlife Refuge, Florida, United States - Lox_Sample_2.4 | ecosystem: Environmental > Terrestrial > Soil > Wetlands | place: USA... | reverse complement strand
CTCGTTCGGATGGAGATTCGGCAAGTACGGGAACAACTGACGAATCCAATAGCTGCCGCGTATCGCTACAATTGGGCGAATTTCCCCTGACGCGATAATGAACAACAACTGTGGGACTCTGCTTTTTGGGCGGTCCATCCACGGCTTCAATCTCAAGTCCATTCGCGCTCAGGAACTTCTTTGTTTGCAGCGCGCTGCAAACTTGGGGTGTACGCCCGGCATTCCCGAACCCCTCACCCTCCAAATCATTGAGAACGTCTCTCACCCGAATAGAGAACTGCTGTTTCCCAGACCGTACCGCAGGATAAACATATCGTGCTTCTGCCAGATTTCTAATCTTCTTGCTCAACCCAGTCGTTGCCATGTTTCCTCTCAAGCCAGTTTCAAGATAGCCTAAAAGAAATAAAATGTCTAACTTATTTATGATAAAGCTGAAAAGTCTAGACTTATTATCGTCGGAGGGAACACACTCTCCAATGTATCCCGGCAGTGTATTCTCTACCCTGAATGAAACGTGTTCTCACCGCACTGATCCTTATTCCCATCGTTCTGCTCATCGTATTTCTTGGGCCGAAGCAGCACTGGGTCTTTTCTGCGGCCGTGGCGCTTGTGGCGGCGCTCGCCGGATGGGAGTATCTGGGCCTGGCGCAGCAGCGCGGCGCCAATCCGCCGCGCATCTCCACCACACTGGCTCTGCTCGCGCTCTTCGCGGCCAACTTCGAATGGCCCGACTGGACCGCGGGAGCCTTTGGCGTCCTGAGCCTGGCGCTGCTGATTCTCTGCACCTTCCGCCGCCCGGTGGAGCAAATGATGGCCGATGCCTCGGCCTGCATCTTCTGCATGTTTTATGTTGGCTTTACGCTGCTCACGCTCATCAGCCTCCACGAGCAGCCGAACGGCCCGTCGCTGGTGGTCTTTCTGCTTTGCGCCGTCTGGGCGGGCGACTCGACCGCTCTCTATACCGGCCGCGCCTGGGGACGCCACAAGATGGCTCCCGGCATCAGCCCCGGCAAAAGCTGGGAGGGCGCCATCGGCTCGGTGGCCGGCAGCCTCATCGCCGCCGCCATACTGCTGGCGCTGGCTTCCTATCTCCAATCGCGCGATATCCCCGTGCTTTCCTATCCCGACGAGCCCTGGTACTGGCTGGTGCTGGCCGTGGTCGTTAATGTTGCCGCGCAGGTGGGCGACCTGGCGGAGTCGGCGCTCAAGCGGTCTGCCGGCGTCAAGGACTCCGGCTCACTGCTTCCCGGCCATGGCGGCGTGCTCGACCGCATCGATGCGCTGCTGCTGGCCGCACCGGTGCTGTGGTACGCTCAGGTTATTCACCAACGCTTTTAGCAGCGTTTCCGCAACGCTCCGGGCCGCGGTTTCCGATACGATCTCGATCCTTTGAAGCGACTCTCCATCCTCGGTTCCACCGGCTCCATCGGCCAGAGCACACTCTCCATCGTTGAGCAGTTTCCTGAGCGCTACTCCGTGGCCGCATTGGCTGCCGGGCGCAATGTAGACGAGGCGTTTGCGCAGGCTGCCCGCTGGCACCCCAGGCTGGTTTCGATGGCCACTGAAGAGCTGGCCGGCGAACTGACTGCGCGACTTCGCCAGGCTGGCGTTACCGGGATCGAAACTGTCCATGGCACCGCCGGGACGGTCGCCTGCTCCACGCTGGGCGAGGCCGATTTCGTCGTCTCGGCCATCGTGGGCGTCTCCGGGCTCGAAGCCACACATGCCGCAATCCTGGCCGGCAAGCCGGTGGGCCTGGCCAACAAGGAGTGCATGGTGGCCGCGGGCGAGATCCTGACCGCCGCCGCACGCGAACGCAACGTGCCTATTCTGCCCATCGACAGCGAGCATAACGCGGTGCACCAGTGCATGCGCGTGGGCACGCACCGGGAGGTCAAGACCATCTGGCTTACTGCGTCGGGCGGGCCGTTCCGGCAGACGCCGATCGACCAGTTCGAGAGCATCACCCCTGCGCAGGCGCTCAAGCACCCCACGTGGGTGATGGGCCGACGCATCACCATTGACTCGGCGACCATGCTCAACAAGGGCCTGGAGATCATTGAGGCCTGCCGGCTTTTTGACGTGCCTCCCAGCAAGGTCCGGGTCACGGTGCACCCGCAATCGACCGTGCACTCGCTGGTCGAGTACGTCGACGGCTCTATCCTGGCCCAGATCTCGGTCACAGATATGCGTTTACCGATTCTCTATGCACTTGCGTGGCCGGAACGCCCCGCGTCCTCGCTCACCTTCGACCTGGCCTCGCTGCGCCATCTGGACTTCGAGCAGCCCGACTTCGAGCGTTTTCCCTGCCTGCGCCTGGCTTTTGAGGCGGCGGAAAAGGGCGGCACGCATTGCATTGCGCTGAACGCTGCCGACGAGGTGGCCGTGGAGGCCTTCCTCGAAGGTCGTATCCGCTTTACCGGCATCGCGCGTACAATTGAAATGGTGCTTGCTGCCACGCCGGAAGCCCACCCAGCCACCATTGCTGAGGTGCTCGCCGCCGACCAGCAGGCGCGTCAAAGGGCTCATGCATTGCTCGCATAAACCCGGCTCCATGCCGTCCCCAAGCGCGCTCTGCCAAGGAATCTGATCCGCAATCTATGCACGCTTTTTTCGTTTCTGCTATTGCATTCATCGTCCTGATCGGCATCATGGTGGTGGTGCACGAGGCTGGGCATTTTGTCGTGGCCAAGCTCTGCGGGGTCCGTGTCGAGGCATTTTCATTCGGCTTCGGCCCGCGCCTGTTCGGCTTCAAATACGGCGACACCGACTACAAGGTCTGTGCGCTCCCGCTCGGCGGCTACGTCAAGATGACCGGCGAAGAGCCCGGCCAGAACATGGACCTGCCCGTCGGCCGCCAGGAAGCGGTTCCCGACGATCCCGGCGCATTTACCTCGCATCCGCGCTGGCAGCGCATGCTCATCGGCCTCGCCGGTCCCACCGCCAATTTCATCCTGGCGCTGGTGCTGATGGTCTTCTACTTCGGTTGGATCAACGAGGTTCCTTCGGTCCAGATAAAGACAACGACCGTCGAGTGGGTCACGCCCGGCTCCGCCGCTGCGCAGGCCGGCCTTGAACCCGGCGATGTGATCCGCCGCTTCGACTCGGTCGAGAACCCCAGTTGGGACGATATCTACGCGCACACCCGGTTGAATCCTAATCAGCCAGTCGCAATGACCGTTGAGCGCGGCGGCCGGACGCTGGCGCTCACGCTGCACGTTCCCGCTGCGGCCAAAGACGACGACTTCGATCTCGACAATGCCGGCATTCTGCCCGAGCTTCTTGTAGGCCCCATCGGCGTAACGGAAGTAGAGCCGGATACGCCGGCCCAGCGCGCCGGACTGCGAGCCGGAGACCGCATTACGGCCGTCGACGGACACGCTTTCCACACGGTCACTTCACTGCTGGCTTACATGCAGGTCGGCCAGGGCAAACCGATCACCCTTACCGTGCTGCGGAACGGCGCAACCATTTCTCTGGTGGCTGTTCCCGCCAAGCTCGACACCGGTTATAAACTGGGCTTCGCTCCCACGCTGCCTCCCTACCGCGACCAGCCCCTGCCTCTGGGCCAGGCCACCAGCAAAGCCGTGGGATTCTGCAAGGACAACTCCACCCTCGTCTTCGAAGTGCTCGAGCGCCTCTTGACGCGCAAGGTGGCCATGTCGGAGCTGCAAGGGCCGGTGGGCATTGCCCGCATGGCCGGCGACGCCGCCGAAATGAAAGGCTGGCAGCCCAAGTTCGGCCTGGCGGCCGAAATCAGCATCAACCTCGGCATCCTCAACCTGTTGCCCTTCCCCATACTCGACGGCGGCATGATCTTCTTCCTGGTCATCGAGAGCTTCCTTCGTCATGACATCAACCTGATGATCAAGGAGCGCGTCTACCAGGCTGCCTTTGTGGTGCTCATGGTCTTCTTCGTCTTCATCATCTTCAGCGACGTGAGCAAGCTGCCCATGTTCAACCACATCAAGCCGTAAAGACAGGTTTCAGGGATCAGCTTTCCGAGATCGTATATCGGTCGTGCGGCTTGCAAGACCGATATATGATCGTTGTTCCCTGGTCCCTATTCCCCAGTCCTGATTTCTGGAGAAGCCATGCCAGTCACCACCCAGGTAAGGGTGCGCTACGCCGAAACCGACCAGATGGGCATCGTCTACTATGCCAACTACCTGGTCTGGTTCGAGCTGGGCCGCGTGGAGCTGTTGCGGTCTCTCGGCCTGGCCTACAGCAATCTCGAAAAGGACCACAGCCTGATTCTGCCGGTGGTCGACGCGCACTGCCGCTATCGCGAACCCGCCCGTTACGACGACGAGATCCTCATCGAGACCAGCCCCCTCCTGCTGCGCGGCTCGGTGCTCAAGTTTGGTTATCGCATTCTGCGCAAAGCCGCGGAAGGCCAGGAACACACGCTGCTCGCCGAAGGCGAAACCGTCCACGTAGTCTGCGACAGCCAGTTAGAGCGTCAGCCGCTGCCGGAACCCTACGCCGAGGCCATCAAAGCGCTCATGTCCACAGAGTAGATTTCTATTCCCTATTCCCTGGTCCGCTATCCTGTCACACATGGAACCAACTCGCCCCACCGCGCCCGAGCTTGCCCACATCCTGGCCGAACTCCGCGCACGCGAGCCCATCTTCCACCGCCCGGAGTTCGGCGCAACCCGCGCGGACTTCGGCAATCTCATGGTCGACGACTATTGGGAGACCGGCGCTTCCGGACGGCGCTATGAGCGTGAATTCATCCTCGATCTGCTCGAAAGCCGCTACGCAGGCCCCTACAATGACGCGTGGGAGACCAGCGACTTTCACTGCCGCCGGCTCGCGCCAGATGTCTACCTGGTCACCTACACGCTGCTGCAGGACAACGGGCGCCTCACGCGCCGCGCCACCATCTGGCAGCGTATCGGCAATGACTGGAGGATCGTCTACCACCAGGGAACGATCGTTCAGAGTGAATAAGACACATCAGGCCCACGCGCTCAGACAAGTACCCAGGTTATACGCCGCGTTCGCCTTACCCGCGCTCCATCCGGCCATTCCCAGAATTCCGTTCTCGTGGCGCACGTGCATGTTCATCCCGGCTACATAAAACGGCGATGCATTGATGAGCGCAATCGATCTCTCCAGCAGCGGGTTGATATGCTCCCGCTTGATGAACTCGACCTTGTCCATCCAGCCCACCTCGCCAAACTGCACCTGTTTCCAGTTGCTCGAGGAGAAAGGCGAATAGGGCTTCAGATCGGTGGTCCGCACCAGCGAGATCAGCTCGCTGGTATCCGAGCAGCACAGCATGTAGCAGCCCAGCAGCGGATACGCCTCAAAGAGCTGCAATCCAAAGTTACCTGCCGAAGAGAGAATCTTGTTGGCCTGGTGCGTCGCCCACAGTTCGCGTGCAAACAGAAACAGCTTCTGCACCAGCTTGGCAAGGTTCGACACCGCGCCAATCGCCGTTGAAGACGCCGTGCCCGCATCGGCAAAGTGCGCCGCTCCGCGAGCCGCAAAGTCGCCCGTCTGAATGCTCGCTGTAATCGTGGCCTGCGTCGTCTGGCGGTCGAGCAGCAGCTCAAGCGCCTTCAGGGCGGCGGTAATGTCTTTGGTGTCGGAGAGGAACGAGACATGCGAGTGCGCGTCGTATTCCTGCCACGCCGCCTGCGCTGCCTTGCCCCAGTAATAGAGCATCTGCACGCCGCTCTTCACCAGCGAGATGACCGGCATAGCATCGGCAATGAGTGACGGCATGCTTACGCCCAGAATCGAAAGAGCCGCGTCGGCGTTGCCGCCATTGAACAGAGCCGAAATCATCTTCTGAAATGCCACAACCTCCGCGCCCGCCGACAGCGCAAACTGCGCGCCAGCAACCGCTCCCGCAGAAGTGCGCTTGCTCCACGCATTGCTGCTCGCCAGGTCGTCTTTCACCTTGACGATGCCCGGCACGTCGGGCCGGAACTTCCCTGCGCCGCTGGGACCGATTCCCTTGATGTCCATGCGCTTCGGCGCAGACGATCCCGACTTTAGATTGCGAATGGCGTCCATCGCATCCCGAATCGGGTCCGCCGCCTTCCACTGCACCGTCTTGCCGCGAAAGATCAGTTCCATGCGGTTGCGCCGCTGCTCCTCCTGCCAGAGAAACGCCTGCCTGTCAGCCTCAGTGAACTGCTTCTGCGGATTCACCGCCTCCATCAGCCGCGTGACTGCGCCGCCCTTGTTGCGCGAGCTGTTGCGCGCGTCGCCGCCGTCGCAGGTGCGTCCCCACACCACCAGTGCCTGCCGGATGCGGGAAAGAAACTTTTGATTGTCGGCAGGATTTCGGTTGTTCTCATACGCCTGAATCGCTGCATCCAGGTCACGCAGTTGCGGACTGCGCGTATGCAATGCGCCAAGGTTGGTCTGCGCAAGCCAGTCTCTATACTTCGGAGGCTCCATCGAACGTTCTCCGTTACACCGCTCCGATCAACAGAGCAGTTTCAGATTTTAAGGGGACTCCAGAATATACCGTCCGCCGGAGGTTTGGCGCGCGAAGCAGTATTGAAACAGTTACCGCTGTACCGGCTGAGACGCTGGCTTGCGTATAAAGAAAGGTTACGGAAGAATGATGCAGGAAGATGCGGACGCGCTCAGCTCACCACAACCGCAAGCGCAAACCCGTCATAACCTTTTACGCCCACGTTCTGCAGCACCGTCGCGCTCAGCCGCGGCTCACGCGCCATCAGCGCCGTCATCCGCCGCGTCCCGCGAATATCCTCGTCGGCGCTCTTCGCATCGGCCACCTTGCCATCGCGCACCACATTGTCCACCAAAATCACGGTGCCGACCCGCGCCAGCTTCAGCGCCCACTCCAGATACTGCGGATTACTGCGCTTGTCCGCATCGATGAAGATCAAATCGAACGGACCCGCATCCGAAGACGCCAGCACCGGCAGGCTGTCAAGCGCACGGCCTACGCGTATATCAACATGCTTCGACAGCCCCGCGCTTTCAAGATTCTTCCGTGCCACATCTGCGTGCTTCGGATTGTATTCAAGCGAAACGATGCGGCCGCCACGCGGCAGCGCCCGAGCCATCCAGATCGTGCTGTACCCACCCAGCGTGCCGATCTCCAGCACCCGCCTGGGCTTCGTGATCAGCACCAGCAGGTGCAGGAACTTGCCTTGCAGCGGCGAAACATCGATGGCCGGCAGCCCCGCAGCGCGATTGGCCGCCAGCGCCGCATCGAGCTGCTTATCCGCAGGCACAAGCAGCTTGCCAAAATAATCGTCGACAGCAATCCACTCAGGCCTTGCGACCTTGAGATTTACCGGATGCGGGTAGTTGATCTCCCGCTTGCTTTTCGCCGCCATCTACTTCTCCCGCGCCACGACAAAATCGGGAACCCACAGCAGCGCGCGCTTGAAGTCGGTGTCAGGAAACCCCGCCAGCGCCTGCCGCGACTGCTCCGCATATCGATACGCCGCAGCCATCGCATACTCCACCGATTCATTGCGCAGCAAAATTTCCCTGATCTGCTGCCGGCTCACATTCTCAAAGCTGCGGTCGTCCAGCACCCGCTGAATCGCCTTGCGGTCCGCCGCGGTCCCATGGTCGTAGGCATGAATCACCGCCAGCGTCGCCTTGCCCTCGCGCAGATCGCTCGCCACCGGCTTGCCCAGCACCTCTTCGGTTGCGGTCAGGTCGAGCACATCGTCGACGATCTGAAACGCCAGCCCTACGGCGCGCCCATACGTGCCCAGGCTCGCTTCCTCAGCCTCAGTCGCACGCGACAGCACCGCGCCCAGTCGCATCGAAATGGAGAACAGGCACGCCGTCTTACGAAAAATCAGGTCGTAATACTCAGCCTCGGAGACAGCCTTGCCCAGCTTTTGAATCTGCAGCAGCTCTCCTTCCACCATCTGCTGCGTGAGCGAGATCAGCAGATCCAGCACGCGTAGATTTTTCTCTTCGAGCGCCACCTTGAAGGCCTGCATGTAAAGCCAGTCGCCGGCCAGCACACACTTTTCGTTGCCCCAGGTGGTATTCGCCGAAGGCCGCCCGCGCCGCGTGTCTGCGCCGTCGATGATGTCGTCGTGAACGAGCGTGGCCGTGTGCACCATCTCCACCACCGCGCCCAGACGCACCGCGCCATGGCCCGTGTAGCCGAGCTGATGCGCCGCGAGCAGCAGCAGGGACGGCCGGATGCGCTTGCCGCCGCCCTCGCGCAGATACTCGGCAATCTCGGTAATCGTGCTCACGCTGGAGGCCGCGTCGCGCGCCAGTTCCTGCTCGATCGCGACCAGGTCCTCGCGCAGCAGCTCGAAAACCTCTTTCGCCGTGGCTATCGTCAGTGTGCTCAATGTGCCCCGATTCTGAATGCGGGTGCCCCACCTTCGCGGATGGGGTGCTCCATCCTAAATGCGCCCTTTGCACTTAGGGTGGGGTCCTTCAATCTTCAATTCGTCCGGTAATTCGTGAACGTAAGCTCCACGCCCAGGTCTTTGCCGCGCAGCAGCGCAATAATTGACTGCAGCTCGTCGCGGTCCTTGCTCGAAACTCGCACCGTATCGCCCTGGATGCTGGCCTGCGCCTTTTTCTTCGAGTCCTTGATGAGCTTCACAATCTCTTTGGCCCGCTCGCCTGGTATGCCCTGCTGCAGCGTGATCTTCTGCCGCACGCTTTGCCCGGCTGCCGGTTCCAGCTTGCCATAGGTGAGATTCTTGAGCGAGACGCCACGTTTCACCAGTTTTTGGCCCAGAATCTCCTTCACCGCTTCAAGCTTGTACTCACCGGCCGAGGCGAGCTGGATGGTGTCGCTGCCTTCAAGCGTGATCTCCGAGTGTGAATCCTTCAGATCGAAGCGCTGGCGAATCTCCTTGAGCGCCTGGTCGATCGCGTTGCGCACTTCCTGCATATCCACTTTGCTGACGATATCGAATGAGTTGTCCTGAGCCATCTTCTCTGTTCCTCGCAGCCGGCGAAAAAACTGCCGTACGCAGTACCAGTTTCACACGCCGCCCCGCAGACCAAAAAGCCGGAAAAAGTTTTTCGTGGTCGCTTCGGCTATTGTGTTCCCGTCCACGCCCATGCACTCGGCCAGAATTCCCGCTGTCTGTGCCACAAAAGCCGGCTCATTCCGCTTGCCGCGATTGGCCGCCGGCGCCAGCCAGGGAGCATCGGTTTCCACGAGGACCCCATCGAGCGGCATCCGCGCCGCCACATCGCGCAGCGGCTGGGCCTTGGGATACGTCATGTTGCCGGCAAACGACACCAGGAAGCCGAGGTCGAGCGACCGCTTCGCCTCGTTCCATCCGCCGCCAAAGCAGTGAATCACGCCGCCCAGGCCGGTAGGCCGCCAATGCTCCTCCAGAACCTCAAAAAGATGGTCCCACGCATCGGTGGCGCCGTCTTTGGGCCGGCAGTGGATCAGGATGGGCCGCTTGCGCGATGCGGCAATCTCAAGTTGCTGGATGAGCCCCATGCGCTGCACCTCGTGCGGCGCGCCCTCGTGGTAGTAGTCAAGCCCAATCTCGCCGCACGCAATCACCTCAGGCTCGGCCAGCAACCCGTCGAGTTGCGCCAGCACCGGGCCATTCATCGCCGTCGTGCTGTGTGGATACACACCCGCGCTCGCATAGAGCCGCGGCACGTCGGGCCTGCCATTGAACTCGCGGCAGATCGCCAGCGCCTGCCCCATCTCCGCCGGCTCCTCTCCGATCCCGATGGAAAGCACTGCACCAATACCCGCACCGTGCGCGCGCCGCAGCATCTCCTCGCGGTCGTCCGCATACCGCGGGCTATCCAGATGTGCATGGGAATCGATCAGCAAATGCGACCTCGATATACCCTTAGTTCACCTGCGTTGCAGGTGGTGTGAACACTTTCAGTCCAAGATGCTTTTTAAACGCGTCAAAGTCGCGGTCGCGATGCAGGAGCTCATGTCCTTGGAGAATGCAGAATGTCGCAATCAGGCAATCCATCGGCTTGCGCACGGTAATACCGCGTTTTCGTAGTGCTCGAAAGTTTTGCGCCGCCGAGGTCGCCAGATCGACGCCGCCAGCAACGAAAACCTGAAAGTTCAGGAGATATTCGTGCGTCTGCCGGAACTGCGCGCCTGTGCGGATACCTTGAAGAACCTCGCACAAAATCAGATCGATCAAACCAATCCGTTGACGGGTCAATTCCTGGTCAAGCCACTCTGTATAGTCGTTCACAGCCCCATTCAGATAGTCGATCCAAACCGACGAATCCACAATCACCATGGGAGTCAGTCCACATCCTGCCCGAGACGCATCGCTTCCAGGTCGCCATCCCAGCGTATCTTGCCTCTGACCTTGCGAATCGCGCCCTGCGACTGGATCTGCACCATCTGGCGTAGCGCAGCCTCCACGGCAGCTTTCTTGGTGGTCGTATTGCTCGCTTTCATCGCCTGCTTCAGCAACTTATCGTCAATATCGATGTTGGTTCGCATCGCCCGCTCTCCGATGTGTAAGGATAGCACGATTGATGTGTATACGATGCGAACTCTGATATCGGCAGTCTGCGCGAGGGCAAATGCAGCCTTTACTTCAACCGCGCGCCCAGCGGCACTTCTTCCAGAAACCCGGCCAGCACCGGCGCGCCGCCTTCGAGCGATGCGGCCAGCAGCATTCCGTTCGACTCAAGGCCGCGCATTTTACGCGGAGCCAGATTAGCCACAATCACGATCTTGCGCCCGATCAGCTTCTCCGGCTCGTAATACTGCGCAATGCCCGCCAGGATCTGCCGCTTCTCATAGCCCAGGTCGACCTCCAGCCGGAGCAGCTTGTCGGCCTTGGGCACGCGCTCGGCCACCAGGATCTGCGCCACGCGCAAATCCACCTTGGCGAAATCGTCGATCGCGATGTGCTCTGTTGCACTCTGCGGCTCGGCCGCGGCCTGCACAGGAGTCAGCGGCGCGCCCGCAGGCGCTTCAATCGGCGTGGAGCTCAGCCGGCTGCTGGCCAACTCCGCGGGAACCGCGTGCACGTGCGCCGTCTGCTGCGGTTTGCTCGCGTCGTGCGGCACCACCGAGGTCGGCGTCAGCCCCTCATTCGCGTGCACGTCCGCGGTGCGGGTCACGGTTGTTGGATTCACTGACGGCGACGCGGTCGCCGGTCCCGGCGCAACCACTTCGCCACTGTTTCCACCCTTGCTCGCCGCCTCAACCGCTGTGCGATTGTTGTTCTCTTCAAGATTCTGCATGCGCTCCACTGCATCCTTTTCCGCGCGCGGAAACAACGGCGCGGGCTCCAGAAATTTTGTTCCGGGCGTCAATCCGCCCCACGCCAGGCTGGTCAGAAACGACTGTTTCGCCGCGTCCGCAATCTCGCCCTGCCCAAGCTGCCGCCACACCTTCGCCGCTGCATCCGGCAAGATGGGATACACCAGCGCCGTGATCACGCGAATAGCCTCTGCCGCTGTAGCCAGCACGCGCGCTTGCAGTCTTTGATGCTCCCTTTCATCGCGCTCCGCCGGTTTTTTCCATGGCGCGTTCGCGGTCAGGTAGCCATCTGTCTCGGCAACCAGGAGCCATAGGCTCTTTAAACTTTCGGAAAAGTTCAATTCTTCGAACAACGGCGCGAAGGTGGCAATCGCGCTCTCCGCACTTGCGCGCAGCCTCGTCTCCGCCGCAGTCTCCGCGCCAGCCTCCGGCACCACCCCGCCAAAGTACTTGTGCACCATGTTCACCACGCGGCTCACAAGATTGCCGTAGCCGTTGGCCAAATCGCCGTTGTAGCGCTGCACCAGCGCATCAAACGAAAAATTCCCATCCTGCCCGAAGGGAATCTCGCGCAACAAGAAGTACCGCAACGCATCAGAACCCAAGACCGTGTGAACGGTTTCGGCGCGCACGATGTTGCCGCGCGATTTCGACATCTTCCCCTGGTCGAACAGCAGCCATCCATTGGCCTTCACCGAGCGCGGCGGCTCAATCCCGGCGGCCATCAAAAACGCAGGCCAGTAGACGCAATGGAACCGGCTGATCTCTTTCCCAATCAAATGCAAATCCGCCGGCCAGAACTTCGCAAAGCGCGCCTTGTCTTCCGGAGCTTCCGACCCGTATCCGAGCGCAGTCATGTAGTTGGCCAATGCATCCAGCCACACGTAGACCACGTGTTTCTCATCGCCCGGCACCGGAATACCCCAGGTAAAACTTGTGCGGCTCACCGACAGGTCTTTCAGCCCGCTGCGCACAAAGCTGGTCACCTCGCGCGCTGTCGACTCCGGTCCCATGAATCCCGGATTCGCCTCGTAAAACTCGAGCAGTTTCTTCTCAAACGCCGAGAGCTTGAAAAAGTAGTTCTCCTCGCTCACGGTCTCCGTGATGCGCCCGCAATCCGGACACGGCGCGCCCGGCGCGACATCCACCCACGCCTCGTCGGAGACGCAGTACTGGCCCGTATACGAGCCCTTGTAAATAAATCCACGATCCCGCAGCGTGGCAAACAGCTTTTGCACGCCGCGCTTGTGCCGTTCCTCGGTGGTGCGGATGAAGTCGTCGTACGTAAGCCCAAGTTGGTCCCACAGCCCGCGAAACTCCGCGGCAATCTTGGTCGCGAACTCCTGCGGCGAGCAGTTGGCCTGCCTGGCCGAGCGCTCGATCTTCTGCCCATGCTCGTCGGTGCCGGTCAAAAACCATGTATCGACGCCCAGCGCCCGCTTGCGCCGCGCGATGGCATCGCAAACAATCGTCGAGTAGGCGTGGCCCAGATGCGGCCGAGCATTCACGTAATAAATCGGCGTCGTCAAGTAATATCGGTTCGTTTGAGTATTGGAATCGGTCATGGGCGGGGTCACGATCTCATCGATTCGCCCGGGACCTCAGGCGAAAATCCTGGCTTGTCGCTCTCTCAATCTTAGGTTGCTGAGCCAGCAGCGTCAAACCCGCAGCGTGCAGCAGCTCTGTTAAAATCACCTTGAAAATCAAGGATTTTCGAGGCATCTCACCGTGGTTCTGGAACTCCAGCAAAGGCTCGGCGCACGCATTCGCGCCGTTCTCAAAGAAAAATACGATCTCGTCATCGAGAACATCCCTCTCGAGACCCCGCCCGACCTGCGCTTCGGCGAGATTGCCACCCCCATCGCCCTGCAACTGGCGCGCACGCTGCGCAAAGCGCCCAAGGCGATCGCGCAGGAGATCGTCACAGCACTCGGCGCGGCGGAAGGCTTCGCCGGCTTTGAAGTCGCCGGCGCAGGCTACATCAACGCGCGCGTCGACCGAGCCGCCGCCGTGCAGATGGTCGTTTCCGACGAAGCAGTCCCTTCGTGCGAAGATTCGCTCAATGCGATTGTCGAGCACACGAGCATCAATCCCAACAAGGCTGCACATATCGGCCATCTGCGCAACGCCATTCTTGGCGATACTTTCGTGCGCCTGCTGCGCGCCGCCGGCCGCAAAGTTGACGTGCAAAACTACATTGACAACACCGGCGTTCAGGTTGCCGATGTCGTCGTCGGCTTCCTGCATCTTGAAAACAAATCTGTCGGAGAAGTCGGCGCGCTGATTGCCCGCTGCGAAAAGCGCTTTGCTGAAACCGGCAGTTATAGTGACGCAATCGACTACTACTGCTGGGACCTGTATGCGCGCACCTCGCGGTGGTACGAAGAAGCAACCGACGAGGAAAAAGAAGCGCGGAAAAAGCTGCGCTACGACACCCTGCACGCGATTGAGCACGGCGGCAACGAAACCGCAGAACTTGCCGAACTCATCTCAACCGCTGTGCTGCGCCGCCATCTCGAAACCATGCTCCGCCTCGGCATCGAATACGACTTTCTTCCACGCGAGAGCGAAATCCTGCACCTCAAATTCTGGGAAGCTGCCTTTGGGCAGTTGAAGAAGACCGGCGTGCTCTACCTGGAAACCGAAGGCAAGAACAAAGGCTGCTGGGTGATGACACGCCCCGGAGACGAGGTGACAGCAGGCGAAACGAACGAAGACGCGAAAGTCATTGTCCGCTCGAACGGCACCGTCACCTACGTCGGGAAAGACATTGCTTATCACCTCTGGAAGTTTGGCCTGCTCGGCCGCGACTTCGGCTACATGCCGTTCTTCACCTATCCACACCATGAGTGTTGGATTTCTTCGGCCCAAGGCCAGGAAAAACATCCGCATTTCGGCAGTGCGCAGGCCATCTACAACGTCATCGATTCGCGCCAGTCCGATCCGCAGGCCAACGTGATCCAGGCGCTGCGCGGCATGGGCCACGCCGCCGAGGCTGAACACTACACCCATTTCAGCTACGAGATGGTCGCGCTTACCCCGCGCTGCGCGGAGGAACTTGGCTACACCGTATCCGAAGAAGACAAGAAGAAAACCTACATCGAAGTAAGCGGCCGCAAAGGTTTCGGCGTCAAAGCCGACGACCTCATCGACAAGCTCATCGCCGCCACGCGTGCTGAAGTGGATGCGCGCCAGACCGGCGGCACCGGCGCAGATGCCGAGCGCCGGAAGATCGCCGCGCAGATCGCCATCGGCGCGCTTCGGTACTTCATGCTCAAGTACACGCGCAACTCGGTCATCGCCTTCGATTTCAAAGATGCGCTGAGCTTCGAGGGCGAAACCGGTCCCTACATTCAGTACGCCGCCGTCCGCATCCGCAACATTTTCCGCAAAGGCGGAACGACTCCGGAAGTGGAGTTAGCGCGGTTTGCGGAGTTAGCGGAGTTAGGCCAATACCTCTCTGGCGAAGGAAACGACGACATCTGGGCTCTGTGGCTCCGCGCAGGTCGCTTTTCACTGATTCTCGATCAGTGCATCGCGGCCTCAGAGCCGGCCTATCTCGCCAAGCATGCTTTCCAGTTAGCGCAGGACTTCGCGACCTTCTATCACAACCACCACATCCTCACGGAAGAAGACGCAGAGCGGAAGACATTCCTGCTGGCCACAGCCGCCATCACTTTGCGCGAGCTCGTCAAGGCCCTCGCACTGCTCGGCATCGAAAGCCCGGAAGCGATGTAAGTTTCATGCTTGAAAAAGCGCATCTCTCGGGCGGCTCGTCCAAAATGCGCTTGTTGTGTTTAGGCTGGGAAGGCTCTTGCCTCCCTAGCCCACTCAAATCTCGATCAGCACCTTGAAGGCCCGCGCCTTGTCAGCCGCAAACTCAAAGGCCTTTACCGCTTCATCTAGAGGGAACACGGCGTTGATGAGCGGACGCAGATTCACGCGGCCTGCGGAGACCAGCCGGATGGCCTCGTCAAATACGTTGCCGTAACGCATCGAGCCAACGAGGTTGATCTCCTTGTTCATCATCTTGTTTGCGGGCAGCGGAATGTCCGCCGCTCCCAGCGTGCCGATCTGCACAATCGTTCCACCTGGACGCACCAGGTCGAACGCACTGCGCAGCGCCGGCGGAGCGCCCGAGGCCTCGAGTACAACATCGAATCCATCCCCGCTCAGGTCGCGCGCGCGCTCCGCAAAATCTGCAGCCGAAGGATCGAGTACGGCATCGATGCCCAGTTCTTCCGCCTTCGCGCGCCGCTCGCGCACCAGATCGCTGATGGCCACGGGAGCCGCGCCATAGGCCCGCGCTGTCAGCGCTGTCAGCAGTCCGATCGCGCCGGCGCCCGTCACCAGCACGCGCCGGCCTGAAACCGACCCCGCGCGCTTGACTGCGTGCAGGGCCACCGCGAACGGCTCCATCAGCGCACCCAGGCTCTCGTCCATCGCGTCGGGCAGCACGTGACATTGATCGGCACGCACCAGAACAAACTCCGCCAGGCCGCCATTCGTGGGCGGCATGGTGCTCGCGCTTCCCAGCATGATCGTCTTGGAGCAAAGATTGCCGCGCCCCGCCTTGCACGCCTCGCAGAATCCGCACGACCGCGCCGGATTGACCGCCACGCGCTGCCCTACGCGCACTGTGTCCACATCTGCGGCGACCGCGGCCACCCCGGCCATTACCTCATGGCCCAGCACAAAAGGCCGGTCGGGAACGAAAGCCGCGCAATAGCCATGCTCGTAGTAGTGCTGATCCGATCCGCAGATGCCCACCAGCCGGCTGCGCAGCAACACCATACCCGGCGCCAGCGTGGGCTCACCGAACCCTTCCACTCGAATATCGCGCGGACCATACAGAACGGCAGCTTTCATTGCAGAACCTCCTGACCAGCATACCGCGCGGGCGATGCGCCGCACTGTTCTTTGCCCCCAAACCGCAAAGCCGGTGCGCCAAGACCGGCGTGGCGAGCCGGCAATTCAGTGCGGCAGAGTGCAACGACAAGGTGGTGGAGAGTGTTGAGAAGAATAACAGTAGAACGATGCAGGAGTTAGTTTGGACTTATGCCTTCCTATGTCGTTAAGTTCAGGTTGAGAAACAGAGGGCCGAAGAATCCTCAATATTTTTCATCTTTTCTTATAAGTTACGAATTTCGTGCTACGTTGTTTGCATGAGTTCCCAGAACTTGAGAGCAGACGTAACTTTCGGTCGCGTCTGCGCCGCGGACAAAGCCATCTCGTCCGGGCGCACGAGGCGTGGCGCCGGATTTTCGCACAGCCGGAACGACAAATGTCTGGGTTTGCTTGCATGCCTGGTGCTGCTGGTGCCGATCGGCTTGTGCGCGCAAAGCGCCTCCGATGTCGCCCAATCGCGGCTCTCGTGTGCACAGGGGCTCGGCCAACAGGCCCTTGAGCGCGTTCAGGCTATGGGCGTCCGAATGGGGCTCGCCGAGATGTGCGTCAAAGCCCTGAACTGGACCGCCAAGAACGGTGATTTGCTCGATATCTATAGCGGATCGGGGCGGGATGCGGCGCGGCCGCTGGTCGATCGCATCACCGACAATGCCCGAGCCTCGACCGTCGCATTTCGTGCCGACGCCTCTGCTGCCGATATGTGGAACAAAGGCGAACTAACCCCGAGCCTGGCCTTCGATGCGAGCTTCACTCGAAGCTATCTCGAAAATCCAGGTCCGCCGCCATCGATCAGCGCAGCCGAACTCCAGCGTCGAACGGAAGGCTGTCTGAACGAGACGCAATCCCTCGCTGTCTGCGTGGATACCGGCCGCGCTCAGGCTGCGCTGGCCTATCAGATGGTCAATGCCTTCGCTAACAGCGGCGATTCGGGCTCGACTCAATCGCAGGGGCCTGACCGGGCGCAGGCAGCAGCGGCCATCGATCAAAAGTTCCAGCAGTGGGCTCAGAGCTGGAGCTTCGATCGTTATCAGCCTGGAAGCGTGCAAGTCACCGGCATCAGTTGCAGCGGCCAGTGCAAAGTTTCAGGGCAATTTTCATTCACCCGTTTTATGTCGGTGCACACTATCCCGTTCGTAGCCTTCATGTCGCCTCAGGGTAATGGTCAGTATTCGCTTGGCCGAGTCTGTTATAACGACGAGACAACCAACGAACAGGATTGCACCAATTGAAGTGAAAGCGGCCTTTCAGTTCCGCTTCCACCCGCCGATGCGCAAAGCGACGTTCATGCATGCATCGCGCAGCGCATTTGCGCTGGCGCGGTTCTCCATTGCCCGCGCGATCACCATGCCGCCGATGCAAAGAGCGGCAATGCTCTGCGCCTCTGCGCGGCGATTGCGTCCGCGGGAGTGCAGGCTGCGCTCAAGCACGCTGACCATGGCGGCAAAAACAGTTTCAAAGGCACGTTTGGCGCGGCTGTCGCTGCGCGTCACATCTGTGGGCAGCGCCACCATGGGACAGGAGTTTTCTATGTCTTCAAAGTGCTGCTGCGAGAGATAGGCGCGCACCACCTGCGGCCCTACATCGCGTTGGCTAAGGTCGATCTCCACGCCCTCCCAGCAGCTCTGCCACTCGGGATCGGTGAAAAAGCAGCTCAGCACCTCGGCATAGAGTTCGCTCTTGCTTTCAAAGTAGCTGTAGAAACCGCCGCGCGTCAGGCCTGCACCGGCCATGATCGCATCGAGAGAGACTCCGTCGAATCCATGGCGGTTAAACAGTCTGCGCGCGCTATTCACAATCCGCTTCTTCACTTCAGGTCGATGACTGGCCGCGTAACGCATCCGCATTTCCTCCCATTGCATCAACGCAAGGTCGCTTTCTAGAACCCGTTGCCCGCAAAAATATGTTCTTGAACATATCATGCCGCCATGTTTCGATGGAGAACATTCGACGCACAGACACGGGAGGAACGATGAATCGCATCGCACATGTGGTTACACGCCGCCGGGTAATCGCCGGCATCGCATACGCCGGGTCACTTCTCGGGAGACAAATCGTGGCGCAGCAGCCGGCGATGGGAGAAAAACCAGCAACGGACGGCAACCAGTCGCGAACATCGCTGCACTACAATCTGGAGTTCGCCGCCGCGCCAGGTTTGCTCTATCGTGCGCTGCTCGACGGCAAGCAGTTCAGCGCAATGACCGGCCTGCCTGCAAGCATCGACCCGTCGCCCGGCGGAGCGCTCTCCATGTTCAACGGAATGATTGTAGGCCGTAATGTGGAACTGATCGACGATCAGCGCATTGTGCAGGCCTGGCGTCCGACGCATTGGGACTCGGGCGTTTACTCGATCGTTCACTTCGAGTTCAGCGCACGGCAGAGCGGCTCGGCGCTGGTCTTCGACCACACAGGATTTCCCGCCGGTGAATACGATCACCTCGACTGGGGCTGGGAACATCACTACTGGGAAGCGATGCGCAAAATTACAGCTGGCTAGAGCCGGTTCCCACCAGGGCGGGTGGGGGCAAGCTGTCAGCTCTCAGCTCTCAGCCCTCAGCTCTCAGCCCATTGAATTTCGAAATCGGCAAAGTGATCAAGCGGATGAAGCTGAAGGATCAGCAAAGGCTGAAGGCTGAAGGCCGAGGGCTGGAAGCTACGTTTCAGTCCCGCTTGCGCCGCTGGTGCGTAGAAGGAATATTCATATCCTCGCGATACTTGGCCACGGTGCGCCGGGTAAGCTGGATGCCCTGCGCCTGCAGCATGGCTGCGAGCTGATCGTCGGTGAGCGGGCGGCGTGGGTCTTCGTCTTCAATAAACTTGCGCACCTTACGCTTGAGCACCAGCAGCGGGGTATCGGCGC